>Ga0265303_10000852_pt1 | contig 18007 bp, 16 predicted proteins | sample Helome_2_FD_192494 | JGI IMG/M metagenome (GOLD analysis project Ga0265303, IMG submission 192494) | Marine sediment microbial communities from subtidal zone of North Sea - Hel_20160317 (Illumina Assembly) | ecosystem: Environmental > Aquatic > Marine > Subtidal zone > Sediment ... | reverse complement strand
CAAGGCGGCTTCGACCTCGGCCAGGGCCAACTCGCGCCACTGGCCGGCCGAACAGGCGACCGATCCGGGCAAGGCGCCATAGAGCCGATGCGGCGCGCCGGCTTCCTCCGCGGGACCAGGGCGCGCGGTCAGGACCCGGAGCTCGCGGTAGACCTGCATGGCGTCGGCATTGATCACGGTCCCCTCGAAGGCCTGCGCAAGGGCCAAGGCCAGGCCCGACTTGCCGCTGGCCGTCGGTCCGGTGACGATGACGACCGGCGGCAGCGCGCCGTCCACTTCCGGATTATCCCGTTTCGGTTCGTCCATTTGCTCCGGCCTTGACCGCGACGCTTGTGCTGGCGCCCTCGCCTCTTCTATATGGCGCCCCATGGATTTTGTCGTCACCTTGATTGCCGCCGGCCCGGATTCCGGCCTGTCGGAAACGCTGTGTGGAAGCCTTCAGGCGTCGCTGGTCGACGCGGGCGCGCGCGCCGGAGCTCCCGATTGGCTCGCCCCGGGCATTGCCTGCGACCTCCCGTTCGAGGGCATCGAACCGCGAGCCGCCGAAGCACGTCTCCGCGAGCGCCTGCAAGGCAAGGCGATCGACCTTTTGGCGCAAGCGGCCGAAGGCCGGCGCAAGGGCCTGCTGGTGGCCGATATGGAATCCACCATCATTGGCCAAGAGATGTTGGATGAACTGGCCGGCGGGCTGGGGCTGCGCGAACCGGTTGCCGCGATCACGGCGCGCGCCATGGCTGGCGAGCTCGATTTCACGGCGGCGCTGCGCGAAAGGGTCGGCCTGCTGAAAGGCCTGCCCGCCACGGTGCTGGACCAGGCGGCGGAACAGATGACGCTCAACGACGGTGCGCGCGAGCTGATCGCCACGCTCAGGGCGCAGGGGGTTCATACCGCTCTGGTGTCCGGCGGCTTCGGCTGTTTCGCGGCGCCGGTCGCGACGCTTTGCGGCTTTGACCAATGGTCCGCCAACGAGCTCGAGATCGCGGACAGTCTATTGACCGGGCGGGTAAGGGAGCCGGTTCTCGACCGCGAGGCCAAGCTTCATACGCTCGAACGCCTGGCAGCGTCGCATGGCCTTGGCCTGGAGGCGACCTGCGCTCTGGGCGACGGTGCGAACGACGCGGCCATGTTGTCGGCCGCCGGGCTGGGTGTCGCCTATCGCGGCAAGCCGATCGCCCGCGCCGCCGCCAATGCCTGTCTCGACCACACGAATCTGACCGCCTTGCTCTATTTTCAGGGCTACCGAAACGACCAGATTCGACGCTAGCTGGAATCCTTTACCAACTGGCAACCATAACTAATCAAACGACTTTTACGGCTTCGAAATAATGTTTTGCTACTCCTTGGGCCTCCCGCCCCGACGGCGTACCAGAAGGTTTGGAGCTGTTATGTCGGTTGTTGCCATCGGCAGTCCGAAGTTGACCGATACCGATGTTTCCGCGGTTATCGCGCGCGCCTACAAGCTCATGGATCAGGGCCGCGCGGGCGCGTGCATTCCTGTCGAAACCGACGATGGGGAGGTGATGGTCGCCGTGCTCGACCCTGAGAACGAGGACCTGCTCTACGGCTTCGGACGCGACAGGGCCGGCTACTACGTGTTCGACACCAAAGGCCGGGCCCTGGCCCAAGGGCGTTCGATCCAGGACGTCCTGGAGGTCCTGCCGTAACCGCGGCAAACTTCAGCGATCCCGCCGTGCCAAAGACAAACGGCGGCCTGAGATAGGCCGCCGCTGAATTGTCGTGCGACCTTTCAGGTCAGGAATTGTCGAGGCGCACCGCGATCCACTCGGGTTCGCCCTTGGCCTGACGGTGCACCAGCATGGTCACCACGCGGTGGCCGTCATCCTTGGCCTTCCCCACCTTGTCAGCCACATCGCCTGGCTTTCTGACCTCGTCCAGATCGATTCGGTCGATCACATCGCCGGGTTTGAGGTCCTTTTCGGCGGCGTTGCCGCCGGGCAGAACGTCGGTGATCAACACGCCGTCGATCGTGTCATCCAGCTCGAAGCGCTGCCGGAGTTCAGGTGTGATCGTGGCGAGTTTAAGGCCAAGCGCCGTGACCTCGCCGCTCTCCGACTTGATAGGGCTGTCCGTCAAGGCGGCGACCTTTTCTTCCTCCAGCTCACCCAGGTTGACCTTGAGCTTGACCTTCTTGCCCTTACGCCAGACCACGACATCCACGTTCCGGCCGACCGGGGTTTCGGCGACCATCCGCGACAGGTTGCGGTACTTGGGCACCTTGCGGCCATTGAACTCGATAATCACATCGCCCTGCACGATGCCGGCGGTCTCGGCCGGGCCGCCCTTGCTGACGGACGCGACCAAGGCGCCATGTGCGCTGTCCAGCCGCAAGCCTTCGGCCAACTCGTCGGTGACGTTCTGAATACGAACGCCGAGCCAGCCGCGCTGCACCGAACCGCTGTCGCGCAACTGGTCGATGATGTTCGTGGCCAGCGCCGAGGGGATCGCGAAGCCGATGCCGATAGAGCCGCCCGACGGTGAGTAGATCGCCGAATTGATACCGATCACCTCGCCCTTGAGGTTGAACATCGGGCCGCCCGAGTTGCCGCGGTTGATCGCCGCGTCGGTCTGGATGAAATCATCATAGGGACCGGCGTTGATGTCCCGTTGCCGCGCCGAAACAATGCCCGCGGTGACCGTGCCGCCCAGGCCGAAGGGATTGCCGATGGCAATTACCCAGTCGCCGATACGGGTCTTTTCGGAATTGCCCCAGCGGGTCGCCGGAAGTGGCTTGCTGGTCTCGACCTTGAGCAGAGCCAGATCGGTCTTCTCGTCGCTGCCAACGAGGGTCGCTTCCAGCGTGGTGTCGTCGGCCAGACGTACCGAGATCTCGTCGGCTTCGGCGATGACGTGGTGGTTGGTCACGATGTAGCCGGACGGGTCGACAATAAATCCGGAACCCAGAGAGCTTTGCCGGCGCGACCGCTGAGGTTGCTCGCCGCGCCTTTCGAAGAACTCCCGGAAGAATTCCTCGAATTCCTCCGAACCGCGGCCTTGTTCGACCGTTTGAGTGGTCGAGATGTTGACCACGGTAGGCAGCAGCTTGTCCACCAGATCAGCGAAGCTGTCAGGTGCGGCGCGCGCATGGGCCGCCGAGGCTAGTGCTAAGGCGGCAATGAAAAGCGGAAACGCTATAAGCCAGCGCACTACCTGGGCGTTGCGGCCAAAGACGATAGTCACCTGATTCACTGTATTGTCTCCAAATGGGGGATCCCTGCGCCGCCAAGCCGGGCAGTCAGTCCGCACCATATCTACCAGGGTTCAATTTGGATTTCGGACCATCCCTTTTCAAGTTCATCCAGTCTAGCATCACAAGGCCGTGACTCGAAGCGGCCTCGCAACAACCGCTCGCTCAAGCGCGCAGCAGCCAGACGAAGAACACACCTATGGCCGCCGAAACCATTCCGGCGACGCGCAGCGCCTCCGGCGGCACTTCGGCCATCCGCTCGACGAGCCAGCGCAGACGGTCCGGAAAGAGGGCCAGGAAAAGCCCTTCTATCACCAGGACCAACGCGAGGCCCGTCAAGAGGTCGCTCACGGCGCACCTTTAGCCCGGCACCGGATTGTCGGCGCCGGGCGGCTGGTCGCCTTGCCAAGTTGCGCGCAACGTCACTTGCGCTTGGCCTTGCTGGTTGCCGCGTCGAAGAAGCTGAAGAACTCGCTGTCCGGCGACAGCACCATGAAGGTGCTCTCGTTGGCCAAAGAGGCTTCATAGGCCTGCATGGAGCGGTAGAAATCGAAAAAGTCCTGGTTCTGGCCGTAGGCGTTGTTGAGGATCTCCGTGCGCTTGCCTTCACCTTGGCCGCGGAGGATTTCCGCCTCGCGCTCGGCCTCAGCGCGGATCACCGTGGCCTCGCGATCGGCCGTGGCCTTGATACGCTGCGACTGTTCGAAGCCTTGGGCACGGGCCTCGGCGGCCTCGCGTTCGCGCTCCGACTTCATGCGCGCATAGACCGCTTGCCGGGTTTCATCGGGCAGGTCGGCGCGACGGATACGCACGTCAACCAGTTCGATGCCGAAATCCTTGGCGCCGAACTCGCTGCCCGCTGCCTCGCCTTCCGTGATGGCCGGATCGTTTGCCCGGGCAAGAATCTGGCGCATGATGTCGCCGCGTTCTTCCGACAGCACCGCCACCAGATTGACGTTGCCGAGCACACTACGCAAAGCCGCGTTGATGATCGGCCCCAGGCGCTGGCGCACACCGCTTTCACTGCGCACACGCTGGAAGAACAGCAAGGGATCGTCGATCCGATAGCGGGCGAAGACGTCGACCAGCAGCGGTTTCTGGTCCGACAGGATCACCCGGGCCACCGGCGGGTCCAGATTGAGCACCCGCTTGTCGTAGTCGATAACGTTCTGCCAGGGCAGTTTGAAATGCAGGCCGGGTTCGTTCTGGCCCGGCTGATTGACCACCCTTATGGGGTTACCGAACTGCAGCACCATCGCCTGGCTGGTCTGATGTACCGTAAACATCGCGCTAAAGAGCACGAAGCCGCCGGCAACAACCAAAATGGCCAGCACCAGGGGAAGAAGTCGCTTCATGGTTCTCTCTCCTTCGACCTAGTTTCCGCTCTGCGACGGCTGAGTGCCGCCACGCCGCAGCTCGTTGAGTGGCAGATAGGGCACAACGCCCGGTACTCCTGAATCCATGATCACCTTTTCGGAGTTGGTCATGACCTTCTGGAGGGTTTCCAGATACATACGCCGCCGTGTCACCTCGGGATTCTCTAAATAGGCGTTGTAGACCGAGAGGAAGCGCTGCGCCTCACCGTCGGCCTCGTTCTCCAACCGCTCCTTGTAGGCCTCGGCACCCTGAATCACCCGCTGCGCCTCGCCACGGGCGCGCGGCAGGATGTCGTTGCTGTAGGAGACCGCCTCGTTACGCAGCCGGTCCCGGTCCTGCAGCGAACGCTGCACGTCGTCGAAGGCGTCGATCACCGGTGCCGGCGGCTGCACGTTCTGCAGCTGGATCTTGGTGATCTCGATACCGGCCTCGTACTCGTTCAGGATGGTCTGCAGAAGATTACGGGTCTTGATTTCGATGTCCTGGCGGGCTTCGGCCAGGGCCGGCTGAATATCGGTCTGACCGATGATCTCGCGCATCGCGCTCTCGGCCGCGATCTTCACGGTCGCCTGCGGGTCGCGGATGTTGAACAGGAAGGCCGCGGCATCGGCGATCTTCCACTGCACCGTGAAATCGATGTCGATAATGTTCTGGTCGCCGGTCAGCATCAGGCTTTCTTCCGCGACGTCGCGCTCGGCGCCCCGGCCCCGCTCGCCACGCGAGATGAAACCCACGTCGATCTGCTGAATCGTGGTCACGCTGGGCCGTTCCACCGACTCGATCGGATAAGGCAGATGCCAGTTGAAGCCGGGCTGGGTGGTCTTCACGTACTTGCCGAACTGCAGCACGATGCCCTGCTGGTCGGGCTGAACGAAGTAGATGCCGGAAAGGCCCCAAAGCACCAGCAGCAGCAGCAGCGCGACCACCAGGCCCGAGCCACCGCCCACGCCGCCCGGCAACATGCGCCTGAAGCGATCCTGGCCTTTGCGGATAAAGTCCTCGAAGTCGGGTGGCCGGGGGCCGCCCGGACCACCGCCGCCACCGGAACCGCCGCCCCAGGGGCCGCCGCCACCGGAACCTTCGCCGCCCCCCCAGGGGCCGCCCGAACCTCCACCTTGCGATTTCCACGGCATCTATAGATGTCCTCGACGTTCTGTTGAATTGCGGTTGCTACAAATCATCCCGCCCTACCCTATATTCATATGGGATTTGGCGGGACCTTGCTGCATGCTTGCCGTATAGATAGCGCCTCACGCACCAGCTTTCAGCCGAATAATGTCACAGCCAGGGAGTTTTCCGTTTATGGGGCAAGTTAGCGAGCAACAAATCATCGAAGCCCTTAAAGCTGTGATCGACCCGGAAAGCAAGCAGGACGTTGTTTCTCGGGGCATGATCTCGGGCCTGGTGGTCAAGGATGGCAACATCGGATTCGCCATAGAGGTCGACCCGCGCAAGGGGCCCGAAATGGAGCCGCTGCGCAGGGCCGCGGAGCAAACGGTCCAGGCGCTCGACGGTGTCCTGTCGGTGACCGCGGTGCTGACCGCCCACCGGGAGCAGGCGGCGGCAGCGCCGGCCGGTCCGGCCCGGGCGGCCCCGCAGGCCGGCGGCGCGGCCCGGGCCCTGGTGCCGGGCGTCAAGGCGATCGTCGCGGTGGCCAGCGGCAAGGGCGGCGTCGGCAAATCGACCACCGCCATCAACCTGGCCCTGGGCCTTGCGACCCTGGGGCTCAAGGTCGGCCTGTTGGACGCCGATATCTACGGGCCGTCCCTGCCGCGCATGATGGGCATCAGCGGCCGGCCGAGTTCGCCGGACGGCAAGATTCTGCGGCCAATGGAGAACTATGGCCTCAAGTGCATGTCCATGGGCTTCCTGGTGGCCGAGGACACGCCGATGATCTGGCGCGGCCCCATGGTGCAGAGCGCCCTGCAGCAGATGATGCGCGACGTCGAGTGGGGCGAGCTGGACATCATGATCGTGGACATGCCGCCGGGCACCGGCGACGCCCAGCTCACCATGTCCCAGCAGGTACCGCTGGCCGGCGCGGTGATCGTCTCGACACCACAGGACATTGCCCTGCTGGACGCCCGCAAGGGCCTGAACATGTTCCGCAAGGTCGACGTACCGGTGCTCGGCATCGTCGAGAACATGAGCACCTTCCATTGCCCCAAATGTGGCCATGAAAGCCACATCTTCAGCCACGGCGGCGCCAAGCGCGAGGCGGACAAGCTGGGCATAGAGTTCCTCGGCGAGATCCCGCTGGATATGGAGATCCGCGAAACCTCCGACGGCGGCCGGCCGATCGTCGTGTCCAACCCGGACAGCCCACATGCCAAGGCCTATGTCGCGATCGCCCGGAAGACCTGGGAGAAGGTTTCCGCCGCCCTGGACGGCGAGGTGGCCAAGGCGCCGACCATCGTGATGCAGTAGATGGCTGGCCAGTCGACATAGCGATCACGGCAGGAGGAGATCGTAAAATGCCTTCCACTGACCTGAACCGACGGGGCCTCCTGGCCAGTTTGGCCGCCACGGCGATGGTCGCCACCGTCGCGCCGGCGCTGGCCCTCGATCCCGTGTTCTCTTGGCGGCGTACGGCACTACGCGGCTACGATCCGGTCGCCTACTTCACGGAAGGCAAGCCGATCGAAGGCTCGGACCGCTTCACCCACCATTGGCAGGGCGCCACCTGGCACTTCGCCTCTGCGGAAAACCGGGACAGCTTCGCGGCCGATCCCGAGCGCTACGCCCCCCAGTACGGCGGCTACTGTGCCTGGGCCGTGAGCCAGGGCTACACGGCCTCAACCAATCCCGAGGCCTGGCGGATCGTGGGCGACAAGCTCTACTTGAACTATTCCAAGTCGGTGCAGAAACGCTGGGAAAAGGACGTTCCCGGCAACATTGCCAAAGCCAACCGCAACTGGCCCGGCCTGCTCGACGGCGGCTGAGTGAACACAGCTTGCTAAGGGCAGGCAAGCGCCCGGCGGCTATTCCTCACGCCCGAGCGCTGCCATCAGCTCCTGCCATTCGCGTTTGGACATGCCGGCGTTGTCCGGCCCGACGCTTTCACCATCCAGCATGCGCTTGACCGCCTCGAGCGCCGGGCCCGAGAGCTTCACGCCGCTCATGGCGTGGTTTTCGAAGGCCTCGGCCGTGATCGGCACCCAGCGCCTGACGGTTTCCAGCATGGCGTCGGCATAGACGCGGATCTCGTACTGGGCATGGGGATCGGCGCGCAGGCTGATGAAATGCAGCAGGTTGTGCAGGTCGCACTTCCAGTACCACTGAGTATAGATGTTGAGCGGCAGGTTCATGCGCGCCAACTCGCGCGCCAGGCCGTCCCGGCTCTCGTCGATTCCCGCGCCGTCCTGGCCTTCGTTCAGCATCTCCTCGTAGTGGTCGTAGCAGCGCGCCGAATCCTGCTTCAAGAGGTCCAGCACCCGCGCCGCCTCGGCGCCTTCCAATACCGCGCCGCGGCCCTGACGGTTGGCGGCCGACTGGGCGGCCAGGTTCTCCGGCGCCGGAATGTAGAACTCGTTATCCAGCACGGAATAGCGCGCCGAGTACTCGTTGACGTTGGCGGTGCGGTGGCGGATCCACTGGCGCGCCACGAAGACCGGCAGCTTCACGTGATACTTGATCTCGCACATCTCGAAGGGCGTCGAGTGGCGGTGGCGCATCAGGTAGTTGATCAGCCCGGAGTCCTGCCGGACCTGCTTGGTGCCCTTGCCATAGGAAACCCGCGCGGCCTGAACGATCGCCGCGTCGTCGCCCATGTAGTCGATCACCCGCACGAAACCGTGGTCGAGCACCGGCAGCGGCTGGTAGAGGATCTCCTCCAGCGCCGGCACGGTGGCGCGGCCGGTCTGGTGGCTCTGGGCCCGCTGCTCCTCGACCTCGGCCGCCTGGTCTTCGGTCAGATTGTCTCGCTTCTGTATGTCGCTGCCGCTTGTCACTCTCGCCTCGTGGCCGGTTTCGGGGTTGTTTGAGAAGGGCCGCGCCCGGCCCCGGCATAGTAGCATTTCACGCCGGGCGACCATAACGGATCACATGGAGTCGTCCGAGCGGTATTTCTGTGGAAACCGGGGATAAGCCGCGATTACATCCCTGCTGCGCGCGCCGCCATCCGCGCAGAGGACCAGGACCTTGCCGCCCGAGCGGTGGCGGGCGATGAACGCCAGGGCCGTGCGAAGCTGCGCCGCCGAAGGCCGCGTGCCCGGCAGGAGCGGCAGGTTGAGGCAAGGCAGAGCGCTCAGCAGCGCCGGCTCCGAGGTTTCCGCGGCCAGATCGACCACCGCCACGACTCCGTCCCCCAGGGCCCAAGCCGCTTCCTTGGCGCTCAAGCGACGGCCCTGCAGCAGGCCGGGAGCGACCTCCTGATAGGGCGGCCGCCGCCGGGTCCTGAAGCGGCGGCCTAGGCTGCTGCACATACGGACCGGCGCCGACCACAGGCGACGAAGCCAGGAAATGCGCCCGCCGCGCTTGCCGAGGACGCCGGGACCGAGACGGCGACGACGTGTCGTTTCAAGCGGCCAGTCGAAGGACGGAACCACTCTGGTGGTCAAAAGGCTATGTCGGGGCATAACGACTCATCCCTCTTGAGCAGATACCGAGCGACATCATGGAACAATGTCGGCCGGCCTTCAGAAGCCGCTCCTTCAGCGTCGCTTGTCTTCCGATCACTAGTCTAAATAAACATCGTTCATTTACGTATCTGGGTTGACAGGCTCCGCTCTTCAAGGATTTTTTAAACAGCGTTCATTTTCCAGGAACACCCGGCCATGGGACGGCGTAACGATCACACTGCGGAAGCCCTGCACGCCATGGCGATGGCGGCGGCGCGCCGCCTGCTGGCGAAAGAGGGCTTGAGCGGCCTCACCGTGCGGCGCATCGCCCAGGAAATCGGCTATTCGCCGGGCACGCTCTACAACCACTTCGCCAACCTCGACGACCTGGTTCTGCAGGTCAATGCCGAGACCCTGGACCAGCTGCTGGCCCGGCTGCGCGGCCTGGAGCAGCAGGGATCGGAGCCTCTGCCGGTCTTGCGGGCCATGGCCCGCGCCTATATCGCCGAAATTCGGGCCGCGCCACAACTATGGTCCGCGGTCTTCGAGCACCGCATGGCCAAGGGAAGCGAACTACCCGATTGGTTCCCTGGCCGTATCGCGCGGCTCTTCGAACCGGTCGAGGCGGCCATCGGACCGCTGTTCGGACCGGGTTGCGAAGCCGATTGCCGCCGCGCGGCGAGGGTCCTGTGGTCCGCCCTGCACGGCATTACCTCGCTGGTTCTGTCCCAGAAACTCGATCTCGCGACCGGCCTTTCAGCCGAGGACCTGGCCGACGATTTGGTCACCAACTACCTTGCCGGCCTGAACCGCAAATTAACCAACGGCTAACTTTAATCTTACCGCGAAAGGTCCTATATTAGAGGCGTCGGGCAACCGACTATGGTGTTACACGGTCACGTGGAATAAGCGTAGCGGACCCGGGGGCAGTACCCGGCGCCTCCACCAGTTTCGCCCGCGCCGCACAGGCGCGGGCCGTTATGGGGGCGAAACAGGATCGACGCGCGTGGTAAAGGCTTGTTCGGCACCCGGCATGGTACCGCCGTTATCGGGCCATTTTGTAGTTGCGAATGACAACTATGATGAGGCGCGCCTCGCTGCCTAAGCAGCTGGCAAGCCTAGTTTAAGTCCTCGGCCTTCATCCGCCGAGGCGGGGTTCGGGGCGCACCTGGCAACAGAAGCGCTCCATTTTCCTCCTTCCGGCATGGCGCCGGTGGGTCTGTATGAGGCGAAGCGTAAGAGTTGAGGGCCAAGATTCTAGATGGTTGACGGCCCAAATGGTTGATAACGGCCTCAAATACGATGCCATGGTCGAGCGTGCCTTGCGTGGGGTTCTGCGCGAAACCTTGAACCATGTCGCCGAACACGGGCTGCCCGGCGATCACCACCTCTACATCACCTTTCGCACGGAACACCCTGGGGTCGATATGCCGGACCAGTTGCGTGAGCGCTATCCGGGCGAGATGACCATCGTGCTCCAGTACCAGTTTTGGGGTCTGGAAGTCGGCGACGACAATTTTTCGGTGACCCTGAGCTTCTCGGACGTACCCGAACGCCTCGACATACCCTTCCAGGCCGTGATCGCTTTCGCGGATCCCTCGGTGCGCTTCGGTCTGCAGTTCGATGGCGGTTCGGCGGACCGCGAAGCCGGCGGCGGCCAAATGGCCGAGATCGAAACTCTGCCGGTCAGGAAAAGCCAGCCAGAAGAAGCCGTTGCCGGGAAGGCGCGGCCGGACGCGGAAACCGCTTCAAACCAGGCGGTTGAGAGCGACCCCAAGGAGACGCCGGCTCACAAGGTCGTCGCGCTGGACACCTTCCGCAAGAAATAGCCGCCGCACAGCCAAACGCCCGGTCAATCCTTCCGGTCGATTCGCACCGGGTTCCATTTGGAAATCGACTTCGGCCGAGCCTCAACGGTTGGACCTTCGAAAACCCGGTTCTGCATGGCCGCCACAAAGGCATCGAGCCGGCGCCTCAATTCCTGGCGCTCGGACTGGCTGAGCTCTTCATCCGGCACTTGCGAGAGATCACGATTACTGAGATCGTCCATGTCACCTCACACCCCGAAAACTTCCGGAGACTTAAGTCTCTATTATGAAAAACACGAGTTAACGAACTATGATAATGAGACTACAAAGCTAGCCATGGTGTCGGGCCGGGATATCCTCTGGGACGGCCCTCTGGCGGCGCCCTTGACGCTGATCCTGGCTCATGGTGCCGGCGCCCCGATGGATTCCGACTTCATGGCGGCCTTTGCCCAGGGTCTCGGCGAGGCAGGGCTGAGGGTCGCGCGTTTCGAATTTCCCTACATGGCGGCGAGGCGCAGGGATGGCGGCAAGCGGCCACCGGACCGGCAGCCCCTATTGCTTGAGGCCTGGCACCAGACCATCGCCGAGGTCGGGTCGAGCCCCTTCGCCATTGGCGGCAAATCCTTGGGTGGCCGGATGGCCAGCCTGATCGCCGAGGAAAGCGGCGCGGCGGCCCTGGTCTGCCTGGGCTATCCGTTCCACCCGCCCGGCAAGCCCGAACGCCTGCGCACCGCTCATCTTGAAACCCTCGAAACGCCAACCCTGATCGTCCAGGGCACCCGCGACGCCCTGGGTTCAGCCTTGGATGTCTCGCAATACCACCTCCCGCCCTCCATCCGCTTTCACTGGGCCGAGGACGGCGACCACAGCCTTGTGCCACGCAAGGCCTCGGGTCGCACCCGGGAGCAGAACTGGACCGACGCGATCGAGACCACTGCCGAGTTTCTGCAAGGCCAGGCGGCGAAGTCGTGACCCGACACAACCCTTCGATGGAACACCTGCCGGATCTTCCGCTGTCGCTCGGCCCGGCTGGCCGTCGAGGCATGGCGTCGCGCTAATACTGAAGGTCATGGATCGGCGAAAGACGGCAAACGCCGTCGTAACCGACCTCGTGCGGTCTTGGCCTGCTGGCCCGTCATGCGTAAGATCACGCAGACTTGCTCAGCCAGAACCAGAAGGAAAGCCGGACATGGCCGATCAGCCGGAAACCCGTATCGAAAGCGATTCCATGGGCGAACTCGCGGTCCCGGCGGATCGCTATTGGGGCGCACAGACTCAGCGCTCGCTGATGAACTTCAAGATCGGCGGCGAGAGGATGCCGCCCGTGCTAATCCAGGCGCTGGGCATCGAGAAGCTGGCGGCGGCCCGTACCAACATGGCGTTCGGCGTGCTCGACAATAAACTGGGTGCAGCCATCGCGCAGGCGGCCCAGGAGGTTGCCGAGGGCAAGCTGACCGACCACTTCCCGCTGGTCGTCTGGCAGACCGGCTCGGGCACCCAGAGCAACATGAACGCCAACGAGGTGATCGCCGGACGCGCCAACGAGATCCTCGCCGGCACGCGCGGCGGCAAGGAGCCGGTGCACCCGAACGATCACGTCAACATGGGCCAATCGTCCAACGACACTTTCCCGACAGCCATGTACATCGCCGCGGTCCAGCAGATCGCCGGCGAGACCGTGCCGGCGTTGGGCCGCCTGCACGCGGTGCTCGACGAGAAGGCGAAGGCCTTCGACAAGATCATCAAGATCGGCCGCACCCACCTGATGGATGCCACCCCGCTGACCCTCGGCCAGGAGTTCTCCGGCTACGCCAAACAGATCGAGTACGCCATCATCCGGGTCGAGGCCGCGCTGCCCCGCCTGCTGCAGCTCGCCCAGGGCGGCACCGCGGTCGGCACCGGGCTGAACGCCATCGAAGGCTTCGCCGAAGCCCTGGCGGCGGAAGTCGCCAAGATAACCGGTCTGCCCTTCATCACCGCCGAGAACAAGTTCGAGGCCTTGGCCGCCCACGACGCCATCGTCGAGGCTTCGGGCGCGCTTAACGTCGTCGCGACCTCGCTGATGAAGATCGCCAACGACATCCGCCTCTTGGGCTCCGGCCCGCGCTGCGGCCTGGCCGAGATCCTGTTGCCGGCCAACGAGCCCGGCTCCTCGATCATGCCGGGCAAGGTAAACCCGACCCAGTGCGAGGCCATGACCATGGTCTGCGCCCAGGTCATGGGCAACCACATGACCGTCACCGTGGCCGGCTCCAACGGCCACTTCGAGCTCAACGTCTTCAAGCCGGTGCTGATCTACAACCTGCTGCAGTCCGCCAAGCTGATCGGCGACGCCTGCGATTCCTTCCGCGAGAACTGCGTCGCGGGCATCGAGGCGAACGAGGAACGAATCAAGGACCTGATGGAGCAGTCGCTCATGCTGGTGACCGCGCTCAATCCGCACATCGGCTACGACAATGCCGCCAAGGTGGCCAAGAAAGCCTATGCGGAGAACACCACGCTGAAACAAGCGGCGGTCGAGCTCGGCCTGCTTACGACCGAGCAATTCGACGATTGGGTGCGGCCGGAGAACATGCTGGGCCCCCGTGCCAAACCCTGAGGCCGGCCCCAAGCCCACGGTGGATCAGGCGATCCGCAAGCACTCGGTCACGATCTCCGGCCACCGCACCAGCCTCAGCCTGGAACAGGCCTTCTGGAACGCCCTGAAGGATCAGGCGCGCGTCGAAGGTCTATCGGCCGCCGCCCTGATCGAGAAAATCGACCGCGATCGCAGCGGCAATCTGTCGAGCGCAATCAGAATCTACTTGCTGGACCAGGCAATGGATCGAACGCGCCGGAGCGGTTCCTAGCCCCGCAGCCCCTTGAGCAGGCCTTTCAACACGTCCTGGGTCTTCCGCTTCTCGGGCACGACGGGAGCAAGTTCTTCGTCGGGTTGGTCGTTTTGGCCGCTGCCCGGTGCCAGTTCCGGATTTTTGAACGGCAGCCCACCGAGCCTAACGTCCGGAGCGTCCAGCGGTCCCTTCAAGTTCGCGGTTAAGTAGGGGGTATCCGGATCCGGCGCCTGGAACACGTCCGTTTGGCTGTCGAGGCGCCAAGCCGGGAAATCGGCCCTGGCCCGGGTCAAAGCATGGGCCGCGGTCCCATCGATCCTTGCGTCGTCGGTGACCAACACGCCCCGATCCAAGGTAAAGGTGCCCGCGAGGCCCGCCGGCGCACCGGCAAAGTTGCTCAACAGCGTTGTCGTGGCGTCGGCTAGGTTGCGAATTTCCCAGACCTTGTCGCCGAGCAGTTCGAGTGCCAGGCCACTCGGACGCTCCTTGCCGTTAACCTTGACCTGGAGCGTGCCGGAAAAGTCGCCCTTGCCGCCAAGGGCCGAGATCAATTCCGCCTCGCTGCTGCCCGATGTGGTCAGCTCGGCGTTGAGGCTGATCGGCCCGGACACGCGCTTGAAGTCCGCCTGCGCCCGCAACAGCTTGCCAAGATTCACCTCGGCGGCGGTGAGCGTAAAGCCAGCCTCCAAACTCTCTTTGGCCACGATCTGGCCGCTCATCTGCAGCGCGCCGTCGTAGAGGGAGGCGGTGAGTCGCTCGACATCCAGCACCCCATCATAGAGCTTCGCCGTTAGTGCAATGTCTTCGAGGTCTGTCCGGTCCAGTTTGAGACGCCGGACCGTCAACGCCAGCTCGCCATCGAGAGCGTTCCAGTGCGCGAGGTCGAGAGCCTCACGCGACCAGCGGGGCTCGGCGTTCCTGGTGCCACGGCCTTGTGCCTGCGCACCGGCCTGCGCCTTCTTCCGGCCCGCGGCCGGTGCCAACAGCAGGGCCAGCGGCAGGTCGCCGGTCGCGAGCGTGGCCCGGACGAAAGGCTTCGACCCCGCGAGTTCGGCGCTGAACCGCCCGGAAAGATCGATCGATCCCAATTTTCCGGCCAGATCGCCAACGTTGAAATCGAGCGGTGTGCCAACGACCTGGCCGGTCAGATCCAGACCGCCGAAATCCGGTTTCAGGCCGGTCGCACCGCCCAAGGCCCTGATCAATCCAGGCAAGTCCGGGTGCTGCGCCGTCATCGCCACGTCGAATACGGCAGGCTCGGCGGTCGGCCAGATCGTCCCGATCAGCCCAAGGCGCCCGCCGAGAGTGGAAAAAGCAGCGTCGATCTGCAGTTTTTCGCCGCTGCCCTTGAGGCCGCTTCGCAAACTAAAGCGTTTCAGCCGGGTCAAGGGCTCCGCGTCGAGGTGAAACGCCCTAGCCAGGCGGGGCGGATCGAAAACCTCAATCTCCAGCTCACCGTCGAACCAGGCCGCGCTCGCAAAATCACGGATTTCACCGCTATAGGCCGCCCGCGCGCCCGGCAAGGCGCCGATGCTGGCTTGGCGTAGCGTCAGGGCGCCATTTTGCAAGGTTCCATCCAAGCGCAGGTCCTTGGCCGCCCCACCCCGATAGATCAGCTTACCGATCCGGAAATCCAAATTGGCATCGAACCGTTCGAGCAGGGCGAGAAGGCCCGGGCCGGCACGACCCTCCACGGCGGCCGATCCGACCGGTTCGGCCACGGCGCCTTGTGTCTCCTCAACGGCGTGGGCCGGCAGATAAGCGTCCAGATTCAATTTGTCCATGGCAAGGCCGATGCCAAGGCCGATGCGTTGGCGCATCGCGGCGACGATCCCGCCGGTGACCCGGGTCAGGTCGACCCGCAGGTCGATGTCCTTCAGGTCAACCTGCTGCCTGCTGGCCTCGATCTGGCTGGCGAAGCTCATTCGCCGTAAGCGGTCCGCCGGGACTGCCGCCAGATCAGCCCCCATCCAAGCCGCCAGGCCACGGAAGTTATCGGACACGGATTCGACCCGGCCAGTGAACCGAAGCCCCGAGTCTCCGGGCGACACCAAGCCCGTCAGCGACAAATCGGAACCGCCGGGCAACAAGGCCATCGCCTGGCCAATAACGATCTTGCCATCGTCCAGAGAGGCGTCGAAACGCAACTGGCGCATCGCCTGGCCACGGTAGATCAGACCTTCCACGGCCACTTCCAACCGTGCACTGATGTCGCTCGGTAGTGAAGCGGGACGCTCGGCAACGGCGTCTGCGGGCGCACCGCTGGCCGGTGACGCCGGTTCAGACAACGTCCCCTCGCCCGACCCGCCCGAAGCCAAAAGCTGGTCGAGATCGATAAGCGTGGCTTTGAGTGAAAGAGTGGCATCAAGTCTCGGCTCGAAGTTGATCGTCGCGTCGCCCGACATGGCGGCTTCGCCCAACCGCAGGCGGACATCCGATCCGGTGGCCGAAGCAAGGTCACCCGAAAGATCGCTCTGCAAAGCGAAGGACTGATGGGTCAGAGCCGGCCAGCCGTCCAAACGTCCGCCCGAAAGCGCCCGCACCGCAGACGCTAGGCTGCTGCCCTGACCCTCGAAGTGGCCACGGAACCGAAGCGTATCCGGATGCAGGGAGACCGAACCGGCAAACTGTGCCTCGGCCGCGGCCGCCGGCAATCGTAAGGTCAGGTTGAACGGCGTGGCGCCGGCCATGACCAACCGCCCGGCCGCCAGATCGAACTCGGTTTCGATGCCGTGCACGACCGCGTTGCCTCGGCTTGTCATCGGGCCCGAAAGCGACTCCGCAACAATCTCGGCGTCGAGCCGTTCAACGCGCTCCTCCCGCCCGTCGGAGGCATCCCGATAGATCAGCGTGCCGTCGCTGATGGTGAAGCTGTCGAGCTGTATCTGGCCGGGCAGCACGTCGCCGGACGATTCAGCCGCCGCGGCGCCGGGCTCGCCCACCTTGGCGGCGCTGCCCAACGACCAATTGTGACGGCCATCGGCCAGGGTCTCGAGGAGTATCCTGGGCGCCACCAGCGACACGCTCTCGACCTGGATCCGACCTTGAATGAGGGGCAGCAGGGCGATCCGGATTCTGAGTTCGCGCACTTCAGCCATGAAGGGCTCGGTGCCGCCAGGGATATTGGCGAAGCGCACATCGATCGCGGACAGCGCCGGGGCCGGTAGAATGGCCAGGTGCATGTCACCATCGATCGTCAAATCACGCCCGGTCGCCGCACGGACCTCGGCGGCAAGCCGTGTCTTGTGGGCGTTCCAATCGACGAAGCTTGGGCCAATCAGCACCGCCGCAATCACGAGCACGACGAGCGCCACCAGCCCGTATAAGAAAAACCTCACTTCACACCTCTTGCCCATCCTGCCGTCGAACGCCGCGCCACGCTTTGCGACGGTCGTTCTCGGTGCGATGTTTCGCCTGATCTTAGAGCAAGAGAGCGTCGCTTAAAACGCTCGCGTGAGGGTTCGGCCAATGAAAATCCGGGTCGCCAGGCCAGCTAGAAGGCATTCGGATTGGACCCGCTAGACGCGCAGCATTTTGCCGGGATTCATGAGGTTTTCCGGATCCAGTGCCAGCTTGATCTGACGCATGACCGGAACCGCCTCGCCGTGCTCGGCGGTCAGGAAATCCAGCTTGCCGCAGCCGATGCCGTGCTCGCCCGTGCAGGTGCCGCCGAGCGCCAGAGCCCGTAACACCATGCGGTCGTTGACCTCCTTGGATTTTGCCATCTCGATCTGATCGTCCGGGTCGATGATGAAGGACAGATGGAAGTTGCCGTCACCGACGTGCCCGACGATCGGCGCGAGCAAGCCCGAAGCCTCGATATCCTGCTTGGTTTCGACGATGCAGTCGGCCAGGTGCGAGATCGGCACACAGACATCCGTCGCCCAACCCTTGGCGCCGGGCCTGAGAGCCAGCGCTGCGTAGTAGGCGTCATGGCGCGCCTGCCAAAGCTTGTTGCGCTCCTCCTGCAGGGTCGTCCATCGGAAATCGCCGGCACCGTTTTCGGCGGCGATCTGGCCGACCGTTTCGGCCTGCTCCTCGACCCCCGCCTTGCTGCCATGGAACTCGAAGAACAGGGTCGAACTGACCGGGTAGTCCAGGCCGGAGTATTTGTTGATCGCGTCCATCATCACGTCGTCCAGCAGCTCGATGCGCGCCACAGGAATGCCCATCTGGATGGTCGCGATCACCGTATCGACGGCGCCGGCCAGGGTCTGGAACGGGCAC
>Ga0265303_10000851_pt1 | contig 18011 bp, 11 predicted proteins | sample Helome_2_FD_192494 | JGI IMG/M metagenome (GOLD analysis project Ga0265303, IMG submission 192494) | Marine sediment microbial communities from subtidal zone of North Sea - Hel_20160317 (Illumina Assembly) | ecosystem: Environmental > Aquatic > Marine > Subtidal zone > Sediment ... | reverse complement strand
TGGACTCCCCCCACCAAGATAGGATATTCGGGATACAAGGCTGTTAGACTTTTCGCCGTGTTAAACCTCTCCAACATCAGCCTTCGTCGCGGTCGCAAGGTGCTCTTCGAGAACGTCAGCTTCCAGGTGCATGCCGGGCAGCGTATGGGTTTGATCGGCGCGAATGGAAGCGGCAAGTCATCGCTGTTCGCCATGCTGCTCGGCGAGCTGGAGCCAGACGACGGTGAACTGGGACAACAACCCCAGGACATGATCGCGCACGTCGCCCAGGAAAGTCCGCGGGGCAGTGGTTCCGCCATCGACTACGTAATGGACGGCGATACTGAGCTGCGTGAAGTCCAGGCTGCAATAGCGGCGGGCGAGGCGCAGGAACACGGTGTCGCTCCGCATGCGTTGTACGAACGCATGGAGATCATTGATGGCTTCAGCGCCGAGGCCCGGGCCGCCAGGTTACTGCATGGGCTGGGCTTCGCGGACGATGAACCACGCAAGCCCGTCGACGAGTTCTCCGGTGGTTGGCGCATGCGCCTTAACCTCGCGCGAGCACTCATGTGTCGCTCAGACATCCTGTTGCTCGACGAGCCAACAAATCATCTCGATCTGCCGGCCATTCTGTGGCTCGAACGCTGGTTGAAGCGCTACGAAGGCATTTTGCTGGTTATTTCACATGACCGCGATTTTCTCGACGCGATCTGCACACGTATTGCCCATATCGAACACCAGGAAATCCGACTATTTACGGGAAACTACAGTCAGTTCGAAGCACAACGTGCCGAACAGCTTGCTCAGCAGCAGGCCATGTATGCGCGCCAGCAAAAAGATATCAAGCATATCCAAAGCTACGTGGATCGTTTCCGCTACAAAGCGTCAAAGGCTCGCCAGGCACAAAGTCGACTGAAGATGCTCGAGCGCATGCAGAAGATTGCGCCCGCACACGTGGACTCACCGTTTCGGTTTCATTTTTTCGAACCCAAAAAGCAGCCGCAGCATCTTTTGGGCCTGACGGACGCCGTGCTGGGCTACGAAGGCAGTAATCAAGGCCCGGTGCTGACGAACGTCAATCTGAATCTGTCGGCGGGCGATCGCATGGGGCTGTTAGGCGTAAACGGTGCCGGTAAATCCACGCTGGTGAAAGCGCTGGCCAGCGGCAGCACGTTACTGAATGGCGACCGCGTACTGAGCAAAGACACGAAGATCGGCTATTTTGCCCAGCACCAGTTGGAATTGCTTAAACCGGAGCAGAGTCCTATCGATCATCTGCGCGCTCACGCCGCTGGTGATCGTGAACAGGACCACCGCAATTACCTGGGACGTTTCGGCTTCAGCGGTGAACGCATCTTCGAACCGGTGGCACCGTTTTCTGGTGGCGAGAAAGCTCGACTGGTATTGGCCCTGATGATTCGTCAGCAACCTAATCTATTGTTACTCGATGAACCAACGAACCACCTGGACCTAGAGATGCGTCAGGCATTGAGCGTCGCGCTTATCGAATACACAGGGGCGCTGGTCGTCATCTCTCATGATCGCCACCTGCTCAGAAGCGTTTGCGATGAGCTGTTGATCGTGCATGACGGCATTGTCGATCGTTTCAAACGGAGCCTCGATGAGTACCCGGCCTGGCTCAAGGAACAAGAAGCGGGACAAAACAAGACCGAATACGAGAAGAAAGAAACACCACTTGGACAGATCAGCAAGAAACAGCAGCGCCGGGAGCAGGCACAGCGTCGCCAGCGCCTGAAGCCAATGCGCGACAAGGTCCGCGACATAGAGAAGCAGCTTGCCGACCGCCGCGCAGAACTCGAGGCTCTCGAGTCACGCCTCGCCGACGAGACTATTTACACGGATCAGCAGCGCAAAGCGGAGCTAACGCAACTGGCACAGGATCAGGTGGACAGAAAAGCCGAGATCCAGACCCTGGAGTGGAGCTGGCTGGAAGCGAGTGAAGCGTTGGAAGCAGCAGACTAGAATTTGATAGTAGCTGTGTCACGATTCATCGCCCGCCTCGATTGAAAGCTCGGGGCTTCGCTTGCGAACGCGTAGCAGCCTGGCGCGTCTTCGATCGGCTCGCAGCACCTCAATATGGAAGCCGTTCCAGTCTATTGAGTCACCGGCAACAGGAATTCGCTCGAGTGTCTCTGTGACGAGGCCACCGGCTGTCGCTACCTCAATGTTCGGATCCCAGGCGATGCCGAGCTTATCGGATAGCTTGCGCAGATCAACATGCGCGGGTACCCGGAGAGATCCGTCGGGCCTCTCTTGAAAGTCATCGGCCGGCATATCGCTCTCGTCGTCAATCTCGCCGACGATCTCCTCGAGCAAGTCTTCGAGCGTTGCGATCCCCTCGACACTGCCGTACTCGTCGACGATGACGGCCAGGTGGCGTCGTGAATCCTGGTATGTGCGCAACAACTGAGGCAACGGCGCGCTATCGGGCACGACGAGTGCTTCCTTGCTTACGGCGTCCCAATCGACTTGCCGCTCGTCATTATGCAGCAGCCAGTACAACAGGTCTTTCGCAAGGACGACGCCGGTTACATCACCCAGGTCCATTGTCGGCGAAAACGGAAACCGGCTGTGACCGGATTCCCGCACAAGCTCCGCGGCTTCATGGCGGTCCATTGTCGCCGACAGAAAACGAACGTCCTCGCGTGGCAACATCACGTCATGTGCATGCAGGTGGCGCAGATGCGTTGCGCCGACGATTATCTCGGCTGTCTGGTCGCCCACCACACCCTCACTGCGCCCCAACGATGCCAGCAATCGAATCTCGTCCGTCGACGTTACGGGGACTTCGATATCGCTGCGTATAGAGCGCGAGATCCGCTCGCTGAGCCATACCAGGGGTCGCAGCAAGGTCGTGAGCAAATCGATGCCGTATGCCACAGGTGAAGCGAGTGCTCGTGCGTGCGCCACGCCGAGCGTCTTGGGGATGATCTCCGTGAACAAGAGCACAGCGATCGTGAAGACAATCGAGAAGACCCATAGAGTGCTGGCACCGAGGACACTCATGTAACTCGCGCCGGCGACAGCCGCACCAATCGTATGTGCCGCCGTGTTGAGTATCAGGATAGCCGCAATCGGCACGTCCATATTTTCCTTGAAGCTCGCCAGCAGTCGTCCGGCGCGCTTGTCTTCCTGGACAAGGACTTCAACCTGCGGTCGCGTCAGTGACAATAGTACTGATTCGAAAATAGAACACAGGAACGAAACAACGAGCACAACGCTGACAGCAGTAATCAATAGCAGCATGACGCCTCCGCGCGACGAGATGGTTCATTGTTGATCGCAGGATATCGGGATTCAAGTAAGGCGTGAGTACCGTTTCGCCGATTATCTACCGGGAAGCCGAAACGATGGGAGGGAAGATGGAGCGGGTGAAGGGAATCGAACCCTCATTCTCAGCTTGGGAAGCTGATGTTCTACCGTTGAACTACACCCGCATATCAGGGAGTTAGCTCTCATCTGCAGCTCAGTGAGCATAAAAGTGAGAGTACTGGGATTCTAAGCGAATTCTAGGCGCATAGAGAAGAGATTAGGCAGCCCATGCTTGAATACAGTTAGGCGGGTGCCACAGGTTTGTAGCGGGGGCGTGATTTGCCCTGTTCCGACAGTCCGTCAGTGGGTTCGCCTAAAATAGCTCGATCCGGCCTATTAGGGCTATTCTACGCTCCCGAACTTCGATCCGGGCCGACCGGCCATCTCGTTATTCAGTTGCGATCGATGGCCTTACTTCTTCGATGATGCGGGCAAATTGCTCTGGCTGTTCGGACGTAATCATGTGGCCGCCGGGCAACATACGGATATCCAGGCCTTGGTCGCCTAAACGCTCTCTGGCTTTGACAACCTGGTTCGGCTCAAAAATGTCGCCTTCACTGCCGACAATGTGGAACGACACCGATTCCTGAAGTGCAAGGTACAGGCGACGCAGATCCCACCGCTCGCCATACTTGGCGCGGTGCTCCGCCACGAAGCCCGCCGCGCTACTTACGAAGGAAAAACCATTCCGCCTGCTGATAGCGTCGTAAATTTCGTTAAATTCAGCGGAAGTCAACTGGTACTCCTTTGAAAACATCGATCTGAGGAGTTTCCTGGACATAAACGGGGAACGTTGACCGAACCAGGTGACGATGCCCCCTATTGGTGATCTCAATGCTGGTGTTGTCATCAGCGGGTGGCTATGCGCATCGGCGAAGTAGCCCCCATTTGCCATCAAGACTCCTTCGATTTTAGTGCCGAGGTCAATGCCCTGGTTTAGTCGCTCCTCCTGGCGGCTGAGAAGTTCCAGTACGACCAGAGACGAGTAGTCGAACGTCACGACGAAAGTCGACTGGATGCCCTCTGCCTCCCACAGTGCCTCGACAAGGTCGGCGCGCTCCATCGTTCCGTAGGAATACCCCGAAGGTTTATCTGAGTCACCTTGCCCAATATATTCAATGTAGATTTTGGGCGGCATGCCGTCCCCGCTTAGTTGCTGGTCCACCTTCGCCCAGCCAAATGAGCCGTCCGGGAACCCCGGCAAAAACGTGGTCCACGATTCTCGGTCGTTCTGAGCAGAATTGCGCTCAACCCGCTTCCACACATGAATAGCACCTGCGACATCTGTATTTTTGGCGTGCTCCACCATCTTTTTTGCAACGGGGTCGTAAGTGACCCTGATACCAGCTGAGAACCATTCCTGTGCAGTAACTTGGTCATTCATTTCCGTTCCTCCCAGGCTTTAGCAATAGCGCAAAGATCATGAAGTGAGACACGAGAAGTAGCGGCACGAAAAACGTCGGTATGTACCAGACAGAACCGAAGTCCGAGACAACCTCCACGTGACGTAACGCGTTGAGTAGGTCAACCGTGCCGACGATGTTGAATAGCCACACCACACCCATTGTGCCCTTCCAACCGATTCGGAGCAGGACAAGGGCTAATATCGCAAGTAGGCTCGCCGCAAGGTCACCATACGCTGCGGGAATCGCGAAATACTCCGGGAGTGGTTGCGCCACGACACCAGGTACCAGAAAGACCATACCTATGTAGCGAAATGCATGCGGCAGCGTGAGCCAGAACAGCGCATTCTGTTGTGACTGTGTCGCCAACCAGGGAGCCACCACCCACCTGGTCACTAAGCTGAACAACGTTACACTTAATATAAATTGCAGTGCAAAAATCGCTTGCGTTGTCATCACGTGGCTCCTCCGGGTGAAAACGCAAATACCCGCGTTCGGCGGGTAGCAGACGTTGTCCTAAGTGTAGCTAGCAATTTACCAAGCGTAAGTTTCGAGTCTAACGTACACCGCCGGATGGCAGCATTTGCCCACTTGCCCCAATACGCAGAAAGCCTCGTCAAAACGAGGCTTTCTGGTCGGCTGCATATAAACAGCCAATTCCTGGTAGCGGGGGCGCGCTTTGTACGTTAGCAACAATGCTGGAGCCCATGGCTGTATTTGACGTCGCGCTGATGCCTGCCTAGTACTGCACACCTCCGAACTAACTCTGGACATATGGGTCGCGACTTGACTAATGTTACTGGGCAGCTCATCAAAATGGTCTCCTCACCGGCGTGGCACTCCTAACCGTATATATTCGGAACCACGGCATATTCGACAATGCCGACTTTCCTAGGTCGGTTGCGCGGTGGCCGGCTCGTTGGTTGATACTGCTGATTCTGCCTTGGGTGGGGATACATGCGCAGCAGATCGAACCGGCCGACGCGGATACTGATGCCCCGTTATCAATGGCTGACCCTGGCTCGATAGTCGAGCAACTCGAGGAGGAGGCGCAACACAAAGACTTTCTGTTTGAGATTGCAGGGGGTGCGGCTACGCGACAGCGCTGGAACGACCTGAAGACTGGGCTCGAGCAACGGCATGGTCTCACGGTCGGCGCGTATTATACTGCATACTACCAAAAGGCGAATGACGCTTTCGGACCTGAGGACGATGCCGCCGGATTCGTTCTTGATATCGTCGGTACTTGGGCTTTTCTCGGTCGCAAGACGGATTCCCCAGGAACGCTCGGGTTCAACCTGCTCTGGCGCGACACTTTAGGTACGGATCTGCCACCGCAGTTGCTGTTTACGCAGTATGGCTCACTGTATTCGGGTGCGGGGGCATACGGCGAGAACGATCCGGTCATGGGCGAGCTTTGGCTCCAGCGGGAATTCCGCAAAAAACTCGGCTTCCGAATCGGGAAGATTTTTCCGATTACCGCTTATGACTTTTTTCAGTTCAAGAATTTTCGAACTGATTTTGTCGACTTCAACCACACGACAAACGCCACTATCCCGTTGCCCGACAACGGACTCGGTGCGCTTGCCCGATACAAACCCGCGAAAAACGTTCGGTTGACCCTGGGCATACATGACGCAAACGCCGACAACGAGAAATCGGGATTCGATACCTACGACGGCGAGCTATTCACATACATCGAAATCGGATTTGACACGGGTTTGGCACCGCGCCAACCGGGTCGTCCGGTCGCAGGCCAGATACACGTATCACTGTGGCACCAGGACGAGCGCGAAAATGCCGGCGTTGACGACGGTTGGGGCGTCGGAATCTCGGCCAGCCAGCGATTCGGACGATATACCCCATTCTTGCGGTTTGGATATGCCGATGTCACAGCACAGGGCCCGACACCGGTCGAATTGATGGCCAATATTGGTGTCGCCGTCGACGAAGTCTTCGGACAGCTGAACGACCGGATAGGCATCGGCTATACGTGGGCCGATCCAGCAAACGACGCGCTCGATAATCAACACACCATCGACGCATACTATCGAATCCAGATGACACCGCTCATTCAGGTGAGCCCTACACTTCATATTGTGTTCGAACCTGTGTCTAATCCGCAGGACGACACCGTACTGGTGTGGGGCATGCGCGCCAAGTTCGCGTTCTGAATACGTTCCAGTGCGCTTGGTCTGCGAGTATTTCCGCTCACTTCGTAGTGCCAGATGCTGCCGTCGCAATAGCGGAAATGAAAAAGCCGGCCCCATCAGGGCCGGCATATTTCTTGGTAGCGGGGGCAGGATGGCCTTCGCGGCTTCGCCGCTTGTAGGCGCGGGCCATGCCCGCGACAACCACCGGCATAACCTGGCACGAGCGCCCGGCATCTCATCGCCCGCATGGCGGGCTCCTACAGTCTTCTGAATTGAAAAAGGGCCCCGCATGGGCGCCCTTTATTCATTTTGGTAGCGGGGGCGTGATTGCCCTCGCCCCTTCGGGCCTCAGTTATGTCGGCCAGCTACGCTGGCCTCGGAACGCACTGTTCCGACAGTCTCGGCACGAGTTCGTTTGAAATAGCCAAAAATCGTCAATCCAGCCCCTGCCGAGCCCAATTTATCGGGGCCATACCAGTCGGCCATAAGTAGACATTACATACAAAATAGAATCTTCCATCCTGCAGAGTTCGTGTGCTGGCAGCTAAAATCCATCCGGCAGGTTGAGTTTGGTGCCCGCGATATGCGCCTCACTCAGTCCGGCACGTTCGCGCAACTCCTCCCACCCGGGCTCGCCGTGGAGACTTTCAAATTTTGGGTCTCTCAATGTAAAACCAAACATCCTTGTGGACTCTGCAAAATTGCGTTGGAGGGAAATCATCGCGGCTTCGGCATCACCCTCTAACGCATAGAGTATGGCCATGAACCATGGAATGTCGTATTTCTCTGAAAATTCGTTCTTGAGCCGCTCGTAGCCTTGCAGGTCACCACCTGCGTACAGTGATCGGGCCTGGTAGGCAATTCGACTTGGTTCATGGGTTATCTTACTGAAAATTTCGAACGCCGCGTCGAAGTCACCACGCGCCATGTAGACGTCACCCAGATCGATTTCGCCATGCGGTGCCATCGCCATTCGTGTACGTGCTACTGCTTCCGCCTCATCCAGCCTGCCAGCGCGGATAAGCTCGTCTGCGTAATCGCCCATGCAGGGTAAGCAGGAAGGGTCGCGTTCAAGTGTGTGCTTTGCCAGTTTCAGGCGAGAATCGAAGTCACCGATATACAACGCAAAAGCCATCGCAGGACGCAACGTCTCGCCGTTATTCGCATTTTGCTCCAACGCGTGCTCGACCATGCGCGCGGCACGAGCGGTGTCGAGGTCCTCAGTGAAGACCTCCCATGCGGAACGAATAAGCGCATGGGCATTATTCGGGTCGATTGCCAGCGCCCTGTCAGTTAGCTCCTCAATTTTGCGATCAGCCTCTTCACCCGGATAGATAGCCTCAGGGCCATGATTGCGACTCTCATAACGAATTACAGTTGCGAGATACATCAGGGCCGGCACGTAATCGGGATCGCTGGCCACCACTTCTTCCATGATCCGAACAGCCTCGGGATCACCATACAAACCGATCTGATTCAATCGTGCCTTGGCCCGCAGGAACAGCGCGTAGGTTGCTGGATCGGTGCGGTAGGCATGAGGAGCTTCGCCAGTTAATTCGATCTTCAACTGGTCGATGATTTGTGCAGACACATCATCCTGGATCGCAAAGATATCAACCAGATCTCGATCGTAGGTTTCGGACCATAAATGCTTGTCTGTTTTTGCCTCAATGAGCTGCGCGGTAATACGTATGCGATCGCCAGCCTTGCGCACAGAACCCTCGAGCACGTAGGCAACATTCAATGCCTCTCCAACCTCCGGGATATTGATGTCCTCACCGCGATACGCGAACGACGACGATCGAGAAACCACGCGCAGCTGGCGGACCTTCGCGAGAAGGTTGAGGAGTTCTTCGGAAAGGCCATCGGAGAAGTAGTCCTGCTCGGGATCGGAACTCATATTGACGAAGGGCAGGACAGCGATGGACCTGCCGATCTTAACCTGAACCTGGGGCTCAATGAAGAACTTGTCGACAGCGAAGTACCCGACGGCGAGCAACAGCACGACGATAATCGCTCGGTCCACGCGGCGCGCACGCGACGCCAGTATGGGCTGCCCCGTGTCCCGTGTAATACCTTCGGGTGTCCATTCAAATACCCACGCAAGAATCGCAGCGGGAACGATTCCGACGGCGACGATATTTATTAGCGTCGCCATACTCTGTTCCGAAAATCCGTATGCAGGGAGCACGAGATCGGCGATTTGCAGAAACAACCACGCCACGGCGAGATAACCCAGAACAACCCGGATTACGCCACGACGCTTTAGCTCATTCAGCAAAGTCACCAACTTGTCTCCCGGTCCGGCAGCTGCTTTGGGTTGCGACCCGTCCCAGCCATATTAGCCCAATGTCCGCCTTCGACGATTGAGCAGATAATTAGCGGGTCACTCTCACGCACGAAAATCCCGGCTCAAGGCCGGGCTATCGATATCCCGGATCAATGTCCGAATTCCTGCGACCAGCGAGCGTAAACCATGGCGCCGCGACTCTCATGAAATGGCTCGGCGCCGAACATGTAGTTGTAAAATGGATAGTTGTCGGTGCAGTTCTGGCACCCGAGTTGCAACTGCGATCCCTGCAAGCGTTCGAAGTAGTAGGTCCACGCCAGATCGAAGCGCGTGAAGGTACCGACCTCGACGGACTCTTCCGTAGGAACGCCATCCACGTGCAGCGGTCTTGGAGACTCGTAGTGTCCGGTGTAGGAGACAAGCATGGAAACGTCGTGTTGGCCGAGAGCCCAGCCGAGATTGAACAATGCTCGATGTTGCGGTAGCCCGCCGCTGAAGCCCAGGTAGCCTCCGGCGAAATCCTCCAGAATTTGCGCGGTCTGGAAGTCGAGTCCGAGTTCGTACTGATCCAGGTAGCTGTAATTGAGCCCTGCGCGCCAATGTCCTGCCTTGGCGGTTTCGAACGAATAACTGAGATCCAGATCGACTCCCCGGGTCTTCAGCGTATCGCCGTTGAAGTAGGTGTCGGCATACTTGATGATTGGTCCTGGAATCGCCAGCGCAATATCCTCATCGCTCGGTGGCCCGCGGATGACAAAAGGATTATCGGCCGGGTCGAGCAATTCGGTCAGATGATCGCCGCTTTCGGTAATTCGATTGTTGTGTTCGATGGCCCAGAAATCCACTGCGATGGAGAGTCCCGGCACGGACTCAGGCTCCCAGGCCACGCCTACTCCCCAGGTTTCCCCCTCGTCCGGTTCCAGGTCGGGATTGCCCCGAAATTCGAATTCGACCACATGACCCACGCAATCGAAATCCGATCCGGTTACCGGGCATCGATGCGGATCCGGGTCCGAAAGGTCTACGAACTCGAATGGCGGATCGTACAGTTCCCTGAAGGTAGGAGGGCGGAACGAGGTACCCCAGCTGGCCCGTACCAACAGATCCGGGATGGGCCGCCAGCCGATTCCGACTTTTGGATTAAGAGTGCCGCCAAAATCGTTGTAATGGTCGTAACGCAAAGCAAGCTGTGTCTCGAACTTTTCGTGCCATGGCAGCCACAGCTCGACGAATCCAGCCACGATATCCCTGTCGATATTCAGCGGCTCAAAAGGCAGCGAACCCAACAGGTCGCCGCTTAGTATCACCTCATGCGCATCCTGGTCCAGTGTCAGCCGTCGAGCCTGAATGCCCATGGCTACACCGAGCGGACCACCGCCCATTTCGATCGGGTTACCCGTTACCTCAAGTTCGACGCTGGTTTCCCGGGTATTTTCCTGTTCCCACGCGTTGTTCACCAGAAAGCCATCCAGCACTTCCTGCGGATTCTGCGGGTTCAGGCCAAAAGGATTGTAATACTGGTCTCCGTTCGGTCCACCCGATCCAAAAAGGGCGTCCTGGAATTCGGCAGCGAGAATTACGTTGCTACGCGTAGTCTCAGAGTTGTTCTCACCCGAGGTGAGCGCAGCCTCCCAGCGCCATTGCGTAGCCAGTGTACCCTCGAGCCCTGCAACAACACGCCAACCATCGCTTTCGGTAGTGATCTCTCGCGACGGCGTATCGAGTGCTCTGTAGAACGTGACAAGACTTTCTCCGAAGGGGTTTTGCGGGTGGTCATCCGGTACGAATACGGGCGGAAAAATCGGCGCAGGCGCCAGCCAGCTCGAGGTCTCCTTTGTGCTGAGCAACAATTCCAGGAAGCCGCCCAGGCCGTCACGGAAATCATGATCGAGTGTCGCACTAAGGCCCAGGCGTTCGGAGGGTTGCTGCATCGAGTTGAACGGTGCGAAGTTGAACAGACAAAAAGGCGGGGAGATCGCATGGCTGTTCTGATCGGTTTGCTCCGGACAGGCCGGATCCCGGTCGATCGCGCCAGAATCGAGCAGAAATACGCTGGGCGGCGAACTGTACGGACTTCGCGCGTTGCGTCCGCCACGTTCGCGCAAGTCCGCCTCTTTGGAGAACTCGCGATCACGCCCCCAGACAATCGCCCGATCGAAGTAATTCAGAACAGCAACGATGCTCGTCGATTCACCGGACCAGAGGCCCGTCATACTCAAATCCCATTCATCACCATCGCCTTCGGTGGTGACCAGGTAACCGCCTTCCACCGCGAAGCTGTCGACGTTTCTCCTGGTGATGATATTGACGACGCCGGCTACCGCCTCCGAACCGTATATCGCAGACGCACCATCTTTCAGAATTTCGATCCGGTCTATAGCCGCAACCGGTATGGCATTGATGTCAACAAACGGTGTCGAGTCCGCCGCCGCACCGTACGGTGCAATACGTCGACCATTGAGCAATGTCAACGTGGCGTCGGTGCCGATTCCGCGCAGATTGAAACCTGCACTGCCTCGAATGGGAGAGTTCGGAGGGTCGCCGCTGACCAAAGCGTTCTGTGGCAAGTAGCGGCTGAACTCACCCAGTGTCGTTATGCCGTTCTTCTTCAAGTCCGACCCGTCTATCACGATGACCGGAGACGGACTGTCGAGCCTCGACGTGATCAGGCGCGAACCGGTGACGATGATTTCGTCGACCTCTTGCTCCGATTCCTGCGACTCTTCGACCTGAGCAAATATAGGCTCCGCGGCGAGGCACAGCAAAGCAATGATTGGGTAAGCGTTGCTGCTAGTAATCATGAGGTAATACTGCGGGGCCCCTGGTCGAGTACTCAATTAGATGCAGTATAGTAGATCTGCGGTTCGTTCACGCCGTCAAAGACATTCACATTGGTGAACATGATCTGACTCGGCCTGACTAGCGCGTTGCCGACGATGGGCGCAAGAACGAGACTCAAAGTCACTCTGGCTTTTCTTAGCACCAGGGGAGTTCCAGGTACGTTATCGTTCTTTTCCCTGGTAGAGGGGGCAGGATTTCGCCCTCCGCGCTCCGGTTGCTATTGCCGCTGATCGCGATGCTCCCGCATCGCTGCGGCTGCGGGTGAACCTGCTCTCTTCGCAGAACCCGACCCTGCCTCAATTACAGAAATGAAAAAGGGCCCCTGAAGGGACCCTTTATTCATTTTGGTAGCGGGGGCGCGATTTGAACCTGTGACACGTGCCTTTGGAGGACACCGCTCAACTAGGACTACCAATCAGGTTCTGTTGTGAGAGTAAAACTGAGCATACTCAGAAAGCTCGGTGGAATCAGTTGGTTACTTTTGGGTGAAATAACTCATTGAAATCGGTGGTCAGAAGACCACGGAAATCAAGCGGTTACGATTCTGGTCAACTTGGCTCCGAGAATTGGGAAGCTGATGTTCTACCGTTGAACTACACCCGCATATCAGGGAGTTACGGCTCACTTGACTCAGGCTGAGTATAAAAGTGAGGCGACTCCTATTCTAGATCAAAGCCGATCGCGTCGGTTTCTCGTCGCTATGGCGTGTACCAGATCGGCGACGTGTAGGCGCGTTCCTGGTGCACCAAATCCACGTCCTCCGGAATATTGGCTCCCAGGCGAACCTTGTCATAGAGAACCCAGCGTGGTGTCGGAATCTCGAGGACCCGAACATAGTAGAACGCACTTTCATCGGCATCGAAATCGGGGTCGGTCCAGACCGCAGCGAGTTCCGATGCGCCGATCGTGTTGGTCCAGTTCGCAGCCTCGACATCAACGGTGTTGCCGACTGGCGGCAACTTGCCGTTCGCATCAGGTTTCCGAGCGCCGGACCAGGCCACGTCGTAGACCTTTTCCTGCAGATTGCCGCGGCCATCCATCCAGCCTTTGATGATCTGGATGCGATCAAGATTGGCACCAATAGGATCGCGCAACGCGATCACCATGAATGTCGGGGCTTTGCCAGTCGGTGCCATCGTCAGGTCACCACCCATGGGTACGCCTTTCTGGTAACCAAGGAAAGCCGGCTGACGGTTGCGCAAATCATCGGCACCAAAGTCCCAGCCGCCGAAGAAACGAACCAGCATTCGTGAACCTGTGGTGGCATAGGTTTCTTTGCGTTCCATCGCGTCGAAAAGCGCTGCGCGCGTATTTTCGGTCGCCCAAATGCCCTGGTAGCCTGACGCAACCAGCATGTCGCCTTCAAATGCGCCGAGCGCGGACTTGACGAACGGGTGAGCGACGCGCGTCGCCGACGGTTCGACGCTGGTGGACTTGCCGAAGAAGTTATCTTCCTCGGCCGTCGTCAATGAAGTGTGTGCATCGGTGGCGCCGACCATGCCGAACTTGTAAGGGTTGGTGCCCAACTTCTTCTCCAGCGCCAGGCCTTGTTTCAATGCCTCACGGGCGTACTCGCGTGGCAACATGTCCGGCTTTTTGAGTTCCGTGATGTCGAGGTTACCGACGTCCCAGGTGCCGTAGTCGGCAAACTCATCATCGGGTGACAAATCCGGATGCGCTTCACCATCACCCTTGATCTGGGTGACTTCGTAAAGCGGCTCCCACTTGGCGCGCAGTGCGACATACTCTCTATTCACTCTGCCGCCATGGTAGGTCTTGTCGACCGGGAACATCCAACCATTGGAAAGGTTGCCGTTGTGGGCGATTGCCAACGCCCGCCCGCCGGTCCTCTCTTCGTAGTCTTCAAGCCACTGGTACAAGTCCAGCGGATCCTTGCTGCCAACCGGGGGCTGCGTCACCATCGGTACAACCTGCCCAGCCCGGTTTCCGTCATCGCGCAGGATCACATTGCGGTGAAGGTTGAAGCCCTTCGGCACGGAGGTCCACTCGTAGCCGATAAAAGCCGTGAAGCGCCCCGGCTCATTGTATGTCTCGGCCGCCTCGATAATCCTGTCCCAGACAGTGTCATAAATCGTCGACCCAGGGCTGTACTGTTCGAGCAGTTCGACGGGAATCGTGCCCTGCGAGAAACTGCCGATCAGGTCGAATGCAGCCTCGGCAGCCGCCTGACCACCCTTCGCGAAGCCTTCAGCCCATTCCTTGCCTTTCGGAACAGCGAGGATATTCGGTGCGCCACTTTGAATGTCCGTCGCAATGCCCATCATGTCGGAATGGTCGGTAATGACCAAAAAGTCGAGCGGGCGGCTTAGCTTGACGGGCTGGCCGCCTGCGGAAGTCACCTGTTCGCCGCGCGCCAGGCGGTATGCCGTGTCGTGTCCCGTCGTGTTGCCGAACAGGCCGGCATCCAGCGACAGTCCCGTGTGTAAGTGAGTCTCACCCCAGTAGACCCGGCTCGGAAAACTCCGCTCGGCCCACGGTGAATACGCCTTGCCGGGATACAAGCTCTCGATATCCTCGATTTGCGGAACACCGGCGTCATGCTGAGCTGACGCAATCGCCGGGATGGCCAGGCAAATCACGCCTTTAATAACCATATTCCGATATCGGTTTGTCACAATTGGCTCCTTTCGCAAGCTAATCTAATTAGGGCGTGTACCAGGGTGGCGACGCGCAGGCGCGCTCCTGAGTAGTCCTTCATATGACACGATTTGTCCTATCGTATCAATCAATTTTTTCGATATCGTTTAACGTGAAGCTGCCGTCCAACACGGCGGACTCAGGACCGTGGAATCGGAACAGCCGGCAGAATTAACGATGCGATCGTCAATCATTAATCAGAAAAGTGAGGCTAAAACTGAGCATACTCAGAGAGCCTGCTGGAACCAGTTGGTTACTTTAGGGTGATCTAACTCGTTGAAACCGGTGGTCATAAGACCACGGTAATCAAGCGGTTATGCTGACGGCCAACTCAGCGACTCCGATTGGGAAGCTGATGTTCTACCGTTGAACTACACCCGCAAATCAGGGAGTTAGCTCTCATTTGCAGCCCAGTGAGCATAGAAGTGAGAGTAATTTCATTTTAAGCGATTCTGAGGTTGTTGGAGAACATAATTCCCACCTGTTGCCTTTACTTTCCTAAGCACGTTTGGACAGCGCGCTGACGTTCTTTGACTCCCAATACCGGGCACAATTGTCCTTGCCAGCGACGGCGCCCTTCGCAGAATGGTAGGCCCTGATAGCCATGTTGAGAAGTGTTTGATCGACAATCATATCCAGCGTGATAGGTTACGGATTGGCCTCGTCCCAGTTTTGGAAATGTGAAAAAATTATCAAGGAAATAACGTCGTCGAGGCGTCCTCGTCGGTTTGAGGCACCGCAGACTGGGTCAGAAGTCAATCAAGCGGTCGTCAGGTGCCGTCAGATGGCGCTCGCATCCGCGCAATGTTTCAACGCGAGAATGAGCGACTCGGTTTGCTCGACTAGGTAAACGGGTTTCAGCCCGCGACACCGCCACCGTCAACCACAAGTGCCTCTCCTGTGACGAAAGAGGCCTCGTCAGATGCGAGATAGAGGACAGCGCTCGCGATGTCGTCGGCGGAGCCAATGCGGCCGAGCGGTCGGTCGGACGCGCCTTCTTCATACTCCTCCCAACTAATGCCGCGTTTTTTCGCGTCATCCGGCAGCATCGGTGTCAGCACGTCTCCTGGGCAAACGCAGTTAACCCGGATTCCTTGCGGGCCATGGTCAATTGCCATCGCCTTTGCCATGACGATCAAACCACCTTTCGCGGCGCAATAGGAGGCCGCCTGATCGCCGCCTAAAATGCCCCACCCGGAACTCGTATGGATAATGGAGCCAGAGCCGCGCTCGATCATCGAGGGCAGTGAGTATTTCGACATCAGGAATGCACCACGCAAGCTCGACTCTATAGTCTCATCCCACTCCTCTTCCGTGCAGTCGGGAATCGTTTTCGGATGAAACACGCCGGCATTATTAAACAACACGTCGATCTGGCCGAATCGCTCCAGAGTCTTGTCGACCGCATTGCGGCAGTCTTCCGCCAGTCGCACGTCCGACTGCACAAACATTGCCTCGCCACCGTTGGCCGCAATATCGGCTACTACCTGGTCGCCTCGCTCCTGGCTCCTGCCAGTAATGACTACCCGAGCACCCTCCTCCGCAAATCGCTCCGCTGTCTTGCTGCCGATTCCGGAGGTGCCTCCCGTGATTAACGCAACCTTGCCTTCAAATCTCATTAGTCGTGACTCCATTGGCTGCACAAGCCGCCTGTTGTTTCGGCCCCGTCCATGACGTACTCATGGCCGGTCGCAAATGCCGCATCCTCGGATGCGAGGTAAGCGAAAAGTGATGCGATTTCCTCCGGTTTGCAATGCCTGCCCAACGGAATTTTTGCGTTGACGGCCGCAAGCATCGCGTCGCTGTATTCAGCGCGTTGCATCGGGGTCAGCACGTAGCCGGGTGATATCGCATTGACGCGCACCGTCGGCGCAAGCTCAAGCGCCATTGCCATCGTCAAAGCAAGCACACCACCCTTGCTGGCGCTGTAGTCAGCATAGTGTGGATAGCCCTTATTCGCTGCAGTGGATGCTGTATTGATGATGACGCCTGATCCCTGCTCCACCATCATCCGGGCGGCGGTTTGCGCCATGTAGAAAACGCCCTTTAGATTCACGTCGACTACCGAGTCCCACTCGCCCGGAGTTATATCGAGGAAATCGTGGCGAATGCTAATACCGGCATTGTTAATCAGAATATCAACTGAACCCATTGCAGCCAGGGCTTGTTTAAATGCAGCCTGCACTTGATCGTAGTGGGCGACATCAACAGCGATTACGGCGCTCAAGTCCGGCAGTTCTTCTGCAACCCTCGCCCTCGCGTCCGCGCTGCGATCAAACACGCACACTGCACAACCTTCCTCCAGAAACCGCGCCGCTGTTGCCTGCCCGATACCGCTCGCTCCACCCGTTACAATGACATTCTTACCCTGTAGCCCGCGCATCGATTCTCCCCTGTTTTTGTTCTCGTTTGGCGCTAGGGGTTGAGAATACGATATGTGCCTGTCGTTGTCGCTTTGCCCAACTTCTCCGGAGCCTCGATGAAGTGACCCAGGACAAAGTCCACGCCGCTGTCGCGCAGCCAGTCGAAGTCTTCCTGGTGTTCGACCTGCTCATGCTTGAGGCTGGAGAATGATCCGAGACCGCTGCCAAAGTCGTCGAGCGAGAACTCGCAGCCAATCCGGTGCGGTACTTCGATAAAGCGATTGACAAAGTCAAGATCGAGACACCGCATGGACAGTACAACGCACGAATCTACATGGCTGACCGAGCACTCCTTGTACGTTCAAACCACAGTCTTGAGAACGCCAGGGCTTGGCGTCGCAGGATTCGCGATATCCTTAAGTCGAATGCCAGTCATCCGTACTCTGAAGCAGCCCGTGCATGGACTGACAAGAGAACCTACCTGGCTGGGTGGAAGTTCCTTGTAGATGCGCTTGCACCTAGGTGCGAAGACATCGAGATCATACTTTGTGATACCTCGAAGGAAGTAGCCGACAGGTACAACAAACTCCCCAATGACTTCTCAACAGCCCAAATGCTGCATCCGATTGGGCGATGTTGGCGAGGAAGTAGGTGTTGAGGTCATGTGGTCGGAGGTGGGTTCAATTCTGCGAACAGACGAACCCTATCTTACGGAGCTGGCGTCCCTCCTCGGGTCGACGAACGGAATCCTGGAACGCCGTGCAAAATAGGTGTTGAGACCGGGACGAAAAGTGAGATCAAAACTGAGCATACTCAGAAAGCTCGGTGGAATCAGTTGCTTACTTTGGGGTGAAATAACTCGTTGAAATCGATGGTCAGAAGACCACGGATATCAAGCGGTTACGAAGCTGGTCATCTTGCTCCGAGAATTGAGAAGCTGATGTTCTACCATTGAACGACACCCGCATTTCAGGGAGTTAGCTCTCAT
>Ga0265303_10000850_pt1 | contig 18020 bp, 16 predicted proteins | sample Helome_2_FD_192494 | JGI IMG/M metagenome (GOLD analysis project Ga0265303, IMG submission 192494) | Marine sediment microbial communities from subtidal zone of North Sea - Hel_20160317 (Illumina Assembly) | ecosystem: Environmental > Aquatic > Marine > Subtidal zone > Sediment ... | reverse complement strand
GACGGCGGGCGCCGTCTGCAGGAGGTGGTGGATGCGTTCTTTGGCGATGACCTGCCCGAGCCGGCGCTGCTCCATGGTGATCTCTGGGGCGGTAACTGGGCCACGGACACAAAAGGCGCGCCGTTCGTCTTCGACCCGGCGGTCTACTACGGCCACAGAGAAGCCGATACCGCCATGACGAGGCTATTCGGAGGTTTCGGCCCGGACTTTTATGCCGCCTACCATGAGCGCTGGCCGCAGCAGCCGGGCGAGGGGGTCAGATGCGAGCTGTATAACCTCTACCATGTCCTCAATCATCTCAATCTGTTCGGCGCTGCCTATCAGGCGCAGGCCGAGCAGATGATCGGCCGCATGCTGGCCGCAGCGGGTGCCTGACTCAGAGGGTCTCGTGGACGATATGGATCGCAGTGCCCTCGGGCGCCTGCAGCGCGAGACACGGGACCGCGAGGACCTGATCTTCCGATGACGCCGGCTCCAGACCGCGCTGGGTCAACAGCGCCTGTGTATCGGCCATGTCGGCGGTGGTGAATACCAGGCATGGCGGTTCGCGTCGGGCTGATTCGTACAGACACAGATCGATGCCGTCGCTGGTCAGCGCAGCCCGGGCGGACGGCGGATCGGTGACGTCCGTGGCCACGAAACCCATGGACTCCCAGAACGCGATCGCGTCGTCCAGACATCTGACCGGATAACGGTACTCGCTGAAATAACCCGCGGCCGGGGGTGGAGGCGGCGTCGAGGGCGGTGAGAAGGTACGGGCTTCCACCAGCGTGATCATCTGTCCATCCGGATCAAGCAAGCCCAGTTCGTTAAATTGTTCATCCCCGGTCTTGATGAACTCGAGGCTGTTGCCGTTGGCTTCAAGTTCGCGGCCAAATTCAGCTAGCCGCGGCCGCACCCAGACCAGCGCCGGCGAGGGGAACGCGTAGTCGTGCAGGCCGAGCGTGACGCTGCCGTCCGTGAGCACCCCATAACCGTGCTGCCAGATGTCTCCCGCCACCGCCTCGCTTAGTCCGAGGCTCTCATAAAATCCGATTGACTCGAGCAGGTCCGGCGCGTGGATGCTGATCTCCAAAAACCGGCCGAGCATGATTCAGACGCCGCTGGCCGCAGCCCGTTCCGCGGTCTTGCGCCACTCATCCTTTAGCGCCTCACCGTCCCAGGCCGGGGACATCTCCGGCCAACCCTGGAGATTTCTCAGCACCAGTTGGGTGAGGAAGCTGATGTGGTCGCGCCGGGCGTTGAGGGCCGGTATGTAGGAGATCTTCTTGCCGCCCGACTCGATAAAGAGCTCCTCGTTCTGCATCGCGATCTCTTCCAGCGTTTCCAGACAATCCGCGGAAAAGCCCGGGCAGATCACGTCGAGGCGTTTGAGCCCGGACTGCCCCATCGCCGCGACCGTCTCGTCCGTATATGGCCGCAGCCACTCCTCACGTCCCACCCGGGACTGGAAACTCAGCGACCATTCGTCCTCTTTGAGGAACAACGCTTCTGCCACCAGACGGCCGGTTTTTTGACACTGGCAATGATAGGGGTCGCCCGCGAGCAGATAACGTCGCGGCACGCCGTGAAAGCTCATCAGCAGGTGCTCGCCGCGGCCATGGGTCGCCCAGTACTCGCGGACGCTGGCCGCCAGTGCGGCGATATAGCCGGGTTCGCCGGCGTACTCGCTGACAAACCGCAGCTCTGGTATCCAGCGCCAGCGTTTCAGCGCATCGCTGACCGCGTCGAACACTGTTGCTGTCGTCGTCGCCGAGTACTGGGGATACATCGGCAGCACCAGCAGCCGGCGGACTTTCTTGGCCCGCAGTTCCTCCAGGGCCGCTGCCACCGAGGGCTTGCCATAGCGCATACCCAGCGCCACGTGGACCGGCGCCGCAAGCGCGGAGTCGAGCTCCTTCTGCAGCGCCTTGCGCTGCCGGACCGACCAGTCCATCAGCGGCGAACCCCGATCGGTCCAGACCTTGGCGTAGGCTTCGGCGGAGCGACGCGGCCGGATGCGCAGGATCACGCCGTGGAGAATCAGCCACCAGATCGGTCTGGGCACTTCGATAACCCGTGGATCCCAGAGGAATTCGGCCAGATAGCGGCGCACCGCCTTCGGTGTCGGAGCATCGGGCGTGCCGAGATTTACCATGAGGATGCCGAGGCTCTCGCCGCTGCCGTGCTGATAGCCGGCCTCGCCAATATACTTGGGCATGCCGTCCTCTCTGTTGCCTGTTTGGTGGATCGGATTAGATCATACTGATCGGAGCGAGGATCGTCCTGGCCGCCACTGGCCCTGATGGCGTCGCCCGCCGAGGGAGATTCTATATGGAAGCGCAGGCCAATTCCCCGCAATCAGCGCGGGTCGAGAAGATGCGGCGCTGGCGCCTGTTCCGGGATCTGCTCCGTTTCCAGGTCAAGCTGCTGATCGACGCGCTAAAGGACCTGCTGCTCAGTCCCATCGCGGTCATCGCTGCCGTGATGGATTTCGTGCAGCCGCAAGCGCGTCCGAATATGCGCTTTTACCGGGTGCTGGCTTTTGGGCGGCGACTGGAGGCCAAGATCGATCTGTTTGGCGTGCGCCGCGGTTCCGGGCAGGAGCCCGATGAGTGGACGGTAGACGAGGTGCTCGACCAGGTCGAGTCGCGAATCGAGGCGGGCACCCGAAATACGAAGCACGGGGAAGGAGGAGGACCATGACAGTGCGTAAGGTGGCCATCGTGTCCGGACTGCTGTTGAGCGCTGTGGCGGCGGCGTTTCCGGTGGAATTTGACGTCAACACCGAAGGTCTTGAGGTGGATATCGTCCGCGTCGACGTGGACGAAGCGGTGGTGCTGCGAGTAAGGAACTACGAAGACGGCGAGATCCGCTGCGATCTGACGTTCAAGAATGGGCCGGAGATCGCCCGGCAGCGCAAGATATCGGTGGACGCGGGTCAGGATCGTGTGGTGCGCTGGGTCCCCAGTCGCCAGGTCGTGCGGATAAAAGTCAGCGGCAGCTGCTGGCGTAGCGACGAGGCGCACGCGGCGGGGTGAAAAATTATCTCGGATTTTTCCTCGACAGTCTGTACCGGGCGACCGGCGGCGAGACGCAGCAGCATGACTTCCTGACGCGCTTTTATGAGCTCTTTCTCGATTCCTCGCCGGACGTTGCGCAGCACTTCCGCGACGTCGACATGGAACGGCAGAAGCAGATGCTGGGACGCTCACTGCAGGAGATGACCGATTTCTCCACCAGTCGCGCGGCCAATGAACATCTGCGCCGGACCGCGTTCCGGCACAGCCGCTGGGATCGGGATATCAGTCCCGAACTCTATGACCTATGGCTCGAAAGCCTGATTGCAACAGCGCGGGAATTCGACCTCGAGTTTAATGAGGAAGTGGAGCTGGCCTGGCGGGTGGTGCTGGCACCCGGCATCGCCTATATGCAATTCAAACACGACCACCGTTGAGCAGGGTCAGACTCAGGCCACGTCGCGGCCGCTGATCAGGTCCTCCAGACTCGGTGGCTCGTGACCGGGGCCCATGCGTCCGGACCTGAGCCGGTTCATGTATTCCTTGTACGCGCGCATGGCCTGGCGGCCGAAGATCCACATGATCGGGATGTTGGCGAACAACATCACCCCGGTGCCGATACCGGTCAGATTGTCCAGCTCCGCGTCGGTTGTGATCAGACCCGCGGTGGCCACAACGATGAGTCCGCAATAGACCAGCTTGTAGGGCATCACCGACCGTTCTCCGGCCAGATAGATCATGCCCTGCTCACCGTAGTAGCTCCACGAGATCATGGTGGAGAGCGCGAACATCCATGCCGCGAGGGTCACCAGCCATTTGCCGAGGCCATCTTGTACCGTGTCGAAGGCGCGGGCGGTCAGAGATGCGCCGGGATAGTCGATAAACAACCGGGAATGCAGCAGCCGCGGCTCGAGCGGACTGTCGAAGACGCCCCATTCGATAAACGGCCGGCTGTTCGGAGCGGCCGAGATCGCGCCGAAGATCTTGTGTAGCTGATTACCCGACTGCTCGTTATCGTGAGCTTCGACGATCATGAATACGGTTTCGCCATCATGCCATTCTGCATCTGGCCGCAGCGGCGCCGGTACCGATTCCAGTGTCCATTGCCCCGACTCGCTGCGCAGGAATTCCGGCGCGATGCCGAACTCACTGTCGCCGCTGCGGTTCCACACCCCGGTCGACAGGATGACCAACGCGGTGAAGGTGCAGACGATCAGGGTGTCGATCAGCGGCTCCATCGCCGCGACCACGGCCTCGCGGACCGGCTCACGGGTCTTGGCCGCGGAATGAGCGATGGGTGAGGAGCCCTGACCGGCCTCGTTGGAGAACAGCGCCCGCTTCATGCCGAACAGGAATGCGTAACCCATGGTGCCGCCGAGGAAAGCACCACCCGCTTCACTGGGATTGAACGCGGAGACGACAATCAGGTTGAGCACCCCGGGCAGAGTGCTGGCATTTACAACCAGCACATAGATTCCCGCCATCAGATAGAGCGCCACCATGATCGGCACCAGACGGCCGGCGACCGCGCCGATGCGCTTGATGCCGCCGATGATCACCATCCCCACGAGGATGGCTAACACGATGCCGGTGGCAATACCGGGGATGCCGAAGTAACTGTGTGTGATCTCGGCGACGTTCCAGGCCTGGAACATATTGCCACCGGTGGCGGTGGACACCAGCAGGGTGATGCAGAAGATCCCGCCGATAAGTTTGCCTGCGCCGGCGAGTCTGGGATCGAGCCGTGCGAGGCCCTTGCTGGCCACCCACATCGGCCCGCCGTGGGGATTGTCCGGATCGTCCGTGTTGCGGTAGAGCATGGACAGCGTGACTTCGGTCAGCTTGAGCGCCATGCCGAAGAAACCGACCACCCACATCCAGAACACGGCGCCCGGACCGCCGAGCGCGATGGCCAGCGCCACGCCACCGATGTTGCCCAGCCCGACCGTCGCGGACAGTGCCGCTGAGAGCGCCTGGAAGTGGTTGATCGCACCGGGGTCCGCGGCATCGTCATAACGCCCCCGCAACACGTGGGTGCCGTGGCTGACGGCGCGGAACTGCGAGAATCCGCTCCATAGCGTGAACAGGATCCCGGTGCCGAGGACGATGAGCAGGACCGCGTTGTGCCAGAGCACCCCGTTGATGGCGGACATGATGCTGTTGAGACTTTCCATGAGGCTCCGTCTGATCCGGGATTGGGGCCGGGGCCGGCAGGTACGTGGCCGCGGTCATGATGGAGCCTGCCCGGAACCTTGGCAAGGTTGCCCGCCGCCACAGTAGAATCGCGCTTCTTCACCGAGGCCCCGGATCCATGCGCGGCAAACGTCATCAACAATCTGCCCTGGGCCACGGTATGCGCCTGCTGGTTCTCGCCGGGCCGTTGATCGCCAACAATCTGGCGATCGCCGGCATGGGCTTCGCCGACACGGTGATGGCAGGGCGGCTGGGCACCCGGGATCTGGCCTCGGTTGCGGTGGGCAGCAGCGTATGGATGGTGGTGTTTTTGTTCGGCCTCGGCGCCCTGATGGCGATGAGTCCGACCGCGGCCCATGCCTTCGGCGCCGGCCGCAATGCGGATGTCGGCGTCTACATGCGGCAGTGTCTCTGGCTAAGCCAGGCGCTGGCGCTCTTTGCCATGTTGATGCTGGCTCAAGCCGGACCGCTATTGCATGCCGTCGGCGTCGATCCCTCGGTGATCCCCTTGACCGCAGGCTATCTTGATGCCATCGCCTGGGGGCTGCCGGCCATGTATGCCTATCTGAGCCTGCGCTTTATGAGCGAGGGCGTCGGCTGGACGCGGCCGATCATGTACGCGGCGCTCCTCGGTCTGGTGGTCAACGTCTTTGGCAACTGGGTCTTTATGTACGGCAAGCTGGGGTTTCCGGCCATGGGTGCGGTCGGCTGTGGCGTCGCCAGCGCGCTGTCCATGTGGGCCATGTTCGGGTTGATGGCGATTTATGTCGCCACGCAAAAGCACTACCGGCCGTTCGCGCTGGCGGCAAGATTCGAACTACCGAACGTGGCCCGTTTGCGGGACCTGCTCGGCCTGGGTCTGCCGATTGCTGTCAGCATCGTCTCGGAAGCGGGTCTGTTCAGCGCGGTTGCGGTGCTGATGGCGACCCTGGGCGCGACCGCGGTCGCCGCGCACCAGATCGCGATGAATTTTGCCGCGACCATGTTTATGGTGCCGCTGGCCGTGCATTCGGCTCTGACTATCCGCGTCGGCCACGCCCTTGGACGCGGCGAGCCGGAACTGGCCCGCCACATCGGCGTGATCGGTATCGTCATGTGCGGCGGTCTGATGTTGCTGTCGGCGCTGATGTTGCTGCTGTTCCGTGCGGAAATCGCCGCGTTCTACACCGGCGACAGCGAGGTGCTGCCGCTCGCAGTCTCGCTGCTGACCATGGCCATGATCTTCCAGGTCTCCGATGGGCTGCAGGTCGGCGCCGCGGGCGCCTTGCGCGGTTTCAAGGACACGCGCATCCCGATGTTGATCAATTTCGGATGTTACTGGCTGGCCGCGTTTCCGCTGGCCTGGTACCTGGGCGCAAAAAAGGGAATGGGACCCCAGGCGGTATGGGTCGCGCTGATCCTCGGGCTGTCCCTGACCGCGGTGTTTCTCAATCTGCGGTTTTTCGCCGTCGCCCGACGGCGGCTTCGACCTGCGGCGGTATAATCCGACGTCCCACCGCGTGGCGATACGGTCCGCCACGGCGGGCGCCAGATAAGCAGGCCGGGTTGGCGCCGGCCAGAGGTATATCCGTGAGTAGACTATGTCGCTTGATGGGGTCGTCGGGTCTGATCCTGCTGCTGATCGCCTGCGGTCGTGAACCGGCCCCGAGCACCGCCATCGCACCGGCCGCAGACAACGGCCAGGTTCTGCACGAAGTGTTCGAGCAGTATTTCGAGGAGCTGCTCGCGCTGAACCCGACCTTCGCCACTGCGCTTGGCGATCACCGCTATGATGATCGCCTGGCGATCTCCTTCGGCCCGGAATACCGGGCCAGCCTGAAGGCGCAGTCGCAGCGCTATCTCGATCTGGTCCACGCTATCGATCCGGCGACGCTCGAAGCTGCAGACCGGCTGAGCCGGGAGCTGTTTGTCCGCTTCCGGGAACTGGAACTGGAGGGTCTGCGCTACCCCGGCTATCTGATGCCGCTGGACCAGATGCATTCCTTTACCAGCGCGTTTGCGGAGATGGGTTCGGGTGAGGGTATCCAGCCATTCAGAAATGCCCTGGACTACGACAATTTTCTCGCGCGGATGGGTGATTTCAGCGAGCAGGTCGACGTTGCCATCGCCAACCTGCGCGAGGGTGTGCTGCGCGGTATCGTGCTGCCGCGTATCGCGGTGGAGCGACTCATACCGCAGCTGTCGTACCACGTGGCGGTGGACCCGGAGGACAGCGTTTTTTACGGGCCGCTGGAGCAATTTCCGGAGATCGTGACACCGGCTGACCGCGAGCGCCTGACTACGGCTTATCGTGCCGCCATCATGGGCCAGGTGGTGCCGGCCTATCGTCGCTTGCGCGACTACATGGCCCTCGAATACCTGGCTGCTGCCCGGCTCAGCATCGGCTATTCCGAGCTGCCTGGTGGCACTGGCTGGTATGACTTCCTGGTGCGTTATCACACCACCACCGATCTCAGCCCGGAGCAGATTCACGATATCGGTTTGAGCGAGGTCGAGCGTATCCTCGGCGAGATGGATCTGGTACGGCGTCAAGTCGGATTTGACGGCGACCTGAGCGCCTTCTTCGAACATCTCGGCTCGGATCCGTCGTTCTTTTGGAGCGACGGCGAAGACGCGCTGCGGGATTATCGCGGTGTAGAGGCCAGGGTCGACGAGGTCTTACCGGAGTACTTCTCGGTGTTCCCCAAGGCCGGATTCGAGATCCGACCGGTGGAGGCTTTCCGGGCCAGTTCCGCGGCCAGCGCTTCCTACCAGGCGCCGTCGCTGGACGGCTCGCGACCCGGGGTGTTCTATCTGAATACTTACGATATTGCCCGGCTGCCGCGCTGGGGCATGGTGACCCTGTTCCTCCATGAGGCATCACCCGGGCATCATTTTCAGAGCGCGCTGAACCAGGAGAATACCGGTCTGCCCCGGTTCCGCCGCTTCGGGGGGGTCACCGCCTACACCGAGGGCTGGGCGCTGTATTCGGAAGATCTCGGTATCGAGATGGGGATGTTCGGCGATCCCTATCAATACTTTGGCAAACTCAACGATGAGATGCTGCGTGCGCTGCGGCTGGTGGTGGATACCGGGATCCACCGGATGGGCTGGACCCGGCAACAGGCCATCGATTACATGCTCGAGAATTCCTCACTGCCGGAACTGGAAGTGATCCCGGAGGTTGAGCGCTATATCGTCTATCCCGGGCAGGCCCTGTCCTACAAGATGGGGCAGCTGGAAATGCGGATGCTGCGCGCCGAAGCGCAGACGACGCTCGGCGATCGATTCGATCTGCGCCAATGGCATGACATGGTGTTGCTCGGCGGCGAGGTGCCGCTGGACATCCTCCGCCGGCTGAGTGCGCAGTGGGTTGCTGAACAGAGCGCGGACTGAGTCGCTCATCCCTGGCCAAAGCGCGGCGCGTTACCGGCGAGATAGGTCTGTTCTTCGCTTGTGCTCAGCCGGTTGAGCGTGGCATTGCGATGCGGGAAGCGTCCGAAACGGGCGACGATGTCCCGGTGCAGCGCCGCATAGTCGAGAAACGACTGGAACACGCTCCGCTGGTCCAGCGAGACTTCGCTGGCCAGCTGCTGGTAACGGGATACCGCGCTCTCCTGGTCTTCCAGAAATTCCGAATGTTGTAGCGGCATATAGAAGAAACAGCGCTCGATCGGCGACAGGGCCAGATCCATCTGCAGACTCATGCCGTCGCGCATCAGATAGCGGGCACGGCCGTCTTTTTCGAATGCCCGCGCCGAGCCGCGAAACACGATGCGCGGGAACTGGTCAAGCAGCAGGATCAGAGCAAGACGGCCAAACGGCGTCGATCCCATTGGATCGAGACGTCCGGCAAGCGCATCCTCGGTGATCTGCAGCCAATCGGCCTTGATCTGCGCATCGCGGTCTGCATCTGTACCAAACCAGAAGCCCATACGGGCGACGATTGCGGACGGATCCGCAATCGTGTCGCCGAACCAGAATTCTCTGATTTTTTTTGGCAGGTTCTCTTCCGTCATTGCTCGGTTTCCGGGATTTATCGTTATGACACCGTGGCTGTTCCGCACCAGCGCGGCCGCGTACGCCGACTATACTCCTGAGCATGCGGGCGTTACATGTCATGCCAAATCTGGTCAACGAGTCACTCTTCCATGTCGGACAGCTGGTCGTGCATCAGCAGTTCAGATACCGTGGCGTGGTCGTGGACGTGGATCCGGAATTCACCGAGACGGACGCCTGGCATGAGGAGATTGCGATCTCCACCTCGCCGAAGACCCAGCCGTGGTACCGGGTGCTGGGCGACGGGTCCGCCCACGAAACCTACGTCGCCCAGGACAAGCTGCTGGCTGACGATTCCGGCGAGCGGATCCGGCATCCCTTGCTCTGGCTCTACTTCGAGGATTTTCGCGACGGTGTCTATCTCACTCAACGGCGGGCGAACTAGGCTCGCGGATTTCTTCCTTACCCTGACCTTGCTCGCTCTGTCGCTCACCGCCTGTGGTCCCGACGCACCGCCACCGGAGCAGGCGATCGGGAACCTCGTGCAGCAGGCGCAGGATGCGGGCGCAGCGGGTGACGTGGACGGTCTGCTCACCGTGCTCTCCAGCGACTACCACGACATCGATGGCCGCGACCGCCGCAAGATGGGTTTCCTGCTGCGGACGTTGTTTGCGCGTTATCCGGACAGCGTGGTGCTGGTCCGGGGACTGGCGGTGACGCTGATTTCCGATGAGTTGGCCAACGCGAACATGCAGGTGTTTGTCGTCGCGCGGGATAAGGCGTCATCGGCGCCGCTCGACCTTGATGGCGAGCGACTGTGGATGCGGCTGGATCTGCGGCTTGAAGACCACGACTGGCGGGTGACCCGGGCACAATGGCGAAGTGAACAATGGAATTGACCGCCGCACCCCTATGTGATTTATAGTCACTAGGCGATGGCATCCAACATGATGCCGCGCCCGCCGGGACTATCCTAATAAAAACAGTGTCTTGGCGGAGTCACGGGCGCGCTGGCAAACCCTGTGGAGGATCTGAGAACGATAGCCGGTTCCGCTGGGAACCGGCGCGGGGAACTGATGACTGTACCGTCCAGCGATTGTCTTTGGTCCGAACGATTCGAGCGGGATAGCTGCGGATTCGGCCTTATCGCCCATCTCAAGGGCGAGGCCAGCCATCGCCTGGTCGCCATCGCCATCGAGGCCCTGGTGCGTCTGACCCACCGCGGCGCGGTCGCCGCCGATGGGCGCACCGGCGACGGTTGCGGTCTGCTGATGGCGACGCCGGAGGGATTCCTGCGGCGGGTAGGGGCCGAAGCGGGTATCGAGCTGCCCGAGCGCTTTGCCGCAGGGATGGTGTTCCTCAATCCTGGTGTGGAGCGTGCCGCCCGGGCGCGGCGGGTGCTGGAGGAAGCGCTTGCGCAGGAGGGGGTCACGCCTCTTGGTTGGCGGTCGGTCCCGGTAGACGATTCGGTTTGCGGCGAACAGGCGCTGCGGTCCCTGCCGGTGATCGAGCAGTTGTTCGTGGCCTGGCCCGACGGCGATGACGAAGCCACCTGCAACCGCCGACTGTATATGGCGCGGCGTCGGGCCGAGCTGGCGCTTGAGCAACAGGATCCGGTGTTCTATGTCGCCAGCCTGTCCTGTACCACCCTCGGCTGGAAGGCGATGGTGATGCCGACTTTCCTGACCCGCTTTTATCCGGACTTGGCGGCGGACGACCTGGAAGCCCGCATCTGCGTCTTCCACCAGCGCTTCTCCACCAATACCTGGCCACAATGGCGTCTGGCGCAGCCGTTCCGGTATCTGGCGCACAATGGCGAAATCAACACCATCGCCGGGAATCGCAACTGGGCGGTGGCCCGGGGTCCCGTGTTCCGCAGCCCGTTGTTGCCGAAGCTGCATGAGGTCCAGCCGGTCGTTTCTCTGTCCGGTTCGGACTCCTCCAGCCTCGACAACATGCTCGAGTTGTTGCTCGCCGGCGGCATGGATCTGATGCAGGCGATGCGGCTGCTGATCCCGCCGGCCTGGCAGACCGTCGAAACCATGGACCCCGACGTGCGTGCCTTCTACGAATTCTTCGGCATGCACATGGAGCCGTGGGATGGCCCCGCCGGACTGGTGGTCAGCGATGGTCGTCAGGCCGCCTGTGCGCTGGACCGCAACGGCCTGCGTCCGGCCCGCTTTGTGATCACCGACGACGATCTGATCACGGTCGCGTCAGAGATCGGCGTCTACGACTACCGCCCCGATCAGGTGTTGCGCAAAGGTCGCCTCGGCCCGGGCCAGATGCTGCTGATCGACACCGAGAAGGGTGAGGTCCTCGAGACCGCAGAGATCGAGCAGCGGCTAAAAGGGCGGGGCCCATACAAGGACTGGCTGCGCCGGGGTGTGCGCTATCTGGACTCGGAGCTGATCGATCCGCAGCTGTCTGCGGAGCCGATGGCGCGCGACGACCTCCGTATCTATCAGAAGATGTTCAACGTCACCCGTGAGGAGCGTGACGAGGTGTTGCGCGTACTCGCCGAGACCGAAGCCGAGGCGGTGGGCTCGATGGGTGACGATACGCCGCTGCCGGTGATGTCAAAAAAGCTGCGCTCGCTCTACGACTATTTCCGCCAGCAGTTCGCGCAGGTCACCAATCCGCCGATCGATTCGCTGCGTGAGCGTATCGTGATGTCGCTGGAGACTCAGATCGGCCTCGAGCGCAATCTGTTCGATCCCCAGCCGGAACATGCGCGGCGGATCGTGATGAATTCCCCGGTCCTGTCGCAGCGGAAATTTCGCCAGATCCTGCGCCTCAAGGCCGACTCCGGCGTCTCGGCGATCGATCTCAACCGGCCGCAGAGCCTGGCGCTGGAGCAGAGCATCCTGCAGATCTGCGATGAGGCAGTGGCGGCCGTCCGCGCTGGCAGCAAGTTGATTGTGCTCAGCGACCGGGCGATCCGACGTGGCCAGCTGCCGGTGCACGCGCTGCTGGCCACCGGGGCGATCCATCACCGCCTGGTGGGCGAGGGTCTGCGCTGTGATTGCAATCTGCTGGTCGAGACCGGCACCGCCCGTGATCCGCATCATTTCGCCTGTCTGATCGGTTACGGCGCGACCGCGGTCTATCCCTTCCTGGCCTATGAGTGTCTGCACGACATGACGCGCACCGGTGAGCTGCGTCTGGACAGGAGCCGTGGCCGTCAGCTCGGGCGCAGCTACCGCCGTGGTATCCGCAAGGGCCTGTTCAAGATCATGTCGAAGATGGGTATCTCGACCATCGCCAGTTACCGCGGGGCACAGTTGTTCGAGATCGTGGGGCTGCACGAGGAGGTCGTTGACCTGTGTTTCCCCGGCACCTGCAGCCGCATCCAGGGCACAGCCTTCGCTGATCTGCAGGACGACAATGAACAGCTGGCGCGGCTGGCCTGGGACGCGCGGGCCGATGTGGTCCAGGGCGGGCTCTACAAGTTCGTCCACGACGGCGAGTATCACGCCTTCAACCCTGACATCATCGCGACCCTGCAGGCGGCGGTGCAATCCGGTGATTACGCGCTTTATCGGCAGTATGCGGAGCTGGTCAACGAGCGCCCGAAGACGGTGCTCCGCGACCTGCTCGAGGTCGTCCCGGCCGGCTCGTCGGTGCCGATCGAGGAAGTGGAGCCGGAGAGCGAGATACTGCGCCGCTTTGACAGTGCTGCCATGTCACTGGGTGCGCTTTCGCCCGAAGCTCATGAAGCGCTTGCGATCGCGATGAACCGGCTCGGCGGTCGCTCCAATTCCGGCGAGGGTGGAGAAGATTCCGACCGTTATCACACCGAGCGGGTGTCGAAGATCAAGCAGGTCGCGTCGGGGCGATTCGGTGTGACCGCTGAATATCTGGTCAACGCTGAAGTATTGCAGATCAAGATCGCCCAGGGCGCCAAGCCGGGCGAGGGCGGTCAGCTGCCGGGTCATAAGGTCAACGAGATGATCGCCCGGCTGCGTTTTGCCCGGCCCGGCGTCGGTCTGATCTCGCCGCCGCCGCATCACGACATCTATTCCATCGAGGACCTGGCGCAATTGATATTCGACCTCAAACAGGTCAACCCGGACGCCCTGGTATCGGTCAAGCTCGTTTCCGAACCGGGTGTCGGTACTATCGCCGCCGGCGTCGCCAAGGCTTACGCGGACCTGATCACCATCTCCGGCTACGACGGTGGCACCGGTGCCAGCCCCCTGACCTCGGTGAAATACGCCGGCAGCCCATGGGAACTGGGACTGGCCGAGGCACAACAGGTCCTGCGTGCCAACGACTTGCGCCATCGTGTGCGGTTGCAGACCGACGGTGGCTTGAAGACCGGTCTCGATGTGATCAAGGCGGCATTGCTCGGTGCGGAGAGTTTCGGTTTTGGCACCGCGCCGATGGTGGCGCTGGGCTGCAAGTACCTGCGCATCTGCCATCTCAACAACTGCGCCACCGGTGTCGCCACACAACATCAGGTGCTGCGGCAGCGGCACTTCACCGGTCTGCCCGAGATGGTGATGAACTACTTCGGCTTTGTCGCCCGTGAGGTTCGCGAGATCATGGCCTCGCTGGGCGTGCGCCGCTTCGATGAGCTGGTGGGCCACGCCGAGCTCCTGCGCCGGACGCCGGGGGATACGGAGCGCCAGCAGCGTATCGATCTGAGCCCGATCTTGTCCGATGCCGGTCTAGGTCGCGAACGCGCTCATATCTGCACCGAACCCCGCAACGAACCCTTCGACGAGGGTTTGCTGGCCGAGCGCATGGTGGCTGAGGCATTGAGCTGTATCGAAGAACGGCGCGGCGCGACCTTCCACCACGAAGTCCGCAACCACGACCGCTCGATCGGCGCCCGCCTGTCCGGCGAGATCGCGCGCCGCTGGGGGAACTACGGTATGGAGGAGTCACCGCTGGTGTTGCGTCTGCGCGGCAGCGCCGGGCAGAGCTTTGGTGCGTGGAACGTTGGTGGTCTGCAGATGTACCTGGAGGGCGACGCCAATGACTATGTGGGCAAGGGCATGGCGGCGGGCCGGCTGGTGCTATATCCACCCACCGGTAGTCGTTTCGAGGCGCGCAACACGCCGATCATGGGTAACACCTGCCTGTACGGCGCCAGCGGCGGCGAGCTCTATGCCTGCGGCCGCGCCGGCGAGCGATTCGCGGTACGTAATTCCGGCGCCGTGGCGGTGGTCGAGGGCGTTGGCGATCACGGCTGCGAATACATGACCGGCGGCGTGATCGTCGTGCTCGGCCGCACCGGTGTGAACTTTGGCGCCGGTCTGACCGGCGGTTTCGCCTATGTGCTGGATACAGATCGGGACTTTGTCGATCGTTACAACCACGAATTGATCGATATCCATCGCATCACCCCTGAGACTATGGAGGCCCATCTGCACCACTTGAGAGGTTTGATCGAGACCCACGTGCGCGAGACCGGCAGTGCCTGGGCGCGGGAGATTCTCGACGACTTCCGCAGCTATCTGCCGCGTTTCTGGCTGGTCAAACCCAAGGCCGCAGAGATCGAGGACCTGATGGAAGTCCTGCGCAGGGCTGCATGAGATCATCACCGTGAGCGAGAAAACCCTCAGATTCATGGAGATCCCGCGCCGGGATCCGGACAAGGACGCGGCCGCGCTGCGCGTGGGTCACTACCGGGAGATCTACGGCCAGTACGATGCCGACAATGCCAGCCAGCAGGCGGGACGCTGTCTGAGCTGCGGCAACCCGTATTGCGAGTGGAAGTGTCCAGTCCACAACTACATTCCCAACTGGCTGAAGCTGGCGCAGGAGGGCAATCTGTTCGAAGCCGCGGAGCTGGCCCATCAGACCAATCCGCTGCCGGAGATCTGCGGTCGGATTTGTCCCCAGGACCGCCTTTGCGAAGGCGCCTGCACCCTCAACGACGGTTTTGGTGCCGTGACCATCGGCAGTGTCGAGAAATACATCACCGACGAGGCCTTCCGTCAGGGATGGCGCCCGGATATGAGCGGTGTCAGCGATACCGGGCGGGAGGTGGCTATCGTCGGCGCTGGCCCGGCCGGGCTTGCGGCGGCCGACGTGCTGGTGAGACACGGTGTGCGGCCGACGGTTTTCGATCGTTATCCCCGCGCCGGCGGTCTGCTGACTTACGGCATACCCCCGTTCAAGCTCGAGAAGGACGTGGTCGAGAATCGACGCCTCATCCTCGAAGAGATGGGGGTGGAGTTTGTGCTCAGTACCGAAGTGGGCCGGGACATCGCCGCTGATCAGTTGCTCAGCGACTATGACGCGGTGTTCCTCGGTGTTGGCGCCTACCGTGCCGTGCGCGGCGGCATGCCCGGAGAGGATCTGCCGGGCGTCCACGAGGCATTGCCCTATCTGATCGACAACGTGAATGCGGTGATGGGTGATGGCGACGGCGAGCTGACTGAGCTGATGGCCGGCAAGCGCGTGGTCGTGCTCGGCGGCGGCGATACCGGCATGGACTGTAACCGCACCGCCATCCGGCAGGGCGCGTTAAGCGTCACCTGTGCCTATCGACGCGACGAGGAGAATATGCCGGGCTCACGGCGCGAGGTGCGCAACGCGCGCGAAGAGGGCGTCGTGTTCCTGTTCAATCGACAGCCACTGGAGATCGTCGGTCGTGATCGGGTCGAGGGCGTCAAGCTGGTGCACACGCAACTCGGTCAGCCCGATGCAGGCGGCCGCCGCCGGCCCGAACCGATACCCGGAACCGAGAAGGTGTTGCCGGCCGACGAGGTCATCGTTGCTTTCGGTTTCCGCCCCAGTCCGCCGGACTGGCTGGGCATTATCGATGTGCAGGCCCACGATGACGGCCGGGTGCGTGTCGATCCGCTGAGCCGGTTCCCGTTTCAGACCACGCATCCGAAGGTGTTCGCCGGCGGCGACATGGTCCGCGGCTCGGATCTGGTGGTGACCGCCGTCTATGAAGGCCGTGAGGCGGCCAAGGGGATCCTGTCCTTTCTCGGCGTCTGAGCTCAACGCAGACCGCATGACCGTGCAACATTGCGTCCCGCCCGACGTCAGCCCCTAGTCACTCAGATCCTGTACCTTCCAGACATAGGGCTCCCAGTCGTCGCTACGATTGCTGCGCCAGCGGACGGCGATGAAATATCGTTTGCCTGCCTCGAACGTCATGGTCTTGTTCCACGGGAAATCCCGGCGCGGCGGCAGACCGACCTTCTCCGTTGCCAGCGACTCGCCGCCGACCTTGATCTCGTGCTCGCCTGGCCGCACCCAGTAGCTGCTGCGGTTCTGGCCCGCGGGGCCGATGATGTCGTCGATGGCAATCAGGAACGCGGGGGTCAGATCGCCGCCCGGCGGTGGTGCACGGAAATCGAGAATGGCATGGGGCTCGCTGGCACCGACAAAAGGACCGGGGACGCGATCGCTGGCACAGCCCGCGATCACCAAAGCCACCAGGACGGCATAAAGCGGGAGTCGCTGCGTCATCTGCGCCCTCTGATTATCCTGCGTCCAATGACTCAACGGCCCGCGCCGGTGTCTGGTTGACAAAACTGATGTCTATGCAGCATCTCGCCGGCTCTCCACCGGGGCTCCGGTCCCCAGCGACCAGTCGCCGTCGGCCGGCACCGCAGTGAAGTGGAAACTGTCGACAAATGCCGCCCCTTCTTTGGCGAGATCATCAGCGAGCTTTCCGCCCAGCGGATACCGTGCCGAGTACTGCACATCGAAATAGCGGTCGGGTTCGTCAGGATGCAGGCAGGCGAGACCCGCAACTTCCAGCAGCGTGCTTGCAGGACGCACCTCGATCAGCGTCCGATAGCGGACACAGCGCTCTGCGATGGCCGGGTCGAGGGCATAGCTTGATTCGCGCACTGCAAACTGCTCGGGATCCGGGTTGGCGCTTTTGCTGCGCCGGACCCAGTCGAGGAAGCTGTCACCATCCTCGAAACGGCTGTTGAGCCGGGAGGTGAGGACGGCGGCGCCGAAGCTGCTTGCGTTGTCCGGCGTACGGCGCATCCACACGATCGACACGGCATTGTGTTGGACCTGGCGCCACGCTTCGCCCGCAGGCGTGGCAACGGCAAAGCCGGGAAACGCCGCGGCCACAAGCCCTATTGGCTGCAGCAGCAACGCCAGCCCTATCCATCGAGACAATCTTGCCATGGCGCTATTCTAGCCTTGACGGTTCCTGGGGTGGCCCGGCAGCCGGTCGCTGTCCGCCATCCAGGCGATGCGGTGTTCCAGCCAGATGTTGTCGGTAGGCGGGAACGCCTCAGGCTGATCAAAGCTGCACACCGTCAGGTCCACAGAGTCCTGATAATCCGCATGCCGATAACTGAGGGGCGTACCGCAGCGTGCGCAAAACTCCCGGGTGACGCCGGGCGAAGAGTGCCAGCGTGCCGGTTCGCCCTGGAGCAGGCTCACGGCGTCTTCGGGGAAGGTGACCCAGGCCACGACCGGGGCGCCGGTTGCGCGGCAGCAGCTGTGGCAATGGCACAGAGCCGGCGGCGAGCCTGAGCCGCTGACGCGATAGCGAATGGCGCCGCAAAGACAGCCTCCGTCGTGGACTGCTGTTTTATTCATCCGGCTTTCGCCTCGGCCGCTGTTCGCTTCAGGAGACGGAAGCCATAGTCACCGCTCTGCCGCCGGATCCGGAACTCCAGGATCCAGATCATGGCCAGCGGCTCCAGATAGCGGCACATCTCCAGACCACCCACATTGCAGGACTCCATGCCGATGTCGTGGATCAGGGTCTCAACGACGTCCGCCGACGCGCTGTCGCCGCCGCAATAAAACATCGTCGCCGGCTCGTCGCCGAAATCCGGGTCGGCCATCACTTCCCAGGTTACCGTGTTGAAGGCCTTTACCACGCGCGCTCCGACGGCAAGATCCGCGATC
>Ga0265303_10000849_pt1 | contig 18029 bp, 19 predicted proteins | sample Helome_2_FD_192494 | JGI IMG/M metagenome (GOLD analysis project Ga0265303, IMG submission 192494) | Marine sediment microbial communities from subtidal zone of North Sea - Hel_20160317 (Illumina Assembly) | ecosystem: Environmental > Aquatic > Marine > Subtidal zone > Sediment ... | reverse complement strand
GTGGAAACCGACCCAGCAACCAGGGCTTTGGTTTCACGGTGGCAACCTGCACCAGTCGCGCCACTATTCAAGCTACCTGTCGCTGCAGCTCAAGGCGCGCATGGAAAATATACCTACGCCGGTCTACGGTTTGCAGGAGGTCTACCACACCAGCTAGCGAAACCTGGCTTGCAGCCGTATCGGGTAATTGCGTCGAACAGCCGAAGCACGGGTGATGAAATTGAGGCGACAGTTGCTTTGAGCGAAAAGTATCTTTAGCTAGCCAATAAAGTTGCCTTTGCCAGATTTATCATGGCCGCGAGATAAGCGGATCCGCCGCGGTCCGGATGCAGCTTTTGCATCAGCCGCCGGTGCGCGTCGACAATCTCTGCTTCGCCGGCGTCGGATGACAATCCCAGTACCTGCAGCGCCTCTTCGCGCGACATCTCGCCCGGTTCGCTGGCAGCCCGTTGCTGCCCCTGCGCGCTGGCCTGTTGTTGCCAGGTGTCTGCATACACCCGGTCCAGGTAGGCCTGCAGCAACGCAACCGACTCTTCGTCGTCCTGACATTCACGCAGCAATTGCAGCAACGCTTCGAGATTCAATTTGTCGAGCATGCTGCCCTTGAACTGTCCTACCAGAACCTCACCATTGATGTCTCCCGAATCGTGGTTCAGCGTCATGCGGATATATTTGCTTTGTACGGTAGAAGTTTGCCCGCTGCTCGGTTCGGGCCGTGATTTTGCTGCACCCATGCCGGCCAGCACGCGTTGGAGCAGCGGAACCGGAATACCGCCGAGTAACCTCAGCAAGCCCCGCACGAACGGTAACAATGCGGCAAACACCGCCGCCAGCCAATGCGCCCGACCCGTAAGCACCAGCACCAGCAGTCCCAACGCGAGCAAGACCGCCAGCCATTGCCAGCGAACCCTGGGAGGTTGGCGAAACAACCATTGGAAAAAGAGGAACAATCCAGCCGCCAGGCCGAGCAACAGTAACAATCGCGCCATGGGTCAGTCCTTGTCCAACTGGCGGGTCAATTTCCGCACAACCTCGCTGCGATCTTGACTGAAAACCTGCAAGGCTTTCTGACCGCCGGCGGCATAGACGGCAACCGCGCTCAACAGGTCGCGCAATTGACCGGCACTGGTCGCGTCGAAAGAACAGTAGGCGCCGCGGGTCAAGCGCGCGATCTCCTGGAACGTCCTCTGCGCCGCAGGCTCTGCGCCTTCATGAAACAGAAATGCTGGTACTCCGAGCATCCCCAGCTCGCCCGCCAAATGGCACAACCGGTCCACGTCTTCCTCCATGCAGTCGCCGACGAACACGAGTGCCTGGACTTTCTTTTGTTTGGTCTGCTCGATTGCCTGGCGCAGCACTTTTTCAATCTGCGTTTGACCAGCCCGGCAAGACACGCTGGTCATGCGTTGCAGCAACGCATCCGCCGAGGACAGCCACGAGCTCGCCTCGAATTCGCCAAAGCCGCGGTAATAGCAAAGCTGAATATCCAGGCCGCCGAGCGCCGCGGTTTCGCTGAACATCTCGCCCTGAATCTTACAGGCTCGATCCCAGGTGGGCTCTCGACTGGCGGTGGCGTCCATCGCAAACATCAATCGCCCGCGTTCCTGGCCGGATTTAGTCACCGGCGTCGACCTGACCTGTTCTACGAACGCGTCGATTGCGGCTTTGCCCGATTTTTGCGGAAGATCTTTGTCTGCGCCTGCCATGAAAACCGTCTTTGGACCGTTATTCCGGGGACAGTATACCTATTTTCCGAGCAACGGTTTTCACCAGTATCAGGGGACAGACCACGTTTATTTCACCGTCCGACCAGGGAACGAATTAATCGTGGCCGGTCCCCTATCGTTTTGATTTGACGCCCGCTGCCTTCAGTGGTTAGATGGCGGCTCAGGGGTTCGGAATTCAACAATCGCCGGGGATCCCATGAACCCCTGGTTGAGAGAAACGGCGGCGCCGTTTCCGAACACAGACCGCGGGCGCAATACCTGCCGCCCCGGGGATCGCCGGTGAAGAATTCAGGAGGTCATCATGACGTCAACATCCTGTAACCGGTGCCGCGCCGAAACCCAAATCGAGGTCATCAATTTCGCTGACGGCGAAGCCGATCCATTACGCATTCGTCTGAAGGATTTCCCGCTACGCGCATGTGCGGAGGGCCATCACCAATTCGTGCGCCCGGATTTTGCCGCCGAGCTGCTGTATCACTTGACCGAGGAAGACGAACCCGAATTGCCGGCTGGCGAAGTAAAGGGCCTGATCATGAAGAAATACCTGTGCGAAAGCTGCGGCGAAGCGCTCCAGCCGAAGCCGGATCACCGGCATACCTTTTCGATCGAGGTCAGGCTCGAGGATCTCGACCCGTTCTGCGTCGACCTGTCGATGCCGGTGTACAAGTGCTCGGCCTGCGACAAGGAGCAGCTACATTCGCTGAAAGAGGTGCGCAGGCTGACGCCGAAGGCGATGGCGCATGCATTCGAAGCTGCCAACATTCCGCCGCCACCGGGTGCTATCTGAACGGAATAGAATAATAGGTCAGGGAACCACGCTTCGGCGCCTTGACGCTTTCAAGCGCAACAAAGCCGTCGTTGGTCGGCACCAACATCGATAGCGAAACCGGGGAAGCCGAATCGGCATTGCCCGGTTTCGCCGTGGTTCGACCCGGGTCGATCAAGTTTCGAAGTTGCCCTCGGCCTCGTCGCACTGTGCCTTGGTCATTTCAAGAAAACCCTGACCCTTGCAGTTGTTCAAACCCTTGCAGCTACTGGTTGCGGTTTTACAAGAGCTGTGCCCCTTGCACGAATTGGCGCCCATGCACTTGCCCATCTGGCTGCCAGCGTGCACAGCTATTGGCGCGGCTGCAAACAAGGTTGCAGCAACAATGGCGATTGTAGCGCCGGTGGTTTTTTTTGCGATATTCATGGTTGATGTGTCCTCATAATATTTTAATTACGGCCTTTGCTCACGGCGTAATCCAACACCGCACGAACAAAGCATTTCACAACTTCGTCCTGGCCAGGTTTGCGATCATCTTCTGATCACGGCAAAACGAACGAGGCGCAAGTATTGCGCAAATAAATCACGAAAGTATCACGGGCCAGGCGTAAACGCTGTAACGTCGATATCCGGCTCGATCAGGTTGAGCAGTCGGTCGCATTCGCCGCTACCCACAAGATCCCCGTATCGTGTTTCATATTCTACAACGAGATTCTTCGCTATATCCAGCTTACCAACCTCGATGGCCTGCCTCGCGTAAAACGTGACCCGGGAAAGTTCCGGCAGAAGGAATTTAGGGCTGATTTTCTGGCACTTCTCGATGTAGGTGAGCACCTTATCATGGCGTTTTTCCCGATCGAGCTTGTATATGATCAATCGCCCAAGGCAGAGCAAGGTTCTGGAGGACCCCCATTGCTCGACGTGTTGATACAGCGCTTCGAATTCTTTGGTCCAGGTTTGCAGATAATCATACTGATCCATCAACATATAGATCGCGTCGCTGTCTCGATGACAGCCTACCATCCGGTAAACCCTGCCCATAAACCGGTCGTACTTCCGCCCCGACATTTCCTGGGCTCGCTGTTCCTTAACTTCTTTCTTTTTGCCGAACAAAATACACTCCAGACTGGTCGTTCTTAGGCCAGATTATTTATAGCAAATCGAGGATATTCCGATGCAGGCTTTCGGGAATATCGATGCCTGCCTCAGCCGTTTTCTGGCGGTTTTCGAATCTTCGACTTCCCGGAAGACGCGTACCCTCCTGGGCCAGTACCGCTTCGAATAATTTCTCACCACGCGCCAGAAATCCATCCGGATCACCATGCCTGGCGGGGTCGATTGCGATCATGAACTCCCCGCCTTTGGGTGGCCCTCCCTCGCCAGCATCGTCTTCCATTGATTCGATACTCAAGAAATCACCGATCAACGCGCCCGCCAGCAGTTCCACCATGAGTGCCAGGGCAGCTCCTTTATAACCGCCAAATCCCAGTTGTGCGCCTTGCAATACCACGTTGGGGTCGGTGGTCGGTTCACCGTCAGGACCGACACCCGCCGTTTCAGGTACCGGGTGACCATCTCGAGCACAAATCATGATTTCGCCGCGCGCCATGGAGGATGAGGCCTGATCGAAGACCAGGGGTGGTTTTTCCTGACGCGGCCAGGAGAATCCCATCGGATTGGTTCCGTACACCGGCTTGATGCCGCCGGCAGGAGCGACATAGGGATAGGACGGAGTGAATGCAAATCCGCACAAACCATCTATCGCCAGTCTTTCAACTTCGGGCCACATCGCGGCAATATGAAACATGTTGACGAAGGCGAGCGAGGCAATGCCGTTTGTACGCGCACAATCGACCAGCGGCTGATGTGCGATGGCCTGCCCGAGCGGTGCAAATCCCCCATCACCATCGACGCGGATGACCGCCGGGGCCAGTTGTTCGATTCGAGGCCGGGCTTTGCCATTGGCACGGCCCGATTTTACCGCGCCGCAATACCAGGGCAGCCGAAAAAGTCCATGCGAGTGGCAAAGATCACCTTCGGCCTGGGTCATTCGATCGGCGGCGGCCCTGGCATTTTCTTCATCGCAACCATTAACGAGCAGGCATTTCGAGGCCAGATCGTGAGCTTCTTCAAGCGTTAAATGAATAGTGGCCAATGGCTTGCTCCAGGACCGATAAAACAGAAAGTATACTTAATAACCGCTGTTCAGGATGTATGCATTGTAGGGGACAGACCCCGTTTTGTCCGATCGCAGGTTTTTTAATGAGTTTGCTTTTTCTTTAGCGGATAACCCCTGGGTAACAATACAAATAGCTGTCCCTGTTGCTTCATCAGGCCGGCCATTTTTTCAGCTTCGTCTCCCCTGCCCCAGAAAACATCGGCGCGAACATGGCCTTTGATGGCGCCACCGGTATCCTGTGCCAGCATGAGTTGGTTGAACGGCGATTGTCGTGCGTCCGGCAGCGTGGTCTGCAACCATACGGGTGCACCCAGTGGAATCACGTTTCGATCAACCGCAATACTGCGCTCAGGTGTCAGCGTCACGTTGAGCGAGCCAGTCGGACCGTTTGCCTCGGCGTCGCTTAGTTCGAAAAATACATAGCTCGGGTTCCTGGAGAGAACGTCGTTCAATCGGGACGGGTTCGACTTTAACCAGTCCTTGATTGTAAACAGCGTGACTTCGTCTTTTTCGAGCTCTCCCATTTCAATCAAAACTCTACCGATGGATTGATAAGGGTGACCATTTTGCCCGGCGTAGCCCACCGCTACCGTAGAGCCATCGGTGAGCTGAATTTGGCCGGAACCCTGGACGTGCAGGAAAAATACGTTCACCAGGCTGTTCACCCACAAGATCTCCGTGCCCTGTAGTAAATCCGGGTTGTCATCCAGTTGCGCGCGATCGTAGTAAGGAACGACTTTGTTCCCCTTCAGCTTTCCACGCAAACGCATGTTCTTGAGTTCCGGATAAATTCCGCCAAGATCGACAATCAGTAGATCCTCTGGCACAGCATAAAGCGGGTAGCGGAATTCCTCGGACCGTTCCCAGCTCCCTCTTAACAAGGGCTCGTAGTAGCCCGTGATCAGTCCCTCGGATTCGCCTCCCTCTGCGTAGACTGGCCGGACCTCGAAATTGGTTTCAAAAAATTCCCTGACTCCAGCATCGCCCAGGTCTCCCCTATTCTCCGCGAGGTCGCAAACTTCCTGCCATCGTGCGTGCTTGAGTTTTTGGCAACTCTTCAGAAAGCCTTCCCACGCGTTGCTTTGATTGTCCGCTGCCCAGTTCTGCAGACTCGACCATTCGACCGGGCTGCCTATTCCGGGTGGCCGCGTTGTACACGCGCTCAACATTAACGTACACAAGACGAAAACTGAAAGGGGATGTCGCATGGTGAAATTGTACCTCAGGGATCAGGAGAGCGGTATCCACGGACCGACCGCATCGAATTAATCGAGGACTCTTTGCAGATTACTGTCCCCGGAAGTTATTGGTCGATGCATTGTTCTGTCGATTTGTCGAACAGGTGAATATTTTCCGCGGCGACGGAGAGTTTCACCGCTTGTGCGGACCGTGGCAGGTGATGAATTCCAGGCAGACTGGCCGTGAGCGCCTCCCCGCTTCCATTCAAGCTGCCGTGCAGCAGGGTATTAGCGCCCAGGGGCTCGGCGAGCCCGGCCAGTAATTCAAGTGGACCATTGTCGTCCGGATGTAGATGCTCCGGTCTGATACCCACAATCACCTCGCCTTCATAACTGCCGTTGTATGGAATCACAGCCTGATTTTTAAGCCGCAACGCACCGGCTTCAATGTTTCCCCCCATCACGTTCATGGCCGGACTACCGATGAATTGCGCGGCGAACAGGGTTCGCGGGGATTGATACACTTCCAGCGGACTTCCGATCTGTTCGGCGACCCCGTCATTCATGACGATCATCCGATCCGCCATGGTCATGGCTTCGACCTGGTCATGCGTTACATAGAGCGCGGTGACACCGAGCTTCGACTGGAGCTCTTTTATTTCCAGGCGCATCTGCACCCTGAGCTTGGCATCCAGGTTCGACAGGGGTTCGTCGAACAGGAATACGGCCGGTTCGCGTACGATGGCGCGTCCCATGGCGACACGCTGGCGTTGGCCACCCGACAATTGCCTCGGCTTGCGGTCCAGGAAGGGCTCCAGCTGCAGCAATTTCGCGGCCTCGGCCACTTTGATTTCGATTTCCGGTTTTGGCATCCGGGCGATCTTGAGCCCGTAGGCCATGTTTTGCCGCACCGACATATGTGGATAAAGCGCGTAGTTCTGAAACACCATGGCGATATTGCGCTCCATCGGCTCCTTCTCGTTGACCCGCTCGCCGCCGATCTGAACTTCTCCCTCGCTGACCGACTCGAGCCCGGCCACCATGCGCAGCAGCGTCGATTTGCCGCAGCCGCTCGGGCCGACAATGACGATAAACTCGCCATCGGCAATATCGATACTGACTCCATGGATGACCTGGCTCTCGCCAAAGCGCTTCTTGACGTTATTGAGTTGTAGTGTCGCCATACTATTTCTCGCTATCGACCAGTCCACGAATGAACAGTTTTTGCATCGAAATCACGATGATAACCGGGGGAATCATGGCAAGGATCGAGGTCGCCATAATAACCGGCCAGTCCGCGGTATCGTCGCCCGACGGAAACATTTGTTTGATCCCCATGACAATCGTATTCATTTCCACGTCGGTGGTAATCAATAGCGGCCACAAATACTGGTTCCAGCCATAGATGAAAAGAATGACGAAAAGCGCTGCGATATTGGTGCGGCTCATCGGCAGAATGATATCGACAAAGAATCGCATGGGACTGGCGCCGTCGACGCGGGCGGCTTCCGCGAGTTCGTCCGGAATCGTCATGAAAAACTGACGAAACAGAAAGGTTGCGGTTGCCGAGGCGATCAGCGGAAATATCAGGCCGCCATAGCTGTTGAGCATGCCGAAGCCTGCAATCACCTCGTAAGTCGGTACGATGCGAACCTCGACCGGCAACATCAGGGTGATGAAAATCATCCAGAAAAAGAAGATGCGACCGGGAAAGCGGAAGTACACGATGGCGAAAGCCGACAGCAACGAGATGATGATTTTTCCGATGGCGATCCCCAGTGCCATGACCAGCGAATTGAACAGCATCGTATACACCGGGACGTTGACACCGGAAAACAACGCTTTTTTGTAGTTCTCCCAGAAATGCCCGCCCGGCAGTAGCGGCATCGGCGGGCTGACGATTTCCGGCTGGGTCACGGTCGAGGCGACGAAGGCCAGCCAGATCGGGAAAAACACGATTAAGACACCGACGATCATTAATACATGCGTCAGCCAAAGCGCGCGCCCGCGTTTCTCCACCATTCCCGGAATCGGTTCGTGTTTCTCTTCACCCATCAGTAATGCACCCTCTTCTCGACGAACTTGAACTGCACCACGGTCAGGGCACCGACGAGCAGCAACAGAATCACGGATTGGGCGGCGGACGAGCCGAGATCCTGACCGACGAAACCGTCGGCAAAGACCTTGTACACCAGGATGGTGGTGGCCTGCTGCGGCCCTCCAGTCGTAATGGTGTGGATCACGCCGAAAGTTTCGAAAAACGCGTAGACGATATTAACCACCAGCAGGAAAAAAGTGGTGGGCGAAAGCAGCGGCAGTACAATGGTAAAGAATCGACGCCAGAAGCTTGCTCCGTCAATCGCAGCGGCCTCGATCACCGACCGGGGGACGGCCTGCAACGCGGCGAAGAAGAACAGAAAATTGTAACTGACGCGCCCCCAGCCGGACGCGACAACGACGAGCCCCATGGCTTCGGTTTCGTTTAAAACATGATTCCAGTCGTAGCCCAGTTGACCGAGATACCAGGAGACCACTCCAACCCGGGTGTTGAACATAAAGAGCCATAGCACGCCCGCAATCGCGGGTGCCACGGCATAGGGCCAGATTAGCAGTGTGCGATAGACGCCCGCTCCCTTGATCAGGCGATCGGCCATAACCGCAAGGAACAGGGCCGGCACCATCGATACCAGGGTCACCAGCAGAGAAAAAACGCCAGTGGTCAGAAACGAGGCCCGGTAGAATTCATCGGTCAGCAGAAATTCGAAATTGCCAAGACCGACAAATTTCGTCGACAGACCGAACGGATCGGGGATGAACAGGGATTGCCAGATCGCCTGTCCGGCAGGATAAAAGAAAAAAACCGCTGAAACGACAATTTGCGGAAAAACGAGCGCCAGCGGCAGCAACCAGCCCTTGAATGTGACCAGCTTTTCCATCAATCCAGCTCGGCGGGAGACGGGATCAATGGCGGCGCCTGGCCGCCATTGATCCGCAACGCCCCGCGTTGATTACTGGTTTGCCTGTTCGAAACGGCGAAGCAGTTTGTTACCGCGCTGGACCGCACTGTTCAGCGCCGTTTGAGCATCCTTGTCGCCCGACCAGACGGCTTCCAGTTCTTCATCGATGATACCGCGAATCTGGTCGAACGAACCCAGGCGCAGACCTTTCGAGATCGGCGTGGGTTTCCTGGTCGTCATCTGGATGACCGCGATGTCGGTTCCGGGGTTCTTCTGGTAGAAACCGTCGGCCCTGGTCTTCTTTCCGGCCGCGGAAGTAATCGGCAGATAGCCCGTATCCTGATGCCACTTGGCCTGGATATCGGTCGACGACAGGAAGTTCAGGAATGCCGCAACGGCCTTGTATTCATCCGACTCGTGACCGCTCATTACCCACAGCGAGGCACCGCCGATGATGGTGTTTTGCGGCGCACCTTGTGCTCCGTCCCAATACGGCAGCGGGCGGACACTAAAGTCGAACTTGGCCTCGGCCTTGATGCCTGCGTAGCCCGCCGAACTCTCGGTAAACAAGGCACATTCGCCGCCACGAAAATTGGCGCCCCCCTCGTTGCGGCGTCCGGCGTAGAAGAATTTGCCATCCTTTGCCCAGTCGCCCATGGCCTGAATATGCTTGACCTGGACCGGGCCATTGAATGCCAGTTCGGTATCGACACCCATAAATCCATTGTCTTTAGTGGCAAATGGAATGTTGTGATAGGCGGAAAGGTTTTCCAGATGAATCCAGCTTTGCCAGGCAGTGGTCAACGGGCATTTACTACCCGAGGCCTTGAGCTTGTCTAGCACGGCGCCTACTTTTTGCCAGGTCGACAGGTCCGTATCCGGATCGACACCGGCAGCCTTCAAGGCATCCCGGTTCACCCAGAGCACTGGAGTCGAGGAGTTGAAAGGCAGGGACAACATCTTGCCATCGGTGGTGGTGTAGTAACCCTTGACCGAGCCGATATAGGCGTCGGGATCGAATTTGGCGCCGGCGTTTGCCATCACTTTGTATACTGGATTGATCGCACCCTTGGCAGCCATCATGGTTGCGGTGCCAACCTCGAACACCATGAGGATATGGGGCTGCTCCTTGGCTCTGAATGCGGCAATGCCGGCATTCAGCGTCTCCGAGTAATTCCCCTTGTGCGAGGCAACCACCGTGTAATCGCTCTGGCTCGCATTAAACGTTTTTACCTGCTCGGCCACCAGATCGCCAAGGCGGCCGGTAAAGGCATGCCAGAATTGAATTTCCGTGGCCGCGAATGTGGTGATTGGGGATGCCAGCAAGACGCCGGCAAGCATGGTGCTAATTAGAGCTTTTTTGAACATTGTTATTCCTCCGGTTATGCGTGATTGGCCTTCGTGCGAGGGCCAGAGTCCTTTTGCCCGTAACATATTTTATCCCGTTGCCCGGGAACTATTATTAACGAAAGATTACGGAAGAAGCATTATATCGGAGAATACCTGGGCCGTGCATCCCTATAAAGGATTGGATCTTCCGGTATAGCAATATCGAACCGGATCAGATCCCAGTTTTCTCTAACTATAGGAAGAATTGGGATCTGACCCATATATTCCCATAGTTCGACTCGTTAAGCGGAGGCCTGCCCCTATCCCGCCTGTTGTACTACACTTGGCTATGACGGCGTTATTTGCTACGTTTGTTGGCATTTCCCGTTCAGCTGTAATTCAGCCCCCATCGCCAGGATGGGACTTCGTTTCATGTTACGACGAGGCTACCGGGTCATTACTTCCCTGTTGAAATATGCGACTACGTTGATCGCGGCGATTGCAATCGGTGCCTGCACTCCGTTTCAGCCGTATACCGAGAACTCGTCGGATCGTTATTACGTGGTCCAGCCCGGCGACAATATTCATTCAATCGCGTTCCTGTTAGAAACCACGCCGCGGCAATTGCAACGCGCAAACTCGTGGGCTAACTCAGGCACGCTGCAACCCGGTATGCGCCTGTCGGTTCCCCGCCAACCAGCGGGTCATGAAATTGCAACCGTCGAACCGGATAATCACGATCAGCTGCAACATGCCCCGCAAGATCTGCAGCTGCGCTCGGCCGAATTCGTCTGGCCGTTACGCCATTTCGAGATATCGTCTCATTTCGGCAACCGCCGCGGTCGCCTGCACAGCGGCATCGACCTGAGGGCGCCGCGCGAAACCCCGATTCACGCCGCCGCTGACGGCCGGGTAAAATTCTCCGGCTACAAAAGTGGCTATGGCCAGATGATCGTGATCGATCACGGACAGGGGATCGAAACTGCTTACGCGCACAACAACCGTAACCTGGTCGTGCCAGGCCAGCGCGTGGCGCAAGGCGACGTCATCGGTCGGGTCGGCCGGTCGGGCAGGACCACGGGCTATCACCTGCACTTCGAATATCGCCGCTACGGGAAAGCGCTCAACCCGGTCCATCGGATGCGAGCCGCATTGTAGCGACCGCCTGCATTTGCTACCGACGGATATCGCAATATTGACAGAGCCGAAATTTATGGCATGCTTCACGCTATCCGTAACAACATAAAGGGGGTGATCTAGTGTCTACAGAGATATTGGAGAAAGGTGTCAAAACGTTTGGAGATACCGAGGTTTAAAAGAAGCCTGAAAGACCTACAGGCTTTTGGCCAGGCCCGGTTTAACCGACGCCCTTGACAGTCTTTCTCCCAGGTAACTCGAAGGGCCACCGGAAACGGTGGTCCTTTTTTATTCACATTTTACAGACGCTTTTAGTCACGTCGGTACGCCGGCTACCGGTGAGCTAGAAGTACAGTTTAGGTTTTTAAATGGTCGCCTTATTTTAAAAGGTATACTGTCCACGGAATTCAAAAATGGTGGATAGAAAACATGGCCAGGGTTAAATCTAACAAAGATGTCAGTAAAATAACCATTCCCGCCAGGCATGCCAGGGCAGCATTCGTAAGAAAGCGGCAACACATCAAAGTTATCAATACTCATGGTACCCAGGTCGTCGATTGCTGGGCATTAAATGCCGACAATATGACCGAGTTTATGTCGATGGAACATTGCCGTGTTTCGCTGGAAAGCGTAACCCCGCGCAAAGGCAATATGATGGTGACCAATAGACGGCGACCGATTCTGAAAATCATCGAAGATTCAGCCAGTGGAACCCATGACACGCTATTGGCCGCTTGCGACCGCTACCGGTATGAATTGCTGGGGTGTAAAGAGTATCACCGCAATTGTACTGATAATTTTTGGGAGGCAATGGTCGAGGTCGGCTGCAAACCCGTAGAATTACCATCACCATTTAACCTGTGGCAAAACACGCCAGTAGAAGCAGATGGTACGATTAAGCCCAATCCTCCGGTGACCAAAAAAGGGGATTATATTGTGATGCGCGCAGAAATGGATTTGGTGATTTGCCTGTCGGCCTGCCCGCAGGATATTTCTTCAATTTGCGGTAACAAACCGCGCAATGCGCATTTCGAAATATATTAGTATCGGGCCGGGAAATTCCGGGGACAGCTAACTTATCTGCTAGAGGACATCAATTAAATTGACTGTAACTTTATCTCCAAATATACCCACCGATATACCGCCGGGATTCCGGATATTTGCTACCCGGCATGATCCACGACGCCTGATGCGCCGTAATTACATTAATTGAAACAATCCAGACAGTAGACTGACGTGTTATGTTGCGTCACACCATAGACACCGAGGAGGAAAATCGTGTTACGGCACATATTGAAAGCACCGCACCCACCTACAGCAGGCCGCCTCACAGGCAGTCTGCTTTTCGTCATCACCATGATCTTCATGGCGACCCTGAGTCCAATGGCATTCGCCGCGGGCGACGCACAGACGATATTCAAACGGATACCCACCCAGTTCATCGCAGCGCTTGGTGATCCGAATGCGAGTTCGGGTAATAACGCTCAGACCTGGGGGTTGTGGAGCGTCGATCCGGGCCCACGTGGTGTAAGGCTGAAGCACTATGAGCAGCTTGAGGCGGCCGGCGGCGTCGCCCCGGCACGGTGGCTGTTCGACAGCAGCGACTGGTGGCTTGAAGAGAATGGCCTGATCATGGAACAGCCGGAATTCTCGTTAATACCAGGTGAGTACATCGTCACCGGTAACCGTAAAACAATCTCTGTGCTGACCGTGCACGCTGCCGATGAGAACGGAAATCAGCGCTGGGAACTCGACAAGGGCGCGACGCTGCACGACGTCACTCACCTCGGCTGTCGCTCTGCTCGCTATACGCCGGCATCGAGCACAACCGCGTGCTCGCCGGCACAGGCGCCGAGATCCGCCTTTCGTGTCTCACCAGGCGAGCCGATGCCCCCGGTCGCAGGCTGTAACAAGCAGGATTATGCGGTGCTGTTCATCATTGCCGTGGCCGCAGACAGCTAGTAAGTAGCTATTCTCTCGCCAGGATCAGCCGAAATAGTCCACTAAATGAATACAAATAATTTCACACCGATAATCCCGTATTCGGAGTGATGCTCGGCTATATTGCAAGGATGGCACATCGGCTCAGAGTGGTTACAATCCAAACCATGCAGCGAGTTCGAATTCTAATGGCAATCTGTGTTTCTTTGGGAGTTGCCCTGGCGGGCGAATCCGTTGCCGGTGGGCCGCTTGCTCCTGTATCGGTTGACCCCACCTTACCCGGTAAGAGTGCCGGAGATCCGGGTCCGGGCATGTTTCTGGTGGCCAGTCGGACGCTCGACGGCCCGCATTTCGGAGAATCCGTTGTCTACCTGATAGAGCACGGTGAGGATGGCACGCTGGGTCTGATCGTGAACCGATCAAGCGATATCAGCCTGTCGGAAGCGGTACCCGACATCGAAGACAAGCAGACAACCGCGCATAGGCTGTACTACGGTGGGCCGGTCGGACTGTCGATGATCTTTATGCTGGTACGTAGCGAAGCGGCGACAGAGGGAATGGCACATGTTGCCGATGACGTTTATATCAGCACTGATCGACAGGTACTCAACGAGGCACTTGCGACCAGGAAACCCGGGAGCGAGCTGCATTTCTATATCGGGCATTCCGGATGGGCGTCCGGTCAGCTCGACTTCGAGCTCGCGCATGGTAGCTGGCATGTCGTGGCAGCCGACACGGATGCGATCTTCTCCGGCGAAACGAATTCGCTGTGGAACCGGCTAATCGAGCGGTTGGAGCCGATGGGCATTGAAGTGGATAATCGACCCTCCCTGCCAATCCTGGCGCTCGGAACAAAACCCCTGGACGATTTATGGTGACCGTTAGCGAATTGCTCTCTGACGCCTAATTGGCTCCGCTAGAAAAGCGGTCGAGCGATGAAATTAACTCTGTTGTCACCTAATAATTGCTAAGTTTTCGGGGAAACAGGTCGATAAACAGTCCAATGATGGATAGTTTCGAACTTGCGGAATGGCACTATGAGTAATGTGGACAGCATAAGCGTACAACGCGTGTTACAACAGTTCGAACACGCAATCGTCGGCGTGAATCGCCGCCACATCGGCGAGATTACTGGTGAAATCGGTAAAGACGACATACTGAAAATTGGTGAATCAATTTCGATATGCCGCGCTAACTATCTCAAGGCGGTGCTTGATATGGCAAAAACCAATGATGGCAAACTGGCCAGCCGCTTGACCGACGAGGTCAAAAGTCAGCGCCTGCTTTACGAAGAAACCATGCAGGGATTTGCGGCATTACGCCACGCGCTGGAGCAAGGTTATATTGTAATAAAAGACGACTGAAACCGATCGTCTGCAATTGCGAAATATGATGACAGTTAACTTATCTCCTTGAGGACATCAATTAAGTTAACTGTCACTATAACCGTAACACCATAACCAAAGTTCCCACCGCTACGCAGATGATTCACCTGGCCCTTCATTTGGCGATTCCGTACGCCCTCGCCTACGGCATATTCGATCGCACCGTTGCTACAAGGATATTTTTGATACTTGTGGCCACCATGCTGGTCGATATCGACCATCTCCTAGCGGACCCGATCTACGATCCCGGGCGCTGCAGCATTGGTTTTCATCCCCTACACAGCTATATCCCGATCGGATGCTACGGATTGCTTACATTGATTTCTGCAACACGTTATATCGGCCTCGGCCTACTGATTCATATGGCGCTGGATCTCGGCGACTGCGTGTCGATGGGCTTACTGCCCTGGTCAGGGTGACAGGTAACTTATCTCCTGAAGGACATCAATCAAGTTAACTGTCACTTTATCTCTATTGTAGTACCGGGCGGCATCAACCAGTATCATGGCCAGCTCGAATCGAAAAAAATCACCCGTGAGCCAATTCCCGCACCTGCTCTCGCCGCTTAAGATCGGCAACACCGAGGTCCGCAACCGCATCCTGGTTTCGGCCCACGTACCGGGGTTTGCCGAGAATAATAAACCCGGCGAAAAATACGTCGCATATCATCGCAACTATGCCCACCACGGCGTTGGTTTGCAGATTACCGGTGGCACCCCTGTGCACGAATCGGGCCTGCTCGGCACCGGTAGCGATGCCTTGTGGAACCTGAACGACGATGTTATTCCCGGCTACCAAATGCTGAGCGATGCGGTCCATGCCGAGGGCGGCTGCATTCTGGCGCAACTGGCGCATAGCGCCGGCACGGTATTGATCAACCAGCCCGGTCGTGCGAGCTGGTCGGCGTCGGCCATCCGTTCGGAGACCACTGGTAATATTTCGCACGCCATGAGCCAGGCGGAAATCGATGAAGTCATCGGTGCTTTCGCCGCCGCGGCCCGGCGCGCCGCAAGCGGTAACATGGATGGCGTCGAAATACTCGGTGCATTCGGTTTCCTGCCGCAGGCCTTCCTCTCGCCTTTGACTAATTTCCGGCAGGACCAGTACGGCGGCTCCCAGGAAAATCGGCTGCGTTTTACGCTCGAACTGCTGCAGGCGGTACGCACCGCGCTGGGGCCGGATCGGATTCTCGGTTTGCGGCTTCCCGGTGATGAATTCGAACCGGGCGGACTGACCATCGACGACATGAAAATCGTTGCCGGTACGGTTGCCGAGACGGGATTGATCGATTATCTCAATATTATTGCGCATACCAACATCACCCACACTGGCAGGGCCAGGCACTGGGCACCGACGCCGGCAAAACATGGGATCTTCGTGCCGCTTGCCGAAGCCATCCGCACGGTGGTCTCGATTCCGGTATTCGCCGTCGGCCGTATCACCGATCCACGTCAGGCTGAACGCATTATCGCCGCGAAACAGGCGGATATGGTCGGCATGACCCGCGCCCATATCTGCGATCCCGAGCTGGTTTCGAAGATCAAGAACGACCAGGTAGAACGCATTCGCCCCTGCGTCGGCGCCAATACCTGTATCGCCAACCGCTATATCGGTAAACCGATCAACTGCATGCACAACACCCGGGTAGGGCTACCCGGTATCGATTTGTTGCCGAGCGCCGTGCCGAAGAAAATCGCCGTGGTCGGCGGCGGACCGGCCGGCCTCGAATGCGCGCGCATTGCCGCCGAGCGCGGCCATCGGGTGATTTTGTTCGAGCAACAGGACAGTGTTGGCGGCCAATTGGCACTCTGGGCTAGCGCGCCTTCGATGCGCGAACTCAGTGGCATCATACGCTGGCGTATCGCCGAATTGGCTAGGCTCGGTGTCGACATCGAGTTCGGGCGACGCCTGGAGCCGGCGGATCTCGCGGCGCTGGAGGTTGATGCGCTCATTGTCGCGACCGGTTCCGTCGCGCGGACCATCGAAATTCCGGGCGATCACGGCATTCCTGTAATCACGCCGCACGCCCTGCTGCGCGGCGACTCGATCGACGCCAGAAAAGCACTGGTGATCAATGAAGGACGCGGACAGGCCGGGCTCGCCGCGGCGGAACTGTTAATCGACAATGGTGTCGAGGTGGAAATCGTCACCAGCGATATAGCCGTGGGGGCCGATATTGACCCAACCAACCGCACCGCCTGGTATATGCGCCTCGGTGACAGGGGTTGCGTGTTCAGTGCCGCGCTGGTGGTCGAAAGCGCCGAGGATAATCGCGTTGTGTGTCGCAATGTTTACGATCATCGAGACAGTCACCGCGAAGGTGTCGATTTAATCGTCAACTGGCACGGTTGCCGCACCGATGAAAGTCTCGCTGCTGCAAGCGACGTCAACGGCATCGAAGTTCATGCCATCGGTGATTGCGTCAGCCCGCGCAATCTCGAGATCGCAATCGCCGAAGCCGAAGCCTTGGCCTGCAAGCTTTGAAATTCCCGGAATAACACCTGTTTCGACCCCGAAACAGCACTCAAACAGACATTCTGTCCCTGGGATCAGCCGAAATAGTCCCTAAACGATTGCAAACAATTTCACAAATTCCGTATTCGGGGTAACGCTCGACTATCATTATTCACATGACAATTCATTGGAGAGTGTCATGTTCGATATAAGGTTAATACGCACATGGATCGGCATTTCCCTGGTCTGGCCCTTGTTCTGGGCACTGGTGTTTAACCGCTGGTTTTTCTTAAGCCCGCTTGGATTGATAATCGCGTTCGGCATACCGATCGCCGGCTGGTTGCTCTGGTGGAAATATTACGAGGCCAACGGACAGAAGCTCTTGTCCGAAGGCCGCCGGGTTTTGGGAAAGAGTTCGGAAATTTTGCTCAAATTAAAAAAGCAATTATCCAAAAAACGCGTTTCCAGTCAGCAGTAATCCAGTCCTGCCGCTCACTTTCCCCCGTTCCGGGGGCAGTATAACTGTTTACCTCCAAGGCAATACGGGATCGGGCGTTACAATTGATTTAAATCGCGATCCCCTAAGACCAACCAGGCATAAAATGGCAATTCCTGCCAATTTACGGTTCAAATTGCAGGCGGATAAAACGGCTAACGAGACATGGCGCCAAGGTTGCAATCGAACTCTCAACACAAACTCACCAGGAGCAGACACTTAGATTGGTGAGTTGAGCTTCCGCTATCTGGTTTGGCCCCGGTTGAGCTGCGTCAATACGCTAAATCGAAACTCTGGTATGTTTGCTCATCTCGAAACAGCAAATATTTCGGAGGCCTGCCATGTTCAACAAGATACTATGTCCCACCGACGGTTCAGATCATGCCTACAAGGCGCTCGATCTCGCAATTGATATGGCAAAAAAATACGATGCCGAGCTTGTCATATTGCACGTACCTCATCGTTCTGAAAATATCGACA
>Ga0265303_10000848_pt1 | contig 18056 bp, 14 predicted proteins | sample Helome_2_FD_192494 | JGI IMG/M metagenome (GOLD analysis project Ga0265303, IMG submission 192494) | Marine sediment microbial communities from subtidal zone of North Sea - Hel_20160317 (Illumina Assembly) | ecosystem: Environmental > Aquatic > Marine > Subtidal zone > Sediment ... | reverse complement strand
CAACCTCAGGCAAGATAGTAAAATTATCATAGTTAACGATGGTAAAGACCTTTTTCCCTAAGGAAGAGACGATGCGTTCCACGGCTGCTTTCACGTTATGAACGTCTGGTGATGTTTTAATCGAATAGCCTTCAAAATTTACAAAGAATAGATTTTCCGTGGGATCATAGGTCAGGCGCTCCTCTAACGTCACGGTTAAGAGATCCTCTTTGAGACCCATGAGACCCGAGCGAAAGATGCGCGCATCCATCAGCCGGGGTTTAGCTTTTACGATGGGCTCAAAATCCATTTGCGCCAGAACATCTTTTGCCAGATCCACGCCCGGTGCGATTTCGATAAGCGCCATACCTTCATCCGTTAGAGCAAACACACAGCGCTCAGTAATGTAAATGACGGGCTGCTGCTTTTCGAGCGCGTACTTGCCGCTGAAAGTGACATGTTCCACCTGATCAATAAATTTTTTAACCCTGCCCTCTTTAGTGATTTTAAGTGTCTCGTTTTCAATGGAAACCTTTAAACCAGCGGCGGTAAAGGTACCCAGAAAAATAACCTTTTGGGCATTCTGACTAATGTTTATAAATCCGCCGGCACCGGCCAATTTGGGACCAAATTTGCTGACATTCAGGTTCCCCGCTGCGTCGGCCTGGGCCAATCCTAAAAACGCCATATCCAGTCCCCCACCGTCATAAAAATCAAATTGGCTCGGTTGATCAATAACCGCCTCGGTATTGGTGGCGGCACCGAAGTTCAGCCCGCCGGCCGGAATCCCGCCAATCACACCCGGCTCAGCGGTCAGCGTAATATAGTCTAATATCTTTTCTTCATTGGCGATACTGGCGACGCCCTCCGGCATACCGATTCCCAAATTGACCACGCTGTTGGCCTTCAATTCAAACGCTGCCCTGCGGGCGATAATTTTGCGGGGGCTCATCTCCATCGGGTCAATGGATTGCATCGGAATTTTAATTTCGCTGCTAAAAGACGGATTGTACACTTCCGCAAATGTCTGCCAATGGTTCTCAGGCCGGGATACGACCACACAGTCGACCATAATGCCGGGAATTTTGACATGTCTGGCATTCAAGGTCCCGGGTTCCGCAATTCTTTCAACCTGCACAATCACAAATCCATTGGAATTTTTAGCCGCAGTTGCGATGGCCAGTGACTCCAGGGTCAAGGCCTCTTTTTCCATGGTAATATTGCCGTCGGTGTCGGCGGTGGTGCCACGCAAGATGGCGACATTGATGGGCAACGTTTTATATGCCAGGTAGGTCTTGCCATCAAACTCGATTAGCTCCACCATATCTTCGGTGGACAGATCATTGATCTTGCCGCCTCCGTGTCTGGGATCCACAAAGGTGCCAATCCCGACAGTGGTGATGGTCCGGGGTTTGTGCGCGGCGATATCCCGATACATATGCGAAATGACGCCCTGGGGTAAATTATAGGCGATGATTTTGTTTTCGATAGCCAGCTTCTGCAGCTTGGGAACGAGACCCCAGTGCCCCCCGATAACCCTTTTCACCAGGCCTTCATGCCCGAAGTGGTTCAATCCTCTGTCAATCCCATCGCCCTGGCCGGCCGCGTAAATCAGGGTCAGGTCTCGCGGTTTTTGGTGACCTAAAAAATAATTTTCAAGCTCGATTGCCAGTTCCTCGGCAAACCCGATTCCCACAAATCCACCGGTGGCAATTGTATCGCCGTCTCGAATCACCCGCACGGCCTCTTCGGCTGTAACGACTTTACCTTTTCTGGCCCGAGCCGCCGGTAAACCGGATAGCAACGGGTGGGGATGTCCACCTTCGGCTTTTATTGCGTTCTCTTCCATGGGTGACCTCCTGTGATGCAATCAACTATTTTTGCGATGCCTTGGGTGGACTTACCAATGCTTCGCCATCCACCACGGTGGTGTTCTCCTGATTGACGCAGTAAGTTTTGAGACGCACTCTCTTTTTGTCGGCTATGATTTCGGCCACCTCGACGATGGCGGTGACGGTATCCCCGAATTTAACCGGTGCCAAAAAACTGACTTCCTGGCGCATATAGATGCTGCCGGGCCCCGGCAGCATCGTACCGATGACGGTGGATATAAAGCCGACCGACAACATGCCGTGCGCGATGCGGGTCTTAAAAAAGGTACCCTTGGCATAATCTTCATTGATATGCGCCGGGTTGAGGTCTCCGGTCACCCCGGCAAATAAATAGACATCGGACTCCGAAACCGTTTTGGAAAACCTGGCCGTGTCTCCCACCTGCAGTTCTTCAATTGTTTTTCCAATCATGAGCGATCCTCCTTTCGAAACTTCTTTTTAAAAGCGGTATAAATACCCACCCCGGCTGAAAACCTTCAACTGCCAAAAATTCATACAGTTTTTTACCACCTTCTGTCAATTACTTGAATCGCGCCAATTGGTTCCCTCACCGGCATTTTATTTTTTTGATATGATTTCATGAGGTTAAATAGGTTACGGCTTCTTTGTAAAGTCCTGGCATCTTTATTGCTTCCTTTTACTGCCCTATGGAAATACTTTTTTCTGCCGGATAGTTGACGGGTTACCTTTTGATTTAATTGAGGGGTCGGGGAGTTTTTCGATCTCTGCCCGGCGCGCCAGGGGAATAGCCCGTGCAAGCCGTAACAATATTATCGGGGAACTTTCGTACGGCAGCTATCCCGCGTCGAGTAGATCTGAACCAGCCCCAAAAGACACAATCCCACGGCGGCGATGATCGTCTCTGCCTCTATGGGCTTATCGCAACGGATAGGGGGCGTGTACGAAGTACGGTACGCATTTGTTACGGCTTGCACGGGCTATTCCCCTGGCGGAGCGCTGACAATCAGTGAGAAGCTGACGGTTCACTCTAAACGCATTGGGGGGAAAACTCCCCGACCCCTCAATTAATTAGAATATACTTTTCCCAAGCAAGGAGTATTCAAAAAAATGCCGGATTCCGTGATGACCTTGTTTCCTAATATGCTCAATAGCTGTGAAGCCATAAAGATGCCGCTGCAGGCCTCACTGACATTTAATAGGGTACAGATGCAATCGACGGCCGCCAGCGTTGATATTTATAAAAACCTACAGGACCTGACCCTGGATTTGGTGCGGCAATATTCGCAGCTTTTGCCCGCCGGATATCTTCAAAACGGCGACAAACTGCTAAAGCTTTATCAGGAGGGTGCGGCATCGCTGCTGGATTTGTGCAAAGAAAATTTGTTAAACCACTTGAATCGATTTCATCAAAAACGTGCGGGCGAACTGGAGTTTCTCAAATTGTTCACCGATCAATGCAGCCGTCAGGATTGGACCTTCGAATACGACCCGTCGAAAATTCTGCTCGACCTGCCCGGTCTGCGAGCAATCGATATTTCAGCAGATGTGCAGCATCGCATCCTGAATTATGGTGTCGTTTTTGCGCCGCGAGCCGGGCACCACTCCAACATTGCCGAACGGGTTGCCCTTTTTATGCGCGATCATGGATTGACCCGCATGGTGGTTGTGGAACAAAAATGCGCTGAAGACATCCCGCTGTATGTCAACGGTCAACGCCATCGGGAAGATTTTGAAGGCCAGGTTGACCAATATCGTCAGGTCCTGGAGCTTCTGAAAAAGCGCACCGGACATCCGCCCCATTTGATTGCCATCTGTCAACCCGGTCCCCTGCTGCTGAGCACCCTTATTTTGTACCCGGAACTGGGCCGCACATTCGGATCGGCCGGTTCGCCCATGCATACCGAAGCCGAAAAAGGATTCTTAACGGAATTGGCCCGTAAAGCCGGTGAAGGCTATCTCGACCGGATGATTGCTTTTTTCGGCCAGACGATTGGTGAGGATCATCCCGGTGCCGGACGTTTGACTTACGATGGTCGGCTGCAGGTCCTGGGTTTCTATTTAATGGCTTGGGATCAACATTTCAAGAACTTCAAAAATCTTCTGAGCGACATGAAGAAGGGAGACGATGAAGCCGCCGGGCGTCAAAAGGCATTCTATCAATGGTACAACACCGTACATCACTTTCCGGCCGGCTTTATCCGCGACACTTACAAAAAAATATTTGTTCAAAATGCATTGATCCGCGGTCACCTTAAAATCGGCGGCCAAATTGTGGATATTGCCGATTACCCGGTTCAGACACCCATCTGGGCTTTAGGCGGCTCGACTGATCATATTGCCCCGCCACTGCAGGCGGTCGGTCACCTGGATTTGATACCGGCAATGCCGCCGCAGAACAGCTTGCGTCTTATATGCGACGCCGGCCACATGGGGCTTTTTCGCTCACAACGGGTTCTGAAAAATTACTACCGACAGATTGCAGATTTTCTGTTGACTCACAGCGATTACGCCAATCGGAAGTTCTCGTACTAGGCCGGGGAATCGACATTTAGGTCCTTATCGGGTTTGTTCGGGCGACAGGATTTTCCAAACTGAATGGTTTAGGTTTCGGATTTCAGGTGTCAGGGCGTTTGCAGGCGATCTAATCTGATTCTTTTCGTCCTTGTCCTCATCCTCGTCCTCGTCCTCGAAATCAGAATTTGATAATGGGACGAGCACGAGGATGAGGACGACGACCGGAACGACGAAGTCCGTTCTCGATAACCGCGTCGAGTGGAACTTCACGAAAGCAATGTAGGGTGGGCCAAAAAAACAGATAGAATACCGCAAATATTCAACCTTCAATCTTCATTCTTCAATCTCCCTTATCCTCTGACGGTGGTTTCGATCCGCGAAATTGATCGAAAAGCGCATGCAAGGGATTGAGTTGGGTCATTGACTGCTGCGCCATTCCCGAAATACCTTTTCCCACTTCCAGCCATTTTTTAAAATGTTCATCAGCCTCTTTTTTATATGCCACATAGGCGTTAATCGTCTGTTCAAGGTAATTCTCAAAAAATTCGTGCAGAACATTTTCGCCGTATTGAATGACCATATGCAGCAGGGGCACCGGCAGCAAAGTGTTATGCTTTTTCGCCTCCTCTAAAATGATCTGCGTCAGGACAAAGGCTGTCACGTCCTCCTTGGTTTTGGCATCAAACGCTCTGACCGTTTTACCCTGCCGGATGACATCGGCCACCTCACCCAGAGTCACATAAGCACTTTTGTGGGTATCGTACAGACGCCGGTTGGCGTATTTTTTGAGTACAATCATGTCGGTCATATCTATCCTTTAATTGTATGGCTTTGGTCTATTGCGACAAAAAAGCAAAATTTTTAATTAGTTGGGAAAAAAAATAAAACCCATAGATTTATTATTTATAATAATTATAGTATACTATAACAACATAAGTCACAAGAAGCAACCCGTAAGCAAGAAAAAAAATTTTTGTGCAGTGCAAAATTTTTCTTGACAAGGGCCAGAAACCGTTTATATTACCCTCAAGATCGGATCCGACCAAGTTTGATCTATGCATATGATTTTATAAGATGTTCGCAGAAAAAACCGTAATACAAATGATAGGAGGTAAAAAAAATGATGGAGCCGAATGCAATGCTAAAACAAATGTTGGATTTTAACAAAACCGCTTTCGACAACAGCTTTTATGCAATGTCGACAATTCAGGAGCAAAATGCCAAAATGGTAAACACCTTTTTGGAGCAGGCCTCATGGATGCCTGATGAAGGCAAAAAAGTTATTCGGGACTGGGTTGACGCCTACAAAAAAGGGTGTGAAGACTTCAAAAAAGCCGCCGATGAAAATTATTCCAAGGTGGATGAATTTTTCGCAAGCCAAAAATCCGAATGATTCACGATGAGGGCACTGAGGATGACGAAGGGAACTGGGAAATGAACACACCTATTGAGGACGGGACTGTTAACTTTTGGCAAGATCTTCCGGAATACCAGCGCATGATGTGGCAACTCGCCGCCGCCCAAATGCGAACCGGTGTGGCTTACGGCAGCGCCATTGTCAAGTACCACCAGGAATTCATGCAGCCCTTTTGGATCGCACTGGACGCATTTTTATCCACGGAAAAAGAAAAACTCCTGCGTCATCCTCCTGCCGATAGTATGCGGGACTATTTTGAACTCTTACAGTTTAACCTGCAGGTGGCCGAGAAAGGTTTCCACAGCGGTATGAACGCCATGCTTGGGTACCAGGGCGCCAGAATCAATAGCGCCACGCAGGCATGGCTGAATACCATCTTCAAGCGTGAAGGAGAGACGATTGTCGATTTTACCGAAAATGAGGCCCAGTTGCTGGAAACCCTCCTTTACGAATATCCTAAAGCCATTCGCGCCATAAAACCCGAATACGGTTTCCACTTCGAAGATGGCGGCTACGTCAAAGCCGGTGAAACCGACCGCTTTCTGATATACCAGGTATTGCCGACCAATTCCGAGGGTGTCAGAGAGAACGGCAAACCGGTTCTGATCGTGCCGCCCTACGTTCTGGGGCCCAACATACTGGCATTTTTACCCGGTGAAAACAAAAGTTACGTTCATGCCTACGCCAATCAGGGAATCCCCACCTACATTCGCATCCTTAAAGATATCGATGCGACACCGGCCGTTCAAACAATGACGGGAGAAGAAGATGCCCTGGATACCCGCACATTTTGTGAGATCATAAAAAACCGACACGGGCAGCCCGTCACCCTGAACGGCTTCTGCCAGGGCGGACTTGTAGCGATGACCGGCCTGCTTTCCGGAGAACTGGACGACCTGGTGGATGCCTTGATTAACTGTGTGACACCCATGGACGGCACCCGCAGCAAAGCTCTGGTAGATTACATGCAGCACCTTCCACCGCGTTTCAGAGACCTGGGCTATGCTGTCAAACCAATGCCCAGCGGCAACCGCGTAGTGGACGGCAAGGTAATGAGCTGGGTTTACAAGCTGAAAAGCATGGAAAATGAAGCTCCGCTGTATACGCTGTATCGCGACTTGAAAATTTTTAACACCGGTGATGGCGCCCCCGGCGCCACCAAAATCAGCAAAACGGCCGCCGCCATCAACCATTGGTTAATTTATGACCGCAATGATCTGCCCGAAGCGATAACCAAAATGAGTTTTGATTCTTATACCGTACCGGTGGATCGCCAGGGCAACCTGCCTTTTAAACTGTTCGACCGCGAACTCAATTTCAAGCGTCTGCAGGAAAAAAACATTCCGTTTCTCATTTGCTATGCTGAAAATGACGACCTGGTGGATAAGGACGCCGCGCTGGCGCCGCTGGATTACATTTCGGCCGAAGTCACCTGTTTTCCCAAAGGCCATGGCGCGATTGCAACCTCCTGGTCGCGACCTGATTCCGCCTGTGCGCTGCACACCCGCTTTGGAGACAACTACCGCGGTCCGGTCCGCTTCCATTTAGACCTTGAAAACGGACATCAGAAGTAAAACCCTTATGGACAGACAATTCTTAGAATTCTGGGGGAATTACCTGCTGGCAGCCGCAAGAGGACAGAAGCAGCTGGAGGATCTGAATCAATGGATCAGCCAGGGATTTAGCGGATTTGAAGAATTGACTGCCATGTTCAAAAAGTACTACGGCCTCGAGCGCCCCCGCAATCAAGACGCTGGTTCGACGAAGGTGTGGCAGGATGCGGCGGCCGACTTTCGCAACTCCTTGAATGCCTATCTGAATTTGATGGGTATGGTCCCGCAAGATAAATACCGGGCGCTGGAGCAAAAGAATGCCGCACTGCAAAAAAAAGTTGCTGATCAGAAGGACACCATCGAAGTTTTGAGAAAGCTGCTGGCCGAAAAGGGCACCTATCAGGGAGAGACGGCTAAAGTATATCAGGATCTGGTGAAAAAGCAGGCCGGCGCCTTTGAGACGTTAATGAAAAATATTGCGGCAACCGCTAAAGAAGAATAAAATAGCTCGTGAGCTGGCAAGCTTGTAAGCTCCTAAGTCTCAAATGAACCATTCTTTTCAGTCTTATCTCACCGCCTCAACAACTTAAAACCTTACCACCTTACAAACTTGTAAACTTATTGGCCAAGGGCCCTCAAAACCACGCGCGATGACTCCAGATATCGTCTTTGAGCTCTTTCATGTCATCCTGCAGCGCCAGATACAGCGAGGCATTCTGGATGGCCAGTCCGCCGGTTTGGGCCAGGGCGTTGACCAGCACGATGATATCTTCAGGATAATCCCGTTTGACGGCGCTGCAAAGCCGCATGATGCCGATGACATCGTCCTTGACCTTGATGGGAACCACCAGCATGGAAGCAATTCCCTCCTGAATGGCCTCATCCCGGTACTGAATCCGTTTGTCCTTCGCGACATCATCGATGATGACCGTTTCGCCTTTCATGGCCTGGGTAACGGACTTTTCGGCCGACACCGGACCCTTGTTTAAAAATTGTTCGCTCAAACCGTGGCTGGCCACTAGGTGCAGATTGCCAGTTTCTTTGTTCAAGAGGCGAATGATCACCCCTTTCATACCCAGGGCTTCACTAAGGTCTACCGTCAGGTTGTGCAAAATCTTCTTTACATCCAGGGAAGCGTTGATGCTGGAGGCCAGATCCAAAAAAAGCATGGAGTTTTTCTGAATGCGTTCCAGCAGACGGGCCCGCTGGATGGCCAGACCGCCTTGTTCGGCCAGGGCCGTCACAAAGTCGATTTCGTCGGTGGAAAAGTCGCGTGGTGTCGCCGTATAGAGCGCCAAGACGCCAATAAGTTTATCTCTGACCATTACCGGCACATCCAGTAAGGAGGCTATTCCCTCAGCTTTTTTGGCTTCATGATGTTCAACGCGCGGATCGGTGGTCGCGTCGCGAATGGTAAGATAGCCGGCTTTTAAGATCTCTTTGACAATTTTTTTGGCTCTTAGGGGTTTGGCGTGCAGATAGTTTTTTGAAAGTCCCTTCTGAGCTGTCGATACGAATACATCTCTTTTTTCATCCGCCAGGAACAGACAGGCCGCTTTGGCATCCATGGTTTCAATGGCGCTTTGAACGATGAGATCCAATAGCTTTTCCTTGGAAAGAGTTGATCCGAAAGCTTTGCTCACCTTGCAGAATGTTTTGAAATAATCCTTCTCTTTTGTCATACAGTATCTCCTCGCAGTGCGGATTGTTGGGTACTTTTTCTTTTCCGGGTTGAAGATTTATTTTTTGCGGCCGCTTTGCCGGAAACTTTTTTCCTAACTCCCGACTTTTTCTTCAGACTTTTTTTTTCGTCTTTGTCCCTTTTTTCCAGCCACGCGGCTATTTTGGGCGCAAATTCTCTCTGACACTTCGAGCTCACGTAGATACCTATATGACCGGTATCCAGGCACACATCCTCGGTATCCTCGCTGCCGACTTTGCTGGTCAGCAGTTCGCAGGCCGCGGGGGGTACCAGATGATCGTACTTGCCGTAGAAATTTAACAGCGGCATGGTGATGTTTTTCAGATTAACCCGTCGCCCCCCGACATTCATCTTGCTTTGAATCAACAGGTTCTTTTGATAGCAATCCTTGAGAAACTGGCGAAATGTTTCCCCGGGTACGTCCGGACTATCAAATATCCATTTTTCCATGCGAATAAAATTTTCAACAAACTCCTTGTTGTCCATGTTCTCCAGAAATCCGACGTACTTGTCGATCATCAGCCTTGCGGGGTTCAGCAGCAGAAACCCAAAGTTCATAAAATCGCCGGGCAGGTTGCCGAAGGTGTCCACCATCCGATCAGCATCCAGGGCTTTCATCCAGATATGCAACAAACCCTGATCGGTATTAAAATTGGTGGGTGTAACCGTAGTCACCAGATTCTTTATTTTTTCAGGATGCAGGGCTGCATAGATGACGCTGAAGGTGCCCCCCATGCAAATACCCATCAGGTTGATCCGGTCAACTTTGTGCTTTTCACAAATGAAATCGACGATATTATCCATATAGCCGTTGACGTGGTCATCGATGGTCAAGTATTTATCCTTGCGGGTCGGATAACCCCAATCGACCATATACAAATCGACACCGTGATCCTGAAAGATTTTCACCACACTGCGACCCGGTTGCAGATCGAGCATGGTTTCCCGGTTGATCAAGGCATATACCACCAGCAGCGGCCGTTTGAGCTTAACCGCCTCGGTCGGCTGATAATGTTTCAGTTTGACGCGGTCTTCCTCATAAACAGTTTCATAGGCGGTTTGGGCAATTCCGGTGTCTAGCTCCTGGAGTAGAATATCGGATGCTTTCTGCACGCGGGTGCGGGCCTTTTCGGTGTCTTCAGCCAGTTTGGTTAGGATTAAATCGACAGGAATTTTGGGGGTTTCCATAGGATTGTCCTTTCGCTGGAAAGGCTGTGTCGGTCGGGTTAAGCGTTATGGGCCTTTCCTTGTGATCCGGATTTTTCTTTTTCAAGGATTTTTAATCTTTTTTTCAAATGGTACAATTCTTTGTACAGCTCATCCAGATCTTTTTGATTCGGCATTGACAGCGTATTTAAAATATCCTGGGTGATGGTGTTGCGCGCGGCCACAAAATCTTCCAGGACCTCGAGGGTTTTGCTCATGGCCGTTATATATTCGGGGGATTTGAACAGGGACATGTAATGTCCCTCCAGGATTTTGATGAATAATTTATAATAGTCATTGGAATTTTCCGGCAACTTGCCTTCACGGGCCAGGTCCGAAAGTTGTTGTTGCAGGACCTTGAAAGTTTTTTCAACCGGCAGAAAAATCAGATGCATAAACTCAGCATACTGGTTCTGAAAGCGTTGGTATTTATCCAGCGCAGCGGTAAAATTTTGCTGATAATTACGGGTGAGCCCGAGCTGGGGGATATAAAAAAATTTCTTTAACTCATTTTCGTATATTTCCGTCCAGGCTTTGAATACGTCCTCATCAAGATTCTCAAAGGTGAAAGCCTGAGTCGTTTCACCGATTCGCCCGGCCCTTTCCAGCCACTGTTGCTGGAGATAATAATAGCTCCGCCAGCTGGCCTGGACCATCTGCGACAGCAGCTCCGGCATGGCCTGGCCCAGATTGGTAAAAGCCTCTTTGGCGCCGGGATCCCGGGCTACCGAAGAAAGCGTCTGCCAGGAATTAAACACCGTTTCAAAAGACTCGCGGGCGCGGCTTTTTTCTCCCGGCGATGAATCGTCGTTCGCAGTGTCGGGTTGCGTCCAGTTCTGAAGCATCGAACCCCAAAATTCAGCGGCGGATTCGATCCAGGCGGACAATAAAGACTGGGCATTCTGATTACCTCTTTGTTCGACCATCAGATATAACCTCGCTGCAGGGTAACATGTTAGGCTGGATGGGTGTCATAGCGGTGTCTCGCTGAAAAATTCTACAATGGCTCCCAACGGAAATCCTGAGCCGACCGGGCAACCGGAACTTGAATTAGCTTAGCAAGAGCGGATTAGATAAAAAGTTGAATTGATGCAAGGTAGCAGCTGTAGCCGGCGCTGGAACACAACGAATAAACAGTTTGCCTACCAACCAAATATCCAATAATTTCTTAATTGTCAACACAACGACCGCTTATTTTAAAAATTTTTTTAAAAACTGTAGGGTCCGGTTCCATGAATCCAGGTGCGCCTCCTGGTTATATTTATCTCCCGGCCAGATAAAAGAATGATTGACACCGGGATAAAAAACGTACCGGTGATCGACCTGGTATTTTTTGCAGGCTGTATCCAGGTCGATGGTATTAACAGCAGGGACGACGGTATCTTTTTTACCGTGAAAAGATAAAACCGGGCATGCCAGGTTCTTGATGAAGTCCAGTGGCTCAGATTTGTTCAGCGGCAAATGACAAAATTCCTCCAGACCTCCTTGCCAGGCGGTTAACCCGAAATAATTGACGACTGCCCTGGTTTGTGGCATCAACGCCGCCATCACCAACGCCAGACCGCCGCCCCGGCTGAAGCCGATCAACCCCAGTTTGTCCGCATCAACCGTCGGCAGTTGTTTCAAAAAAGCTACCGCCTGCAGAATATCATCCGCGCAGACCTCGCTCCACTGTGAGCGTGGCGAAGCGCCACCGAACCAGGTCAACGCCAGAGCAGCAAATCCTTCCCTGGCCAGCTTGCGGGCGATCATCTCATGATTGGGTTTAAAGCCATCACTCCCATGAAAAATGATCACCGGCGCACAATCGGTTTGATCCTGCGGCAGACACAAGCAGCCGGGAACGTTTATATCGCCGGCAGGATAGGAAATCTTTTCTGGTAATATACTCATTTATCTTCCGGTGTACATTTTCTCTTTGATATGAAGGGTTGAAAAATTGTACTCGCCGGCAAGGGTGATGGCGGCCAACGCCGCCGCATATTCTTTAGCGCTGCGGATACCGGCAAACTTCAGGGCTTCCCTGGCCATCGGGGATATGATTCCCTCGGGACTGGAGGTAATGCCGACCTCTACATTGGGCAGTTCGACGCCGAAAATCACATCGCCGCCGCGAGTTTCAGCATACAGTTTCTGATAACAGGAAACCAGGTAAGGTCGGGGATTATTTTTCATAGTGCGGTAAAAAGCAGGGATGATCTCCCCGCCCATTCCGGTGTAAGCCGGCCAGCCGGTTTCTTCCAGAACTCCCTGGCGATCTAATTCGATATAGGCCAAAAAATCCTCGACGGGTCGTCCGATGTTTTTCTCATAGTCTTTAATCGGGATCCGCTGCAGGGCGGATACATACCGTCCCCTGCGGTTGCGCGGAGAGGGTTTCAAGTCCCCGTCCCGGCCCATACCAACCACCGATATGCGACATTGGATGGCGTGTTGCTTGAAAATATCATCAATCATATTTTTGGCCATACCGACACTGTGAGAGGTCTGACCGTGTCCACGGTGATTTTTGAAACGGGTATAAAAACAGCAGTGCAGGATGCGGTCTGCGTGATGCTGTTTGTTCAAAAAGTCTACATTAAAAACCTCACCGTCCCATTCAGCAAGGTGCGCCTCCGTGATTTGAGGAATGATCCCGGGCAGATTTTCTTTTATCAATATCATGGCTTTTTCGCGTTCATCTTCGGTGTCGAACACAAATGCCAAATTTCTGGCGGCCACTGCCCAATCGGAAACCTTAACCTCAATCGGACCGTACTTGTTAAGCTGAAAGCACCCGGCGGAGATGCCCAGATGTCCAACACCCGGTCCCCAGCAGAGAATGTTTTGGAAGGTCTTGTTGACCTCACCGCCGACAGTGACCTGCCCGGCATAGCTGTAATAATCTTCCACACCCCCGATGTAATTATTGACCAGCGGGTTGTAACGTTTGTCTTCTTCTAATACATCCAAAGGAGTTCCGCATAACCCGCAGAACATGTGGGTGTCTTCGGCGGCCAGCGTCCAGAGCGTGCCGTCATTAGGACACCGGTAGGATATTTGATAAGGCTTTGACGGTAAAACGATATGGTGAAATTGATGGCCGCTTTTTTCTTCGATAAACAAACGCCGGGCTTTGGCGGCTACAGCAATATATTCGGGAACCGGAACGCCTTCTTGTGAGGCGGCCTGCTCGGCTTTCCAGGGTGCAATATCTTCGTTGTGAATCATTTCAGCAATTTTTTTTATGGTATCTTCCAAGTTCATGCAATCCTCCGTAAACAAATATTGTTGTCAATTACCATCAGGCAGATTTAGGACCAATCCGCAACCAACCAGGTTCTATCAAGCATTTTTTATGATTGATGTAAATAGTTCCGGGCCATTGGCTTATTTCTTGAAGTTGCAAAAGCGCTAATGTAAGACGATCCATATATTCAGATTGAAAGATACTTCTCTAATATCACCTGAGGCAATTCTGCGACTGCATTCTCATAGCAGATCCGGCCCTGTTGAATAATATAAGCGCGATCGCAAACAAATCTTGCAAAATTTAAATTCTGCTCGGCCAGAATAACCGATACGCCCTGGGCTTTAAGTTTACAAATGGTTTGCGCCAGCTGGTCAACGATGACCGGTGCCAAACCCTCGGATGGTTCATCCAGAATTATCAGCTCAGGGTTACCCATCAGTGACCGCGCAATGGTTAGCATCTGCTGCTCTCCACCGCTGATGTGACCGCCATACTGATGGGGCTTTTCACCCAGATTGGGGAACAACTCAAATAATCGCGCCGGGGTCCAGGGTTCAAAGCCGCTGCGCGACGGCTGCCTTCCTACCTCCAGATTTTCCATGATCGTAAGTTTGGTAAAGATACGGCGATCTTCCGGAACGTATCCCAGGCCCAGTCCACAGGTTTGGTGGGGCGGTAGATCTTGAATGGCCGTCCTGTTGAATGTAATGCGCCCGCTGGCGGGCGGAAGGATACCCATAATACTTTTAAAAGTTGTGCTTTTGCCGGCACCGTTGCGGCCCAGCAACACAACAGCCTCACCCCGGTGGACCACAAAACTCAAATCGAACAAAACCTGGGCTTTCCCGTAGAAGGAGTTGACCGAATCGACCTCAAACATGATCTCGTCGGTTTGGGGTTTCATATTTTCTTTTGTTGCGGCAGGCTGCATGCTATATCCGCTTTCCGTCAGGCCCTATGGTTTGGATGTGCCCAGATAAACTTTCTGAACCTTTTTATTTTTCCGCACTTGTTGCGGCCTTCCTTCAGCAATTTTATCACCTCGATCAAGGACAATAATACGATCCGCATGGGTAAAAACTACGTCCATGTCGTGCTCAACAAATAAGGCTCCTATATTTCGATTGCGAACGATGTGTGATATCAAAGCCATCAATCGCTGTCGTTCGGCCGGCTCCATTCCAGCGGTGGGTTCATCCATCAATAGCAATCGGGGCTGATTGGACAACGCCATCGCCAGCTCCACCCGCTTCAGATCGCCATAAGAAAGAAGGCCGCAGACTAAATCTGAGTGTACCGAGATCCCCACCAGGTGAAGCAATTCAAGGGCCTCCTGGTGGAATAGAATTTTTAGTTTCCGAAAGGGTGATCTGGCCTTTTTGTGAAATGACGCCAGCGCCACCTGGATATTTTCTAATACAGTCATGGATGCAAATGTCGATGCCACTTGAAACGTTCGACCAACTCCCAAAGCCCAGATGTGTCGCGGCTTTAAGCCGACTACTTCTTGACCGTAAACTTTAATGCTGCCTTCATCCGGACGCAACTGCCCGCTGATTAAGTTGAAACAGGTAGATTTCCCAGCCCCGTTAGGGCCGATCATGGCCATAATTTGGCCTTCCTCCAGATCGAAACCAATGCGGTATAAAGCTTTGATCCCGCCAAAGGATCTGGATAAATTCGAGACTTCCAGCGATTTAACCATTTATCACAATCCGGGAAATAGTTTTCCCCCTGTCAGTGGGAAAAATTTTGGTCTGCAAACCACTTTCCAAATCGGTTGTTAAAATAGCCGACAATGCCCTGGGGAAAGGCCACGACCAGCAAAATAAAAACAAGTCCCAATATAAGCTGCCAAAAATCGATCCGCGAAATAGTGTCGTACAGCCAGATAAAAGCTGCTGAACCGATGATGGGGCCGAATAGAGTGTTAACGCCTCCAAGCAGCACCATTAACAAAAAATCAAAAGAACGTGATATTGCCATTTCGTCCGGAAATACGCTCCCTTTTGAAAACACATAAATTCCGCCGGCAAGCCCGGCAAAACCACCGACTAAAGCGAACACAAGCCATTGATGGATTTTAAGAGGAATGCCAACGGAACCTGCTCTCAAGGCAGAATCTCGACATGCTCGCATGGTGTAACCAAAAGGCGTAAAAATTAAATAACGAAGCGCCAGAATTCCGCCAATACACAGAACCATCGTCAAATAATAGAAAGCAATTTTTCCACTGGCCCACTGCGATGGCCAGATACCTAGTAGCCCATCGTCCCCCCCGGTGAAATCTCCCCACTGAAAAACAATCGACCAACAAATCTGGGCAAATGCCAGGGTAAGCATAGCAAGATAGACACCTGACAAACGCACGCAAAACCATCCAATGATGAGGGCCAATAAGCCGATGAACAGGGGCGCCAGGCAGATGGCAACTTCCATCGGCGTCTGAAGATAATGGACCATCAGTGCTGCTGCATAAGCGCCGCCACCAAAAAATGCTGCATGCCCAAAGGACAGCAAACCACCGGGCCCCATCATAAAGTATAAACTCATACTGGCAAGCGAAAAAATGGCAATTTCGGTCATTAGAACGAGTTGAAAGGTACCGCCCAAAATAGGCAGCGATGCAAGGGCAGCCATGAGCACCAGCCCAACTAGGCGCAATTTTTTTGAAGCCGGTTGAAGTTTCGACAATGAAATGCTGGCAGAACCAGCTTTTGGTCCTTCGGCCATGCCGAATAGACCATAGGGTCTAATCACCAGAACAACTGCCATGACCAGGAACATCATGATCAGCGTACTTTGGGGAAATAGCAGGATCCCAAACGCGCCCAGTTCGCCGACAATGACTGCTGCCAGATAGGCACCGCTGATACTGCCCATCCCCCCAACGACGACGATAACAAAGGCGGTTGCAATCACATTCATATCCATTAACAGATCCGCTCCCCCCTTGGGTAACTGAATGGCACCACCCAGACCGGCCAGAAATGAGCCCAGAAAAAACACACCGGTGTAGAGCCTGGCTTGGTTCACACCCAAAATACTGGCCATTTCACGATCTTCAGTTGCCGCCCGCACCAAAACTCCCCAGCGAGTTCGGTGCAACATCAGCCAAATCCCCGCCAGCACCATTGGCGCCATGAAAATTAACATCAGATCGTACTCGGGAATTCGGCTGCCCATAATATTGACGCTACCATCCAACCCGGGCGCCTGCGGCCCTATCAGATCCTCGGCGCCAAAAACCAGACGGGTTCCATCCTGCAGTATTAATACAATACCGAAAGTTGCAATCAGCAAAAAAAGCTCAGGGGCATGGTAAAGACGCCTCAATAGGGACATTTCAAACAGAACACCGAGTATCCCAACAACCAGGGCAGCCCCCAATATGCTGATCGTAAAGAAAAAAAAATTTTGCGGCAAATAAGAAGTGAAAGTATAGGCCAGATAAGCGCCGACCATATAAAGGGAACCGTGGGCAAAGTTTACGATCCGGATAACACCAAAAATAAGGGATAATCCGGAGGCGATAAAGAATAAGGCTGAAGCATCGGACAAACCTGTCAGGAATTGTACAATATAAAAACCCAAAACGCTCCCTTTAGTTGGAAAACTGGATTATTGCAATGCTGAAAGAAATTGGCAGGCATCTGGTTCGCGGTGTCTTTCAGGTTTCGGAAATCAGAAACTGAAACGTCGACACCCGTGACCCCGGTTATTGTTTTGGTCGCATCTTCCGAACTTCCGCATCAGCAGGCAGATAATCTTTGCCGTCTGCATATTTCCAGTCTACCATCGTACCTTTGCCATCTGCCAGAGCGATGCGGCCGACATAGGCCCCCATGGTTGATTGATGGTCAATTTTACGAAAAGTTACCGGACCGACCGGTGTATCAAATTCCAATCCTTCCATGGCTTTCACCATCTCTTCCGTCTGTGTCGAGTTTGCTTTTTGCAGCATCGCGGCAACGGCCAGCATTACATTATAGCCAACGAGAGATCCCATTCGAGGATAATCGTTAAATTTTTCTTGATAATTTTTTACAAAACGCAGATGCTGTGGACGTTTAATATCATACCAGGGGTATCCGGTCACCAACCACCCCACAGGGGCCTCCTTTTTTAAGGGATCCAGGTATTCGGGTTCGCCGGTAAGCAGGCTGACAACATATTTCTTTTTAAAAAATCCCCTCAGGTTTCCCTCTCTAACAAATTTGGCTAAATCACCGGCAAAGGTTACATTATAGACCGCTTCCGGTTCGCTGTCTGAAAGAGCCTGAATTTCGGCACCGGCATTTATTTTGGATAACGCCGGCCACTGCTCGGCTACAAACTGAACATCCGGACGTTTGGCTAGTAATACTTTTTTGAAGGCTTTAACGGCATCTTTACCATAGGCGTAGTTGGGGGCAATGGTTGCCCATCGCTTAGCGGGATGTTTTGATGCTTCTTCCGCCAGCATGGCAGCCTGCATATAGGTCGAGGGCCGTAGGCGAAATGTATAGCGATTTCCTTTTGCCCAGACCAGAGCATCGGACAACGGCTCGGCCGCAACATAGAGAATCTGGTTGTGCCTGGCGAAATCCGTCAGCGCAAG
>Ga0265303_10000847_pt1 | contig 18061 bp, 13 predicted proteins | sample Helome_2_FD_192494 | JGI IMG/M metagenome (GOLD analysis project Ga0265303, IMG submission 192494) | Marine sediment microbial communities from subtidal zone of North Sea - Hel_20160317 (Illumina Assembly) | ecosystem: Environmental > Aquatic > Marine > Subtidal zone > Sediment ... | reverse complement strand
GGGGCATGCACTCAGGTTCGATATGTTCGTAACGGTCCCAACCTGGACTCCCAGAGCCAGTGCCGTCATCACCTGGTAATCGTCGGAGATGCCGTCGGCTATGACCTGGGACCCATTTTGCTGCGCGTTCTTGATGAGTCCCGTTGTGAACTTGTCGAGGCGCTCTGGCCACGGAACCAGAACGAATTGATGGTGAAGATGGAGCTGGTTCAGGATGACGGACGTGCGCTGATTGCTCATTACCGCGAGACAGGTTCCCTCCTTTCGACGCCGAGCTCTCTTCATCAGATTGCGAGTTGCTAGATAATCGTCGGTCCCGTCTATCAGTCGGACCAGGTTTGTTGGATACGATCCGCGTAGACGCTCTAGACGAGAAGGACATGAGCGGAGGATGGCGAGTTTGTCTATCGAGGAATCCCACGAGTCGAGAGAGGTTTCGAGAGATGTCGCGATTGCTCCGACAATCATGTCATGCCCCTCGCAGAGGTCACTCAGGCTCCTCAGGAGACGAGTAGGAATGGCCGTGCCCCTGGAAACACTTGTTCCGCCGATCATGATGTACTCCTGAGTGTGAGAATTCGGGAATAGGCCTGGAACCGTTCCGATATTGATGGGAAGTCTTCGATTCTCGATTGCCTTGGCGAGAGCTCTCGGGCTTCGGAGTTCGTAGCGGGAGAGATCGAGCCTGGCTGGCTAATCGAATCATCGCCGGATGATTCGTAACTCTGGCGAGAACCGACGGTGGTCAAAGGAGTGGGTAGGGTTCCCCATGCCGGCATTGATGCTTGTGTGAACTCTGCGATGAGGTCTAGTGCCGCGGCAGATATCCCGATGCGTCCGTCGCTGTAGCCGGTCGTGTACAGCGCTACCGCCTCGGCAAACTGTTCTGCCGGCGTAGCGCTCCACCCCTGGGAGAAATCAAACCAACCTCTCGACAACGATAAGCTCTGGGCGGCGTAGAAGCGTTCTTTGAATCCGCTATCCGTCTGAATCGAGCAAGCCAGCATGAAATGGTGCCCTAGCTCATGCGCCAAGGTTGCTGGCATGGAGTCAACGGGACGGTTTGGGTTGATGACGATCGATCCATTGCCTCGATACTCTCCCAGGCGCCCCGAAAGGTCTTCGAATGTGACGCTCGCTTCGGTCAGGCAATCGTTTTGCGGCATGAGCGTGGCTTCGAATGCTGCAGCCACCGGACGGATTGCATCAATTGCCCCTGTCGGTGCGTTTGAGGTCGAGATTTGGGCGGCGAGTGCTGATTGTGGTGCGGACACCATGATCCATACTGCGGCGAGGATAGATATCCCTGCACGGATCGTTCGAGGCATTCCCTTGCTCCCTTTACTAGGGCTCCCAGTTCCCGCCTATGCGTGTTAGTATCGGCCATAAACAGACAAAACTTGACAAAGCCAGAAAGAAATCCTTGTCGTGAGATCTTTGAGCGCTGGCTTCGTAGCCCGGCTGATCGGGGGCGGACGAAGAGCTTTCTCAGGTGCGTCGTCTTGTCTGAGTAGGGCCGGCTTCGCCCCCCTGGTCACCCTCCCCCGAATCCCGACGATTCAGCGGTCGGTCAATGCCGGCGGAGCATCGTTTGTCTCTGGCCCCCAGCAGTGATGCCCTATTTTCTTCCAAAGATCTACATTCGTATTGACGAGTCTTCAGCACCTGTCGGAGCAGAAACCGGGCGGAATGTTCGAGAGCAGGACCAGGTAGTAGGAGAATCTGCAACTCGAAGGTCTGATCGTTTCGGGCGTTGCGGTAACCTGTTATTGATGGCACTCACCCACGCCCGAGGGAAAGAGTATCGGATACCACCCGCATATGCCCAGCTTCAAATTCGGCCCACGAAGATGGGGCACTGTGCTTTCTCGTGTTCGACTGGCACCTATTTGATGTGGCCGCACATGGGCGTCGCATGAGCGGCCGGGAGCACCTTCGTGTAGAGCTGCTTGGTGGATTCCACCTCTTTTGGGGTGATGTTCCGCTACCGCCGTTGGTCGCTCGCCAAGCACGATCGCTGTTTGCGTATCTGGTTATGAGTCCTAAGTCTCGCTATCCGCGAGAAAAGCTCGTGGGTACCTTCTGGCCTGATCTCGAGGAGTCACGAGGGCGGCGCAGATTGTCGCAGGCACTGTGGCAGATTCAGAGTGCTCTGGCGGAGATGGCTCCGACAGAAACGTTTTTCGATACTGACGCCGACACGATTGGAATGCGCGCCGGCCTCAACGTAATCGTTGATGCCGATGAATTCGATCGGCTTTATGGCGGCGGAATCGATGTTCGAACGCCCCCGTCAGAGGCTGAGGAATTGCTGGCAGAAGCCGTCAAGATGTACCACGGCGATCTGATGGCCGGCACGTACGATGATTGGGTCTTTGCGGAGCAAAGCCGGTTGCGTGAAGCCTATCTCGATTGCCTCAGTCGGCTAAGTCGGCTCCACCGGAGCAGGGGAGAGTATAACGAAGCGCTGTCGCTGGCGGTACGGGTTGTGATTCATGAACCATTGCGCGAGGCCGCCCATCAGGAAGTCATGCGCCTCCAGTCGCTCCTCGGCAGGTTCTCTGAAGCATTCGAACAATACGAAACATGTCGAGGAATTCTTGACAATGAGCTTGGAGTTCCCCCGTCTGAAGCGACCGAATCTTTGCATCGCGAAATTGTTGATCGAGCTCGCGATCCGTTGTCCATTCCTCAACCGCGCGCTGAACCGCTTCTATATGGGCACGATGATGGCCCCATGGTGGGGCGTGTCTCAGAGCGAGCTGAGGTACTTGACGTTTTTGATGAGGCCTTGTCCGGGACCGGAAGGACCGTTCTTCTCGAAGGTCCGGCCGGGATCGGCAAGAGTCGGATGCTCCGAGAGCTTTCCAGTGACGCGCATTGGAGAGGGTTGTCCGTGATGTCGGCCCGTTGGCAGGAAGGCAGTTGGGAAGGACCCTGGGCAAACCTGATCACCGCACTCCAGCAGCTGTTGACGCCGGCGCGATGGGCGCACCTTACGACAACTTTGGCCGACCCCTGGATCCAAGAACTCGAACGGCTTGTTCCCAGTCTTTGTCCCGATGGTTCCCCTCATGCCTTTCAGGGTACTGACGAGGACAGATCTGACTCCATTCGCGAAGCAATCGCTCAGGCCGTAGTTGGATGCGCCGCCGTGCAGCCCCTTGTGCTCGTCCTAGATGACATCCAGTGGGCTGAGAACGAGACTTGGCACCTATTAGCGCTGCTAACCGCAAGAGCGCCATCCATTCCACTAGTTGTACTTGCCTCCTATCGTGGGGTCGAAGCACGCGCTACCGAGGCCCTCTGGGATCACCTGAGGCGCATTGATCGAGCCAGTAGGCCCACCCGTCTTGAATTGACTCCGTTGTCCGAGTCGGAGAGCGCCGAACTCGTCAGGCGATGTTTTCGAGAGCAGAATTTGTCCCGTGAAATCACCGAGCGGGTGGTGGCCGAGACGGCTGGAAATCCTCTCTTTCTGTTGGAAACCCTCAGAGAGTTGGCTGATCGACCAGCGGTTGGGGAGGACGAAGTATTCCTGGAGGAGATCCTGCCGGTCTCGGCTTCGATCGAAGAGGTCGTAATCCGTCGCCTCGATTTCCTCACACCCTCGCAACGTGAGGTGGCCTGGGCCGCAGCCGTTGTCGGTGATGGGGCCACGATTGATCAACTGGCCGCAACAACAGGGCGCCCATTCGGGGATCTGGCGAGCGACGTGCTCGCTCTTCTGGCTAAAGGGTTCGTAAGTGACCAAAACGGGACTCACGAGTTCAGTCACGGACAAGTACGCACGATCATTGATCGGAGTCTCCCGTCTGCGAGGCGCGCCAAGTTCCATCGCGCTTTCGCCGTGTGGCTGGACACCAATTCCCCCTATGCCTTCGCTCGGCGAGGTTTCCATCATCAAGCCGCGGGCAACGCTGTTGTCGCGTCTCATTGCTTCGGAGCCGCCGGTGATGAGGCGGTGACGTTGGGCGCCTACGAGGCTGCGCTTTCTCTCTTCTCGAAAGCACTGACGTCCGCATCAGGTACGGCCATTGCTGATAGTGATCTCCTCCTCAAGATGGAGTCAGCTGCCGAGGTGATTGGCGATCGAGGCGCTCAGCGGGCGGCGCTCGACTCGCTGAGGAGTCGGAGTGGGTTGTCACCAAACGTTGGTGTCGAGGAGATGTCGCGTCGAGCCGTCCTCTTGGCGCAAGAGGGCCAAATTGAGGCTGCATACAAGGAGGTTGCTCGGGCCGTAGGCGAAGCCCGAAAGCTCTCCGAAACGGTCGCGGCTGTTGCTAATTGTGCCCAGGGATTGGTGGCGCAGTTGGGAGGCGATCACGTTCGGGCGATCGAGGCCTTCAACTCGTCCATCACGGCCGATATGTCTGATGGTGAGGCGGCCAAGATCACCTGCCAGCTAGCGCAATCGCTGCGAGCTTTGGGAAGGTACGGCGAATGTTGGCGGTCTCTAGACGCTGCGTCAGTGATGCTCGATGAGGTACACGACTTGCGTCGGACAGCTGATGTACTCGGTATTCGTGGTGCGGTGTTGATGGAACAGGGGCTTCTCTCCGAGGCATATCAGGTTCAGAAGGAGACGGTGGCCCTTGCAGAAGAGATCGGATATCGACGCGGCGAAGCCGTGGCCGCTCTCAATCTGGGAAACATTGAGGTGTCACTCGGCCAGATAGCTCCAGCGCTCGCTTCTTTCCGTCGGGCCTCGACCATTTTTAGTGAGATTGTCGACCCAACCGGGGTGGCAAGATCGCGGGCCAATGCTGCCACCGTTCACAGTAGTTACCTGGGAGATTGGAGAACGGTTGACAGTTTGATTGCTGACGCGATGTCATTCTTTGCTTCGGTCGAAGACAGTGGTGGAATGGCGCAGTGCCTTGGCGTTCGGATCACCTCAGAGCTCAACCGCGGACGTGCAACAAAAGCTCTAGCTCTGGCCTCAGAGTGTCTGGCGTTGGCAGCTCAGACTGATCGGCCCTGGGCAATAGCTAGCGCTGAGCTTCTCATGAACAAAGCCAAACTTGCGGACGGGAAGGTTGAGGAGGTGCTCGAAGCTGGGCTCGCCGACCAACGCGACTTTGGCCCCCATGATCTTCTTCTCGTCGAGTCTCTCATTGCCAAAGAGGACGGAGAGGCAGCCGTCGAACTCCTTGAATCTATCGATGCCCTTCGACTATCGCTGCTCGACAGAATCCTTCACGCGTCGCTAGTCGGCAAGGCAGCCGAGCAAGTCGGTGACATCAAGGGCGCTAGAAAGCAAACTGCTCATGCCCAAGGCTTGGTGGGTGAATTACTAGAAACAGCAGACCCCGAGTCTCAGGAGCGGGCTCGGCACGCTGTTCCGCTTTTTTCGGACATACACGCTCGGTACGAGGCGCTGCATCCCATTTGCCACTCGCTTTCTTTTGCTCGCCTAGGGGCGCCGCTTGGCCGGCCACTGACTGAGTCGGACACCGAGATGTTGGAAATCGTTTTCTCGCTACCGGCTGACGCCGCCATCGAAGTGTCAGCGGAGCGTCGGCGGCACCGGATCGTTCGGATTTTCGCCCAGCTTGAGAAGGCGGGGCTTGCGGTGACTATTCCCCAGTTGGCGGCGGTGCTGTCGGTGAGCGTTTCTACGATTCGCAGAGACCTGACCGCTCTTCGGGCGTCCGGCACAGACGTTGTAACTCGAGGGCATCGGACCCCGTTCAAGCTGTGAACAGACGGTTCTGACCGTCGGATCAGATTTCTCTGAGATAACCCAGCGACACCCCTAGTTGACACTGCAACCAGTCACCTATGGAGGTACTGGTTATGCGTAGATTCGTTCTGCTAACGGCAATGTCACTCACCCTCGTTCTCGCCACGATGCAACCCGCTTTTGCATGGCTGGAGAATATGTAACTCACGAAGCCTCGTTCTAGCGCGCGAAGGGAGGTAGATGTGTCGAATCTTGGTGAGGAGAAGCGCTCGACGCATCCACCTCGGCCTGCTGTCCTCATCGTCGATGATAACGACGAAGACCGGGCCCTCATCAAGGAGTTCGTGAACCTGGTATCGGACGCGAAGGTCTTGTGCGCTTCGAATTTCAGTGAAGCCAACAGCTATCTGGATGACACGACCATCGGGTTAGCCGTGATCGACCACCACCTAGGAGCCGAGAGGGGTCTTGATCTGGTTCGTCAGTGGAGAGCCAGAGGTCTCACGTTGCCGCTTGTCCTCGCGACAAGTTGTTCAGATGCGCATCTGAGGCAAGAGGCATCGGCCGGGGGCGCAACCGCGTTCCTTTCGAAGGGCGTCTTCACAGTTGACGATTTCCGAGGAATAGTGGGCGAAGCCAGGAAGTTGGGCTTTCTTGCGCAAGAAAACCGCCGTCCCTGAGAAATTGTGTACTAATTGCCTGGTGAACAAGATAGATATTCTTGCGCCAGGGAACCGCGGCCCCTGGAAAAGAGCAGTATTGTAATTGCATGCTGAACAACATAGACGTGATTCCTGTCCTTGTCGTTGACGATGATTCCGACGATCTTGACCTCATGACTGCCTTGCTGACCGCGGGACGTGGCGAGTACGAGGTCTTCACCGCCTCGTCTGCCGGTCAGGCACTGGAGCTGCTCGACACGACGGAGATTGATGTGTGTCTGGTGGATCTGCGGCTCGGGGAAAGCGACGGCCTAGACCTTGTCGAACAGATCAAGCAAGCCGGGTTCTCTTGCGCGTTTCTGCTGATTGCAGGCTTTGGGAGCGATGACATCGATGACCGCGCGGTGAGCCTAGGTGTTACTCAATACCTTCAGAAGTCAGAGATCAGCGTCGAAGCACTTGATCGTGCCGTTCGCTATGCCCGACCGGTGCCGGGTCCAGCCAACGTGGACAAGCTCGCCAGCCGAAAGGGCAACCTCCCTCTTCAAATGGCCCTGGCTAGAGATATTGGCATCCGAGAGGCGGCTCAGGCGGCGGGCATCAGTGAGCGAACCGCCCACCGGCGGATACGAGAAGAAGGGTTTATGGATGAGGTTGATCGGCTTCGTGCCGAGCTTCAGGGCCGGATTCTCGATCTCGCAGCAAAGGACGTTCTCGATCACGATCGCATGAAGTGACCGAGGAATCGGCGGTAGCAGATGCCGGCGAGTCGCCCGAGTTTGCCGCCTTGACATCGGAGGTGAAGCGGCTCCGCGCTACCAACGAGATGCTGCGAACCTACGCATACACGGCCGCACACGAGCTCGCGGCTCCGGCTCGACGGGTGCTGATGCACTTGGAGTTGCTTGATTCCGCACCGGACCCGGATGCCTATGAGGAGCGCATCGAGAAAATTCGAATGAGTGCGTCGACGCTTACTGGTGTTGTGACTGATCTGCTGGATCTAGCCAGCCTGGATTTTCACGCATTTCTCGCTGAACCCGTAGCGTTGCGGACCCTGATTGAAGATGTGTTTAGTGAAGCTGCGTCGGTCTGCACGGACGAGACCCATATCCGAATAGGAGCAATTCCCGACATAGAGGGTAATGAGGTTCTGTTGCGTCGATTGTTCTCGAATTTGGCAGATAACGCAGTAAAGTTTCGCCGCCCCGGCCTCCCGCTCATTATCGAGATCGAGTCTGAGGCACGGCCATCAGGAACCGTGGTTCTATCCGTGTCTGATAATGGGATTGGAGTTGACGGGGACGACGCCGCATCGATTTTCGCGCCGTTGGTTCGCTTGCAGGGTAAATCTGAGTTCAAGGGGGCGGGCATTGGATTGGCTGTCTGTCGCCGAATAGCCCAATGGCACCGTGGCGGCATTGTCGCTCAGCCCAACCTCGGCGGAGTGGGGACCACGATCATGGTCACGCTACGACCAGTATCTGAGGATGTGGAGCCCGATCGCGATTCTGCTCCTCCTTTCGATGGCGATTCAGATTAAGTCATCGACGGCACAGATATCGAAAGCCAGCTTGGGCGCCTAATCCGGGAACAGTCGGAGCCGAAAGATCCGATCGTGCTCTCTGAGTGCATATCGGTCTGTCATGCCAGCAACGTAGTCGATGGCTTGGGCCATCGGCACCTCTCCTGACAGCCGGAACGTGTCAGGGATTTCCGTCGGATGGACCGAGAAATAGTCAACGAGCTGTCGGATGACATAAATGGCCCGTTCCTTTTGATCAGAAGCGTCCGGTCGCAGGTACACCCGTTCGAACATGAAGGCCCGGAGATCGTGCATCACCGCCAAGACTTCTTCAGACATCACGACTTCGCCCGCCGCTGAGGAGGCATCCACTACGGCGCCGATCATGGTGGCGATCCAGGAGGACCCTGGCTCGGCACCAAGGACATCGAGGAAGGATGCGGGGATGTCCTCGTAGGAAATCACGCCGGCGCGAATGGCATCCTGAACGTCATGAGTGAGATAGGCGATTCGATCGGCAAAACGGCACAAATACCCCTCGGGCGACGTTGGAGGTGGATCCACCTTCCATGAATGGGCTCGGATTCCGTCCAGGACCTCCCATGAAAGGTTTAGAGGCTCCAAGAGCGACATCACGCGAACGGATTGCTCTGAATGGAGCCAGTCTCCGTCGACGTAGGGGTCGAGTGCTTCTTCTCCGGTATGCCCGAACGGCGTGTGCCCAACGTCGTGACCGAGGCAGATGGCTTCGGTGAGGTCTTCGTTGAGACCCAGATGGCGAGCCATGGCCCGACCGATCTGGGTCACCTGCAGCGTATGGGTCATTCTTGTGACGTAGTGGTCTCCTTCGGGATTCATGAAAACCTGGGTCTTGTGCTTGAGTCGCCGGAAGGCCTTCGAGTGCGTGATGCGATCTCTGTCACGTTCGAAGGCCGTGCGATAGACGTCGGGCTCCTCAGCGACCTGGCGACCTTGGGACTCGGCAGCTCGTGTCGCCTCGGGTGCGAGCAGATCAGATTCGAGTTGCTCTCGTAGTTGGCGGGTTCTTGGCTGCATGGTTCTCAATCCTCAGGTGCTAACCGGGAGGGGCTTGGGTACTACACCAAGCGCTCTCGAAGTCGAGCGCTGATGTAATCCATGCTGGCCACAATGATCGCGATCGCGAACATCTGGACCGCGGCTGCCCGGTAATTCAACAAGTTGACGTTTTGCTGGAGCAGCAAGCCGAGGCCACCACCGCCCACGAAGCCGATGATGGTGGACATACGAACATTGATATCCCACCGGTACAAGGTGAACGAGATGTACGGCGGCACGATCTGCGGGACCACCGCATACATGACTGTCTGGAGCCGGTTGGCTCCTGTTGCCTGGACCGCTTCAATGGGACCAGTCGAGATGCTCTCAACCTGTTCGGAGTACAGTTTGGCGAGTGATGCGGTTGTATGGAGCGCCAGTGCCAAGGCGCCTGCGAATGGTCCCACGCCGACCCACACCACAAAGATGATGGCCATAACCAAGGGTTCAATAGAACGCAAGCTGTTGAACAACGTCCGAGCCATATAGTAAATGGTCATCCCGGACGCCACTTGATCGGCCTTGCGGGTGCGGAAAGCGAGGGCAATGCCGGCGAGGCCACCTACCAAGCCAGGAATCCAGAAGGTTTTCGTGAGGTCGTCCCATTGGTAGAACCATTCCGCAATAGCCCCGATGCCGGTGGCGATCACCGCCCCAGCCAGAATTGCCGTTACGTACCGAAGAAGCGTGTCGACACTATCGCTGACTCTTGCGACTATGGCCCGGCCCAACACGGATCCGAGTTGGGCGAAAATGCCGGCTCCTATGGCTGCTGCCAGCACAGGAATCACCAGCCGGAGGATGTCTCCCATAGTGAATACGAACCGCGCTATGAAGAAGAGTGGACCGGCGGGGATCTCGAGTACTCGGTCTTGAGCTCGGAACCAGCCCGTCGTCTCCGCCATGTTGGAACCGACCGAGATCAGGAAGTCGGCGAACAGCACGAGGATTGATAGCGCCACCACGGCCGTGATGGCGGCGAGCACGAAGCGCACGACGCGTTCAGAACCCGTGGGGATTTCATCAGGCTCTTCTTCCGGGAATAGGAGTTTCAGAAGGTAGCGAATCACGGCAACGAGAACAAGAATCCCCACAAGGGTCAGGAAGGCGTTCCCGAGCAAGAACCCGACGCCTGAGCGAGCTAGGCGAGCCGCCCAGATACCGACCAGTCCACCAACGGGGAGACCAATGACTCCTAGAGCGAGACTAACCATGGGTGATTTGATCGGTCGCATGAGGTTGCGCGAAGCGAGGAAACTCAGCGGTATGGCCAGGAACGTGCCGATGGTTGTGGCGAGCAGCGCCATGAATACGGTTTCAAGCGCGAAATCGAAGGTAAGCCGCGCCGTCTCCGTCCACTTAAGGTTCCCAACATCTTGACGGGCGATAACCCGTATGTGCTGAACTTGTTCGTCTGGCCGATCCTTCAACTCAACTGGGACTTCAAATGTCCCGTCCTCGGCTACTACGAACTCTCCGACGGACAGGCTGACATCGGATGGAGGAATGAAGGAGATAGGCCCTTGGGATCCCGGTGCGAATCCGAATCCACGAACGATGACCTCCGCCTCAGGGTCCGCGCAGGATGGGTCGATTAGGAGGTACGCGCCTGACGTGTCTGGTGCGGCCGCTTCCGTAGCCCCGCACGGAACGTAGATCTCGGCCGAAATAGTGACCTCTTCGGTGTCTCTCGACAGGATGTCGGGATGCGCCAACGCTCGGACAATCCGAAAGAGGTTTGTTTGGCGCTGTTCGCTTTCGATTTCGTCCAGGTTTACATCGGTGACGTCGATGCCGTACGCGTAGGTGAGAAAACCAAACACGACGAAGAGCATCGTCACCCAAGTTCTGCGTTTGCTCTTCTTGCTTCTTTCGTTCGTCATGTCAGCCAATCCGTTCGGCGTCTTGGCCGTAGATTTCTCGGAATCGAGCATCGTCGATTTCAAGCGGCGGTCCGTCAAACATGAGCTTGCCGTCATTCAGGGCGATGGCTCGGTCCGCGTATTGCTGGACGAGGTCAAGGAAGTGGAGGCTGCAGAGCACGGTGACCCCCCGTTTCTGAATCAGGTCGAGATACTGCATGATGGAGTGGGCGAGAACGGGATCGAGGCTGGCGACGGGTTCGTCCGCCAGAATCATTTCTGGGTCTTGCATAAGTGCTCGGGCAATTCCGACTCGTTGTTGTTGTCCACCGCTGAGTTCGTCAGCTCGGCTGCGGGCTTTGTCGTCGATGCCGACCAGTTCGAGGGTCTCATGGGCCTTGGCGACATCCGCGGCCGAAAATCGGTTGATAATGCTGGCGGCCGGCGTGGTATAACCGAGGCGGCCCGCGAGCACATTGGTGAGCACGGTGGAGCGGTGCACGAGATTGAAGTGCTGGAACACCATGCCGATCTTGCGGCGAATGCGCCGAAGCTCGTCCTGGCTGGCCGTGGTGATATCAGCACCGTGCCAGGTGATTTTGCCGTCGGTCGGTTCGATGAGGCGGTTGATGCATCGCAGCAGGGTTGATTTTCCGGAACCGGAGAGTCCGATGACCGCTAGAAATTCACCGTCGGGGACCTCGAAGCTGACATCCTCGAGGGCGACAACTCCGCCTTCATACACCTTCGTCAAGTGCTCGACCTTCAGCATGTAGCTCCTCTTGTTTTCCAATAGCACCTATGCGTGGGACCCGGCTCTGCCGGGTCCCACGTTGGGTGTTTGACGAGTCTTACTCGCCGATATTCTCCAAGGTCAGCCCTGCCGCAGCGACCATTGCACGGACGACGTCGTAGTTTGCATCGTCGGTTGGTGCCAGCCCTGACCAGTCATAGAAGTCAGCGTTGCCAATCGAATCTGCCCAGGCATCTGTCTCGGCGAACACCACGAGGGCATCCTCGATCTGGGTCCGCAGCTCGGCCGGGAAGTCCGGTCCAAACGACAGCGTGTCGTTAGGGATCGCAGGCGAGATCGCCAGGATGCGAAGCTTCTGGACCACGTCCGGTGCCTCTTCACGAAGGTTGGCGCGAGCGTCCAGGACTCGATAGTCACCACAGAACAGACGGTCTTCTTCCGTGACGGCACAGTCCGGAACTATCTCGTCGGGAATGTCCGGAGCCATGGTGATGTCCCAGCGGCCTTCAGGGAGAAGGGGAGGGCTATAGAAGCTAGAAGCGAAATCAGCGTCGCCTTGATAGACGGCTCGGATGGAGCCGGTGTGTCCACCGGCTTCGACAGTCGTGGATGGCGTTATGCCAGCTTCTTCGAGCATCGGAAGGATGGCGAGATATCCGGAAGTCGATCCGGCATCTGGATATGCCCAGGTGGTGCCGTCGAGATCGGAGAGTGTTTGAGCTTCGCTGTCGCGAGGAACAACGATCTGTGCCCAGTAGACATCCCAGCCGAACCGAATGGCCGCGAACGAAACGTCAACTCCACACAATTCGTTGGCGAGAACATAGCCAAGCCCTGGAATGAAGCCCATGGAGCGGTCAGGAGCAGCACACATGGATTCGATCGTGGCTGCGTACGATGTTGGCACGACGACCTCGTATTCGAGACCGGTCGCCTCCTTCAACGCGTCAGCCATGACGTCGCCACCCGAGGTGATGGTTGCCGTACTAACTGACGGAACGAACAAGACCTGGATGGGAAGTTCCGCTGAACCGACAGTTGCCATGGCTTCCGTGGTCGTGGTGGTCTCCGGTGGTGGTGTTGTCGTGGTTTCTGCCACGGTTGTGTCTGCTGCTTCAACGGTTGTTGTGGTTTCCGCCTCATCTGTGCCGCATGCGGCCAAGGTGAGTACCAACGCCGTGAACAGAGCTATCCATGCACGTTTTTTCATGCTGTGTTTCTCCTCTATAAAGTTTGCCGTTGGAGCCAAAGTGATCGGACCCAACGGGTTAAGGCTAGCACCGCCAAATGGGGTCTCTGATCGACGGCGCGTCGGATTATTGGGATATGGGCATGGACGAAAATCCGGTCTCAAACGTTTGTCGGAACGCTCGTGCTCCGCTACGAATACCGTTCCACCAGGAGGAGGAATTCTTGCCAGTTGTGAATGGTCTCTGTGCCAGGGACTGCGTGGTTCCAGGGGCGGGCGAATCGCGTCATCACTCGGTCCGGTCTCTTGCGATGGATGTTGTAGACGTGGTGCGGAGCGTCATCGAGGTAGATGTCGCATTCGATTTCGTACTTGGTGTCCGTGATGTGTACTTCGCGGGTAGGGATCTTGTTGTCCGAAAGCCAGGCATAGGTGTCATGAATGGCCCACGGCGGCTTTGTGGTGAGAATGACGATGTCGTGACGATCTCGAACGAGACCCCAGAGAGATTCGACCGCGTCTGGGTAGGTGTCCAGGTGCCGAAATAGGCTCGATCCGTCCAGGTCGCGCGCCCATTGCCAAAATTCTCGCATCGAAACAAAATGAGTGAGCGGCACGATCGCGTCCCAGGTATCGATGTCGTGCTCCGTAAGTGAGGTGCCGAACTCCTTGTTGTAGAAGTCGGTCCAACCGGCCCCAAAATTGGCGACGACACCATCCAAGTCAATCCCTAAGCGCATCGAAGGAGCCTAGCTCCGCTCGACTCGGGACTCGAGACTCGGGTCGGTCTATCGAACTACGTTCGTTAGACAATGGATACCCATTTGAGCACTTCCGGGAGTCTTCTCTGGAGAAGTCTGGATGCGGCCCAAAGGCCGATACCGTACAAGAGCGCTCCCCACAGAACAGAGAAGAAGATTACCCACCCTAGGTAGAGGCCTTCTAGGTACCCGATGGAGAGCGTGAAGGCAGTCGCCACTGGAACCATGCACAGGCCGATGAGGAAAAACGAGATGAGTTGGCTCAAGATGGCCAGGAAACCGTGTTCGCTTGCTTGGGAAAAGACGTCCGTACCCATATCGGGAAGTCGAAGCGGTGCTAAAACCGACGCGAGATTGCCAATGGCTAGCTGGATGAGAGCTGCCGTCAGCAGAACGGCTGGGGAGATCCACAGAAGGTGCCACCCATCAGATAGCCATGCGATCGCCAGGGTCATCAGCGTGGCCTCTAGGGTCAGGATTAGCGCGGTCGCAGCGTTCTTGCCGAGCAGAATGTCCCGCGGTTTGGCGGGCAAAGCGAACAGGAAAGATGCCGCTCGTCGTTCCCACCCGAATTGATTGAGAGCGATCGGCAACCCGACGAATAGCACAACGCCGGGAGCGGTCAGCACTGCCCAATCGCTATCGCGAATTAGGTTGAGTTGTGGGCTGTCCAATATGACTCCGGCTCCGAGGATTCCCAGGAAGATCACCCCTCCCGTCCACACCATCCGCATGCGAGGATCGCGGACGTACAGCCGAAGTTCTTTGCGAAAGACCACGCTGGTTGTGGACCAACCGCGGACAGCCGTCATCGGTTTCATTCTGGTGACGGACTTGGTTTGGGTCTGTTCCGGGTTTGTCGTGAGTCGGTCGAGCATCCAATGCCAGGCATACCCCAAGATGACAAGTTCTCCGACGGTGAGTGCCATCAATCCGGCTGACGTCAGATACCGCCCGTCTGACCCCGCCACGACTGCCGCTTGAGCAGCTGCAGGTGGGAGAGCGAGAATCAGATTCCCCGGTCCATACTCGATGATGGTGCCCGCCAGGCCTATTTCTCCGATCTTTTCGGCGACAAACGCCTGTGCCGAGTACAGCGCGACTCCGATCGCAACAACCCCCAGCATCACCAGGTCTCGTCCACGGCGGCTTTTGACGATGATGGAGAACCCAGTTGTGAAGGACTGTCCAACTACCGCCACGCTTATCAGAAGAAGTAGATAACCCATCAACGTGATCACAATGGAGGGACCCGAGCCAAACAGAACGAAGTTGGCTCCCAGCGCGATGGCCGGGGCAAGGATCGGAGGTGTGACCAGTCCCGCCGCGGCCAACCCAACAATGAGTTGGCGCCGGCTGAACGGAAGGGTCGAGAACTTGGCTGGATCGAGTGTCTCGTCGACAGGGAAAATCATCACGGGAATCGTTGCCCACAGGATGGTCCCGATCGCTGCCACGAGGACCGAGTATTCGCCAATCAGAGCTGGGTCGAGAGACTGCGCCGAGCTCACGAACGTTCGATTGAGAAACACGCCAAGCCAGGTGACTCCCAGCACGATGATGGGGAATCCGATAGCCCTGGTCCGGTCATTGCGGATCCCATTGACAAGCAATCGCCACTTCAACCAGACAAGTGAGGCAGTATTGCTCATTCGGGTGACTTGAGCCAGTCAAGTCCCTCCGTGGGCTCGTTGGCTCCCACAGCGGCGAGGAATGCTCCCTCCACATCAGAGGCGTCAAACTTTTCCATCAACTCTCCCGGAGTCGCTTCGATTTCGAGGCGACCATCCACCATGATGCCGATCCGTGTGCAGAGTTTCTCCACCAATTCCATGACGTGCGACGAGAAGATGACGGTGGCACCCGTCTCGGTGTATCGCTGCAGGAGCCGTCTGATGAGCCGGGCGCTGATAGCGTCGACGCCTTCAAAGGGTTCATCGAGAAACAGAACCGGTGGAGAGTGAATAACGGCCGCGGCGAGAGCTGCCTTCTTTCGCATTCCCCGCGAGTAATCACCGATAACCTTGTTGGCGTCTTGTTCAAGATCTAGAAGGCATAGGAGTTCATCGCGGCGATCGGCGGTGACGTTGCGATCCACTCCATGAACCGCTGCGGCGAACTCTATGAGTTCAGCTCCCGTGAGTCGCTCGTACAGGTTGAACTCTTCTGGTAGAACCCCAATTCGGCTCTTGGCGAGCGTCGGGTCTTTCCAGGTATCGCAGTCGCCGATTCCCGCCCTTCCCTCGTCTGGTCTCAACAGGCCAACGATCATTTTGATAGTGGTGGTCTTGCCTGCACCGTTGGGTCCGAGCAGGCCGTAGAACTCCCCCGGCGCGATGCTGAGGTCCAGGTTATTCACCGCTACCTTCTCTCCAAACGTGCGGACAAGTCCCTTGCACCATACGGCTGGTGAGGACTGGTCCAACTGCATGATTGGTGAATCTGACACGTCGGCAGTTTGGCAGGTCTAACTAGTAATGCCTACACCGACGGAGTGTGCTCCCGCTCGGCTACGATGCCCCTCGTGGATTATCAGGCGCTCTATCGCAAATACCGACCGCAAATCTTCGATGACGTTGTGGGGCAATCACACGTGACGACAACCCTCGCGAGAGAAGTCTCTGACGGGAAAGTTGCGCACGCGTATCTGTTCGCCGGGCCACGAGGTACTGGCAAGACCACGTCGGCACGGATTTTGGCCAAAGCGCTCAACTGTCAGAACCCCCCCGGAGGTGGCGAACCCTGCGACGAGTGTTCTTCCTGTCAGGCGGTTCGGGACGGATCTTCCTTTGACGTGACTGAACTTGATGCGGCCTCTCATAACTCTGTGGACGACATTCGAGATATCAAGCTCAGCGTGACCACGGTGGCGTCCGTCGGGGGGGCGAAGCGTGTGTTTATCTTGGACGAAGCGCACATGCTTTCCAAGGCTGCCGGCAATGCTTTGCTGAAGACTCTCGAAGAACCGCCCGAACATGTGCATTTTGTTCTGGCCACGACGGAACCATACAAGCTTCTCGATACCATTCGGAGCCGCAGTCAGCGGTTCGACTTTCATCCCGTTTCCCATGAAGTCCTCGTCGAACACCTCACGCGCATTTCTGGCTTGGAGGAGTACGAAACGGACTCGGATGCGTTGTCTCAGGTGGCGCGCCATGCCAAGGGGTCGGTCAGGGACTCATTGAGCTTGCTAGAACAGGTGGCCGCACTTGGGGGCGGCACCATCGATGTGGGAGGGGTAAATCGTGCGCTTGGTCTGGCTGATCGCGATACTTACCTTGAGTTAGCCGGGGCGATAGCAGATGCGGACGCCAAAACGGCGCTGACTTTGGTGGCGCGATTAGCCGCAGACGGCACCGATCTGCGCCGTTTCATCGCCGAGGCGATCGCGTTCTTCCGTGGAGTGTTTTTGGCTCACTACTCACCGAATCTTGAGGAGATCAGCGATGATCCGGCCGAGACCCTGGAAGATTGGCGCAAAGTTGCAGGATTCTTGGCTGCCCAGGATGTGGTTCGAACCATTGATCTCTTGTCTGAAGGCCTGATCCGGCTGCGAGAAGGCCGGGAAGAGCGTTTGATGACTGAGCTAACCCTGTTGAAAGTAGTCCGACCCGAGGTGGCCGAGAACGTTGCCTCGGTGGCCAGCCGGGTTGAGCGACTCGAGCAGAGAATCGCCCGCCTTATCCGCGACGCTCAGGACGGAACGGCTCCTGTGCCAAATGAGGTTCGTGAATCGGAACCGGTGGTCGATGCTGCCCCAGCCCCTCGACCTGAGGCGGTCTCACCGACTCCAGAACCTGAACCTGAGAAGGCATCAATTGCGCTGGTTCCTGATACCGCCCCGTTTGTCGATGAAGAGCCGAGCCCCCTGGCCGCAGCTCCTGTCGAGGTGGCACCCAAGCCACTCTCTACCGCGGAGGTCGACACTGGTCACGACGACGTTTCTCTCTCCGCATTCACGAATGCCTGGCCATCGATTGTTGCCCAGGTCCGCGAGCTACTCGGGCTGCGGCGGGAGGCGCTTCTGCGGGAAGTTAAGCCAGGAGCGGTGGTGGGCGACACCGTCATCCTCAAAGTGGCGCCCCACCTCGGTTTTCACCTTGCGCAACTACAGACCGACGAGCAGGTCGCCACCGTTGTAAGCGAGAAGGCCTCCGCCGCGCTTGGACAGCAAGTCCACGTTCGATTCGAATCTGGCGACAGGATTCTTGAAGCGGTCGAGGAGGAGCGTGAAGTCATCGTCGACAAGGATGACCTGGAACCAAACGATGGTTCGGCAGATGATGCGGTTTCCCTTGTGGAGAACATCCTTGGTGGCGAGATCATCGAAGAGACCACGAACGACGACGGCTAACTCAGCGGGATTTGGTTGTTCGCCCCGTGGCGTGTGAGTGATACTCTTGCTTCTATGTCGATGAACCCAAACGAGATGCGCAAGCTGATGGCTCAAGCGCGGAAGATGCAAGAACAAATGGCAAACGCGCAAGCCGACCTAGCGACCCGAGAATTCGAAGGTTCCGCTGGTGGCGGAATGGTGAAAGCTGT
>Ga0265303_10000846_pt1 | contig 18069 bp, 15 predicted proteins | sample Helome_2_FD_192494 | JGI IMG/M metagenome (GOLD analysis project Ga0265303, IMG submission 192494) | Marine sediment microbial communities from subtidal zone of North Sea - Hel_20160317 (Illumina Assembly) | ecosystem: Environmental > Aquatic > Marine > Subtidal zone > Sediment ... | reverse complement strand
GTGTTCTCGGCATCGCCAAAGGCGCCGGGATGATCCATCCAAACATGGCCACGACCCTCGCGTTCGTGACGACCGACGCTCCCGTGGGTCGGTCGACGCTCTCGAAGCTTTTGCGGCAAGCGACCGAGCTGAGCTTCAACCGTGCGACGGTCGACGGCGACACCAGCACGAACGATTCGATCTATGCGCTTGCCTCGGGCGCAGCGACCCGCCGCAGCGTCGAAGAGAAGAGCGCGTCAGGCCGGCGCTTCCTCGGCGCCCTCACCGAGGTCCTCGAGTCGCTCGCAAAAAAGATTGTCGCAGACGGGGAGGGCGCCGAGCACCTCGTGCGGATCGAGGTTCGCGGCGCACGAACCGACGCCGATGCGGTGCAGATCGCTCGAACCATCGCGTGCTCCCAGCTGGTCAAGACGGCGCTCCACGGCTGCGACCCGAACTGGGGCCGAATCGTCGCCGCTGCGGGCCGCTCAGGCGCAGGTTTCAATCCTGATCACGTTTCGGTGCAGATCGGCCCGATTTCGATCTTTCGGCAGGGAACGCCCGTCATGACGCCGAAAACCGAGGTGAAAGCGGCTGCGACGATGAGGCGCAAGGAATACCAGATTTCGCTCGTCGTCGGGTCTGGGCGCGGACTCGGTCATTATTGGACCTGCGACCTCGGTCACGAGTACGTTCGGATCAACGCCGACTACCGGACGTGACTCAAAACGATGCTTCGCAAAACCACCCTTCTTTGCGCCATGCTGCTCGCGGTCCACGCGACGGCTGGCGCCGACAAAAACAACGATGCTCCCGCCGAGGCCGAACCTGCCGCGGAAGCCAAGCCCGCGCCCTTGTGCATCAAGGACAAGAAGCTCGAAGGAGTTGCCCGTGAGCTCGCGGAGCTTCAACACATCCCTCCTTCGTTCGAGCTCATCAAGGCCGCGCGTGAAGCCGGGGTCGACGCGAATCCCGTCTATGCCAAGTTCGGCGTTACCGGCGAGTTCGGCAGCTTTAAAGTTTGGCTCGAAGACTTGAACGAAACGTCCGACGCGCCACTGATCTGTGGCCGCGCCCGCTCGGGGGAGCGGATCGTCTTGGTCGCGGCGGTGCGCGCCGGCGCGCTTTTGGAGGCAGGACGGAACTATCTTCACGCCGAGGTGATCAAGGACTTCCGAGACCCATACCTGGTCGTTCGGGATTCCTCAGGCTCGTCTCGGCGCGTCGCGGTCGACGGCGGCGAGTTCGGCTCGACGATCTCGGTCCCGGTCGAGTGGGGGCGCCCGCTCTTCGTCCAACTCGTTGCGACCGGGCCGAACGGACCTCGACCCGTTGCGGAGCGCTGGGTCGGAAAGATGCCAGAGGGGCCGACGACGCGGATCGGCTCTCAGTCCCCCGAATCATGGCTCATGCAACTACGGCGTTCGGAAGGCGCTCGCTCGCTGCGGTCGAACCGGCTACTGAGCCAGGAGGCGACGAACCACGCCCGAATGGTGTGTGATTCAGGCCGGTTTGGCCACGAGCTCGACCCAAACGGCGACCCTGAAGCGCGGCTGCTCAAGCGCGGCATCGAAGCCCGCGTCGTCGGAGAGGCGGTGGCACGCGCGGCCACCATGCGCGAAGCGCTGAACGCGATTGAAGACAGCCCGAGTCATCGCTTGACGGTGACCGACCCGCGATTTACCGACGCCGGCTACGGCAAAGCCGAGGACGAAAAGGGCCGCACCTGCGCGGTCATCCTCTTGGCATCCTGGCCGCGAAAAGTTCCCTGAGCTCAGGGCCTGACCGAGCCGGCCTTGTGCGCGGCGACCAGAATCTGCGCAAGCGCCAGGCCCGCGACGATCGTGCCGACCATGCCTGCCAGGATTGCGGCGATCGTAGGCCCTTCGATGCTCGCTGACCCTGCGTCGACCGGCCAGCGCCCGCGCGCGACGAGCACGGCGATGTGCACTGAATAGAGCGTGAGCACAGCCACCGCCCAGACATGGGAGCCGCCTCGGGTGCTGCTGTCCATGAAGGCCATGAGAGAGAGCAGGGCCAAGAGACCGAAGCCCAAGTGTGTGATCGCGGGCGCCCAGGATTGCCAATGGCCGTCGAGCATGATGAGGCTTTCGTGCCCCCCGGAGACGAAAAACCAGGCGCCCAAGGCTAGGACCCCCAGCGTCACCGCCAGTCGCGCCAGTCGCGCGCCGCGGTAGTACGCCCGAAAAAGAAGGCTTCCGCTCAGTAGGATCGTTGCGCTGGCCAGGATCACGCCCTCGGGCGCGATCCCCTGCAGCGTTTGCTGCCAAAGAGCGACCCCGGTCGCGACCAGGCCGGCCACGAAGATCGCGGTCGCACGCGCCCGGTAGGACATCGGGCTGAGGGCCAAGGTCGCGGTCATGATCAGCAAGGCGAGGGCCACGAAGGTCAATGGATGAAGGCCACCCGTGAGCAGCACCGCCACCGCGCCGAGGGCGCTCAGGACGACGGTCGTGACGCGCAGCGCCTTTTCACCGGGGCTAGATGGCCGCATCTGCTCTCGAAGCAGGTCCGAGGCGAGAATGGGCGGCCCCGGTGGAATCGGCATGTTCGGAACGCTCGCGTTCGAATCATGTTCAGCTGTGGCGGCCGCGACCGGTTCGCTTCGGGACTCGTCCGCGGCGGGCTCTACCTGGCGGTTGCTCTCGGTGCCGTTCTTCTTGCGGTGAAGGGGTAGGACCGGAGCGGGCTCGCTCTGTGGCTCTCGCTCGCGAATGGCCGTCCGGCTCACGGTGAGCTTCTCCGGCTCGGCGGTCTCCGGGTCGGAGAGCGCAACCACGGCGACTGCGCGGGCGGAGACGGGGGCTCCCGCCTGAGGGGGCAAGGTCCCGCGCGAACGTTCGGGTTCGACCCGCGCATCGGCCAGCTTGAATTCACGAGAGATCGGCACCACCGGTTTCCCGCCAGGAACCGGCTCGCCACATGTGCCGCAGAACGCGTCCGTCCTGAGCACCTTTCCTTCGCAGCTATTGCACTTGGGCATTGGGTCCGGCCTTCACCGTTGCTGAGATCATACGCGGGAGAGCCCTTGCACTTCAACCTATGCGGTAGGTGAATGTGTGCTTATCGGCCCAGTCGAGATCGAGGTTGTGCGGACCACGACAATCGGGTGCGCGTCTATGACAGAAATGTCCTAGCGGCGAGGTCGCTGGCGAAGAAAACCCCGGTTTTCGAAAGAGATTCGAGTTGGCATCGCGATTGCAATATACCCCATCACTTGCTTATGACCCTTCGCCGTGCACTTTCCAGCTTGCCCGGCATCCGTACGGCGTTGGGTCGTCTTTTATTGCGAAACATTGGGAAATTTCGGCTTAACTTACTTGCCCTAGCTTTTTGACTGTAGCATCGATTCTTTCGTTTGAAATGGGTCACCGCTTGGTGGCCCATTTTGCTTTTAAGCTCAAAACACCGTGCGAACGATAAAGGCCCGCCCCCAGGACGAAGCTGAAGGAGCGGGCCGTTGCTACGGGAAGCTGCGAGAGCGGAAGAGGACTCCAGGCGCGGTGCCGGCCGTTAACCGACTTCGCTCAGGGCGTCCTTGGCATGGAGCTTTTCTTTTTTGAGTTGATGGAGCTCGAGCTCCTCAGCCGGAGTGAGACTCATGCGGCCGTCGAGCGCTGCAACGCGCTCCGAGAGCGCGGCATGCTTCTTCTCTAGGTGCGACTTCTGTCGCTCCGGCGGGATGGTTCGAGCAGCGTGCTTGGGCATGTCACCTCCGAGGTGTCCAGTGGTTTTCAAGCCAAGAGAGGACCAGTCAGCAAGCAAAACGGGTCGAACGCCAATGAAACCAAAGAGCAGCGTCCGGATCCGCTATGCATTCATAGTACGGTCGTCGTCGAGAATGATCAATCCCACATTGGGGGTTCGTGCTTGCCTTGTATCCGTGCCGCCGCGATGAATACTGCGCGATCGGGAGCGTTTCAGAACGTGATGGTCACGAGACTTCTTTGGATTTCGAGTTTTTGTTTCGCGCTGGTTTCGCGAACTGGGAGCAGCGGCGCCGACGAAGCAAAACCGCTCGACCCCGCGGTGGTCCTCGGCCTCGTGCAATCGTTCTACGACCAAACCAAGACCTTGAACGCGGAGTTCGAGCAGACTCGCTACACCCGACTCTACGACCGATACGATCGAGCGAAGGGTAAAGTGGTCTTCAAGAAGCCCGGCATGATGCGCTGGGACTATGCGCAGCCGAACGGGCAAGTCTTCGTGAGCAACGGAAAGACGCTGCTGATTTACCAGCCGCCCGAGGAGGGCGAAAAAAACGGCCAGCTCATCGAGCGCGCGCTCGATCAGGATCAACTTCCATCCGCGTTTTCGTTTCTGACCGGCAGCGGCAACCTCGAAAAGGATTTCGAAGTCCGCCTCCTCGAACATGACAACGAGAAGTTCAAGGGCGGATATGTGCTCCAGCTCATTCCGCGTCGGCTGACACCGAACTACGAGCAGCTGATTTTTTACGTTCGGACATTGACGACCAACGGCAAGCGCGCCGGCATCGTCCAGCGTGTCCTGATCATCGACGCCGAGGGGAACCGCAACCGCTTCGACTTCTCGAAGATCAAGTTCAACCGCGACGTCCCCGACAAGCGCTTCACCTACCGCGCGCCCAGGGGTACGCAGAAGGTCAAGCCCTGAGCAGAGGCGCCGCGGCGCGTCGGTCATGAACCCGGAGGATCGCCCGCCGCAGGGCGATGCGATCGTTTGCGGGAACGAGCTCGACCTGCGGGTGACTCCGCATCTGCGCCGGGATCGCATCCGTGTCCGTGGCGATGATCGGCAGGGCGCGCGCCTGGGCCTCGAACAGGACCGTAGGCAGACCGTCGAGCGGCCTCGAAGGCGCCACGATCGCGTCACAGGCACGCAAAAGAGCTTCTTTTCGGTCGCCCGCAACCCAGCCTTCGAAGATCGCGTCGACTTCAAGGCGGCGCGCCAGGACGCGCAGCGCGTTGCGCTCCGGGCCGTCCCCGGCGATCCGGATGCTGACGGGCCGCGGAAACGCAGCGATGGCATGAAGAAGCTCCGCGAGGCCTTTGACGGGGACGAGGCGCCCCAAAAAGAGCAGGGTGAAGCCCGTCATGCCGAGTCGACGGCGTAGCGCTGGGCGGGGCTCATCCAAGTCCTGGGGCGTCTCGATCGGCATGGGGCCGATGTGGCTGCGAACCCGACCGGGATCGACCTCCGCCGTTTCCAAGAACTGTGCGCGCAGCGCTTCGCTGAGAAACCACATCGCGCTAGCGCCGTCGACGATCTGGCGCGCCAGCGCACGGCCCCCCGGCATCTTGGAGAGCCAGCGAACGTCAGTTGCGTGGCATAGACAAAGATGCGGCCGCCCTTCGGCTGTTTTCGAGGCGACCCAGCCGCTTGGAATGCACCAGGAGCTCAGCAAGGCATCACAGTCGGCGAGCTCGCGCCTCGATGCGCGGTAGAGCGCAGCGGTGAAGGCCAGCGCACCCAGCCACCGCGCCGGCTGTAGACGCAAGTTGTCCGGTGCGCCGCTCCCATAGAAAGACTGCTGAAGGGTCCGCGGTCGTGCGTAGGGTACCCGGCGCACCTCGATCCCCGGCCAGCGCGGAGCCGAGCCGGCACGTCGCGGCTCCGGTGCCAGGACGCGAACGCGATGACCCTGCTCGACGATCCCCCGCGCCACGGTCAGGACAAATGCGCCGCTGCAGTCGCCCTCGAAGCGCGGGAAGCCCGTGGTGACGAGGCCGACGCGCATCCCTTGCTTCACTCCACGGTGACGGTCTTGGCGAGGTTGCGAGGTTGGTCCACGTCGGTGCCCTTGTGGTCTGCCACGCAGTACGCGTAAAGCTGCAGAGGCACGACCATCACGAACGGGCTGAGCGCTTCGTGGGTTTCAGCGACCTCGACGAAACGCTCGCAGAGCGCCTGGCCCTGCGTGTCGCCTGCAACGGTCACGCCCAGGATTCTCGCTTCGCGCGCACGCGCCTCTTGTAGGTTGCTCGAGACGCGATCGTAGTGTCTGTCCTTTGGCATGAGCACGATCACAGGCACCCGCGCGTCGAGAAGCGCAATGGGCCCATGCTTCATTTCGCCGGCGGCGTAGCCCTCCGCGTGCACATAGGAAATCTCCTTGAGCTTTAGGGCGCCTTCGAGCGCCATCGGGTAGCCGAGACCGCGGCCGAGGAACAGCACGTCCCGGGCATCGGCGAAATCTCGAACGATGTCGCTGATCGTAAGATGCGTCATCCGCAGGCGTTCACTGATGACCTGCGGAATCCGCGCCAGCCCCTCGACGAGCTCACCGGCCTGCACGTTGTCGATTGCGCCGCGACGGCGGCCGAGCCAGATGCTGAACATCAGCAGGTTGGCGAGCTGGGTGATGAAACACTTGGTCGATGCGACGCCGATCTCCGGCCCTGCGTGCGTGTAGAAGCTCGCGTCGGCCATGCGCGGGATGGCGCTCCCGTTCACGTTGGCAATCGCCAGGACCTTGGCGCCGCGCTCTTTGGCCTCTTTGGCTGCCATCAGGGTATCGATGGTTTCGCCCGATTGACTGACTGCGATGACCAGATCGCCTTCGCCGACGACCGCGTCCCGACCTCGGAACTCGCTTGCGAGCTCGGTGATGGCCGGCACCTTCGCGAGCTCTTCGATCCAGTACCGGCCCGCAATGGTCGCGTGATGGCTGGTGCCGCAGGCGAGGAGAATGACCCGTCGAATGCTCCTAGCGTCCTCGTCGCTGAGGCCGATTTCAGGCGTCGCGATGTCGGCGTTCTCGCGGTCGAGCCTCCCGCGCAGGGTGTCTTCGAGCGCGCGGGGCTGCTCGAAGATCTCCTTCAGCATGAAGTGCTTGTAGCCGTCTTTCTCGGCCATCACCGGCGACCAGGAAATGCTTCGCGGGCGCCGGCTCACTTCAGTGCCGTCGAGCTTGGTCAGCGTGAACCCCTCGGCTTCGAGCACGGCTATTTCACCGTCCTCCATGAACACCATTTGGTTCGTGTACGGGAGAAGCGCCGGAATGTCGCTGGCGCAATACGTTGCGCCCTGGGACACACCGATCACCAAAGGGCTCGCGCTCTTGGCGACCAGCACGCGGCCCGGTTCTTTCTCTGAGAGCACGGCGATCGCATAGGCCCCTTCGACGTGCCCGAGGGAGCGGCGAATCGCGGTTACTAGATCGTATCCAGCGTTGATCTCGCGGTGGATCAGGTGCGCGATGATCTCGGTATCGGTATCGCTGCTCACGGTGAAGCCACTGGCTTCGAGCTCGGTCCGCAGCTCCAGGTGGTTCTCGATGATCCCGTTGTGGACGACGGCAACCGGACCGGCCACGTGCGGGTGCGCGTTGACCTCCGAGGGGCGGCCGTGCGTCGCCCACCGGGTGTGCCCGATCCCGACCGTGCCGGGGAGCCCTTCCTTGAGAAGCGCCTTTTCGAGGTTTCGAAGCTTTCCAACCGCGCGAACGATCTCGATGCCGTCTTCGGCATGAACGGCTAGGCCGGCCGAATCGTAACCCCTGTATTCAAGCCGCCGAAGCCCATCGAGCAGGATCGGTGTGGCCTGTTCGCCGCCTACATAACCAACGATTCCGCACATGGTCTGACTCTACTGGATGGGGCCACGCGGTGCACCAGAGCCTGCGGGGCGCTTGTCCTCGAACTTCGCCTTGAGCTCGCCGTCGGGGGAGACCACCGTTACGGGTCCGAATTGCTGGAGAGACTGAGCGAAATCCGCCGCCTGGCCCACGATGACGACCAGGGCGTCCTTGGGTCGAATGTAGTTGCGCGCCACGTACTGCGCCTCCGAGGCGCTGGTCTTCCGGATCGCCCGGCGGTAGCCGTCCCAGTAGTCGTCGGGCAGCCCGAAGGTCCGCAGCTCCACCACCAGCTCGGAGAGCTTGCCCGGCGTATCCACCTTGAGCGGAAACGAATCGCTCAAGTACCGCTTGGCGTTCACCAGCTCCTCCGGCTCGGCCGGCTCCTTGTTGATGCGCTCGAGGTGTCCGAAGAACGCGCCGAGCGCTTCGTTCGTCACCTCGGTGCGTACCGATGCATAGGCGACGAAGGGGCCGATCTCCACACGCCCGCTGATCGCGCTGTAGGCCCCGTAGGTAAGGCTTCGCTTTTCACGAAGGTCCATGAAGAGCCTCGACGCTGCCGAGCCACCCAAGACCTGGTTTGCGACGACGAGCGGAATCCACTCGCGGTTTGCGCGGGCGATCGCAAGATTCCCGAGGTAGATCACCGATTGCACCGAGCCGGGTCGATCGACGACCAAGATGTGGCGGTCGCTAGGCCGCGGCGGCTCGGCGTACTTCGGGACAGCGCGCTTGCCTGCCTTCCAGGAGCCGAGCGTCTTTTGGGCCGCCTCGGCGACCCGTTCGGGGTCGATATCGCCTGCGACCACCAAGAACGCGTTCTTGCCGACGAAGTGCTCACTATGCCAGCGCACCAAGTCCTGGCGTCGAACACGCTTCACCGCCTGCGGGTTGGTGTCGACCGTTCCGTAGGGATGCTTGCCGTAGAGCTGACGGTAGAATGTGCGGCGAGCGATGTAGCTCGGTTCCCGCTCGGACAGCGCCAATCGATCGAGCTCGCGGCGCTTGAGCTTCGAGATCTCCGCGGCGCTGAAGGCCGGTGTACCTGCGACCTCGGCCAGAATGTCCATGACCCGGTCAAACTGCTCGGTCAGCGCGCGGACGCCAACATAGGTGTTCTCCTCATCTGAGCTGGCCCAGAGGTCGGCGCCCAAGAACTCGATCTCCTCGGCGACCTTTGCGCCGGAGCGCTTCGAGGTCCCTTCCTTGAGCATCTGGGCAACCAGGCCCGACAGCCCTGGAAGCTTCGCCGGGTCGGATTCGGCTCCGCTTCGGACGACCAGGGTCGCATACACGACCGGGAGCTGGTCGGCGACGATGCTGTTGACTTGCAGGCCGTTGCTCAGCTCGGCGATGTGCACCGCGGGAAGCGACATGTCCTTCGCTTCTGTCGGCGCTGGAGGAGACTGCCGTTTGGGTTCGGCCTGGGCGTTCGCATCCTTGGCGGACTGAGGCTCGGCGCTGCCGCTGCCCTTGCTGCCACCGCATGCTGCCAAGAGCAGCAGAGCGCTGAAGCCGATCACGGCAAAACGGAATCGATGCCGGGTCATCATTTCTCCTCCGAATCGGGGGCTTTGCCAGGCTTTACGTTGAGCACCGTACGTTGGCTCGCCTCGAAATATCTGTTCGCGACACGCTTCACATCGTCGGGCGAGACCGCGAGGTAGTAGTCGAGCTCCAGTTTGAGCAGATTCGCGTCGCCCCAGTAGAGCTCGTACTCGGCGAGTCGCTGCGAGCGCGACATGTTCGACTGAAGACCGAAGACGAACGCTGCGTGGATTCGGTTCTGGGCCTTTTCGAGCTCGCGATCCGTGATCCCTCTGTCGGCGATCGCGGCGAGCTCGGCCAAAATCGCATCCTGCGCTTTTTGTGGAGCGTCCCCGCTCGCCATCACCGCCCAAGCGGAAAATAGATCCGGACCGCGTCGGTCGTCGGTGCCGATGGCGACGTCCTGGCAGATCTCTTTTTCCTTCACGAGGGATTGATAGAGCCGGCTCGATTCGCCATCGCCGAGCACCATCGCGAGGATCTCGAGCGCGTAGTGATCGGGCGAGCGGTCCGGCGGGATGTGGTAGGCGATATGGAATGCGGGAAGGGTCGCGTTGGCGTCGTACATGGTCTCGGTGCGCTCTGCGTTCTGCGCAGGTGGCGCCGGCTCCACGAACGCAGGGGTTTCACGCGACGGAATCTCGCCGAAATACCTGTTGACGAGTTGCATCGCCTCATCCGGGCTGAAGTCGCCGCTGATGCTCAAGACAGCGTTGTTCGGCGCGTAGTACGTATCGAAGAACTTCTGGACGGCCTCGAGCGGCGCATCGAGCAAGTCCTGCATGTCGCCAATGGTCGAGTGGGCGTAGGGCCAGTAGTCACCGTACGCCAGCTCGTTGATCCGAAGCATGCTCGGGATGTACGGCTGGTTGTCGATGCGCTGGCGGCGCTCTTCCATGACGGTCATTCGCTGGTTCTCGAAGTTTTCCTGGGTGATCGCTAGGGACCGCATCCGGTCGGCTTCGAGCCAGAGCCCCAGGGCCAGCTCGTTCGAGGGAAGGGTTTCGAAGTAGTTGGTACGGTCGTTGCTGGTCGTGCCGTTGGCGCTGCCTCCGCGGTTGATGATCAGGCTGAAGTGTTCGCCCTTGCCGACGTTGGCCGAGCCCTGAAACATCATGTGCTCGAACAGATGTGCGAAGCCGGAGCGCCCCTTGGCTTCGTTTCGTGAGCCGACGTCATAGTAGACCGAAATGGCCACCGTAGGGACCGTATGGTCCTGGTTCATGACGACGCGAAGCCCGTTTTCGAGCGACGCGCGGCTCACCTGCAAATTGGAGAGTGCGACTGCGTTTTGTTGCGCAGCTGCATCGCTTGCTGCGAGGAGCGTCGCGGCGGCGACCAGCAGCCCCCATGCTGTACCCATCAGTGTCCGGTTCATCTGACTCCCATCAACGCGAGAAGCGCGGAAAAGCTTCCAGGGTCGCTACCACATTCACCCCTGAGGGCAAAGCGGTTGACCGCGGTCCGGCATTTGCGACACTCGTCGACCCGCATGACCGCCGCAGTGTTATCGATTGGCACCGAGCTCACCCGTGGTGAGTTGGTAAATACAAACGCCGCATGGCTCGGCGAAGAGCTGACCAAGCTCGGATTCGACGTCGTCGAGCACGCCACCGTCGACGATCGGCTCGAGCGAATCGTGACGCTCATTCGACGCTTTGCAGAAACGAACAGAGTCGTCGTCGTCACAGGCGGGCTCGGTCCAACGTCCGATGATCTCACCACCATGGCGGCAGCGGCGGCCGCAGGGGTCGAGCTTCGCCGCGACGAAGGCGTCGTCGAAGGCATTCGACAGAAGTTCAAAGCGTTCGGTCGGGTGATGCCCGAATCCAACGCGAAGCAGGGCGACTTCCCGGAGGGCGCGCAGGTTCTCCCCAATTCGGTCGGCACCGCCCCAGGTTTTGCCTTGAGCCTCGGAGAGGCGCGGTTCTTCTTCGTTCCAGGGGTGCCGCGCGAGATGAAGCACATCTTTCACGAATCGATCCTTCCCGCGATTGCCCCGCTTGCCGAACCCCGAACCCATCAGGTGCACATCCGCACCTTCGGGATGACGGAATCCGGTGTCGCGCAGACGCTTGCTGGACTCGAGGAAAAGCACGAAGGCTTGACGCTCGGCTATCGCGCCCACTTTCCCGAAATCGAGGTGAAGGTTCACGTGCGCGCCGACTCTGCGCCTGAAGCCGAGCGGCGTTCCGAATCGATCGCCGACGAGGTGCGCGCGCTTCTCGGCGACGCCGTGTTCGGAGGCCGCGCGGATTCTTTTGCCGAAGCGGTGGGCCGGGCCCTTTGCGATAAGGGCAAGACGCTGGCCGTGGCCGAATCCTGCACCGGCGGGCGGGTTGGTGAGATGCTCACTCGAGTGCCGGGGGCCTCGAACTACTTGCTGCTCGACGCCGTCGTTTACGCGAACAGCGCCAAGGAGGCGGTGCTCGGCGTGGGCCAGGAGATCTTGCGCGCGCACGGCGCGGTCAGCGCGGAAACCGCGGCGGCGATGGCCGAAGGGGCGCTACGGGTGGCAGGCGCCGATATCGCGGTGTCGATCACTGGGATTGCCGGGCCCAAGGGCGGCACCGAGGACAAGCCGGTCGGGACCATTTGGTTCGGCCTGGCTCGTCGCGGCGAGAAGACGATCACCAAGCACCGAAAGCTTCCTTGGGGACGCGACCGGGTTCAGATCTTGGCGTCCTACATTGCCCTCGAGCTCGTGCGGCGCTCCGCTCTAGGGCGCGACCTCGATCTCGGCGAGCGCTGAGTCTTTTCTCGACGGTTCAAGTCGGTCAGCTCTCGCCGCCCGGGGCTGGTCGGGGTAGGCTACGGTCCTATGCAGCTCCGGGGGGCGCCGCGTGCTTTCTCGCCAAATCCTCCGACACGAAACTTGGGGCACGAACTTGACTAGTGTAATCAAGCCGACTAGACGGGTGTTCAGGTAGTCTCACCCAAAGGAATTCACGCCATGGCCGACTCGAACCGCGAAAAAGCCCTCAACCTAGCCCTCGGAACCATTGAGAAAGCCTATGGAAAGGGCGCGATCATGCGCCTGGGCGACGAATCCGCCAGAATCAAGGTGCCGGTCATTTCGAGTGGGGCGATCTCCCTCGACCTCGCCCTGGGTGTCGGAGGCTATCCGCGGGGCCGCATCATCGAGATCTACGGCCCGGAATCGAGCGGCAAAACGACGCTTACGCTTCATGCGATCGCCGAATGCCAGAAAAAGGGCGGCATCGCGGCCTTCATCGACGCCGAGCATGCCCTCGACCCGAACTACGCTCGCAAGCTGGGCGTGAACGTCGACGAGCTCCTGGTCAGCCAGCCCGACAACGGCGAGCAGGCCCTCGAAATCGCCGACACCCTCGTCCGTTCGGGCGCGGTCGACATGATCGTCATCGACTCCGTCGCCGCCCTGGTGCCCCGCGCCGAGATCGAAGGCGAGATGGGCGACAGCCACGTTGGCCTGCAGGCGCGCTTGATGAGTCAGGCGCTTCGAAAGCTCACCGGCAACCTCCAGAAGAGTCAGACCAGCCTCTTCTTCATCAACCAGATCCGCATGAAGATCGGCGTGATGTTCGGAAGCCCCGAAACCACCAGCGGCGGCAACGCGCTCAAGTTCTATGCCTCGCAGCGTCTCGACATTCGCCGCATCGGGACGATCAAAGTCGGCGATGCGGCGGTCGGCAACCGTTGCCGCGTCAAAGTCGTCAAGAACAAGCTGGCGCCTCCGTTCCGTCTTTGCGAGTTCGATATTCTCTTCGGGAAGGGCATCAGCCGCACCGGCGACGTGCTCGATCTCGGTGTTGAAGCCGACATCATCAACAAGTCGGGGGCGTGGTACAGCTACGGTGACGAGCGCGTCGGCCAGGGCCGCGACAACGCACGCACGTTCCTCGAGGAACATCCCGACATTCTCGCGGCGGTTGAGCTCAAGCTCCTGCAGAACCACGGTCTCATCGAAGAAGACCAGCCTGCCGCGGCACAGCCGGATGAAACCAAGGCCGCCGCGGCCGCCCCAGCGCCCGTCAAGAGCGGCGCGAGCAAACGCCCGCGGCCGAACTGAACCCGTTTCCGTACCCCGACGCGCCGGTCTCACCCAATCCTGAATTCGGCCACGAAAAAGCCTTCAAAGTATTGAAATTACAAGGCTTTGCCGAAAAGTAAGCATTGACTTTCCGGCTGGGTTTTGCTATATCAAAAAAGTGCACGGAGTTGTTTGCACACCCCGTGACGAACGGTCTACTGCCCGCGCTCCTGGCGCGGGTTTTCGTCGTTTTTGATCCGAGGAGAGAGATTTCATGAGCTTCAGCATAGGCGACAAAGCGGTTCATCCGGCCCACGGGGTTGGCGAAATCACTCAAATCGAGGAGCGGCTCATCGGCTCCGACAAAATCGACTTTTACATTCTCAAGCTCGTGAATGGGAAATCGGGCACCATCCGGGTCGCGTTGAACGCGGTCGATCGCGTGGGCCTTCGGCAGGTCATGTCCCGCAGCGCTGCCAAGACCGTTCTCGAAGAGCTCAAGAAAGACGAAATGGCCGTCACGTCGCAGCCCTGGAATCGGCGCTATCGCGAGTACACCGAGATGCTGAAGAGCGGCTCCCCGATCAAGGTCGCAAAGGTTCTGCGCGATTTGGCAAAGGTCCGCGCCGACAAGGGTGAGCTCAGCTACGGCGAAAAAAAGCTCATGGAGCAAGCACGAAAGCTTCTCATCACCGAGCTAGCGTTGGCCCGCCGCGTCCGCGAAGAGACGATCGAGCGCGACATCGACAAGATCCTCAACTAAAAAAGGGGAACAGTCGCCTTTGCTAGCGACTGCTCTTTTCATCGTGGCCGGACCGGCCGAAGCGTTTCGATAACTCCGAGAGGAGCTCGCGCAGCGAAACGTCACGGAGCACCAAACCGACCAGCATGTGGTACGTGAGGTCGCCAGCCTCGGCGGCGACTCTCGCGCCGGATTCGTCGATCAGCGCCTGACCGAGCTCGGCCGCTTCTTCGCGAACCTTCGCGTCGACCTTCGTGGGGCCCGCGTCCAGCAGGGCTTTGGTGTAGCTCTTGCTCGCATTCGAGGCTTTGCGGGCCTGAAGCGTGCGCTCGAGGCGTGGGAGGGTGGGCTCCGCGATCTCGCCGTCGGCGTCGACCAAGTTGCCGTCGCGCTCCAAGCGCCGAAAGAAACAGGTGTCCGCACCCGTGTGGCAGGACGGGCCTCTGGGATCGACCATGTAGATCAGTGTGTCGCCGTCGCAATCGACCCAGACGTCGCGAACCGCGAGCGTATGGCCGCTGGTCTCGCCTTTCTTCCAAAGCTGTTTCCGCGAACGGCTGTAGAAGTGAGCCGAGCCTGTCTCGAGCGTGCGCCGAATCGCGGCCTCGTTGGCGTACGCCATCATCCGCACAGCACCGCTCTCCGCATCCTGAGCAATGACGGCGACGAGACCTTGGTCGTTGAACTTGAGGGCGTCGACGGACATTTGCGGGAGGTACGCCAGGTAGCGCAGATCTGCAACTGTGCTGCCTCCGGCGATAGCGCCAGCGTCAGGGATCAGTGCCGGACGCCCATCAGGGCTTCGAGGGTGTCTCTCAAGCCGACCAAGTCCGATTCGCTGACATGAGCCGAGGCGCCTGCGTCGAGTGCGGCCTGCCTCTCGGCTTCGCCGTCGGCGAATAGTACCGCGCGCACGTGCTCCGTATGGCTGCCCCGCTTGAGCGCTTCGATGATCTCGGGGCCGCTGAGGTGCCCGACTGTGGCGGCCAAGACGATGGCGTCGGGCGGGTGCTCCCCGATTCGAAGAAGACCCTCGAGCGGGTCGGCGTAGTGGGCGATGTCGAAGGCGCCGCGCAGATACTCGCCGACTCGTTCTTTCGTCGGTCCTCCGTTCAGGAGCAAGGCAACACGCGGTCGTGCAGCGTCGAGCTCCTCGGGGATCGGGTAGCCATACTTGCGGAGAAAATCGAGGACGTGTGGCCGGCGGAACCGAAGATGTCGGCCTGGCGTTCGGAAATGCGCGATCCGACCCCGGTCCGCCCAGTTGTGAATCGTCTTCAGGTCGACCTGGCAAAACCGCGCGATCTGCGATGCCGTGAACAAGTCCTTGGGCCTGCGGGATCGAGCCACCATCCCTCCTGGGTAACGGCTCCGCTCATGCCGCGACAAGGAAGAATCCGAAGAAACTGGAAAATCTGTACCCTAGCGAACAGGCGAGGGCGCATCTCGCCAGGCCCCGTCGTCGAAGACCATGCGCGTCCCACCCGGCAGAACCGGATCGTCTTCGGGATGCTCCGGGTCGCCGGGCAAGGCGAGGAACCAGCCTGCGTCACCGCTCACGATGCGGGGCCTCACCAAGGGAGGCTTCCTCGAGAGCGCGTCGGCAATCGCCCCTTGTGCATCGTCGAAGTCCGCGAGCCACTGCAAGGTTCGGACGGTTGGCGGCGCCAGCTTGATCCGTCCAGCCAACATCTCGTCGATCGCGCTGGCGGGTCGCAGCCATAGGGCGGACGTCGTTTCGGTGCCGTCGTGCGATGCGCGTTGTCCTTCGGGGAGTAGGGCGATGTAGAATCGCGTATCGAAGCGGTGGCTCTCCATCTTGGGCGTGACCCAACGTGCATAGGGTGTGAGCGCGGTCGAGTCGATCTTCATGTCGATCTGACTCGCGAGCTCGAGAAACGAACTCCCCTCGTGAAGTTGCGCGCGAGCCTGCGACAGGTCGGCGTTCGGTGCGGTGCTCGCCAAGAGCACCCCCGCTTCTTCGAACGTCTCGCGCACGGCGGCGACGAGCAGACCAAGGCCCGATTCGGTGCCTGCTTCGCCGAGCGAGTGGCTGAGCGCTTCGGCTGCGCGGTCGACTCGGTCGATCCAGCCGGGCGCGCTGTCGCTCCGGTCGACTTTCCCACCAGGGAACACGTGTGCTCCGCCCATGAAGCCGCTTTGCTGGTGTCTGCAAAGCATGAAGGTTTCGATCCCCGCCGCCGTTTCGCGCAGCACGATGACCGTCGACGCGTCCTTGATGGGTTTGCGCGGCGCCTCTGCGCTCATGACTCGTGCGAAACCAACACGTGCGTGGTCGAGACGCCGATTGCGTTGGCAATGCGCGCTAATGTCTCGAGCGAGGGCGTGTGACGCCCTGCCTCGACGCGCGCGATGTTCGGACGGTGAATGCCCGTGCGACGCGCCAGCTCGGCCTGCGTGAGGCCGGCGTCGAGACGAAGCTTGCGAAGACGTGCGCCGAGCCTCTCGCCATCGATCGCGATATCGCCTTGCCCATTGGTCGCGCTCGAGGACGCGTGCACCGATGCAATCGTCAGCTGACAAACTCCTCCGCTCGCCAGCTGGAGCACGGCCCGGGTCGCGCTCGGATCAATGGTGATGCTGGTGATCTCGGAGCCGTCGTCGGATGCGTCGATCGGTCGAGGGTGAAGCGAAGCGTCGCCGTTGCCCAAGATGGCGAGGACGTCGTCGCCGCACGGGCTCAGCGTCACGAACTCCAAACGAAGGTGTCGTCGTCTGTCGTCTCGTCGCGCGACGGCCGCCGCTATGCGAGCGATGTCCCCCTCCGTGCTCGCGACCAGTCCATCGCAGAGCTCGGCGATGATGTCTTCGACGTCGCCCTGACTTTGCTTCAAGTGAGCGATCGGCAACACGCCAGAGGCTCGCAGATAGCCGAGCGTGCAGAGCAGCTCGTCGGAATCGAGCTGTGCGCCATCGACATCGACGACGACGGCAGTTTGGCCATCCGACGCATTTGCCAGATCCGACGGCGGTACGACCTTGCATGGAACGTCGTGCTTGCCCAGGGCATCTCGCCACTGCTGCGCTACGCGCTCGCGCTCGGTCAACAATGTCACGCTCGACGTCATCAGTCCTCCGGGTGCAGGAAGGACGAGCTTTACACGCCCAGGTCAGGAACCTCAACCGTCTATCGTTCGGAGACAACCGACCCGGTTTTGTCCAGTGGTTTCCGACACAGGCCGTGGTTGACACTCGACGGTCGCTTTGCTACCCCGGTGCGCCTCTACCGGGTGGCAACTCTTCGCTACGTTAAGGGGACCCCGCGATGTTCAAGTCGACCTGCATTTTCACGGGCAACTCAAACCCGAGCCTTGCCGAGAAGATCGCCAACTACCTGGAATTGCCGGTAGGGCGCGCGCGCGTCTCCCGTTTTTCGGATGGCGAGGTGTTCGCCAAGATCAAGGAAAACGTTCGCGGCGTCGATGTCTACTTGATCCAGTCCACCTGCGCTCCCGTCAACGACAACCTGATGGAGCTCTTGGTGATGATCGACGCGCTGAGGCGAGCGTCCGCCGGTTCCATCACTGCGGTCATCCCCTATTACGGGTACGCAAGGCAGGACCGGAAGGCCGCGCCGCGGACGCCGATCACCGCAAAGCTGGTCGCGGACCTACTCACGACCTCCGGCATCGATCGCGTCGTCTCGATGGATTTGCACGCCGGCCAGATTCAGGGCTTCTTCAACAAGCCCTTCGACCATCTCTACGCCATGCCGGTCTTTCTGCAGCATCTCCGTCCAAGGTTCGGCACGCCGCCTGTCTTCGTGTCGCCCGATGCCGGCGGGGTCGAGCGCACGCGCGCCTATGCAAAGCGCTTGGGCGCTGACCTGGCCATCATCGACAAGCGCCGCGAGCTCGAGAACGTCAGCGAAGTCATGAACATCATCGGCGACGTGAACGGGCGCGAATGCTTGATTTTGGACGACATGATCGACACCGCCGGCACGATGACCAACGCGGCCCGTGCCCTCCAAGAGCAGGGGGCCAAGCGAGTCATGGCAGCGGCCACACATCCGGTTTTGTCGGGTCCGGCCCTCGAGCGCATCGTGGATTCCCCGCTCGAGGAGGTCCTGGTGACCGACACCATCCCCCTACGGGAGGAAGCGATTGCGACCGGCCGCTTCCGCGTGCTTTCCGTGGCAAGTTTGCTAGGAGAGGCCATCAAACGGATTCACCACAGCGACTC
>Ga0265303_10000845_pt1 | contig 18075 bp, 13 predicted proteins | sample Helome_2_FD_192494 | JGI IMG/M metagenome (GOLD analysis project Ga0265303, IMG submission 192494) | Marine sediment microbial communities from subtidal zone of North Sea - Hel_20160317 (Illumina Assembly) | ecosystem: Environmental > Aquatic > Marine > Subtidal zone > Sediment ... | reverse complement strand
AACGGGGCTATATTGTGGCTTGGTTCTTCCCCGTTTGCCAGTTCGGCGATGAGCTTGCCGGTGATTCCGGACAGGGTCAGGCCGAGATGATGGTGACCAAAGGCGTACAGGATGTACTCCGACGTCGTGCTGAAACCGATTACCGGCAACGCATCGGGGCAGGTAGGTCGAAAACCGAGCCATTCCTGGTCGGGTTGTGCGGGTAGATCCAGCATCTCGTGGGCCTTACGGTTCAGGTAGTTGAGAATACGTGGGTTTTTTTCTTTTTTATAGCCCGCGATCTCGACGGTGCCGGCGAAGCGCATGCCCTGGTTCATCGGCGTGGCGTAAAAACCGGCCTGCTGCCAGCTGACCGGTCGGCTCAGCAAATGCTGCATGTTGCTGAACTGCAGGTGGTAACCGCGCTCGGTATCGAGTTTCAGCAGTCGTGTCGGGATACCATCGATGAATTTCGAGAATGCACCGGCAGCGATTACGACACGTTCGGCGTCGATGCTTGCGCCGTTATCCAGCCGGATCTGAACCGACCCGGTGCCGTGGATGACTTCGAGCGCCCGCTGCCGCAGCAGTTGCCCCTGGTTACGCTTGAAACATTCCACGTAACGCTGGCATAGAGCCGTCGGGTCCAGCACATGACTGATGCTATCGAACAGCAGGCCGCGTTCAAACGGAATTTTCAGATTGGGTTCGAGGTCCTGAATATCGCCCTGGTCGAGCTCGACAAAATTTGTACCCTGTTCGCGCCGTGCCTGGTTTGCCCGTTTCGCCGCGTCGAACTCCAGCTGATCACGATAAACATGCATGAATCCGTTTTGCGTTAACAGGTCGCGCGCATCCGCCATGTCGAGCAGCGGATCGAGACCGTCATAAACCTTGCTTAGCAGTTTGCCAAGTTGTCGGATAATTCGCGCTACCTTTTGTGCGCGACAATTCAGCAGGAATTCGATCATCCACGCGGGATGCGACAATACGTAGCCGAGATCCATGCTCAACGGGCTGTCTTTGGAAAACAGTAATGATGGCAGACGGCGGAATAAATCCGGGCTGTTAACCGGTACGCAACCGTATTCGGCGATGGTGCAGGCATTCCCTGAAGAGGTGCCGGCGCCCGGATCGTCGGGATCGATCAGGGTGACCGCAAAGCCTTTCTTTTGCAGCCACAATGCGCAGCTGCATCCGACAATGCCGGCGCCGATCACGGCGATACGGGTTGGGGTACTCAAACGGCGTCTCGATTAGCTTTTTTTATTCGGCCCGTTAGTGTATTGAATCTCGCAATGAACCGACAGCGTAATTTTTACCCTCTGGCCCGCCCGCTTCGTCCTACAAATCGAGGGCATTGCGCAGTTTTGTCCCCAGTTGCTCGTGGCTCCTCGGGTCCATCAGGTTGAGCGCGGGCAGCCCGGATAGTTTTTTTACCAGCGCAATCGCGGCATCGGTGTTGGCCGCGCCGCCAGCCACCAGGTCGGGGTTACGCTGGAATGCCGTCTGCACCCCCACCACCGCATACGGGTCCTGTGCGCAGAGCAGCTTAAATTTAACGTGATCCCTGATCATTTCCTTGGCGATCGCGCCGTTATAAGGCTCGAGCGGTGAGGCGCCGGCCTCGGCAACGACTACGTCGGGTTTATCCCGGGCGATCAGGGACAGAAGATATGGCAGTGCCTCGCGATAGGTGGCTTCATCGACCGCCGAAGACGGTAGCCCGGCATCGACAAAATCGTAAATTGCGCTGGCGCCGGCGTCTTTAAAACTCAACATATCACGATAGCGCGCGGCACCGGTCAGCTTGGCCCCGACTACGTTGAGTCCCATTTGCGATAGTAGGTGCACGATCACGCGCCCGGACATGGTTTTACCGGATGACATCGACGTGCCGACGATCAGGATCACCGGTATGTTGAAGTCGGTAATTTCGATTTCCGGCAAACTACCGTGCATCGTTACCTTTGCTTCGTTGCGCATCACATGCCCCTGGTATTGCAGATGCATGGGTGAGGACAGGAAAGGTGATAGCGACGTGGTTTTACCGAACAAGCCGGCGGCAGTCAGCGCATTGAATTCGCCCGAGTCGTCGATCGATCGCCAGTCACCTACCGCTTCGAGGGTTGCTACCCGGGTGCCGAATGCGCCTACCACGAGATCACCCTCCATGACTTCTATCATACGCCCGCCACGCAGTTCGATTGCACTCAGGTGACCACGAGTGTCGAGCACCTTGCCGACCACGTAATCCCCGGTATCCCAGTGTTCGCGCGCCAGCTTAGACGACGTGATGTTGGTTGGTGACAAGTCGGAAATTCGGGTTACGGATGCAAGGAAGGGACGAATCATCGGTCAGCTCCGGTTCTCATGTCAGGGGTTTAGTGGCGGCGCCAGCAGTAACAGGGTCAACAGTGCGCAGCGTACTGGCAGTAGATCCACGTAAATGTATTCGTGGCTGGCGTGGGCGCCATCGCCGACTGCGCCCATGCCATCGATGGTTGCGGTATAGAGGCTGGTGGTATTGCCATCGGAGCCACCGCCTGCGGTACCTTGCTCAAGTTCCATATCGAGGCCTGCGGCGAGTTCCTGCGTAACGCGCCACAGGCGTTGATTCTCATCGGTGCGTTCCATCGGCGGGCGGCCGATGGCGCCCTCGATCATCAATGAAACCCCCGGGGTGGCGGTTTCCAGGCTATGGATCGCATGTTCCACGCGTTCAGCATCGGCCTGGGTCTGCACACGCACATCGATGACAGCGCGACTTTCGGGTGCCACCATGTTGGGCCGAATTCCACCATCGATGACACCGACATTAACCGAGGTTCCCTGTTCGGGATCATTCAATTCGAACAGTTTTTGAATGACGTGAGACAGCTCCAGAATGGCGCTTGCTCCGGCGCCCGGATCGAGACCCGCGTGAGCGGCCTTGCCCTGCACGGTGACGGTAAAACGTCCTACTCCCTTGCGTGCGGTTTTTATTTTTCCACTGTGGCCAAGCGATGGTTCGAGTACCATACAGCGATCGACTCGCTGGGCCAGTGCGCGTACGTAGCGGGTCGATTCACGGCTGCCGATTTCCTCGTCCGAGTTGATAAAACACAGTGGTGCAACGGCTGGCTTCAGGCCCAGGTGTTCGATTGCTCGCAGTGCGTAAACCATTTCGACGAGACCGGCTTTCATATCGTAGACGCCCGGCCCCCGCAGAGTGTCCGCCTCGAACACCAGGGGCATGGATTGCAGGGTACCGATCGGCCAGACCGTGTCGCAATGACCGATCATCAACTGCGCGGGTTGTTTATTACCCCGGTTTCTCGGTGATGCATACACGTGACCACCACTGCTGCGTCCGGGGAGCAGGTTGACGCGGTAATCGATCTCTTCGAATTCGTTTTTTAGACGCTGGCGAATCTGCGCCTGGCTGTCGCGGTCGGTCGAAGGGGTTTCCATCAGTACCAGGTCTTGCAGCAGCCCGGTCATGGGTTCCTGCTGCGCTTGTAGATAATTCAGAACTGCGTGGTTGTCGCTCATCTGGATTACCTTTTGAATCCAGCCGGAAACGGTAACTTGTTGCTGCTGGCGATTTCAGCAAAACGACCGGGGTAAAGGTAGGCGAGCAGGGGTGCGGAATAGACCAGATCTTCATCATCCTGGTCCGAAGAGCGCAATGCATCCTCGGCCACCCGGGCGCTAATGATTCGACCGATGATGAGCGAGTTCTCGCCGAGTTCATCGACGATCTGCTGCAGTTCGCACTCGAGGAACAGGTAACCGTCTTGCACAAACGCGGCATTTATCGTTTCAGCCGCAAAAGTCGGTAGCGCCTGGGTGATTGGTTTGCTGCCGTCCTCGCAGCGTGGGGTGGCCGCGAGACTCGCCAGCACCGTTTGCGACGGCCGCATATAGGTAACGCTGAACTGTCGATCACGCTGAATGTTCTGGTAGGTGTTGTGGCGTGGAGTGCAGACGAAACCGAAGTGATTCTTCCAGCTCATGGGCATCGCCATGTGTTTGGGGGCGAGATCGTCGCTACCATCGGCTTCACGAGTGCCGATGACGACGAGCGGAAAGACCGTAAAAAAGCTCTCCCAGATTGAACTACCGGTATCCAGTTCGATCAAAGCTGCAGTTTTTGCATCACCCATGTCGGTATCCCATTGTGTTTTAATACGAAAAAGCTAACACTGTAGCGCTCTAAGCATATTGACACGCATCAAAGTAACAGGAGTCCCTAATGAATGTATTGAAACCCCGTCAGCCAGTACCCGCTCTTGAAGTCGAGACGCTCGATGGTGCCTGGTCACTGGCCGACCACGACCCCGAAAATTTCACCATGATCGTGTTTTACCGCGGCCTGCACTGTCCGATATGCAGCAAGTACGTTGGTGAGCTCGATAAGCTGGCCGGCGATTTTGCCGAGATCGGGGTTTCGGTACTGGTACTGAGCGCTGATGACAGGGAGCGGGCCGAGCAGGCGCGCCAGGACTGGGAGTTAAGTAACCTTCAGATCGGCTATGGTGTTAGCACCGAGCAGGCGCGCGACTGGGGTCTACATCGCTCCGCTGGCCGTGGGTTGACGTCGATTGGCATCGAGGAGCCCGCCGAATTCAGCGAACCCGGCCTGTTTATTGTGCGACCTGATAACACGCTTTACTGGGCCCAGATCAGCACGATGCCGTTCGCGCGCCCGCATTTTCGTGAAATCATCGGCGCGCTCAAGTTTGCGCTGGAAAAAGACTACCCGGCGCGCGGCGAACTCAGCTAGCCAACAAGGCCGTCAGGTCCGGCGATCGATGTCGCCGGACTCGACTACACCGGTAAGTAACGTCGTAATCCGAACCCGGGCCAGGTCTTCAGTTTTTTCCAATAACAGAAACAATTGTGTTCTGACCCCTGTTTACGATCTGAATCAAGAGTTATTCCCCAAAGCGGACGCATAAAATTAGCTATGTGGAAAGGTTTTTTATAATTCCTTTACTTTTCATGAAGCTGATAGTAACGCTGCGGGCCAGTCGCCTTTAGAACCGCCAGGGTCAGGGCTTCCCGGTCAATGTCCCCCTCAGCCGACAGCAGCGTCTGGATACGGCCCGACCCAACGCCCTGCGCATGCATAATGCTTGGGGTCAGCACCTCACCCATGGTGGAAACCAAACAACCGTTCGGTGCCACGTTCAGGACGACATCGGCGCCATGTCGAAGTTCGACCAGTGCCTCGCCGATATAAGGTGCAAGCTCACCGATGGGACGGTATGTAGGCAACAACTCACGCGAAGCCTCGATCATCCGGCTGATCGGCGCAGGCATTTCAAGCCCGCTTGCCCGGTAAAGCGGTCGGGCGAGAAGATTACGCCATATGCCACGCAGCAGTTTGATCATGCGAATTTTATGCTTTGCGCTGCGAAGCCTGCTGGTGTCGGCGGTATTTTTTCCAACCCGTGATTGCCTTGCCGAGGTGATCTCCAGTTCGGTACGACTGACTTCCTCAGCCTCTTCGAGAATCACTTCCAGGTATGACATCGCCGGCGACACATGCAAATCGAAGCGTCGAAACCCCATCTCTCCCAACAGGATAAAGAAAATTTCCTCGGCCTGGGCGAGACGCATATAGCCTTCACCGGTAATCAAAATATTCAGCCTGTTCCGCGAATGGGATTTTGGAATTTTCCACTTTGCGACAAACCGCTTCAGTGGTTTGATGAACTCCCGGCCGTGCGCGCGGTAGGCGAAATACATGACTGGCATGCCCGGGATACTGTTCTTGCCCAACGAGGTTAACAGCCACTGGCCGAAACGACCCGGACCGGTAAAGCTCTTGAGTAACTGATAGATTTCCTTCTCTAGCGCTCTAAAATCAGTGATGAAGCGTTGGTACTCCACGTGATCGTGGCAGGCTGCACCGGCACTGAACAGGATTCCTTGCAGAACACCTTTCAGAATGAGTCCCTGGTATATACGTAGCATCATCCAGTCCGGGAAACCGCCCTGGTAACCTTCAGTCTCTTCCAGCAGCATGAACTCAAACAGCGTGCCGCCGGGCATGCTGTTGCAGCTGCGCTCCTGTTTATTGTCAGGCACCGAATTGTTGAAGAAGAGCCGGTGCAAACCGGGAAACTGCCCCTGGCGGCAGGGCCCGGAACCCTGGGTATCGATTAACACCAGGCGTCGTTTGTCAACGAACTCGGGATCGCCAGCCTGCTTGCGTTGCGCGAATTCATCGACACCATTCCTCAGGTCTGAATAAAGGGCTGCTAGCGGGGTACAAACCGCCTGGCCCGCTGCCTTGCGCCCGGTTTTTACCAGCGCCTGCAAATCATAGGTTTCATCGGAATAGTTTTCGATGCAGGTGTAGCCAGCCCCGCGAAACACCGCGGTCAGGGCACGATTGTCACCCATAGTTGGCAGGCAGAGTACATCGGTATCCCGGTTTACCGATTCATGTGATATCAACTCGTCGAGGGTTCTGATTTCGAACGGTTTCTTGCTATCCAGTCCCAGCTTGTCATGCAGGCCCTGTTCGAGTTGCATGACATAAGTGTTTACGCGGTTCTCAAGATGCGCCAGTTCCTTGAGAACGGCATCGGACTGAATCAGCAGGAACGGCCTCTGTTTCATGATCTCGGCAACGTAATGTGCGATGATGCTGTCGGGACCGCAACTGAAGGTCGATACCTGGACCACCGGTAACATGGCGCCCGAGGAATCTTCCTCGATGCGGCGAAACAGTGCTTGCAGGCGTGGATGTCGCAGACGGGTGTGCAAATTCCGGTGCGCAACCGCCTTCAGTGCTGTCAGGATAAAATGCGGATTACGCCAGTAAATATGCGCGTATTCTGGATCGAGTTCAATATCCAGCACGTATGAGGGTATCACTGCCATCTGGCGATCACGCAACAGGCGGCGGATATGGCTGTCGTAGATCCCGGGGTTCAGAACATATTCACGTCCCACGACCAGAGCGACCTGGTGGCCTTCGGCGAGCGCCTGTTCAGCGAGTTCGGCGGCAAAATCCGCCGCCGCCCGGCGCAGCTGCAAGTGATCCTCGATGGCCCCGGCAACGATATTCTGCAGGGTTTTTGCGTCAGGGGTAATCCCGTAGTAGCGAAAAACAGGTTCCAGTCCAATCTGAAACTGGTCGCTCAAAAGGCCCGCATCGAGCTCGTCGATGGCGAAGTGAAACAGGTGAAAACGCGCTTCGGGCTGCGCATCCAGAGCCAGATTACTGGCCACCGCCACGCCACCCTGGTTGGTGCTGCAGGTGAGTCCCCGACTCACTCCACCCGTTGGCATGGTTTCTATCTGCGCGGCCAGGATCAGGCCATGCGGTTGTGCAGCCAGTCGCTGGAACTGCCCCACTGCGCCCATCTGGGGCGCGCAGCAATCGACGTTGAACTGGGGTTGCGCATCGGCCAGGTCACTGTCGCGCACGTTGTCCACGTGTACCGGTATATCCAGCGATGCAAACACCCGCGATAGAAAATAGGCCCACTCGGAGACAGCGAAACTGCGCGGGATAACCAGGCGCCGCGGGTCATCGCTGTGCGGGTGGTGGCTATCGATAAAGTCCCATATTTCCTTGTAGCAATCACGCGGCCGGTTTTCTTTTTTCTGCCCCTTGTGCGATATGAGTTCGTTAATTGCGGTGCATCCGCCCACCGTGAAGGCGATCTTGCGACCGTCGTCGCCCTGCCAGCGCAGTGCACAACGGTTGCAACGGGCCAGTGGATCTCCGCAAACCTTACCCTTGCACTGAATCATGCGTTTTGCAAAATGGGCCTCGAGCAAATCATTGAGGCCTATTGCAACAACGCCCGGTACTGCAGCCTGCTGCAGGCTGCGAACCAGGCCAATACAGGCTCGATGTCCTGGATTGGGTGGCAGCAGGGCATGAATATCGGCACCGATGTAGGAGCGCAGACGGTGGGTAACCGCCAGTGGCAACGGGTCCGACAACATGGTCTGGCCGTGCAATAACACCACCGTGTTGGCGGGTAAATCCAGCTGGCTCCACAGGGTCCGAGCCATATTTTCCACGATCGCCCAGTTCGCTGAAGCAAGGATTTCATCCTGCGGCACACCCTGTGCCTGCAGCTTGCTCGCGTTTTCCATCAGGAACACGGCGCAGGTTGCATTAATACTGAAGGATTGCGGAGCGTTATAGGCCTGTGCCTGTGCTTCGGCCACGGATTGAAGGCCGAACATGGCGCTAAGCGTATCCATCAGGCTACCGGTTCCTGCTGAACACTTGGTGTTCATGGCGTTGTCGAAGAGTTCGGCCTCGTTCAGCGCAATGGTGGAAATCTTGGTGTCCTCACCACCTATGTCAACCAGGATACATAGATCCCGGTTGACCTTCTCGAAGCCCTGTTGCTCAAGCCATTTAACGTGTTGCCGCGCATAATCAATCGAACCCCGCGCGTGCGCATAGTTTTCCACCAGCACCTGGATGCGTTCCGCTAAATCGGGATAGATGCTGGCTAGCGCCTGCTGCACCTGGTAGCGGGCAGATCCGGTAATTCCGACGCTTTGTAATGGCAACTGCTCGATACCCTGTCGCTGCAGGTCGACGAATACATTCTTGACCGTCTCTATCGTGTCGCCAGCGTTGCTGTAGGCTTCGAGAAACAGGACTTCCCCCGTGGCGGCATCGGCCAGAACCGCCTTGGCCATGGTGGAACCAACATCCAACGCCAGAATCAACGCGCGTTGGGCAAGATCCCCGGGTGAGCAAGCGCGTGGCGGTTCGTCCTCCAATCGATGGAATTGTCTACCCGCCTCGTAGCGCTTGCGCAGTTCAACGAAGGAGGGAAAGGTTTCAGGCTGGCTCTGCTTGAGCAGGCGGGAATCGGGTTGTGCAAGGTTGTCGACGCCAACCTTTTTCACCAGTTTCCGCAACGACTTCAGGAGCTGCGTGTTTTCGGGATCGTAGGCAACCTCCGTGACGCCTTGCTCGCGTAACAGATCCTCTGCACAGTCCCGCGCATACCGCCAGCGGAAGATACGTCCAGTCAGATAAACCTTGTCGAAACCGGGTGGCAGCTTCTTAACCGTTTTTTCGACCTCGGACTTCAACGTCGTCGCGAGGGCGGTATCGAGCGGGATCCCCTGGTTTTTGTCAGAGATCGTCGCCGAGGTACTGAACACGCCGCAGCGATCGACGCGCACGGCGGTGGCCTCGCGCCGGGCACGACCCGCCTCACCCAGGTAAGTGTCGAGCAGCACGTCGACCTGTTCGTGCCTGAGGTCAAGTTTTTGCAGTACGCGATCGAGGTTGATCCCCGAGCCCGCGCCACAGCGCGGATTCGTAAGTAACAGATCGTCTTTAAGCTCGCCACTACGATCGACGCCAATAATCAGGTAACCGGACGCCGATAAATCGATAATTGCGAGCGTCTCGACAGCGGCGTTCTCCGGCAGTTCAATCAGGTCCTGGGCAGCCAACCAGAAAGCCGCCGTCGGCAGAATCTGCTTGCCATCGCCAAGCCGCTCCCGGACTGCACCCGCCAACTTTCCGGTGATCACTAGTTGAGACGGGTTCGAATTAGCCGTGCCTGTCCTGGCCTGTCCCACCGACGACAGGGCTTCACCTAAATCGCTGTTGCTGGGAACCACCATGTCCTGTTGCAATGTACCGTCAGTTGCACAAACCTGAAGCCGGACGTGCCTGGTGCCCGCATCGATATAGATCGTGTCCATAGATGCCAACGAACTGTCTACAGTTACTGACTCCCCTGGGCTGCTATTTACGATGTCTTTGAACATAATCCGATTGCTAAAAAACACTATCTTACAACCTAGTAGGAAGCAGCATACGAGACATTGATCTAGATCATACGCCGGAAAGATAGTGACACCCGGACCATTATTGACTGAAGTTTTTCTGGTGGTGCGTGCCCGCCGCGTAAGGATATCAGCATGACGACCAGATCATTTCGATCGAGCCGGGTCCTGCAAAGTCTGGTGCCGTGGGTTCTCGCTGCCATCAAACCGCTAGCGAGTCAATCGGCGATTATGCAAGTTATTGGTCGACTAACGATCTTGATGCGATGTTCGGCTTCAAATTTTTTACCCCGTAACCCGATGGTCTTTATTATTTAACTGGTAAGTACCGAGCAGCTTCCGTACATCAAGTTTGTGGTAACCGAGGCTAAAGTACAGGTTAAAATAGTCGCCGCAGCCCATTTATCAATCCGTGTTTCATCGAAATCCCCGCCAAGTAAATTGTCAGCCAGGTATTTTGCATAACCCCCGTTGCGGCTATCCAGCCCCAGTTTCTTGCGAATCTGCCACTGGATGTCGGTGATAACGCAATAGCCCCAGGGGTTAGCCTTGCTTAGTATCGGCCCTAGTCCATACCAGGAAAACAGGATCAACGTGAGTACGATCAGGTTCAGCATCCGTGTTTCGCAGAAGATCCATCCCACCAGGCTAAACACGATGAGAATCTGGTGAATTCCATGCAGCGCAAAGTCGAGGATTAGAAGAATATACTTGTGCACAGCTGTCATGAACGGAACTCTACAACCGGACATGGCCCGTTTCCAGTTTTTAAACCAGGACGTCTGCTTGAATCAGTGAGACAGGCTGACACTTAATTTAGCTCTGCTGCGTTCATAACCTGCAGTCCTTGACTATCAAGAACCAAAAAGATACCGTTTTTTCGCTGATTACAACAAGCACCGGGATTATGCAGCATTCAACATTTGTCCGGCTTCCAATTGCCATAGTTATACTTTTAACCCTGTCGATCGATACGCTGATGGCCGCGCCACCCGAGGGGTACCGGTTCCTGTCGCTGACCGAGGCGACACAACTGGCGAGCAGCGAAAACAAACCCATGCTGCTGTACTTTGGTCGTTACGGCTGCACTACCTGCCGCAAAATGCATGCGGAGGTTTTCAGCGATGCGTCCCTCAGCGCAAAATATAACACCGCCTTTGTGCTAGCCTATGTCGATACCGAAAGTGGAAATCGCATCAAGCTCGGTAATGGAGAAAGAACCACCGAGATGCAGTTTGCAACCCGTAGCCGAATTCTCGGCACGCCCACATTTATTTACTTCTCACCCGAGCAAAAACCCCTGTTCAAAAAAGCGGGCTTTCAAACTGTAGACCAGATGAACCTGTACGGTGATTACATTCTCGAGAATCATTACCAGTCGATGCCGTTACAAGAGTTTATGGCCCGGCAATGAGAATCAGGTTTGCTGGATTATGCCTCGCCCTGGCTATATTCCAAACGCAGGCGTCTGAGCGCTGGATTTTCGATAGCAGGATCACCGTAACCGGTCCTCCGGTTGGTGCTGTTTACCATCATCTTGACGGTTCGGGTCGTAAACATATTGCCGTAAACGGGGAATCGGTTGCCGTGGTCTGGGAAGACAATCGCAGTCGAGCCCCACAAATCTATGTCACGCTAAAATTGCTGACGCAGGAAACCTTCCCCACAGCCCTGTCGGTGAGTAGTGGCAGCGAAGCATATGAACCGGCCATCGATGCCATTAGCGGTAATCGCTTCGTCTTAACCTTTGAACAGGATGCATCCGTTTTCGCCCGAATACTGACCGTGGAGGGCCTGGCCGAACCAGTCAGGCTCAGTCGGGCAGCGGCCAGCCACGTCAGTATCGCGAGTTTCGGCGAGCGGGTATTTGCCAGCTGGCGCGAACAGAATAACGGCAGATGGGTTGTCAAAATCGCGGCATTACAGGTCACCAACGCTAACCGGATTGTCGTCGGATCCATACAGTCCGTCGAAGCCGACGGTCTGCAGACGCCGGTACTGTTTCCTGCAATCGCGGTCAACAGTGCGGGAATTTGTGTCGCCTGGGAAGACCGGCGAGCCGGGCATACACGTTTACTGGTCAGCCATGCCGAGGACGCCGGGAAGTCTTTCACCGAACCCCAATTTCTCAATGAATTTTTTTCCAACCGAAATCAGTATGACCGGGGTAGCGGTGTCACCAGGGTTTCCCTGGCGTCATTTGGGCAAGATGAAATCCTGGCGGCCTGGATGGACAAGCGCAGAGGCGGTAAGGGTTACGGTATTTTTGCCGCACTCGGTGCCGACGGTGGTGAGAATTTCGGTCCGAATGAAAAGGTGCATGGCGAGGAGGGTGATACACAACCTCACTACAATCCGGCGACTGCAGGCAATCAGGCGGGTGATTTCGTAATAGCCTGGGACGATTTCAGGCGTGGTGACTCTGACATATGGATCAGCGCATATAACCCGGATCTGGAGTGGAGCCAGGATTATGCGCCACCCGTCGCCAGCGGCAGTGGCGAACAGTCGCATCCGTCAATCGTCCTCGACGAACATAACAATCTTCACCTGCTATGGATAGACCGCGACCATCTGGATGGACCGAGCAGGCTTTGGTATAGCCTCGGACGAACGACGCAACAGCAATGAATTGTGATCGGATTGTCTGTTTGGACGACAGCATTTCGCCCGGGCATAACTGGCCGGGTCTTCTGTGCCGGAGTTTAATGCCCGGCGTCGGCGTCTGGCAGAAGGTTGCAACTTAACTATAAACATTTAGTGTCGGCTTACGAGGAAAGAGCTCCCCTGAGAATATCAATTGATGAAACGATGCCTCTTACCAATCCATCCTCTACAACCACAAGATGGTGAATATTATTTTCCACCATTAATTCCGCCGCTTCTTTGACGGATATATCTGCGCTCACTGCGATAGTTTTATGCGTACACATCTCCCACGCACGTTCGGAAATCGGGTTTTTACGGGCATTATGAAAATGCACAAGATCTGGCGCACTAATCACCCCGAAACATTCGCCCTGAGCATTGATGACAGGCACACAGGAAAGATGATGCGAGTCGAGGACCTTTTCGACAGTTTCGACGGTATCGTTAAGCGCTACCGTTATGACACTTTCCTCGATCAGGGAGGTTATTTGTTTGTTCATCAGTCGTTATTTCAAGGTTGCCCGGCTTTAGCTCCGGAAATGAGAGAACAACAGCAGCAGACCGGCAACGATGGGTAATATCGTATAACCGAACAGGTGAATGGAGTTCGCCATTTTTTCACCGTTGCGCTCGATCATCGATTGCAGTTTTTCGATTTTTTCAGGTGCGACCTTTCTCTGGATATAACTATAAATGCCATAAATAATCGCCAGCACCCCGATAATAAAATTGAACCCGATATTCATAACCCCACATAGTAACCCAGCTTCAGGGCGAACAATACAACGTATCGAAATGTTTAATGCCGATTGATATCAATACAATTTTCAAAAAAGGCAAACTATATGAGCAGCACGCCCTGATACATGGGTAGATAAGTTGACTACTGCCATAATTGTTGGCCATCGATTGCAAATGACGAACAACGGGTTAGGTAAAAAAGTTATACTCGATCCTGGTGTCCGTGGTATTGGAAGTAACGCGCCCGGTCAGTAAGATTCAGGTTCGTGGCAATAAACCGGGGGTGAATATGAGTAAAATCGGTACACTCGAAAGCGTCTGGCGCTATCCCGTGAAAAGCATGCGTGGCGAGCAGGTCGAAGAAGTTTTCGTCGCCTACACCGGTGTCATGGGCGATCGTCTTTACGCGATTTCATCGTCGCAAGCACCACCCGAGTTCCCCTGGCACACCAATCGGGAGCAGGAGGAATTTGTACTTTACAGTGCCAGCTATAAAAACCACGAAACTACGCTGAAACCCCCGGCAATGGAGGCGGCGTTCAAGGAAGCGCTCAATCCGCCTTATCCGTTGGCCGATGCTTTTGCCCTCGAAATCAAAACGCCGGCTGGCGTAACGCTCGATGTAGAGGATCCTGCATTTCTCGAAAGCCTGCGCGATAAATCCGCGGGTTCGCTACGCCTGCACTTCACGCAGAAGAACGCGGTTGATTGCCGTCCGCTGTCATTGTTCTCGCGGCAAACACTGCTGCAGCTGGAACAGGAAACCGGACTCGAACTCGATAAACGCCGTTTTCGCGCCAATTTTTACGTGAACTGGGATACAGCAGGCGGGTTTTTCGAAAACGACCTCGTCAATCGAAGCTTGAAAGTCGGCGATCGACTCGAAATCATGGTGCGTGAACTCGATCCGCGCTGTAAGTCAATCACCATCGATCCTGACACGGCGGAAACGCAACCCCGAATTTTGAAACACATCGCCAGGAAACATAACGGTTTTGCCGGGGTATATGCGGCGGTGCTTACAGAAGGAATGGTAAAGCCCGGCGACGAAATCTGTCTGCTGGACTAGCTGGATGAATACGAAATTACACTCCATGGCCGAGATTGCAAGCTTTCGCGCGACCCTCGACGGTATCGAGCACGTAGTGCCATATCAACCCGGAGAGGTGCTGCTGGATTGCATGCTTGACGCCGACCTCGACCCTGCCTTCCAGTGCCAGCAAGGTCACTGTGGATCCTGCATGGTCGTCAGGATAAGCGGAGAGGTGGAGATGCGTCAGAACAACGTGCTCTCCCAACGCGATCTCGACCAGGGTTATGTCCTGCTGTGTCAGTCGATACCGCTGTCGGCTGATGTGCGGGTGGATTGCGATGAGTGAACCTGTGCAGACGCTAACACGGGAGCAGGGTTTCCAGGTAGCCCGATGAAGCGGCGCTATCCGGGTTGCTCATCGTCGAAGAAAACCCGGTCATATTTCATGCGATTGTCCGGATCCACCTCGGTGTCGAGTTCGCGCGCATAACGATGCCCCGAGAACACCGCGCCGGCGATGATCGACGGCGCCAGGCAGTCCCCGATGCGGGTTATTGAGTCTGGCTGGTAGTCGCCAGCGCTGCCAACAGCCTGTTGCAGTTGTTGAAACAGCGAATCGTTGGGTGAACGCATGGTCACGGTCACCACCGCCTCAACCGAGATGCTTTTCCGTTCGCCGGTATAAGTACATTCTACTTGTGCTTCTCGCCCGTTGAAGCTGGCCAGTCCATGCGAGGTCATCAGTTGGACATCCAGCTCCATCAGGCGACGTTGCACGCGACTCTGTTCGGAGGTTTTAGCACCCCAGGCCGATACGATGGTTTCCGGTGTCACCAGGGTGACTGGAATATTTTTCGCGCGCAGCAGTTCGGCAATCACGCTGCCCATGTAGTAGCGATCATCGTCGTAAATCAGCGCAGGGCCCACGGGCAGGCGCCCGGCCATGATGTCATCCGGAGTGAAAACCTGCTCAGCCGGGCCCAGTTCGGCTAGCGGCGTCTTGTTAAACAGGCCTCGCCCGTCTGCCAGCCAGCTGGCGCCGGTTGCTATGACGATATGGTTTGCCTCGACGGCGAGCACATGTTCTGCATCCATCTGGTTATCGAAATAAATATCGACGTTTTCCATTTGCTGAATTTCGTGCACCCGGTAGTTACGCACCCGCGCCCATTCGCCAAGGCCTGGTAAGCTGGACTCGCGGCTCACTCGGCCGCCGAGACTGTGTTCCGCCTCTGCCAGCATCACATGGTAGCCACGGCGGCCGAGCGCACGGGTTGCCTCGAGACCGGCCGGGCCGGAGCCAACTACCAGAATGCTGGAGTCCGAACCTTGCGGCGCAATTTTTTCCGGGTGCCAGCCGCGCCGCCATTCTTCGCTGATGGTCGGGTTCTGCGTGCAACGTATCGGCGTACCGGTACTGTCCCCGGTGTAGCAAATGTTGCAGCCGATGCATTCGCGAATCTCATCGATGCGGCCCTCCTCGATTTTCTTTGGCAGGAACGGATCGGCAATGGATGGTCTCGCGGCGCCGATAAAATCAACGATGCCGCGATTGACCTGGGACACCATCGCGTCGGGCGAGGTGAAACGACCCACCGTCACCACGGGTTTGCTGGTGATCGATTTGACATAGGACATGTAGGCTTCGAGCGAACCTTCCTTGATGAACCGGGAGGCTCCCATTTCGCGGGAATAGTCCTGGATATTGATATCCCACAAATCCGGAAGTTCAGCCAGCATTTCCAGCATTTCGCGATGCTCGGTGTTGACCGGGTTACCATCGCCGCTGCTTTCATCGTCAGCGGAAAACCGTACCGCGACCGCACAGCGATCGCCAACCGCATCCCTGGTTTCCTCGATTAACTCGCGTACCAGCCGCACCCTGTTTTCCAGTGAGCCGCCGTATTCATCGGTACGTGTATTGGTTTTGGCCGACAGAAAATGCGAGAGCAGATAATGATGAGTGGCGTAGACGTAGACGATATCGAATCCCGCATCTCTCGCTCGCAGCGCGGCATTTCGGTGCCAGCGCCTGAGTTCGCGGATATCGGACTTGTCCATCGCACGCGCCTGGTAGGGAATCCCGATCGAGTTGGGCAGGTTGGCCACATCCATGGCGACTTCATTGCTAAACAGGTTGGTGCTGCGTGCGCCGCCAACCCAGAGTTCGGCGCCGGCGAGCGAACCGTGTTCGTGCACCAGTTCGGTCATCATCGAATGCGCCCTGATATCGCCCTGGTCCCACAACGACGCATAAGGGTGGGGCAGGTCGTCGGATGTGGGATGTATCGAACAGTACTCGGTGCAGACAACGCCCCAGCCGCCTTCGGCTTTCATACCACGCAACGCTGCGACCATGCGGGGTCTGAGCCAGCCGAGTCCGGTACAGTGCGGTACCTGGTAGAATCGGTTTCTGGCCGTAACCGGCCCAATTTTTACCGGTTCGAACAATACGTCGTATCGAGGGTCTCGCTTATGCATTGGATGTTTCCTTACTTATCTGGATCTTCGAACAGAACTGTTTCGCGTCGTCATAGTTTGCCTGATTCTACATTTATCGCTATGGTGAAAGTTAACTTAATCGATCCATTCGGATTGTTGCACTTATTCGACAAGCCTTCCCGGTAACTTGGTCCCCGGTCGCGAAATTATTTTGCCCGGTGTTTCGGAATCTCGTTTCAGGGTATAGAATCTAGCCCCACATTTGTAATCAATCCCGATCCTTAAACCCCGTTTAACAGCGAAGTAATCATGTCACTTATCCAATGTATATCCCCGGTCGACGGTAACGTTTACGTCGAACGTGAAACTGCCAGTGCAGATGAAATTCAAGATGCCTTAGCGGCTGCCGAGACCGCACAACTAGCGTGGAAGAATATGCCGCTCGCTGAACGTGGCGCGATTTGTAGCAAGGCCGTCGATGCGTTTATCGCGCGCAAGTCGGAAATTGCCGAGGAATTGACCTGGCAGATGGGGCGCCCGATTTCACAGGGGCCTGGTGAAGTGGCGGGTTTCGAAGAACGTGCGCGCTACATGATCGAGATCGCCGAGCAGGCGCTGGACGATGTCAGGCCAGCGGCGAAAGATGGTTTCACGCGTTACATCAAACGCGAGCCGCTGGGCGTGGTGTTTGTCGTGGCACCGTGGAATTTCCCGTACCTGACTTCGGTAAATGCGATCATGCCGGCACTGTTGGCGGGTAATGCAGTGCTGTTAAAGCATTCCGCGCAAACCCCTTTGTGCGCCGAGCGCTTGCAGCAGGCTTTCGACGAGGCCGGTCTGCCCGCTGGAGTGTTTCAGCATTTACATTTGAGCCATAGCGATACTGAGAGCGTGATCAAGTCCCCCGAAATTGATTTTGTCGCGTTTACCGGCTCGGTGCAGGGTGGCGAAATGGTTGAACGCGCGGCGGTCGGACGTTTTATCGGGGCCGGCCTCGAACTGGGCGGCAAGGATCCGGCTTATGTGCGCAAGGACGCCAATTTGCAGCATGCTATCGAAACCGTTACCGACGGTGCGATTTTCAACTCCGGGCAATCCTGTTGTGGTATCGAGCGCGTTTATGTGGATGAGTCGATCATGGCGGAATTTGTCGACGGCGTGGTCGCCCTGGTCAAGGGCTATAATCTCGGACGCCCCGATGACACGGACACCAACATGGGGCCGCTGGTTAAATCCAGCGCCGCCGACTTCGTGCGCCGACAAATCGACGAAGCGATCGCCGCGGGCGCTCGCGCCCATATCGATGCCGCCAGTTTCGAGGCGGATGCTCCGGGTAGTCCATATCTCGCACCGCAGGTTCTGACCAATGTCGACCATTCAATGCGGATCATGACCGAAGAAACTTTCGGACCGGTTATCGCCATCATGTCGGTCAGCGGCGACGACGAAGC
>Ga0265303_10000842_pt1 | contig 18085 bp, 18 predicted proteins | sample Helome_2_FD_192494 | JGI IMG/M metagenome (GOLD analysis project Ga0265303, IMG submission 192494) | Marine sediment microbial communities from subtidal zone of North Sea - Hel_20160317 (Illumina Assembly) | ecosystem: Environmental > Aquatic > Marine > Subtidal zone > Sediment ... | reverse complement strand
CTCGCGGTAGCGCGCAGCGAGATCCATGATGCCGCCCATGACCACGTGGTCGCGAAACTGCACGCCTTTGACCACCTGGCCGTCGCGCACATCGAGGCACGGAATTATGCGTCTTGCAAGAATTGCGCTATCTCCCCGAGGGTGAGCCGGCCGTCCAGCAGGGCCTTGCCTGACACCACGCCGGCTGCCCCGGTGGCCGCCAGGGCTGGCAGGTCGGCCGCGCTCTTGACGCCGCCCGAAGCAATGAAGCGCACGTCCGGGTAGCGCCGGGCACAGTCGGCGTACAGGCTGATATTCGGCCCTTCCAGCGTGCCGTCACGGGCAATGTCCGTGCACAGCACGTCGCGTGTGCCTGCGGCCAGGTAACGGTCGAGCAAGTCCCAGAGCGTGATGTCGCTGCCACGGGTCCAGCCGTGCGTCTGCGGCATCGGCGTGCCGTTTTCGATGCGGACGTCGAAGGCCAGCACCACGCGCTCGGCACCTACCGAACTCATCCAGCCGATCACTTCGTCCGGCGACTGCACCGCGACGGAGCCGATCACCGCCCGTTCGGCGCCACTCGCCAGGAGCTGCTCCAGCCGCACCGCGTCGCGGATTCCGCCACCGGCCTGCACGCGCAGCCCGGTGGCCGCAAAGGCTTCGATGAGTGGCAGGTTGACCGGATCGCCGGTCTTCGCACCGTTCAGGTCCACCGCGTGCAGACGCGTCAGGCCGGCGGCCAGATAGCGCTGCGCGAGTTCCACCGGGTCCTGGTCGTAGTGCGTGACCTGGTCGAAGTCGCCCTTGTACAGGCGCACGACTCGCCCGTTCAGCAGGTCGATGGCAGGGATGACTTCCACTAGGTATTCCGGAGCTCGAGAAAATTAGCCAGCACCTGCGCGCCGTGCGCGCCCGAGCGTTCCGGATGAAACTGGGTGGCGACGAAATTGCCGCGCTCGACCACGGCGGAGAAATCCCGGCCGTACTCGCAACGCCCCGTGGTGCAGTCCGTGACCGGCAGCGCGTAACTGTGAACGAAGTAGAACTGCGCGCCGTCTGGAATACTGGCCAGCAGTCGTGACTCCGGCGTTTGCCGCACGCGGTTCCAGCCCATGTGCGGTACCGGGTGGTCCGCGTCCGCTGCAAAGCGGTGGGCGGTGCCGGGCAGGATGCCCAGGCACTCGGCATCTTCTTCCTCCGAACCGTCGAACAGCAGCTGCAGGCCCAGGCAGATGCCGAGCACGGGTTGCGTCAGTGTCGGGATGACGTAGTCGAGCCCGCTGGCGCGCAGCCGGGTCATCGCATCTCGCGCCGCGCCGACGCCAGGCAGGATTACCCGCTCTGCGGCGCGGATTCGTCCGGCGTCCGTAGTGAGTTCACCCTGCACGCCCAGGCGGGCGAGGGCAAAAGTCAGCGACGCAATGTTCGCGCCGCCGCCGTCCACGACAGCTATGTCCTGTTTGGCCGCAGCGCTCACAGCGTGCCTTTCGTACTCGGTAATTCCTGGCCTTCCCGGCGAATAGCCTGGCGCAGCGCACGCCCGGTGGCTTTGAAGCAAGATTCCACCATGTGATGGGTGTTCTCACCCTGTACGCTCAGGTGCAGCGACGCGCCCAGGCTTTCGGCCAGGGACCGGAAAAAGTGCGGCACCATCTCCGTAGGCAGACCGCCCACCTCCGGGCGCGGGAATTCGCCTTCGAACACGGAATAGGGCCGCCCGGACAGGTCCAGGGCCACCTGCGCGCGGGTTTCATCCATGGGCAGCAGGAAGCCGAAGCGCGCGATACCGCGCTTGTCACCAAGGGCATCGCGCAGGGCCTGGCCGAGGCTCAGCGCGGTGTCTTCTACCGTGTGGTGTTCATCGACGTGCAGGTCGCCCTCGCAGTTCAGCCGCAGCGCGAACCCACCGTGTTTTGCGACCTGCTCGAGCATGTGATCGAAAAAGCCGATACCGGTGCTGACCTCGATGGGCCCCTCGCGGTCCAGGTCTACATCGACACGAATCTTCGTCTCCCGCGTTTGCCGGTTTACCGTTGCTGTACGCGGCTTGTCGATGAGTTCGCGCACGATAGTGGCCCAGGCCTGTGCGTGCCCGGGATCGATGCGGACGGCTGGCACACCGATGTTGGCGCCGAGTTCCAGGTCTGTCTTGCGGTCGCCAATGACCAGGCTGGCTAACTTGTTCACGTCGACGCGGTCAAAGAAATCGCCGACGTGTCCCGGTCTGGGTTTGCGGCACAGGCACGCGTCGTCCGGCATGTGCGGGCACACGAAGACTTCGAGGAACTCGATGCCCTGGGACGCGAAGAGTTCGATGACAAAGTCCTGGACTGCGCGGAAGTCGGCCTCCGGGAAGCTGTCGGTACCCAGCCCGTCCTGGTTGGTCACCATCACGAACTCATAGCCGGCGTCTTTGAGTCGCAGCAGGGCCGGCACCACGCCCGGCACCAGCGCCACCTTGTCCAGCCGGTCTACCTGCTCGTCGGCCGGCTCAAGGATCAGCGTGCCGTCGCGGTCGATAAATGCAATGCGTTTGCCGTTCGCCATGTCAGTTCACTGCCTCCAGCGCTGCCAGCAGCTGGTCATTGTCCTCAGGGCTGCCCACCGTGATGCGAATGCAGCCCGGCGTCCACGGGCTGTCGCTGAAATCCCGGATCAGCACGCCACCGGCCCTGGCAGCGGTCATTAGCGCGGCTGGGTCGGCCGCTGCCACCAGGATGAAATTCGCTTCACTGGGCCATACCCGGCGCACGCCCCGGTGCGCCGCGAGCTGCGCCGACAGGCGCTCGCGCTCCTGCCGGATGCCTGCCAGCCGGGTATCGGCCGTAGCGCGAGCTCCCGGGGCCAGCGCGGCGCGCACGACGGCTTCGCACGGCGCCGGGAACGCGTAGGGCGGCATGATCCGCCCGGTCATGTCCACGATCTCGGCGGAACTGATCAGTGCGCCGCAGCGCACGCCGGCAAGGCCGAGGGCCTTGGACAAAGTTCGCAGCACGACCAGCTGGGGGTAGCGATCCAGCAGCGCCATCAGCTCAGCCGCGTTCGCCGCGAATTCCGCGTACGCGGCGTCCACGACTACCAGCGCCCGATCCTCCACCGCGTCGCATACCGCCGCGACATCGGCGACGGCCAGTGCGTTGCCGGTGGGATTGTTCGGTGAACAGAGAAACACGAGCCGCGTGCGTGCGGTGATCGCGGCCCGGACGCCGTCCAGGTCCAGGGAAAAACCGTCTTCTGCGAGCAGCGGGACTTCGATAATGCCTGCGCCCTGCACCTGCGCGTAGTGGGCGTACATGCCAAACGTCGGCGGGCAGATGATGATGTCGTCCCGGCCCGGCCGGCACACCGCGCGAATCAGCAGCTCGATGGCCTCGGATGAACCCCGCGTGACGAGTAGCTGGTCCCCGGGTACACCGTAGTGATCTGCGAGACGTTCCGTCAGCGCATCGGGGCGCACCGGCGGATAGCGGTTCAGGCCCTCTGCGCCGGCACTCGACCACGGCACTTCATTCGCATTGAGGCGCAGCAGGCCGGCCGCATAGGTGGCCGCCCGGTAGGGTTCCAGCGACCGGAGTTCCGGCCGGAACAGCGCCGTCAGGCCACTCATGCCGCGCCGCGCTTCGACTGGCGCCGCAGGCGCACCCGCACGGCCTCCGCATGGGCTTCCAGGCCCTCGAGCCCGGCCAGGGTCGTCACCGTATCGCCGAGCCCGGCCAGGCCGTCGCGACTCAGTTCCTGGAACGTCACCTGTTTCTGGAAGCTCCCGACGGACAGACCGCTATAGCTGCGGGCATAGCCGTAGGTGGGCAGCACGTGGTTGGTGCCGCTGCAATAGTCCCCCACGGCCTCCGGCGTCCACGGCCCGAGGAAGACGGAACCTGCATTAATAATTAAATCAACGTATTGCCGTGGCTTATCAATCTGAAGTATTAAGTGCTCCGGTGCATAACGATTGACGATTTCAAAGGCCTCGTCGAGATCGCGCACCAGGATCACGGCCCCGTGCTGCAGGGAGGCGCCGATGGTCTCGCGCCGCGGCAGCGCCGGCAGGGCCGCCGCTATGGCCCGCTGCGCCGCGTCGGCGAGGCCCGGATCCGTGCAAACCAGGATGGCCTGGGAATCCGGGCCGTGTTCCGCCTGGGACATCAGGTCCAGCGCGACGAATTCCGGATCGGCGCCGGCGTCGGCGACCACCATGACTTCAGACGGTCCCGCCGGCATATCCAGCGCGGCGCCGGCGGGATCTGCCGCGACCTGGGTTTTTGCCGCCGTCACCCACGCGTTGCCGGGACCAAAGATTTTGTCGACCTTTGGCACGGTATCGGTGCCGTAGGCCATGGCCGCAACGGCCTGCGCTCCGCCGACCTTGAAGATTCGCTCCACACCGCAGGCCTGCGCGGCGACCACCACCGCCGGATCGGCGCGGCCGTCCGGACGCGGCGGGGTGCAGATCACCCGCACCGGGCAACCTGCAAGCCCTGCGGGCACCGCGAGCATGATGGCGGTGGAGGGCAGCGGTGCGCTGCCCGCCGGCACATACAGCCCGACGGCCGGGACCGGCCGCGAAATCCGTTCGCAAATCACCCCCGGGGCCGTTTCGATGCGGATCGGCGGCGCCAGCTGCGCGGTGTGAAAACGCTCGACATTCGCGATGGCCCGGTCAATGGCTTCGATCGCCGTAGCGCCAAGTTCCGCAAGGGCAGACGCGGCTTCATCCGCACTCACTTGCAGCGATTCCAGCGTCGCACCGTCGAAGTCTTTGGCATAGCGCAGCAGCGCTGCGTCGCCATCGCGCCGGACGGTCGCAATGATCTCCGCGGCCTGCGCCGCCACGTCCGGGTTAGCCCTGACGGCCGGGCGGGTCAGCGCATCAAGTCGCGCGCTCTCGTCCAGTTCGCTCCAGCGAATGTTCTTCATGCCGGTACTCATGCCAGCATTTTCTCCACGGGCACTACGAGCACCGAACTCGCGCCGACGCTCTTCAGGTTCTCGAGGGTTTCCCAGAACACGGTCTCGCGGCAGACCATGTGCACGGCCACTTTGTCGTCGCGGCCTTCCAGGGGCAGCACCGTGGGCGCCTCGGATCCCGGCAGCAGTTCGCAGATCTGGGCCAGCGCACTCTTGGGCGCATGCATCATGATGTACTTGCTCTCCCGAACCTGCATCACGCCCTCGATGCGCTGCATCAGGCGGTCGACCCACGCCTCTTTTTCCGCAGGTATCTCCACCGGGGTGCGCAGAATGACCGCCTCACTGTCGAGAATGGTCTCGCCTTCGCGAATCCTGTGGGCTGTCATCGTTGTGCCGGTGGACACCAGGTCGCAAATCACATCGGCGCGGCCGAGGCTAGGCGCGATTTCCACCGCGCCGGAAAACTCCACCACTTCGGCGGCAATGCCTTCGCGGCGGAGGTAGTCCGTCACCATGTTGGGGTAACTCGTGGCGATGCGCTGGCCCTGCAGATCGGCAACCGACTGCACGGGCCCCTCTTCCGGGTAGCCAAAAGACAACCGGCAGTGGCCGTAGTCCAGGCGCTGGGCGATGGAGAAGGGTTCGCCAGCATCGAGGTCGTCGAAGCCCAGCCGGGCCTCTTCGACGATGTTGAGGCCCACCACGCCCAGGTCGCAGACGTCATCACGCACCAGGGCCGGGATGTCGTCGTCGCGCACCAGCAGGATGTCCAGGGGCATGTTCTCGCCAAAGCAGATCAGCTGATCGCGGGCGCGGGTGTACTTCAGCCCGCAGCGCTGCAGCAGGTCCAGCGAGTGGTCCGTCAGGCGCCCGGACTTCTGAATTGCGATTTTTATACGTGTTTCTTTATCAATCATTTAAAATTACTTTTTAAGGTGCTTTAACACCTTTTGATAGCCGCCGGCACCGTTGCTGAGGTAGCGCGCCACACGGCTGATGGTGGTCAGGCTGACGCCGGTGCGGTCGTGAATCTGGCGATAGCTCAGACCCTCGGCGAGGCACTCGGCAACGGCCCAGCGATCTTTCAGGGCCTGCAATTCCGCAGGCGTGCAGAGATCCTGGAAAAACGCCCGGCACTCGGCCAGGTCGCGCAGGCTCAGCAACGCGCGGAACAGCTCGTCTTCGGCCGCGACTTCCTCGTGCGGACTGAGAATCCGATGATCTTTCATGGCTCCAGGGTGTTCAAATGTACTAATATGCTAGTACATTAAAACACCCCCGACAAGCTGGTTGACCGACTTTGTGACGGGCCCCTAAACTCCGCCGCCCGCGACGCACGAGCCCGCCGCCAGCCACCCGGACCCGCGTTATGAGCCAGGACAAGACCAGACAGACCCGCGCCGTCCGGGCTGCGGTGCACACGGACACGCAGTACGGCGCGGTCATGCCGCCGCTCTACCTGAGTTCGAATTTTGCCTTCGAGGAGCTGGGCAAGGCCGGTCCCTACGACTACACGCGCACCGCAAATCCCACCCGCGACGCACTGGCCGACGCGCTGGCGGAGCTGGAAGGTGGGGCGGGTGCCACGGTGACCGCATCCGGCATGGCGGCAATACACCTGGCCTGCCAGCTGCTGAACCCCGGCGATCTGATCGTGGGGCCGCGGGACTGCTACGGCGGTACGTTCCGGCTGCTCACCCAGTGCGCGGAGCGTGGGCTGTTCCAGGTGGAGCTGATCGACCAGGCGGACGCCGGGGCCGTCGACGCCGCCGTGGCCAGGGGGCCGCGGATGATTTGGGTGGAAACCCCGACCAACCCGCTGCTGCGCCTGATCGATCTCGCTGATATCAGCGCCCGGGCCAGGACCTGTGGCGCGCTGCTGGCGGTGGACAATACTTTCCTGTCGCCGGCGCTGCAGCGCCCGCTGGAATTCGGCGCCGACCTGGTGGTGCATTCCACCACCAAGTACCTGAATGGCCACAGCGACATGGTGGGTGGTGCTGTCATCGCCGGCACGCAGGAACTCGCCGCGGAGATGCGCTACTGGGGCAACGCGCTTGGTCTGACCGGCTCGCCCTTCGACGCCTTCCTGACCCTGCGCGGCATCCGCACCCTCTACGCGCGCATGCGTCAGCACGAAGAAAACGCTATGGCACTGGCGGCAACGCTACAGGGCCACCCGGCCGTAGCGCAGGTGCACTACCCGGGCCTGGCGTCCCACCCGGACCATGCACTGGCGAAACGCCAGCAGTCGGGCTTTGGCGGCATGCTGAGCTTCGAACTGGCCAGGGGCGAGGCGGGTGTCCGCTGCCTGCTGGACGCCGTCGAGCTCTATACCCTGGCCGAGTCCCTCGGCGGGGTGGAAAGCCTGATTTGCCACCCGGCAAGCATGAGCCACGCGACTTTCGACGCAGCCAGCCTGACGGCTGCGGGCATCGGGCCGGGCTTGCTCCGGATTTCCGTCGGCATCGAGTCGCCCGACGACCTGGTGCAGGATCTGCAGCGCGGCCTGGACGCCGCCGCTTAAGCCAGGGCCTCGAAAGCGGCCAGCACTGCGTCGCCCATTGCCACCGTGCCAATGCTGGCAGCACCTGGCTCGGCAATATCGCCGGTGTGGTGGCCCGCCGCCACTGCGTTGAAGACGGCCTGTTCGATGCGCCCGGCCAGTTCCTCCAGGCCCAGGGAATAGCGCAGCAACATCGCCACGCTCAGTATGGTGCCGCAAGGATTCGCAATGCCCCGCCCGGCAATGTCCGGTGCCGAGCCGTGGATCGGCTCAAACAGGCCGCGTCGGTCGGCATTCAGCGATGCCGAAGGCAACATCCCTAGCGACCCCGACAGCATGGACGCCTCGTCCGTGAGCAGGTCGCCGAACAGGTTCTCCGTGACGATGACATCGAACTCCGCGGCGCGCGACAGCAGGTGCATCATGGCGGCATCTGCCAGCATGTGTTCCAGCTGCAGGTCGCTGAAGTCCCTGGCGTAAACGTCTGTGGTCACGCTGCGCCACAGGCGCGAAGTATCCATGACATTGGCTTTGTCCACGGACGTGACGTGGCCGCGACGCCCGCGGGCCAGCTCACCGGCCATGCGGACCACGCGCTCGATTTCTTCCCGGGTGTACGTGCACAGGTCCCGCGCCGAGTTGTCATCGCGGGATTTCTCGCCGAAATACACGCCGCCGGTGAGTTCGCGGACGACAAGTATGTCCACGCCCTCGAGGCGTTCGGGTTTCAGGGGCGATGCTGCGTACAGCGCCGGGTGAGTCTTCACCGGGCGCAGGTTGGCGTAGACCTGCATCGCAGAGCGCATGTCGAGCAGGCCCTGCTCGGGACGCACCTTGGCATTTGGGTCGCTCCACCTGGGTCCGCCCACGGCGCCCAGCAGCACCGCATCGGCCTCTTTGCAAAGCGCCCGGGTATCAGCAGGAAAGGGGTCACCGGTGGCGTCCATGGCCGCACCACCGATCAGCGCTTCACGAACCTCGAAACTCTGGCCTGCCGCCTGGCCGGCAGCCGCCAGCACCCGCAGAGCCTGGGTGATGATTTCCGGGCCGATACCGTCGCCCGGCAGGACCGTAATCAGGGCTGCCACGGACGATCCTGTTCGAATTCGGCAATGTCGTCCGCCTGCGACAGCAGGAAACCCAGCTGGTCGATGCCTTCCATCAGGCAGTGGCGGGAGAAGCCGTCCAGCGGAAAGGTCACCGTGCTGCCGTCCGCCAGCGTCAGCGTCCGCGTGTCGACGTCCACCGTGACCTCGGCGCCAGGATTGGCCAGCAGCGCTGCGTGGACATCGGCTGGGACGATGACCGGCACCAGGCCGTTTTTCAACGCGTTGTTGCGGAAAATGTCCGCAATGCGCGTGCTGATCACCGCACGGAAGCCGAAGTCCACGAGGCCCCACGGCGCGTGTTCGCGCGACGACCCGCAGCCGAAATTGTTCCCGGCCACCAGGATCTGGCAGTCCTTCGCGTCGGGCGCATTCAGCGGGAAGTCGGGCACCGGCTCGCCGGCCTTGTCGTAGCGCCAGTCGGCGAAGGCCGCATCGCCCAAACCTTCCTTGTCCGTGGTGGTCAGGTAGCGCGCCGGCATGATCTGGTCGGTGTCGATATCCGTCTGCGGCATCGCAATCGTGCGCGACGTAATGCGGGTGATTCGTTCCATGTCGGTGGTCTCAGTGATTGAGCAGTGTGCGCGGATCGGCGATCTGTCCGGCCACCGCAGATGCTGCGGCCGTCTGGGGGCTGGCCAGCACGGTGCGCGCACCGACACCCTGTCGGCCTTCGAAGTTGCGATTGCTGGTACTGACGCAGAGTTTGCCCGCTGGCACCACGTCGCCATTCATGCCGAGGCACATCGAGCAGCCGGCTTCACGCCATTCCGCGCCCGCGGCGAGGAAGACTGCGTCCAGGCCCTCGGCTTCGGCCTGTTGTTTTACCAGCTGGGAGCCGGGTACGACCAGCATGCGCACATTGTCGGCGACCCGCCGGCCGTCGAGAACGCGGGCCGTTTCGCGCAGGTCCGACAGCCGGGAGTTGGTGCAGCTGCCCACGAACACCACGTCCACCGGCGTACCCAGCATCGGCCGGCCAGCTTCCAGGCCCATGTAATCCAGTGCCTTGCGGAAGCTGAGGTTGCCGGTGTCTGCCGGGATATGGCCGGTGACCGGCACCACCATGCCCGGATTCGTGCCGAACGTGACCTGGGGTGCCAGGTCGCTGACGTCGAGATTCACTTCCAGGTCAAAGACCGCGTCTTCGTCAGACGGCAGGCCCAGCCAGCGGGCCACGGCCGCATCCCAGTCTGCCCCCTGTGGCACCCGCGGGCGCCCGGCCAGGTATTCCACCGTGGTGTGGTCGGGCGCGATCATGCCGGCCCGCGCGCCGCCTTCAATGGTCATATTGCAGACCGTCATCCGCTCTTCCATGGTCAGCCCGCGGATCGCGCTGCCGCGGTATTCCAGGACATGGCCAACACCGCCGTCCACGCCAATTCGCCCGATCAGGGCGAGTACCAGGTCTTTCGCGCCCACCCCGGGCTTCAGCGCGCCCTGGATGTTGATGGCCATGGTCTTCGGCTGCCGCTGCAGCAGGGTTTGCGTCGCGAGGACATGGCCGACTTCGGTGCTGCCGATGCCGAAGGCCAGCGCCCCGAAAGCGCCATGCGTGCTGGAATGGCTGTCACCGCAGACGATGGTCTTGCCCGGCTGAGTCGCGCCCAGCTCCGGCCCGATGACATGCACGATGCCGCGGTGTTCGCTGTCAAAACCCAGCAGGTCAATGCCGAACTCGTTGCAGTTCAGGATCATCTGCCGAATCTGGCCGGCCGCGGCGGGCTCGGCCACGACATCGAGATCGCCGAGGCTTGCGATAGGCACGGTGGGCGTGGAGTGGTCCATAGTCGCCAGGGTGAGATCCGGGCGCCGCACGGGCAGGCCGCGCTCGCGCAGCTCATCGAAGGCCTGCGGCGTAGTGACCTCGTGAATCAGGTGCAGGTCGATGTAGAACACCGCCGGATTGTCGGGGCTTTCCGGCACGACCAGGTGCTCTTGCCAGACTTTCTCGAAAAGAGTTTGACCACTCATAAGCAGGTCTCCGTGATTCTTGTATGGGTCCTGCCGGTGGGTGTCCGGCGGCCGGATTCAGCGGGACGCGGCGAGCTCGCCCGCACTTTGCCCGGGCAGCACGGGTTCGAGCCAACCCCAGCGATCCTGCGTGCGGCCGTCAAACAGGCCGAAAAAGCTGTCCTGCAGCTGCCGGGTTATTGGACCGCGGCCGCCGTTGCCCACCGGCACCTTGTCGACGGAGCGCACGGGCGTCACTTCCGCCGCCGTCCCGGTCAGGAAGATTTCATCGGCGATGTAGAGCATTTCGCGGGGAATGCTCTGTTCGACGACTACGAGGCCGAGTTGGTCGGCCAGCGTCATCACGGTGTCGCGGGTGATGCCGGTCAGGATCGACGCGCAGGCCGGGGGTGTGTAGAGCTTGCCGTCGCGCACCAGGAAGATGTTCTCACCCGCGCCTTCGCTGACCATGCCGTCGGTGGCCAGCGCAATGCCTTCGGCAAAGCCGCGCTCCTTGGCCTCCAGGCTGATGAGCGTGCTCGACAGGTAGTTGCCGCCGGCCTTTGCCAGGGCGGGCATCGTATTGGGCGCTGCCCGTTGCCAGGACGACACGCAGACATCGACCCCGTTCTCCAGCCCTTCGTCGCCCAGATACGCGCCCCATTCCCAGGCCGCAACCGACAGTTCCACCGGGTGGTCCGGCCCCGGGGCCAGGCCGATCTCACCATAGCCCCGGAAGGCAATGGGACGAATATAAGCGCCGTTGTCGAGGCCGTTGCGCGCGACGACTGCCCGGCAGGCGGCGTTGATGTCGTCGGCGGAGTAGGGGATCCGGATACGGTGAATCTTGGCCGAGTCCAGCATGCGTTGGGTGTGGGCCTGCAGCCGGAACACCATGGACCCCGCCGGCGTGGGGTAGACGCGAATGCCCTCGAACACGGAAGAGCCATAGTGCAGCGCGTGCGTCATCACATGCACGCGGGCCTCCGCCCACGGCACGAGCTCGCCGTTGTGCCAGATCCACTCGCTCTTCTTCATCGGTCATCGACTCCGGGCGTTGTCCGCGCTTAGATCGTTGCGGCCTGCTGAGCCGCATCGGTTTCGGCGCCTGCGCTGTCGTGCGTTGTTATCCGGGCCACGCGGTTGATGACCTCGAGATAGGCCCGGGCGGCAGCCTCGACTATGTCGGTGCTGACGCCGTTGCCCCGGTAACTATGGCCATTATATTCCACGGTAACAGTCACCTCACCCTGGGCGTCTTCGCCGATGGACACGCTGCGAACCTCGAAATTGCGCAGATCCAGGTCAATGCCAGTGGCGCGCTCAAGCGCGGTGAACGCAGCCTCAACAGGGCCGTCGCCCACGGCCGCTTCCTTGACCGTTCGGCCGTCGGTATGGCTCAGCTGCACCGCCCCGGCCGCGATGGTCCCGGTGCCGGCCGAGATATGCAGTTCATCAATGCCCCACGGGCCGCTGCTGCCAGCCTCGGCGTTCATGATGATGGCTTCCAGGTCTGAGTCGAACAGTTCCTTCTTGCGGTCTGCCAACTGCTTGAAGGCCTTGAAGGCGCGATTCAGTTCCGTGTCGTCCAGCTGGAAGCCCAGCTCCGCAACCCGTTCCCGGAAGGCGTGCCGGCCGCTATGTTTGCCCAGCACCAGGTTCGACCGGCTCAGCCCTACGTCTTCCGGGCGCATGATTTCGTAGGTGGAGGCGTGCTTCAGCATGCCGTGCTGGTGAATGCCCGCTTCATGGGCAAAGGCGTTCTCCCCGACGATGGCCTTGTTTCGCGGGATATGCATGCCGGTAATGCTGGCGACCAGCCGACTGGTCGGGTACAGCTTGCGGGTGTCGATGCCGGTATCCAGGCCGAAGTGCTCGGCCCGCGTGTGCAGCGCCATGACCACTTCTTCCAGCGAGCAGTTGCCGGCCCGTTCGCCGATGCCGTTGATGGTGCACTCTACCTGCCGGGCGCCGGCGCCTACGGCGGCCAGGCTGTTGGCCACTGCCATGCCCAGGTCGTCGTGGCAGTGCACGCTCAGCACCGCGTCGGCGATGTTCGGCACCTGCTCACGCAGGTAATGGAATAACTCGGCAAACTCGCTGGGCACCGTGTAGCCCACCGTGTCGGGGATATTCACCGTGCGGGCGCCGGCCTCGATCACCGCCGTCACAACCTCCGCCAGGTAGGCCGGTTCCGTACGGGACGCGTCTTCGGGCGAGAACTCCACGTCGTCGCAGGACTCCCGCGCCAGGCGCACGGCGTCCACGGCTTGCCGGATGATCTGCTCCTTGGCCAGTTCCAGCTTGTATTTGCGGTGAATCTCGCTGGTGGCAACGAACACGTGAATGCGCCGGTTGGCGGCCGGCTCCAGCGCCCGCGCCGCCCGCTCGATGTCACCGGGATGGCAGCGGGCCAGGCTGCAGATTCGCGGGCCTTCCACGCTGTCGGCAATGGCCTTGACCGACTCGAAGTCGCCGGGCGACGCGGCAGCGAAACCGGCCTCGATCACATCCACGCGCAGGTCGCGGAGCGCAGCCGCCACGCGCAGCTTTTCCCCGAGGGTCATGCTGCAGCCGGGTGCCTGTTCGCCATCGCGCAAGGTCGTGTCGAAAATCGTGACACGCTTGTTTGCCTGCTCGTTCATTGCTCGTCTCCGTTGCTGACCCGGCGCTTCCCGGGCCTCAGTTCTCCTCGTTCAACCAGGGCATCCTGGCTCTCAGCGCCACGCCCACCGGCTCGATGGGGTGCTCGAGATCCTGGCCGAGGAGTCGCTTGAACTCCGGTTGTCCGGCTTCATTCTCCTCGATCCAGCGGCGGGAAAAGACGCCATCCTGTATGTCCTTCAACACCTCTTTCATCCGCTCCCGCACGTGCTGGTCGACGACCCGGGGGCCGCTGATCAGGTCGCCCCACTGGGCCGTTTCGCTGATGAATTGGTGCATCTTGGCCAGGCCACCTTCGTGCAGCAGATCGACGATCAGTTTCAGCTCGTGCATACACTCGAAGTAGGCCACCTCCGGCTGGTAGCCGGCGTCTACCAGGGTCTCGTAGCCAGCCAGGACCAGCTCCGTGGCGCCGCCGCACAGCACCGCCTGCTCGCCGAACAGGTCAGTTTCGGTTTCTTCGGCGAAGGTCGTCTCGAGCACGCCGGCGCGCGCGCCGCCGATGCCGTGGGCATAGGCCAGCGCGGTGGCCAGCGCATGACCGCTGGCATCCTGGGCCACGGCAACCAGGCAGGGCACGCCCTTGCCCTGTTCGTACTGTCGGCGCACGAGATCGCCGGGACCCTTCGGGGCGATCAGCACCACGTCAAGGTCTTTCCTCGGCTCGATCTGGCCGAAGTGAATATTGAACCCATGGGCGAACAACAGCGTGGCGCCCTGGGGTATGGAATCCTCGATCTTGCCGTACAGCTGGGCCTGCGCCGTATCGGGGAGCAGAAAGGCGACCAGGTCGGCCCCCGCTGCCGCGGCCGCCGGTTCCTGCACTTTGCAGCCGTCGGCCTCTGCCTTGGCCCAGGTCTTGCCGCCGGGACGCAGACCGACGACCACGTCCATGCCACTGTCGCGCAGGTTCAGCGCGTGAGCCCGACCCTGGCTGCCGTAGCCGATCACGGCAATCCGTTTGCCGGCCAGCCGGGTGGCGTCCACGTCACTCTCTGCATAGATTTTCATTCGAGGTTCTCCTGCGGAAACGTCCGCGATCGTTCATTTTGGTCCAGAGGGGCACAAAAAAACCCCGCTACCTGGGCCGGTGCGGGGTCTTGAAATCTGTCAGCCCGTTCAGGCGCCCAGAGGCCCGCACCTCCGCTGCGTAAGCTCGAGGAGCAGGAGCACCGGCACCCGGCGCCAGTCAACGTCATTTACTGTCGACACACTATACATTCGGAAAATGGTCAGGGATGTTGCGGGCCTTGTCAACCTCCAATGTCACGCCGGTGCCCTGTGCTATCCTCGCGCCGCGGTTTCGCGCGGGGCCAGTGCTGGCACCGAAGGGTTCGCAACCCCGCAGACGCTTCCGGCCGGTGCACTTGTCACCCGGCTCCGGAACGGGTGGTTGGAGCAACAAATTTCGCCTGCGATGCTAATGCAGGGCCCGGCCTACCTGTAGTAAGGTATTGGGGCTTTAGGCTTGCGGTTGCGCGCAGGTAAAAACAAGCGTGCTCGGTGGCGCGTAATCTCGAACAAATTGCTGTCAAGGGGATCCCTCATGAGTCCAAGAAGCTGGATGTCGTGGCTCGTGGCAGGCAGTGCCGTCTGTGCACTGTTGCCTTCCTTCGCCATGGCTCAGTCCTTACAAAAGGTACTGAATACACAGGAACAGCGCATTCGCCTCGCACAGGAATCGCAAGAACGCGTTGACAACACGGTCAAGCAGACGCGCAGCCTGGAAGACCAGTACAAGGCCGTGCTGAAAGAAATCGAGGGGCTGGAAGTCTACAACACGCTGCTTCAGCGGCAGGTTGACAACCAGGTGCTGCAATTGACTGACCTGGAAGAGTCCCTGCAGCAGGTAGAGGTCATCAACCGGCAGATCGTGCCGATCATGACGAAGATGATCGAAGGACTTGAGCAGTTCGTAGATCTGGATGTGCCGTTTCTGCTGGAAGAACGCAGCAACCGCATCAGCGGACTGTGGGAACTCATGGAGCGCCAGGACGTGAGCGTGGCGGAGAAATTCCGCAAGGTCACCGAGGCCTTCCAGATCGAGAATGACTACGGCCGGACCATCGAAGCCTACAAGGGCACGCTGGAACTGGACGGCGCCACCCGCCAGGTGGACTTTCTGCGGATTGGCCGCGTCGCACTGGTATACCAGACGGAAGACGGCAAGATCTCCGGCGTCTGGGACCAGCAGGGCGGCAGCTGGGCATCCCTCGGCAACGAGTACAAGAATCAGATCAAGTTCGGTCTGCAGATCGCCCGTAAACAAGTCGCACCGGACCTGGTGCTGCTGCCTGTTGATGCTCCGGAGGCCGGCTGATGACTGCAAGAACAGCAATTATTTTGGCGACAGCCGCCGTCCTTATCACGGGCATTGTCCCGGTGAGCGCGCAGGGCAACAAAGCCATGTCCATGGACGAACTGATTCGTCGGGTGGAGCAGGGGCGAGTCACCGACAATAAGGACAACCAGCAGCGCGAGGCGCGATTCAAGCAGGCGCGCACCGAGCAGCAGCGAATGCTCAACGATTCGCAGGGCGTCAAGCGCCAGGCGGAAGCTCGCAGTGAGCAGCTGGAAGTCAACTACGACGGCAACGAACAGTTGATCGCAGAGCAGACCGAGTTGCTGAACCAGCGGCTTGGTTCCCTGAAGGAACTGTTTGGCGTGATGCAGCAGGTGGCCGGCGATGCGCGCGCGCGCTTCGATACTTCGCTGACCAATGTGCAGTATCCGGATCGCAGCGAGTTCCTGGAGCAACTGGCCAAGAAGATCGGTGGGTCATCGAAATTGCCGTCGCTGGGGGAAATCGAACAACTGTGGTTCGAACTGCAGCGCGAAATGACCGAAAGCGGCAAGGTCGTCCGGTTCACGACCGATGTCATCGATCAGAGTGGCACCGAGGCACCGACAGAGGTCGTGCGGATCGGTCTGTTCAATATCGTAATGGATGGCAAATACCTCAAATACGAGAACGGGAAAGTCAGCGAGCTGCCCCGGCAGCCCGAGCAGGGGCGCTTCACGGACAGCACCGAAGACCTGTTCAACGCCACCTCCGGCAAGGTTCGCTTCGGTTTCGACCCGACGCTGGGCGGCGTGCTGAACTCATTGGTTGCAAGGCCGAACCTGACGGAACGTATTCAGCAGGGCGGCCTGGTGGGCTACCTGATCATTGCGCTGGGCATAATCGGCGTGCTGATCGCCCTGGAAAGAATGGTGGCGCTGGGCATCGCCAGCCGCAAGGTAACGGTGCAGCTTGCCAAGGATGCAGCCACCAAAGACAACGCGCTGGGGCGGGTGCTGGGCGTGTATGACGACAACCGCAACGTCGATACCGAGACCCTCGAATTGAAGATGTCCGAAGCGATCTTCAAAGAGACCCCGGCACTGAACCGCGGCTTGCTGTTCATCAAGATCATCTCGGTGGTGGCCCCGCTGATGGGCCTGCTGGGTACGGTGACGGGCATGATCCAGACCTTCCAGGCGATCACGCTCTACGGTACCGGCGATCCGAAGCTGATGGCGGGCGGTATTTCCCAGGCACTGGTGACGACCGTGCTCGGCTTGACGGTGGCGATTCCGACGGTGTTGCTGCATACGCTCGTCAGCGGTCGCAGCAAGCGCATTCTGCAGGTACTGCAGGAGCAGAGCGCCGGCATCATCGCGAGGCATGCAGAAGCGCACGGCGGTATAGCCCAGCGCGGGGCCTGAGCAGGCGGCGGGAGAGACCTGGCGATGCAATGGTTCATCGATGCCCTGGAAAGCGTTCGGGACTTCCTGGAGATGGGAGGTCCCGTTCTGACGCTCATCGGCTGGACCATCTTCGCCATGTGGATCCTGATCGTGGAGCGCCTGATCTACTTTCAGACCGGCTTGAAGCAGCTCGCCCGCGAGGTCCTGGACAGCTGGAACGGGAGAGGCGAGCGCAAGTCCTGGTATGCGCATCGCATACGGGAAGGGATGATCTCGGAATTCTCGATGTCGGCTAACGTCGCGATCCCGGTGATTCAGACCCTGGTGGCGTTGTGTCCCTTGCTCGGCCTTATGGGCACTGTGACAGGAATGATCGAGGTGTTCGACGTGATGGCGCTGTCAGGCAGCGGCAACGCGCGGTCGATGGCCTCCGGTGTATCCCGCGCCACGATCCCGACCATGGCCGGCATGGTGGGCGCACTGTCCGGCGTTTTCCTCGTGACGCTGCTGACGCGCCGAGTGGAGCGTGAGGTAGAAAATCTGGAGGACTCGCTCACGATGGACCATTAACGGGTCCTGTGCAGGTGCAAGCAATATGAGTACAAGACTAGACGCACTGGGTCGCTCCCTCTCCGAGGGCGAGGAAGAGGCCGAGATCAACCTGACGCCGATGCTTGACGTCGTATTTATTATGTTGATCTTCTTCATCGTCACGGCGTCTTTCGTCAAAGAGATAGGTGTCGAGGCGCAGCGGCCGCCATCTGTCCAGCAAAACCCGGAGAAGAGCGACTCTATTACTATCAAGATCACCAGCACCAACAAGATCATGGTGGATGGTCTGAGCGTCGACCCGCGTGCGGTGAGTGCGCTGATCACCCGCCGCAAGGCGGAAGCGCCGGACGCACCGCTGGCAATTCTGGCCGGCAAGCGAGCGCGGACCCAGCTTGTGGTGGGAGTGATCGATTCGGCACGTGATGCGGGTTTCCGGGGCGAGTCCATCCCGATCAGCCCGCTGCCTGAATAGACAACGAGGACGCCAAGCATGAGTTTGCGCCGCAACATTTCCCAGGCCGGCGAGGAAGACGAAGGCGAGATCAACCTGACGCCGATGCTCGACGTCGTGTTCATCATGCTGATCTTTTTCATTGTGACGGCGACCTTCATCAAGGAAGCCGGCATCGACGTCAACCGGCCAGTGGCCAAGACAGCCGGGGAGCAGCGGGGCGCCAGCATCCTGATTGCCATAAGCCCGAACGACGATGTCTGGATCGACCGT
>Ga0265303_10000841_pt1 | contig 18093 bp, 20 predicted proteins | sample Helome_2_FD_192494 | JGI IMG/M metagenome (GOLD analysis project Ga0265303, IMG submission 192494) | Marine sediment microbial communities from subtidal zone of North Sea - Hel_20160317 (Illumina Assembly) | ecosystem: Environmental > Aquatic > Marine > Subtidal zone > Sediment ... | reverse complement strand
GCAGGACGCGTTCCTGCCGTTCGTCGAGGATGGCACGCTGACCTTCATCGGCGCGACGACCGAGAACCCGTCATTCGAACTCAACAACGCGCTGCTGTCACGGGCACGCGTGTACGTGCTGAAGGCGCTCACCGAGGAAGACCTGGTGGCAGTGCTCAGGCGAGCCCTGGCAGACGACGAGCGCGGCCTGGGCGGTCGCTACACGATCGCGGACGACTCCGTGCAGGTAATCGGGGCGGCGGCGGACGGCGATGCACGCCGGGCATTGAACCTGCTGGAACTGGCCGCGGACCTTGCAGAGGACGGTCACATAACGCCCGCGACCGTGGCCGAGGTCGCATCCGGCGGCCGGCGGCGTTTCGACAAGCAGGGCGAGTATTTTTACGACCAGATTTCGGCCTTGCACAAGTCAATACGCGGGTCGGATCCTGATGCGTCGCTGTACTGGCTCATGCGCATGCTCGACGGCGGTTGTGACCCGCTGTACATCGCGCGGCGTATGATCCGGGTCGCTTCGGAGGATATCGGCAACGCGGATCCGCGTAGCCTGCAGCTGACGCTGAATGCCTGGGAAGTGCTCGAGCGTCTCGGCAGCCCCGAGGGCGAACTCGCGCTGGCACAGGCCGTCGTCTATCTCGCCTGCGCGCCGAAGAGCAATGCCGTATACAAGGCTACCAAGGCAGCCATGAGCGATGCGCGCGACAAGGGCTCGCTCGAGGTGCCCATGCATCTCAGGAATGCTCCGACGCGCCTTATGAAAGACCTCGGTTACGGTGACAATTACCGCTACGCGCACGACGAGGAGGGCGCGCTGGCGGCCGGTGAAAAGTACTTCCCCGACGACATGAGCCCGGTTAAGTATTATCATCCCGTGCCTCGCGGTCTCGAGATTCGGATCCGCGAGAAGCTCGACGAGATCGAGCGCCGTAACCGCAAACAAAGACCACCAGACGACAACAATGATTGATCCCAAGTTACTCCGCCAGTCCGCCGCCGACGTGGCGGCTAATCTTGCCCGCCGTGGTTTCGAATTCGATACCGGGGCTTACCTCGCGCTCGAGGAGCGTCGCAAGGATCTGCAGGTGGAAACCGAGAAGCTTCGCAGCGACCGCAATGCGAGCGCCAAGAGTATCGGCAAGGCGAAAGCGCAGGGCGAAGACATCGAGCCGTTGCTGGCTGCGGTCAAGGATCTCGGCGACAAGCTCGACAGCAATGAAGCCGAGCTTGCAGAACTGCAGGCGGAGCTGCGCGACATCGAGCTCGGTTTACCGAACCTGCTCGCGGACGAAGTCCCGACGGGTAATAGCGAAGAGGACAACACCGAAGTACGTCGGTGGGGCGAACCGACCGAACTCGGATTCGAGCCCAGGGATCATATCGATCTCGGCGAGTCGCTCGGGATGCTGGATTTCGAGTCGGCAAGTCGCATCTCGGGGGCCCGCTTCGCCGTGATGCGTGGTGATCTCGCACGCCTGCAGCGTGCGCTGATCCAGTTCATGCTGGATACGCACACGAGCGCACACGGCTACGAAGAAACCTATGTGCCTTATCTCGTGCAGTCACAGGCTCTCGTGGGCACGGGGCAGTTGCCGAAATTCGAGGAGGACCTCTTCAAGACCACGTCGGAGACGCCGTTCTACCTGATCCCGACGGCCGAGGTACCCGTGACGAATCTCGCCCGTGACTCGATACTCGACTTTGCCGACCTGCCCGTACGCTACGCCGCACACACGCCGTGTTTCAGATCGGAGGCCGGCTCACACGGGCAGGATACGCGTGGCATGATCCGCCAGCACCAGTTCGAGAAAGTCGAGCTCGTGCAGTTTGTCGAGGCGGGGAAGTCGGATGCAGCACTGGAGGAACTGACGGGCCACGCCGAGGTAATCCTGCAGAAACTCGAATTGGCGTATCGCACCGTGATTCTCTGCTCGGGTGACATCGGCTTCGGCTCGACCAAGACCTACGATATCGAGGTCTGGTTGCCCGGGCAGCAGAAATATCGCGAGATCTCGTCGTGTAGCAATTACAACGACTACCAGGCGCGGCGCATGCAGGCGCGTTACCGCAATCCGGAGACCGGCAAGCCCGAACTCATCCACACGCTGAACGGTTCGGGCGTAGCCGCCGGGCGGGCACTAATTGCCGTGATGGAGAACTACCAGAACGAGGACGGCAGCATCCGCATACCGTCTGTTCTGCAGCCTTATATGGCGGGTAAGACCGAGATCAGTCGCGGCTCATAAACAGCCGCAGCACGTACCAGAACATCATCGCGATCGACGCGAACAGCGCCATCGACGCGGCGACGTACTTGTCGGCCGGGTAATGATGGATGATGTTCGACGTGTCATACAGGACGGCGGCACCGGCCAGACCGATCATCGCCAGCGAGAACCAGGTGCCCATCTGGAAGCCGAAGATCAGCGCAGAGGCGATTCCGATCAGCGCCAGCATGCCGGCCCAGACGAGGATACCGCGCAGGAACGAGAAGTCCTTGCGCGTGATCATGGCCGTGGCGATCAACCCGATACAACCCAGGACCGTCACGCCCGCGGCGCTCTCGATCATGCTGCCGCTCGGATCCTTGATAATCGCGACCATGAGCATCGGCGCGAAGATCAGCGCTTCGGCGACCACGAACACGGCGAATGCAGCGTACTGCGACGTCTTCGACTCGAGCCGGTGAGCGAGGTGAGTTGCGCCCATTCCGACGAGGATGAACGCGCCGAGCACGAGCAACCAGTTGTTCATCATCGGCGCGGCGATAGCAGCGGCAACTCCGGACGAGAACAGGTAGACCTCGATCGCGGCGAACGCCAGGATAGCGACCACAACATGGGCGTAGCACTTCCAGATGAATTCAGCGCGAGTCTCGACCGCGTAGGCCGGGGTCGACATGGGGTTCAGGTTGTCTTGCATGCTTGCAGCTCCTAAGGGTCCAGGGTTCCGGATTCTAGCATTATCCACCGAGAGATCAGGGTGCTGTCGTTGATTTCAAGCCCCTCTACCAGGGCAATACGTAGCCCTCGGCGTGCCAGAAGCTCCCGGAGTTCTCCATGTTCAGCTCGTCTATGCGCTCGATGAGGCCCCGCGCCGACTCGGCGGCGGTGATGCCCGTGCCGCCCGTCATGTCTGTGGCAACGAGCCCGGGATGGAGCAGGACGACCGCGATGCCGCGCGGTCTGAATTCATGCATGAGGTTGGTCCCGACCATGTTGACGGCAGTTTTCGACGTCCGGTAGCCCCAGTTACCGCCCGAGCTGTTGTCGTCGATGGAGCCGACACGGCTCGTCACGATGGCTACTTTCGAGCCTTCGTTCAGGTTGTCGGCGAGGGCTTCGGTCACCCGCAGGGGCCCCAGCGTGTTGACCTTGAACTGGTGCAGCATCTCGTCGTAATCGAGTTCGCCGAAAGAGTCGCGCCTCAGGATACCGGCGTTGTTAATCAGTACGTCGACAGGCTGGTCTGCCAGTTCAGTCCGGAGTTTCTGCACGTCGTCGCCATTCGCTACATCGATGTTCTCGATGATGCGCACACCCGTCGCCCGCAGGTCATCGCTGGCGCTGCGGCAAACGCCGATCACATCGTCGCCACGCTCGCGCAGTTGCTTGACGAGTTCGAGGCCAATGCCCCGGTTACAGCCGGTAACCAGTGTGGTGCCCATAGTCGTTTCCTGGCAGGTAAGGTTGGCGGAGAGGGTGGGATTGCCGCTTCGCGGCCGGGCATGCAGCTTCGCTGCCGTACCCGTCGAACAGGGTTCTCATCCTCAACCACACTCGGCGAGATATCAAACTTGGGGCCACAAGGGCCCCAATTCGATTTCTGGCGGAGAGGGTGGGATTCGAACCCACGAAAGGCTACTAACCTTTGCTGGTTTTCAAGACCAGTGCATTCAACCGCTCTGCCACCTCTCCGGCGTCGCGTGACGGCGAATTGTGCTTGCAGTGCTCCGAGGATTCAACCTCATTGCCCGACTGCATTGAAATACCGGCGCCGGCGCCCCATAGTCTGCAGTAAGACATACGCGCAGGAACGAACCCGGCCCTCGTCAGGTGGTCTCACTACGAGGGAGGGCCTGCGGAGTTACTTAATGTTCACTTTAAGAAAAACCTTTAAATATCTGTTTTTGATATTAATTTGTTTCAGTGCACCCGCGTTTTCGCAGGCCCAGGCACCGGTCTTCCCTTGTGAGCAGGACGACAAGTTCGCGGAGTTTGATTTCTGGCTGGGGGCCTGGGAAGTACATGTTGCCAATGGCACCTTCGCCGGTAAGAACGAGATCAGCCGAGCCCAGCGCGGTTGTGTGCTGATCGAGAACTGGCAGAGCGCCACGGGCGGCGGCGGCATGAGCATCAACTACGTCGACAAGATCACGGATGAGTGGGTGCAGGTATGGAACGATGCCAGTGGCAGCCAGATCAATATTCGCGGCGGCCTGACGGACGACGGGATGTTGCTCGTCGGAACGATCCACTATGTCGCCAACGGGACGACCCTGCCGTTTCGCGGCCTGTGGACCCCGCTGCCCGACGGCCGTGTCAGGCAGTTTTTCGAGCAGTCGACCGATGAGGGTGAGACGTGGACGCCCTGGTTCGAGGGCTTTTATACGATGAAGTCCGCTGAATAGGCGGCAACGAGGGCATTAAATTGAAATTTTCTTCGGTAAATCGCGGCCTGCCTGCCGGCAATCCGATTGCCAACGTATTCGTGATCGTCGTCGGCGCGCTCGCTATCGGCGTGTCGATCGTGCTCGGCTTCGTCGCTTTCGTCGTGCTGGGCAGCATCGTCGCCGTCCTCGCCGCGGTCCTCGGCCTGCGCATGTGGTGGTTCAACCGCAAGCTGCGGGCGCAAGGTCAGCAGACTGGCGAAGCGTCCCGCCCGCATCCCGGAGGCGTCATCGAGGGCGAGTATCACGTCCTGGATGCCGACGAGGACCATCGCGACTCCTAGGCCGGCGTAGTCAAGACCGTAAAAAACTCGTAAAGTCGCTGTCCATGCGCAGCAACAACACAGACAAGGATCGGCGCCGTCGGCGGCGGCAGCGCAGGATCCAGATCATCATCATCTACACGGCGATAGCCGTCGGGCTTGCATGGTTCTTCGAATCCCAGGCGACCACGACCGTCATCTTCGTGCGGCATGCCGAGAAAGCAGCGGAACCTGCCGATAATCCCGCACTGAGTGCCGCCGGCAGGCGACGAGCCGCCGAACTGGCGCGCCAGCTCGTCGATGCCGACGTCATCCCGGGATTCGGCGTCGATGCCGTCTACTCGACGCCATACCGGCGTACCGAAGAGACCGCGAAGCCCGTTGCTGATGCGCTCGGGTTGCCGGTTATCTCCTACGACGCGGCTGACACGGAGCTGTTCATCGAGGATCTCGTCAGGGAATACAAGGGCAAGATTATTCTCGTCGTGGGGCACAGCAATACCGTGCCAGAGATGATCGGCGGGATGGGCGCGAGCAAGAATGTGCGACCGATCGCGGAGAACGAGTACGACAACATCTATATCGTGTCGATCCCGTGGTTTGGCAAGACCAAGACGATCCGCCTGCGCTACGGTGAGCCGTACGTCCCTTGATCGCGCAACACGAACTCACGTTGAAGACCCGCGGACGCGGCACCTACGACATCAGCCGTGACGTGCAGTCCTTTGTTCGTGGCACCGGGATCGGGGTCGGCATTTGCCATGTTTTCGTTCGTCATACGAGCGCCTCGCTGATGCTCTGCGAGAATGCCGATCCGGCCGTGCTTCGGGATATGGAGTCCTTCATGTCGAGGACTGTGCCCGACGGGGACCCGATCTTCACGCATACGGCCGAGGGTCCCGACGATATGCCGGCACACGTGCGCAGCGTTCTGACGCAGTCCGACCTGAACCTGCCCGTGCGCGATGGCGCATGCGCGCTGGGTACGTGGCAAGGGATCTTTGTCTGGGAGCACCGCCATGCGCCGCATACGCGACGCGTGGTCATCACGGTGCAGGGCGACTAGCCGCCGGACTTGAGGCCTGCTGTCTCACGCAGGATCACGGCCTTTTCGATGAATTCCTGGTGCCGGCCGATGCGTACGTCGGCCATTACGGCATCCTGGATTGTGCGATCCTGGTTGATCAGGAAGGTTGCCCTGCGAACGCCGACGCCGAACGGACCGTCGACATCATACATTTTGATAGCCACTTTCTCGGGGTCGCTGAGCAGAATGAAGGGCAATTCATACTCGTCGCGAAACCGCTCGTGACTGTCAGTGTCCTGCGGACTGATGCCGGCAACCTGGAGACCGACGGCCTGAATCTCGTCGTGGATGTCGCGAATGGAGCATGCCTCCTTGGTGCATCCTGGCGTGAAGTCCGCCGGGTAGAAATAGAGGATCAGCGGTCCGTTCTGTAGCAAATCGGACAGCGTAGTTTCTCCACCCTGGTCGTTCGCCAGTTCGAATTCCGGTGCCCTTGAGCCGGCTTCCAGCATGTTGGTCTCCTGTTTGTGGCGGTCCCCGACACGCGTCGACGCCTGTACGCGGCAGTATAGGTCCAAATGGTCCGACACACTATTCCCGGTAATGCGCTGAAAATGCAGGGCCGGCGGTCGGCATTGCGTTGTGCCGCCGTTGTCTATCGGTATCTTCGTATAACATACGCCCCCCGAAACCGTATAAACGTGACTTGTGAAAACATTCGTTCCCGGCCTTGTTCTTTTTGTACTGTGCGCGACGCAGCAGGCCGTCGCGGGCGACAAGAAACCACTGTTCCAGGATGACTCGGTCATCAAGGCGGTGCTGACTGCGCCGATTGCACAAGCTTACGCGCAGCGCGACCAGGAAGTGCGAATCTACCTGCCGGGGCAGTGGAGCTATTCGGACGAGAACGGCGAGACCAAACGCCTCGACGTATCCATTCGCACGCGCGGCCTCTTTCGCCGCGAGAATTGCGCGTTACCGCCGTTGCAGCTCAACTTCAAGAAGAAACAGGTCAAGGGCACATTGTTCGCCGGACAGAACAAGCTCAAGGTCGTAGCGCCGTGCCAGGACGGGCCGCTGTCCCAGCAGCACGTCGTACTCGAGTACCTCGCCTACCGGACGTTCGAGATTCTCACTGAGCGAAGTTTCGCCACGCGGTTGATCAGGCTGAGTTACGTGGATACCGACGAAAAGAAACAGCCCTGGACTGACCTCGTGTTTGTCATCGAGGACGATAACGACCTGGCGAAACGCCTGGACCTCATGAAGCTGGGCGTCGTTGAGAACCGGTTCGACCAGATCGATCGCCCCTACACGGCACTCGTGGACCTGTTCCAGCTGCTCATAGCGAACTACGACTACTCGGTATTGCAGGGACCCGAGGGGCGGCGGTGCTGCCACAACACCGAGATCCTCGCGTCCCCCGATGATGCCGACGTGCGTTTTGCGGTCCCGTATGATTTCGACCTGGCCGGGCTGATCAACGCCAAATACGCTGCGCCGCCGTCACACATGCCGATCCGCTTCGTACGCTCGCGCTACTACCGCGGCCTTTGCCATCCGCCGGGGATCGTCGAGGATGCGATCGAGCATGTGATGTCAAAACGCGAGGCGATCCTCGAGCTTTTCGCGAACACACGCGAACTCGAAGCCAAGAAAAAGAAGAAGACCCTGAAATGGCTCGAGGACTACTTCGCCATCTTCGACGACCCGAAACGGCTGCAGAAGGAAATTTACGGCCGGTGTCGTGGGGAAGAAGAACTCGCCGAAATGCTCGAGAGGCAGGAAGAATCCGGGGACTAGGCCTAGAGATTGGACATCGGGCCGTCAGGCCCGGAGCGGGCTTCTTTCTCCCGTTGTTTTGCCACCTTCGCCTGTTTCTTGAGCAGGTCGCGCCGCACGACATGTTGTGATTCGAGGCCGTCGCCAAAGGCGCAGACGCCGATGGCTGCGTAGTTGAAGAACACGGTCAGCACGACGGCGATTTCTATCGATTTGACGCCGGCGGCGATCCCGACGCCGATCGACGCCAGGATGAACAACGTGTCGAAGGTGTCACTCAGGGCACGTCGGAAGCGAACGCCGGCAACAATGCCGGCAAGACTGAAAGCCAGCGCAAGACTGTGCTGCACGACGGTCACGATACCGGCGACGACAGCCGGTAAGACGAGGGTCGTAGTGTCGATCGAGTGGTCGTAAACGCTGTCTGTATGTATGGCTTTATAAACCCAGGAGACTGGCAACATGAGCAACAGGGTGGATGCCATCGCATAGAAAAGCGTCGTCGCTCCCAACAGCCAGAGCGGGCCACGCGCGAGTCTTGCCCTCGTGTTCTCGGTGACGATCTCTTCGAGTTCTTCGTCATCGGCGCTGAGCAGCGCGTCCTCCAGGTCGTAGACGCTGGCGCTGCCGTAGTCGGCGATTTCACCCACACCGCCGAGCGGCAGCTGGCTGGCGAACCCCGGCACGAACGCGACGGCCAGCGCAACGGCGCCGGCGAGAATGGCGTAATAGATCGTGATACGCAGCGCCATCCGGAGCAGGATGCCCTGATGTTTCGCCAACAGGTTGGCTATCGGTGATTGCTCATCCATTCGCTTGTCTTCCAGCCAACACCGGGCTATTTGAATTACAAAAAAACGGTACGTGGCGCCCCGGAGAGGATTCGAACCTCTGACCCCCAGATTAGGAATCTGGTGCTCTATCCGACTGAGCTACCGGGGCTGGACGCCGATTCTAGCAGACCGCGGCCCTGCTGCATTCTATGTCTATATGTAAGCGAGTGTAACAGTGGCCTCCGAGCCATTGTTGGTACGAATCGCCGCCCGTATATTCCTTCCAACGATCAAGCGGAGACCAGTCATGGGCAGCGTAGCAGCAAGAGCGATCAGTTGGACCGAAACGGGACTCGTGCCTGACACGGTTATTCGTGGCGGTATGCGACGCCTCCTGGAGCGCAAGCTCATTGAAATCCATGCCGGGGATGTAGAGATGGCCGCTGCAACGCTCGCAGAATTCACAACGATGATGCGCACGTCGCCGATAGCACTCGTTCCGGAACTTGCCAACGAACAACACTACGAAGTGCCGGCGTCCTTCTTCGAGAAAGTCCTCGGCGAGAATCGCAAGTACAGCTGCTGTCACTGGTCGAGGGACGTTGGCTCGCTTTCCGAGGCCGAAGCCGAGGCGTTGCGCATCACTGTCGATCGCGCTGGAATCCGCGACGGAATGAAGATCCTGGATCTCGGGTGCGGATGGGGCTCGCTATCACTGTGGATGGCGGAGCATTTTCCGAACGCATCGGTCACGTCCGTATCCAATTCCCGAACACAGCGCGAGTTCATCCTCGCCGAAGCGTCCAGCCGGAACATCGAGAACATCGACGTGCAGGTTTGTGACATGAACGATTTCGAGGCCGGCGACACCTACGATCGCATCGTCTCGATCGAGATGTTCGAGCACATGCGCAACTACGATGAGCTTTTTCGCAGGATCAATTCGTGGCTGGCTCCCGACGGCCGCTTCTTCATGCATATCTTCACGCACCGCACGACGCCGTACGAGTATATCGACAAGGGGCCGAGCGACTGGATGAGCCGGCACTTCTTCTCCGGGGGCATCATGCCGAGTGTCGATCTGCCATTAATGTTCCCCGAGCACCTGAACATCGAGAGGCGCTGGCACTGGAACGGTATCCACTATGCAAAGACCTGCCGCGCCTGGCTCGAGCGGATGGACGAGCGCCGTGGCGCGATCATGCCCATCCTGGCCGAGACTTACGGCCAGCATGAGTCGAACCGCTGGTGGATGCGCTGGCGCATGTTCTTCATGGCTTGCGAGGAACTGTTTCGTTACAACGGTGGCGAAGAGTGGTTCGTCAGTCACTACCGTTTCAAGAAGGCGGCCACCTGACATGCACGTACTAATCAATTTCGCCGCCTTCCAGGTCGGCTGGTTCTCATCGGTCATTGGCGCCGCCAAGCAAATGCCCTGGCTCGGCCCGTTGGCCTTCCTCGTGGTTCTTGCCCTACATCTGCGCCGGGCGCACCGACCGCAATCCGAGCTCGCGCTGGTCATTACCTGCGGCATCATCGGTGTGTTTTTTGATAGCCTGCTCGTCGCGCTCGGCTGGGTTACCTACCCGTCGGGCCTGTTCAACGACCTCATGGCACCTTACTGGATCGTGACCATGTGGATGCTGTTCGGCACAACCTTGAATCTCTCGATGGGCTGGCTGAAGGGCAGACCGCTGCTGGCGGCGTTCTTCGGGGCCATAGGCGGTCCCACGTCGTACCTCGCCGGGCAAAAGCTCGGCGGCATAGAGTTCCTCGAGCTGTACCCGGCAATGATCGCACTCGCGATCGGTTGGGGCCTGGTGATGCCCGTACTGATGAAGCTGGCGGAGCGTCTCGATGGCGTAACCGAATCCCTGCAATTCGCGGAGGTCGGCAAATGAAAACGTGGCTGCTGGCGGCCTTGCTGGCGGTGCCTGCATTCGCGAGTTCGCCCGGCGCCTCCAAGAGCTGGGACTTCTCGGTTCTGCTCGACGGCTCGAAGATCGGCTATCACCGCTTCGAGCTTCGGGAAGACGAGGGGCAGCGGCTGCTTACGAGCGAAGCCAGCTTCAACGTCCGGTTCCTGTTCATCAATGCGTTTCGCTACCGGCACACGCTGACCGAGGTCTGGTCTGACGGCTGTCTCGAAAAGATCGAGGCCCGGACCCAGGCCAATGGCAAGAAGCTGGCAATCAGCGGTTCTCGCGACAAGGACGGTTTCATTGTCGATGATGGTGAAGCGACCAGTTCGCTGCAGGACTGCGTGATGACATTTGCCTACTGGAATCCCGAGTTCCTGCGGCAGCCCAGGCTTCTGAACCCTCAGTCGGGCGAGTACCTCGACGTCGAGGTCGAACGCGTTGGCGACCAGCCCATTGTCGTCCGCGGTGAAGAGATGGCCGCTTCGGTGTATCGAATCACCGCCAGGAAGATGGAGCTCACGCTGTGGTATTCACAGGATGATGAATGGCTTGCTCTAGAATCCGTCGCCAAAGGCGGACGCATACTCCGTTACGAGCTGACCTGATATGAAAAGGCTGAAAAATACATACGTCGTTGCGCTGCTTGCTGGTCTACTTACGGCCTGCGCAGCCAAAGGACCCGAAATGAAGACTGTCGAATATGTCGATCTCGAGCGATTCATGGGGGACTGGTACGTCATTGCCAATATCCCGACCTTTCTCGAGAAAGGCGCTCACAACGCGGTCGAGACCTACGAACTCAACGACGACGGTTCCATCCAGACGACGTTCACATTCCTGAAGGACGGGTTCGACGGGAAGCAGAAAGAGTACAACCCGAAGGGTTTCGTACGTGATACCAAGACGAACGCGCTCTGGGGTATGCGCTTCATCTGGCCGATCAAGGCCGACTACCGGATCGTTTACCTGGACGACGAATACACGCAAACGATCATCGCGCGGCAGAAGCGCGACTTCATCTGGATCATGGCGCGTACCCCGACGATTAGTGAATCCGACTACGACCGCATGCTGGCGCTAGCCGAGTCGATTGGCTACGACGTCAGCAGGATCGAGCGGGTGCCGCAACAGTGGTGACGGGAGCGGGCGAGGGAGCGGCATCATGAGAATCGCCGTTATCGGTAGCGGAATAGCGGGCAACGTCGCAGCTTACAAGTTGCGTGACAAGTACGATATTACGGTCTACGAGGCAGCCAATTACATCGGTGGTCATACGAACACCGTGGATGTGCAGGAAGGCGACCGCGACCTCGCGATCGACACTGGCTTTATCGTATTTAATGACCGCACGTATCCCAATTTCATCCGGATACTCGACGAGATCGGCCAGCCATCGCAGCCGAGCGAGATGAGCTTCAGTGTCCACTCCGCCGACGGCCGACTCGAGTACAACGGCTCGTCGCTGAACGGTCTGTTCGCGCAGCGCCGCAACCTGGTGCGCCCGTCGTTTCACTCGATGGTTCGCGACATATTGCGATTCAACCGGAGTGCCCTCACCGAGATTACCGCGAGCCCACGGCCGATGACGCTCGGAGAGTATCTCGATGCCAACGGCTACGGCACGCGATTCCGGGACGATTATCTCGTCCCCATGGTGGCCGCGATCTGGTCCGCGGAGCCCGGCGCGGCTCTCGAAATGCCCGCAGAGTTCCTCGTGCGGTTCTTCAAGAATCACGGGCTGCTGCAGCTCGAAGATCGACCTCAGTGGCGTGTCATCAAGGGTGGATCACGTGAATACGTAAGGCGGCTCGTACATGGCCACCATGATCGAGTTCGTCTGAATGCTCCGGTCCGGCAACTACGCCGCTGCGGCGACGGTGTCGAGGTAACGACGGCAGAAGGCGGTAGCGAGTGGTACGACTTCGCGTTCGTCGCCTGTCACAGCGATCAGGCTCTGCAGATGCTGGCCGAGCCGAACAGGATTGAAAGCGAGGTGCTCGGCGCAATCGCTTACCAGGACAACGAAGCCGTTCTGCACACGGATTTGTCGGTATTGCCGAAAAGACGGCGAGCGTGGGCAGCCTGGAACTACTGCTTGCCTGCGGCGAGTCATGGCCACGTTGCCGTGTCTTACAACATGAATATCCTGCAGCGTTTGCAGTTGGCACAGACCTATATCGTGACCTTGAACGACGATTCGAGGATAGCGCCCGACAAGGTGATCAGGCGCATCCAGTACCAGCATCCCATGTACACGCGCGAGACGATCGATGCGCAGGGCCGACATGCGGAAATCAATTCTGATCGAATCTATTATTGCGGTGCTTACTGGCGCAACGGTTTCCACGAGGATGGTGTGGTTAGTGCGCTGACAGCGATTGGCCATTTCGAGGAGGGGCTCAAACGTGGAGAGCTGCATCTACGAAGGGCAGGTTAGGCATACGAGGACCAGGCCGGCCCTGCACCGTTTTCGTTACCGCCTGTTCATGATGTACCTCGACCTCGAGGAGTTGCCGCGAGTGTTCGGCAAGCGCTGGTTCTGGTCGGCACGCCGGCCCGCATTGGCCAGGTTCAGGAGAACAAACCATCTTGGGCCCGCCGACCAGCCCCTCGATGAGTCGGTACGCGACCTTGTCCACAAGGAGACCGGCGAGCGGCCGTCAGGCCCGATCCGCTTGCTGACCAACCTGAACTATTTCGGCTATTGCTTCAATCCGGTCAGCTTTTACTACTGTTTCAGAAAAGACGGATGCACGCTCGAAACGATCGTCGCCGAGGTCAACAACACGCCGTGGGGCGAACGGGATACGTACGTGTTGCCTGCGAGACAGAATATTGGCAAGACGAAGGCCTGGCGTTTCCAGCCGGTCAAGAAGATGCACGTATCTCCGTTCATGCCAATGGACATCGACTATGACTGGTGTTTCACGATGCCAGGCGAGCGAAGCAGCGTCTTCATGGCCAATTCGAAAGACGGCACCCGCTTCTTCGACGCCGCTATTACGTTGCGCCGCACGGAAATCAATGGGCGCTCGCTCGCTCGCGTGCTGGTCACGTTTCCGCTCATGACTGTCAAAATCGTCACTGCAATTTACTGGCAGGCATTGCGCCTCTGGCTCAAGCACGTGCCGCTCTACGTTCACCCGGACAAGAAAAAGACCATGGTGGTGCAATGAATACGAAAACAGCGACCATTAGTCGCCCCCAGATAGTAAGTAAAGCAGACGGCGAGCGCCGAATAGATCGCCTGGCTCGTCGCATCGTTTTCAGTCGCTTGTCGCAACTCGAAGCCGGAGAACTGATCGTGATCGAGGGCGACGAAAACCACAGTTTCGGACGATCCTCCGCGGATTTCCCGATCACTGCGACGATCCGCGTCCAGTCGCCGGCGTTTTACAGCAACATCGCGTTCGGTGGGTCCGTGGGGTCCGGGGAATCCTACATCAACGGCAACTGGGACTGCGCCGAGCTGGAGGCGCTCGTGCAGATACTGCTGCACAACCGCGATGTGCTCGACGACGTCGATTCAGGCACCGCGTTACTGACGATACCACTCAGAAAAGCGTTGCACTGGCTGCACAGGAACACGAAGCGCGGCAGTCAGCGCAACATCGCTGCACATTATGATCTCGGCAATGATTTCTATCGCCTGTGGCTCGACAGGGAAATGATGTACTCGGCAGCATGCTATGCGACGCCGGAAACTACCCTGGAAGAGGCGTCGGTCGCGAAGCTCGATCTCATCTGCCGCAAACTCGACTTGTCGGCGTCCGACAGCGTCGTCGAGATCGGCACCGGTTGGGGCGGTTTCGCAATTCATGCGGCGAAACATTATGGCTGTCACGTAACAACGACGACGATATCGGCCGAGCAACACGAGTATGCGCGCCGGCGCATCGAAGCCGAGGGCCTGTCCGACAGGATCACGCTGCTCAGGGAGGATTACAGGGACCTGGACGGGCAGTTCGACAAGCTCGTGTCGATCGAGATGATCGAGGCAGTCGGCCACGAATTTCTCGATACGTTCTTCGCCAAGTGCGGCTCACTGCTCAAGCCGCACGGTGAGATGCTCTTGCAGGCCATTACGATCGCCGACCAGCGCTACGAGAAGGCGAAGACGACGGTTGATTTCATCAAGCGATACATATTTCCGGGTGGGTTCCTGCCGTCGGTCACGGCAATGCTGCAATCGATGACACGCGTTACGAATCTACGGGTTATCGACCTGGACGACATCGGTCTGCACTATGCGCGAACGCTCAGGGACTGGCGGGCGCGTTTTTTCGAACGCCTCGACGAGGTTCGCGCACAGGGCTTTTCCGACGAGTTCGTTCGGATGTGGGAGTTCTATCTGTGTTATTGCGAGGGCGCGTTTCTCGAGCGTGCTATCGGCAATGTGCACCTGCACGCGATTGCACCCCGCGCGCGGCCCGCGATGGTGAGCGCGGGCTAGTCTCGGCCGCGACGAGGCCGCATAATAGGACGATGCAGGGCATTGTCTTAAGAATGCTGATCGCGATGCTGGGTCTCTTCCTGGCGTCCAGTTTACTACCGGGCGTTTCGATTGACGGCACCGGGACCTTTATACTCGCCGCCGTATTGCTGGGTATCGTCAACGGCGTGGTGCGACCGATCGCTTTCATACTGACGCTACCGTTGACGATAGTGACGCTCGGACTGTTCCTGCTGGTGCTGAACGCGGCGATGTTCGGGCTGGTTGCGGCGATGCTGGAGAATTTCTCGGTGTCCGGCTTCTGGTCGGCATTGTTCGGAGCGCTCATCCTCGGCCTCACGAGTACGATTTCGTCCTGGTACATTGGCCCTGATGGCCGTTACGAAGTTTTTGTCATTCGTCGCGACTAGCTGTTTTTGTCTGATGTGAGGAATCGACCGTGGCTATACAAAACCGTTTGATTGATTACAAGGATGGCGATGTCGTGCTCGAAGGCATGCTTGCCTGGGACGATGCGCTCCCGGACCCGCGCCCCGGGGTGCTCGTCTCGCACGCGTGGGGCGGCCGCGGCGACTTCGAGGACGGTAAGGTAAACGAACTCGCCGGGCTCGGTTATGCGGCATTTGCGCTGGACCTTTACGGCAAGGGCGTACGCGGCACAGGGCCCGAAGAGAATGCAGCGTTGATGCAGCCTTTCCTTGACGACCGCACGATGCTGCAGAATCGCCTCCTCGTGTCGCTCGACGCGATGCGGGCCCAGGAGCAGGTCGACGCCGCCAGGGTTGCGGCGATCGGTTTTTGTTTCGGCGGTCTCTGCGTACTCGATATTGCGCGAACCGGCGCCGATCTGGCCGGAGTGGTCAGTTTCCATGGCCTGTTCGGTGCGCCGGGCAATACGGCCGGCAACAAGGCCAGGGCCAGGGTGCTCGCGCTGCACGGCTGGGACGACCCGATGGCGCGACCCGACGATGCGGTTGCGCTGGCAAAGGAGCTGACGGCGATGGATGCTGACTGGCAGATACACGCGTACGGCAACACGATGCATGCGTTTACGAACCCGGATGCCAATGACAAGCAGATGGGCACTGTTTATGATGCAACCGCCGATCGACGTTCGTGGACGGCGATGCAGAATTTCCTCGAAGAACTGTTCAACGGGTAACCTGCCCTGGAGTAAAGCACTAGTGAACAAACTGAATATGATTGCGCTGACCCTGGCGGTCAGCGCGCTGGCCGCCTGCGGCAACAAGGAAACGCCCGTCGAACCTGAGACTCCCGTAGCATCGTCGCCGGCCGCTATTGAGGCAGGCGGTGGCAACCCCGTCGCGGAGCAAGCATCCGAAGAGATCCAGGGCGACTACATGCGGACGATCGTCGAGGAAATTTCGGATGATCGCTACGAGGGCCGCGGGCCTGGCAGTCGCGGTGACGAGGCGGCGAGAAAGTACCTTGCGGAGAAGATGTCGGAGCTCGGCCTCGAGCCTGGCGCCGCCGGCGGCAGCTGGGAGCAGGCATTTGACCTCGTCGGCATAAATGCCGCTCAGCCGCCGGAATGGACCTTCGATGGTCACGGTCAGTCCCTGACGCTCAAGCAGTGGGACCAGTTCATCGCGGGCAGCGGTGTGCAGCAGGAGCGGGCGGAGATCGCCGATGCCGAGCTCGTATTCGTCGGCTACGGGATCCAGGCGCCTGAGTACGAATGGGATGATTACAAGGGCGCCGATCTCAAGGGCAAGGTATTGCTCATGATGAACAACGACCCGGACTGGGACCCCGAACTGTTCGCGGGCGAGACGCGTCTCTGGTACGGGCGCTGGGACTACAAGTACCTGAGCGCCGCCCGGCAGGGCGCGGTCGGTGCGATCATCATTCACACCGCGCCGTCGGCGGGCTATCCGTTCCAGGTCGTGCAAACCTCCTGGACGGGCGTGCAGTTCGAGCTGCCTGCCGGGGACGAGCCGCGCAGCCAGGTTGCGGCATGGGTGACCGAGGACTCGGCGCGCGAGCTGGTGGCCATGGCGGGGCTGGATCTCGACGAACTTCGCGAACGTGCCGACAACCGCGACTTCGAGCCCGTGCCTCTCGGTGTCACGACGTCGCTCGCGATGGACGTTGAAATCGAGCGCGTGCAGTCGGCCAACGTACTGGGTCTGATCGAGGGCAGCGACCCGGAGCTCAAGCATGAAGCCGTGATCTACACCGCGCATCACGATCACCTCGGGATCGGTACACCCAACGAGGACGGTGACGTGATCTACAACGGTGCGATGGACAATGCGACCGGCGTCGCCCAGGTGCTCGCGATCGCAAAAGCGATCAAGGCCTTGCCGAATGCGCCGCGTCGCTCGATCCTAGTCAACCTCGTGGGTGCGGAAGAGCAGGGATTACTCGGTTCGGAATTCTATGCCGCCAACCCGACGTTCGCACCGGGAAAGATCGCGGCCAACCTGAACTACGATGGTGGCAACATCTGGGGCCACACGCACGACGTCACGTTCGTTGGCCTCGGCAAATCATCGATCGACAGCATCGTGAACCTGATTGCCGAGGAGCAGGGCCGGGTCGTGAAGCCGGACCAGTTCGCCGATAAAGGCTACTTCTATCGCTCCGACCAGTTCAGTTTCGCGAAGATCGGGGTGCCGGCCATGTACCTCGATACAGGCACTGATTTCGTCGACAGGCCACCCGAGTGGGGGCGCCAGCAGCTCGATCACTACACCGAGGTTAATTATCACCAGCCGACCGATGAATACGATCCCTCCTGGAGTTTCGACGGCATGGTCGATGATGCATTGCTCGGATATTGGACCGGTCTTGCCATCGCGAATGCCGATGAGCTGCCCAGCTGGAATCCCGGCGATGAATTCGAGGCGGCTCGCCTGCAGGCGCTGGACGCGGTGGAAGACTAGCCGGACAGGCTCGTCGAATTCCGTCCCGCGTCCTTGGCGCGGTAAAGTGCCTCGTCGGCACGGTGCAGCCAGTCGTTGACGCTCTCGCCTTCCTTGAGCTCGGCGACGCCGAGGGAAATCGTGACGGACTGGTCGGGCACCAGCTCATTGGCATCGACGAGCGTTCGCAATTGCTCGGCGAGATGCGCGGCCTTGTGCAGGTCCTGGCCATCGAGTACGACCACGAACTCTTCGCCACCGATGCGGTACAGGCTGTCAGTGACGCGAATTCTCAGGTTAACGATCTCCGTAATGCTCT
>Ga0265303_10000839_pt1 | contig 18118 bp, 15 predicted proteins | sample Helome_2_FD_192494 | JGI IMG/M metagenome (GOLD analysis project Ga0265303, IMG submission 192494) | Marine sediment microbial communities from subtidal zone of North Sea - Hel_20160317 (Illumina Assembly) | ecosystem: Environmental > Aquatic > Marine > Subtidal zone > Sediment ... | reverse complement strand
TCTGTAACCGTGGAGTAGGCACGAACAATTTTCGGCCTGGTTTCTGGTAATTAAAAGTGTCGGAGACGGCATTGAGAAGAGTTCTATTCTGGCTTGTCGCCGGGGGTTCAATAGTTTCGGTTCTTGTTGTCCTGGTCACCCTCGGACTTACCGCTTTGCGCGGCGCGACGTCTGGTGGCCTCACTCGTGCCATTGCTGAGGTCGCAATGTACTTTCGACACTTTTTCGCCCCAGTTGTCGATGTAGCGACGTCGAATCCCGGCTTGGGTGCTTTGATCGTTCTGGCACTGCTGTTGTACGCGATAGCAATGGTGTATCTAGCGCAGTCTCGGCTTGAAAAAAAGCTCGCCATCAGCCTCGTACCGCTGTCCATTGTCTCGTTTCCGATTTGTGGCACCCTTGCGGTCTATGTGCTGGCGGGCCCCTTCATCATGTCTCCCTGACATTCGTCCGCGATGTGTCTGCAGTTAGCGGCAAGAAACGGCCACCGGACTTGTCTTGAAAAGCGTTTGCGGTAACTTATGTACTGCAGCGAGGCTTAAAAGATGAAGACAGAAAAAAGGAAAAGGCGCTGGCCGCTGGTCACAGGGGCGCTGATTCTGTTGCTGGCGACTGTGTACACATTCAAATCGTTCACAATGCCAATTTTTGCTCAAGGATCAGTCGCGGATCTGTTCGAGCTCGATGTTAGCGGTGACGCGCAATATCTCCTGGTCAGGGGCGTAGACCGACAGCAGCCGGTCATACTCTTCGTTCATGGCGGACCCGGGATGCCGGCGATGTACCTCGCCCACGACTTCCAGCGAGAACTCGAAAAGGAGTTCGTCGTCGTTCACTGGGACCAGCGAGCGTCAGGGAAGTCATACAAACGCACCGCCGATCCGGTGCAACTGAGCACCAGCCTGCTTTTGAGCGACATGGATGCTGTCGTTGATTATCTGCGTGACAGCCTGGACGCGCGCAGGTTGTGGATCGTTGGGCACTCCCATGGCTCTTACCTGGGAGCGCTTTACGCCCGCAGCCATCCTGAAAAGGTCTGTGCGTTCGTAGGGACGGGCCAGGTGGCCGACGAATCCAGCTCCGGACGCGCGCGCGCCATTCAGGAGGCCTTTCTCCAGGGCAAGCTGGCCGACTTGGGCTATGACCAGGACACAGTAATCGACGACTCAAATCTGGAGACACTCCTGTTCCTGACCGGAAGTGAACTGTACGGAGAAACGTCATTTGCACCGCTCCTCATGACCGGGCTGATGGCGCCGGAGTACAGCCTGTTTGACGCACTGAATATCGCCAAAGGCTCGTCACTCTCCTCACGAGTCATGGTCTATGACAAGCCACGTGACTTGCTGACAAATGAATGGCAATTCGACGTTCCTGTTGCACTGATCATGGGTCGCCACGACATGGTGACCCCAACTCAATTGGCGCGGGACTACCACGACCGCATCGAAGCGCCGGGGACGGCCTGGTACATGTTCGAAGAGACGTCTCACTTTCCGCACTTCGAGCGGCCACACAAGTTTACGAAGGCGCTCGTGGAGCTAAAAGGCAAATGGGGCGGCTGCCGAGACTAGCTCGAAAGCTGTGGACCATGCTGGCGCCCGAGTCCTGGCCAAAACTTTCCAGTCGCAGGCCTATTTCTTGGGCGTCCCCGGTCCTATGAATAACCACACGATCAGGCCCACGAGTGGGAACAACGCAACGATGACGATCCAGATAATTTTCTTCTTCGTATCGGCGCTGCTGCCGAAAATCTGCACGGCGGCGTAGATAACCAACGCCAGGTGAGTGATCGGCCAGAATCCGAAATTACCCTTAGCCTAACCTTCATAATTGTTGTTGACAGCTATAGCTGTGTTCTACCGCTTAGGGCCGCGAATTGTGACGCACTTCGTCGCCCAAAACCCCTGTTTCTCGTAGCCTGATAACCTCGATTTTGGCGGTCAAGCGCCGACCTGGCGCTGCAGGAGACCCACGTGAAATCAATACAATTGCTGGCCATCATGCTGCTTGCGGGCCTCCCGATTGCCAACGCGGGGGTATACAAGTACGTGGACGAGGAAGGCAATGTTCATTTCACCGATACACCGCCGCCGAAGCAGCAAACCGAAGAAGTCAAAGTACAGCGCGCTGCAACGCCGACCGCGCAGCGGACGGCGTCTGGTGCCGCAAGCGGGGCTGAGCCGGGAGAAGAAGCCGCCGAAAATCCCAGCGATCGCGAGCTCTGTACCAAGGCCGTCAGCAACCTGCGCCGGTTTGTGCCCGCGTGGGAGCGGAAGATAAGGGCCAAGATGCCCGATATGCCTCCGGCGGAGCGGGAAGCCGCCGAACAATCGCTGGTCCAGCTGAAGAACAATATGCGCAGGCTCAATTCCGGTATGAGCCAGTGCGTCAGGGAAATGAAAAACTCGGCTCATCGTGGCAAGACCGAGTGCATGGCGAATGCTGAGAACGATACGATGGCCATGTTCTGCGTAATGTGAGCCGAAACCGGGCGTGCGTGTCGTGCACGCCCGGTGTTTCGAATCAGCTAGAGCTCCCACATTTCATCATCCCATTCGTCCTCGGGTGGCATGTCGTACTCTTCGCTGAGTGTGCCGTCCGGGTATATGAACTGTAGCGTACATTCCTCGCACTCAAATTCTTCGTCTTCTATCATGTCTTCGTACTCGTGGTCCTCTGCGTCATTGAAATCCGTGTCGTCGTCATCGCCGCTTCCACCACCCGAAGATGATGGTGGCCGCCGCGTGTTACTCGTGCCTACGGGAAGGTCGCCTATGGCGTCACGGGTAGTGAACACGTAGCTGACGATATCGAGGTTTCTGTAGATCACTCGAATCTGAACGATCAAACTCTCGACAAACAGAGTCTCGGTACCGCTGAATTCGAAGAAATGACGAGCCAGCGATCCAATAATCTGAGTGAGTGGATTGGCCTGAAACTGGAGGTTCATATCGATGGTCACTGTATTACCGTAACTGTCGGTGACCTGGAACCGGTCCGCCTGGCTTGGGGAAAGCCAGCCCTGCGTTCCCAAAACCTGGTTGTAAGCGAAGTTTCGTGCGTCCTCTGGATATTCGGTGACGTCCCGGCATTCCTGGCAGTAGATGTTGAGCATCTCCTGGGCGTTGGCCAATGCGGGCAGCAGCAGAATTGACGTTAGTATGAGGTTCTTCATAGCAGCACCTCATCCACAACACTTTCACCGTGAACCTCGAGCTGTATCTCGCGAATGCGCCGCAGGTTGCGCCTGACCCGGTCTTCGAGCCTCGCGATTGCCTCGTTATCGAACCCCGCCTGGTCCAGGTCCTCGAGAACCCACGAGATGTTCGCGACCGAACCCAATGCCTGCGCCGTACGAGCCAGCACGTAGGTATTGGCGCGAGCCTTCTGTGCAGCGGGGCTGTTGCCGCGCAGGCTGTAGGCCTGTGCCGCCAGCCACATCACGGGGTCGAGGTTGGCGGGCTTCAGGGCAACTGCACGCAGAAGCAAGCGGCGGGATTCGGACAGGTCTTCCTCGACCAGCCGTTTGCCCAGGACAGCGGCCGCCTCGGCGTCGCTGTAAGAGAGCACGCGAAGCTCTTCGTTGCTGTAGTGGTCGTAGTCGCCAACAACAGGCCTATCGGGCACGCAGGAATAGGCGTCGGTCACAGTGCCGTTGCCCAGGTCCACGTAGTGCCGTTGTACCGAGCAGCCGCGGTCTTTCCTGACCTCGATGCCCATGACGATTTCAGTTTCGAGCTGAGGAGGTACGGTGACCCCACCCGCTTCCGTGCGGGCTTGCTCAAGCGCCGCAACGGAGCTGGCGGAAGATTCCGGGGCAAAAACCGCAGCAGGTGCGGCCGCCTGTGGCCGTTGCACGGCGTCCGGGGTTTTCGCAGAAATCGCAACAACGCCCGCGATGGCGATGGCCAGTATTAGTAATGTCAGTTTCGTTTTCATGGTGTCCCTACCATTTGTGTGATCCCGAATTCACAGTAGGGTCTGCGCGCGCTGAAAACAGTCGTTCTTTTTGCGCAGATTAATGAGATACGTCGGGCCGTTAAAGGCACCGGTTCTTGCAATCGCCGCGGGCCTGCCAGAAACTTGTGCGCCGGCCGCGAGCCGGAGCCGACGCGAAGCTATCAGGAGGAGCCATTGGCAATGGGGCGACACAAATACAGACAGCACGCGAGTCACCTCGCGTTTGTTGTCCTGCTCGCTTGTGCGTTGCCGGCCGGCGCGTCCGACGACACGCTGGACGTGTTGGGATTTCGCAACCATCATCCGTTCCTGCAAATCTTCGGTGTGCCGACGTTTCAATCGGCAGCTCTTGCAACGAGCGGCAGGCTCAAGTTCGACGTCAACGCCGAGCTGACCAACCACGCAGACTCAGGCGGTAACGCGAACGAAATGTTCAGGATCGATGGCGAGACCTACGCTTTTAACGTGTCGCTGCGGCATCGACTCTGGCAGCGCCTCGAGGTGGGCATCGACCTTCCCGTCGTTGCGCACCAGGAGGGCTTCCTCGACAACATCATCAAGGAATGGCACGACGTGCTCGGCGTGTCCAACTCGAATCGTTCCGGCCCCAAGGACCAGCTCCACTTCCTCTACGAAGTGGATGGTGTAGCGCAATACGAGATCACGTCGTCTACCTCCGGGCTCGGCGACATCCAGCTGACCGCCGCAATGCCGTTCAAGGAGGCGACTGCCGAGGACGGTAGTGCGTTCGCGATGCGTACGAGTGTCAAGTTGCCCACGGGCGATGAGGAGAAGCTCCATGGCAGCGGGGCAACCGACTTTTCGGTCGGCCTCTACGGCTCGACCCGAACCACGCTGTTCGATCGCGATCTCGGCTTAAGCGGTTTCATCGGGCTGCTGTCGCTCGGCGATGGCGACGTGCTGCCCGATATCCAGGAGAGTACCGTCGCATTCGGGGGCGTCGCCGCGAAACTGCAGGCCATGGAGCGCCTTGGCATTGTCGTGCAGGTGTATGCGCAGGGCGGCTATTACGATACCGACGTCGAGGAACTCGGTGGTGACACGTTTCAACTCGGCATCGGCCTCGACTATCACCTGCCCAATCAGGGCTTGAGCCTGGCGCTCGCGATCGCTGAAGATCCGCTTTCCGATGCGACACCCGACTTCGCTATACATTTCTCCGTGCGAAGTTCGAACCGGCGCTCAGCGCCCTGACCTAAGAGTTCAATCCTGTGAAAGACAAAGATAGTCAGCTGCCCCTGCGATTGCGCAAGAAGCATGGAACGGGCCAGCGCCGTGACGTTACGGCGGCGGATGGCGAGCGCCTCGTACGTGCGCAGTCGCTCAGGAATGCAGTCACTGCCGGACTTATCGCCGTTATCGTGTTCTCGGTGCTCTGGATAATGCTGACGTCGTTGCTGAATCGGGTGTTCCCATGGATGACCGTGGTGCTGGGCGCGATGATCGGTTTTGCCGTGCAGCGCGCCGGGCGGGGCGTCGACTGGCGATTCCCGACCCTGGCGGCCGTGCTGGCTGTCACGGGCTCGCTGGCGGCAAACATCGTCGTTGCCGCGTCCTATACAGCCGAGACATTCGGTACCGGCACGTTGGATGTTTTGAAGTCCGTGACGAGCATGACCTGGCCCGTGTTCTTCGACGAGGTGTTGACGGCCGCGGACGGTTTCTATGCCGTGCTGGCCGCCTCGTTGGCCGCGTTTCTCGCAAATCGGCGGCTATCCCGCACGCAATACTACGCCCTGCGCCTGTGGCGCGACGGGTCAGACGGGCATCAATAGGGAATTGTCGGCCTTCAGCACTGCGCCCTTGAACGTGGCGAGTTGCCTCGCGACCAGCGCCTCGATGTCCTGCACGGCGTTGGCGATGCCCAGGTAGTACGCAGGTTCACGCCTCAGAAGCGACCAGTCCCCGGACTCGAGGATCCGTACGAGGTGCGTGATGTTGCTGCGAATCGCATCGATATACGGGTTCTTACCGTCGTACAGGACCTCGATATAGCGGTAGACACGATTGAACTTCGAGTTCAGGCGATCGCGCATGACCTGCTGATAAAAAGTCGGTGTTTTCCTGAGGAGGTCCTCACCTGACTTGTACCGCACCAAGTACTCGCCCGGTTTGGCGTTCTCCACGGCGACGCCACCGACAACGAACTCGTTATAAAGCCGGTCGCGGCATTTCTCGAGGTAGCATCGATCGGCCATCTGGGCGATGAGATCCGCCGTGCCGATCAGGTGACCGCAGATGACGTCCCGCGGATCCTCGAGCTCGATCTTGTCGAGGTCGAGCTCATAACCCGTGAAGTGCACGATCATGGAGCTGACGCCGACATCCTTCGCAAGCCCGAGATCGGGCAGGTAGCGACGCAGAAAATCGGCGCTGCGCGATACGTGGTAGAGCGTGAATTCGGCGCCATTGGAGAAATCGCTGTCCCGGCTTTCATGGCGGATATAGCCGGCATCGTGAAACAGCGAGGTGATCAGGGCCATCTGTGCACGCGATGGACCAAGGCGGTCGGGAGGTTCGACGCTGCGCTCGTAGCCTGCGACGAGGCGCGCCAGCGCCAGCGTCATGTCGAGCGTGTGCTGCATGTCATGGTAGGTCGTGTCGCAGCCCATGTAGCCCGGGTATCGTCCCGTGAAAAGGCGTTCGAAATCGTAGAAGGCGAGCCAGAGCTTGTCGAAGGACATGCCCGGGAAGGTCTTTGCGTACACTTCCTGAACGGCATTGCGAACGGCCGCCGGATTACTGACCTGCACAGTGTTGGTGACGTCGTAATCGTTACGGCGGTCCTGAGACATTAACTTCCCTGCTTTTTTTCGACCGATTATACGTGGCAGTGGCGTTGGCCACAGTGCGAAAAACCGGAATATGTCACATGTCGTTGTTTCGCGTCAGCCGTCGAACTCCGCGACGACGGGTGCGTGATCCGACGGTCGTTCCCAACCGCGCGGTTCCTTGTCGACATAGCTCTTGTTGCAACGAGCGGTCATTGCGGCGCTTGTGAGGATCAGGTCGATGCGTAAACCAGCGTTGCGACGAAACCCCGCGGCGCGGTAATCCCACCAGCTGAACGTGCCTTCGGCTTGCTCGAACTCGCGAAACACATCGGTGAGCCCGAGGTCGAGCAACGCGGTCAACGCCTTGCGCTCAAGCGGACTGCAGAGGATCGCCTCACCCCATTTCTCGGGATCGTAGACATCGGCGTCGGCCGGCGCGATATTGAAGTCGCCGAGGACCACGACGTTTTCATGCTGCTGCATTTCCACTTCGAGGAAGTGGCGCAGTGCTTCCAGCCAGCCGAGCTTGTAATCGTACTTTTCGGACCCGACTTCGGAGCCATTGGGGACGTACAGGTCGATGACGCGCACATCGCCAACCGTGCAAGCCAGCACGCGACGCTGTGGGTCCTCCAGACCCGGCAGGTCGGTCACGGGGTCGGCAGGCTCGATCTTGCTGATAGCCGCAACACCGTTGTAGGTTTTCTGTCCACTGGCGACCGAGTGGTAGCCGATCTCGCGCAGGGCGTCGACAGGGAATTTTTCGGTGAGCTGCTTGATCTCCTGCAGCACGAGGACGTCAGGGTCGTGCGCCTGCAGCCACTCGACGACATGAGGCTGGCGCACGTTCATCGAGTTCACGTTCCATGTCGCGATCTTCACGCGATACCGGCCCGCCGCAGCAACGCATCAATCGTGGGCTCGCGGCCCCGAAAAGCAACGTAAGCCTGCATGAACTCCCGGCTACCGCCTATCTCGAGTATTTCGCTGCGAAAACGTTTTGCCGTTTCCTGATCGAAAATACCGGCTTCCTCGAAAGCCGCGAATGCATCCGCGGCCAGGACCTCGGCCCACTTGTAGCTGTAATAGCCGGCCGCGTAGCCGCCTGCGAAGATATGCGAAAACGCGTGCGGCAGGCGGTTGTAATCGGGGTGTTGCAGCAGGGATACCTCATCGCGAACCTCGACAAGCGTCTCAAGCACGCGCGGGTCCTTCCCGGGATCGTATTCCGTGTGCAGGCGGAAGTCGTAAAGGCCCAACTCGATCTGGCGCATCATCGCCAGCGCCGCGCCGGCGTGGCGACTGTCATCGAGCTTGTCGAACATGTCCCTGGGTAGCGACTCGCCGGTTTCGCGGTGGGCCGAACAATGCGCCAGCACCTCGTAGCTCCAGGCGAAATTTTCCATGAACTGGCTCGGCAGCTCGACGGCATCCCAGGGAACGCCATTGATGCCGGCTACGCTCGGAAAGCCGATGCGCGTCAGCAGGTGATGCAGCATGTGCCCGAACTCGTGGAACAGCGTCACGACATCATCGTGTGTCAACAGCGATACGCCGTCTTCGTCGGGTGGCTGGAAATTGCAGACCAGGTAGCCGACCGGCAGGGTCAGGCTCCCGTTCAGCTGCTGCCGCGTAACGCATTCGTCGATCCAGGCGCCTGTTCGCTTGCCACTGCGTGCATAAAGGTCGACATAGAAGCCGCCGAGCGCTGCGCCGCCGCGTTCGTTGAGCGTGAAGTAGCATGCGTGTGGATCCCAGGTCGCGACATCGTCAACCTCCGCGAGCTCGAGGTCGTAGAGTTTTGCCGCCAGCGTGAACAGGCCCGAGATAACCGTGGTGGCAGGGAAGTACTGGCGCAGTGCTTCGTTGGAGATCGAAAACCGGTCCTGTTTGAACTTCTCGAGCCAGAACGTGACGTCCCAGGGCTCGAGATCCATGCCGGCGAATTCGGTTAGCTCGGCAAGCTCCTTGCCGGCCGCTGCCCGCGAGTGCGATGCCAGCTCGCGCAGAAAGCCAATGACCTGTTCAGGCGTCTCGGCCATCTTGGTTGCGAGGGAGTAGTGGGCATAGGTTGTAAAACCGACGAGGTTTGCGGCTTCGTGTCGTAACGCCAGGATTTTCTCGATGTTCCTGGTGTTATCCCACTTCGCGTTCTCTCCCTGGTCTGAGCCCCTCGTGACCCAGGCCTTGTACATCGACTGCCGCAGCGAGCGATTGGCTGCATGCTTCATGACGACGTCGTAGGTTGGGTAGTCGAGTGCCAGCAGCCATCCATCGAGCTTTTTTTCCGCTGCGTCGTCGGCGGCGCGGGCCAGGGCCTGGGGCGGCAGCCCGTCGAGCTGCTCGATGTCTGTCAGATGCAGGGACCAGGCGTCCGATGCGTCCAGGACATTGTGTTCGAAGGATGCCTGGCTAGCCGCGAGTTCCTGCATGATGCGCTTGAAGCGATCCTTGGCCTCTTTTTCGAGGTCGACGCCCGCCAGGTGGAAGTCCCGTAAGGCGTGCTCGACGGCGCTGCGGCTGGCTTCGCTGGCGTCACCCGGCAAAGTGTCGCCGACGGCGGCATACGCTCTCTGCAATGCCTCGTTCTGTGATATTTCGGTGCCATGCTCGGTCAGTAACGGCAAGGCTGTCGTATAGGCATCTCGCCAGTCTGCCGATCCGAGTACACTTTGCAGGTGGCTGACCGGCGACCACACGCGGCCGAGTTCGTGGCTCATCTGTTCGATGGGGGCGACCAGTGAGTCGAGGTCGGGCGCCTGATCTGCTGCCAGCAACTGCTCGAGCCTGGAACGATGCCTCGCGATGACCTCTTCAATCGCGGGCACGACATGCTCGGGCATTATGTCGCCGAAGCGTGGCAGTGAAGACGTGTCGAGCAGCGGATTGGTCATGGCACGTTGATATTATTTTGAAGCGCCGCATATTAGCACAGGCGGTCGGCCAAGCCGTGCCGTGTACTTGACGTAACTGTGGAGAAAACTGTGACTGGAAAATTTGATCTGATCGTAATTGGCGGCGGCAGCGGCGGTCTCGCCCATGCGCAGCGCGCAGCCGAGTATGGCGCCAGGGCAGCGGTTGTCGAGTACGGGCCCCTGGGCGGTACCTGTGTAAACGTCGGGTGCGTGCCCAAGAAAGTCATGTGGTACACGGCCCAGCACGCGCATCATTTTCATCATGCGGCCGACTACGGCTTCGATATCGAGATTCGTGGCCATGACTGGACCGGACTAAAGTCGCGCCGTGATGCTTACATAAAGCGACTCAATGGCATTTACGGCAACAATCTCGACAACAAAGGCGTTACCTATCTCTCCGGCCGCGCGCGTTTTGTCGACGCGAACACGATAGAGGTCGAGGGCGTCGAGTACCATACCGACCGCATCGTTGTGGCGACCGGCGGTAAACCTATCGTTCCGGATATCCCCGGGGCAGAGCTGGGCATTACTTCGGATGGATTCTTCGAACTCGAAGACCGTCCGCAGCGCGTGCTGATCGCGGGCAGCGGCTATGTTTCTGTCGAGCTCGCGGGCGTGTTCAACGCCCTCGGCGCCGAGACGCAGGTCGTCGTTCGCAAGGAAGGCGTTCTCAGGAGCTTCGACAAGATGCTGAGTTCCGAGCTCATGGAGGCAATGCAGGCAGGCGGCATCGCGCTCGATACGGGCGTCATACCGCGGTCAGCGGAGCAGACCGCCGAAGGCATCGTGCTGTACGCCGAAGACGGCCGCAGTTTCGGGCCCGTCGACGCGCTGGTCTGGGCGGTCGGACGATCACCCAATACCGAGACCCTGGATGCCACCAGGGCGGGCGTACAGATGGACCAGAAGGGATTCATCCCCACCGATGAATTTCAACAGACGAATGTAGATAACATATTTGCAATCGGCGACGTTACGGGGCGCGAAGCGCTGACGCCGGTCGCGATCGCCGCCGGCCGCCGGCTGGCCGACCGGCTCTACGGCGGCATGGAGGGGCGCCACCTCGAGTATCGCCTGATACCGACCGTCATCTTCAGCCACCCGACCATAGGCACGGTGGGCCTGACTGAAGACGAGGCGCGTGCCGAATACGGCGACGATATCAAGGTCTACCAATCCGCTTTCACGGGCATGTATTACGCGCTTGGCGACGACAAGCAGCGTTCAGCCATGAAGCTGATTACGACTGGCGCCGAAGAGCGTGTCGTTGGTTGCCATGTCATCGGCGAAGGCGCCGACGAAATGATGCAGGGATTTGCCGTGGCCATGCGCATGGGCGCGACGAAAGCCGATTTCGACGACACGGTGGCTATTCACCCGACGAGTTCGGAAGAACTCGTCACGATGCGTTAGGCGGCGTCGCTGACTTGTGCTCGGGCGCGTAGAAGGGTTTCGTCTGCGCGTGACATCGCGCCCAGGCCGTGTGCCACTTCAGTTCGCGCTGGTAGTCGAATCTTGCCCAGAGCGGATCCGGTAGCTTGCCATTGGCGAACTCGATATCGGCGAGCGCAAGATTCGCCTTGAGTATCGGCGACCAGATCGCGCATTTCACTTCGCCCACGGGCGCACCTTTTTTTCCCGCGAAGACGAACGCCTCCCCGACGGGCTTGTTGCCATCGACAACCAGCTTGGTCAGCCTGCGTTGGGCGGGACGCGCCTTTTCCGCCTTGAGGGCTTTCTGCCCCGTAAAATGTCCCTTGTCGAGATTGACGACCCAGCCAAGCCCGACCTCGTAGGGTGAGCGGTCGTAGCCGGCGCGTATCGTCGAGTCGGCACAGTTAAAATCGAAGCCCGGCATGATGAAGCCCGCTTCGATCCGCACCATCTCCAGTGCATCGAGTCCCATGGCATGTATGTCGTATTGTCCCTGTACACCGAAAATTGCGTCCCACAATTGCCCGGCATGAGTGGGATTCACCCAGAGCTCGTAGCCGAGGTCGCCCGTGTAGCCGGTGCGCGAAACCGTCAGCGGGATATCGCCACACTCGAGGTCCCGTATCCCGAACGGTTTCAGATCGCCGTGCCCCGCAATGCCGGCCGCTTTTAGGACCGAGTAGGACGTTGGGCCCTGCACGGCGAGTGCGGCGACATCGTGAGTTTCGACATCGATCTGCACATCGAATCCGGCCGCCGACATTGCAAGCCAGTCCACCTGGTGATGCTGCGAACACAGGCGATAGTCGTCCTCGCCGAGCTGGAATAACGTGCCATCGTCGATGACCTTGCCGTCGTCATTACACCAGACGACGTAAGTCACCCGGCCCGGGCGCAGGCCGGAGATATCTCTTGTCACGAGGCGGTCGAGGTAGTCGCGCGCGCCAGGGCCGCTGACGCGGTATTTCTCCATGGGCGTAAGGTCCATGACCGCGCAACCGCTGCGCACGGCAAAATACTCGGTCGACAGCTTGTCGACGATGCGTGGCACCTTGTAGCAATTCCACGTTGCCCAGTTCTCGGCCTTCGACAAGGCCACCATGCGATCATGGAACGGTGTACGACCCAGCGCCTGGCGGAAGTGCGTGTGATGGATCTTCATTTCGCCTCTCCGAGTTCAATGACGCGCCTGGCAGCATTGCGACCCGGCCGACCTGTCAGTCCGCCGCCCGGATGGCAGCCCGCGCCGCACAGGAAGAGCTTGTCGACGGGCGTATCGTATTGAGCCGCGCCGTGGAGTGGGCGCATCATGAAAGACTGGTGGATCGAGAGCTCGCCGTGATGCCAGTGTCCCTGTAGCGCCTGGAATTCGCTCTCGATATCGGGCGGCGCCAGGAATTCGTGGTCGACGATGAGCGACTTGAGATCAGGCGAGTAGCTGGCGAGTTGCGCAATGGTTTTGTAGGCGATCGTGGTCTTCTGCTCCTCCCAGCCGCCGTCGAGATCATAGGGCATGAAAGCGACGTTGACCGACATGGCGTGATGGCCATCGGGCGCGAGCGAATCGTCGTGAACACTAGGTACCGTGATCTCGAGAACCGGATGTTCGGAACACTCACCGTACTTCGAGTGATTGAACGCATGTTCGATGTACCGCATCGACGGCGCGACCAGGAATCGATCGCCCATTCGAGACCGATCGACGCCCGCGAACTCCGGCAGGCCGCTCAGGGCGATATGCAGTTTTGCGACAACGCCCGTACCACGAATTTCTGAAACGCGATTCGCGAACTGGGTGTCAAGCAACGGTGCACCAATGAGCGTCGAGAAGGTCGAACGCGGGTCTACATTCGAGACGACGGCTTTCGACTTGATGATTTCGCCATCCGCCAGTTCGACGCCGAACGCCCGGCCCTCATGGACCAGGATCCTGCGAACCTGCGCCTCGCACCGAATGCGCGCACCGGCGTCCTCTGCCGACCGGGTCAGCGCATCGATCAGGCCGTCACCCGAACGAACAGACATCGGACCGTCAAGCTCGCCATAGAGGCGCTGCAGCCACGTAAGCACGGTACCCGGCGTGCGCGGGCCCATCGCGTTGCCCATGATGGCATCGACGGCGAGCGCTCCCTTCAGCCGATCGTCTGCAAAGGTGTCGTTGAGCACGTCGTAGATATTGATTGCCGCAACCCTGAGGAACTCGTACATCGACTCCCTGCCAAGGCCGAAGCGCAGGTTCCAGCCGAGCTTCGCGAGATTGACCTTGTCGCGGAATGGAATGTGCTTGACGCGCGGCGGCTTGTTGTCAAACAGTGGCCGCAAGGATTTCGCGAATTCGAGGTACTGGCGACGAAAGGCAGCGTAAGCGGCCGTGTCCGACTCGGGCACGTCGTCACCGGCAATCGTTTCCCGCTCGATCGTGAGGTGTCGTCCGTCGCCGTCGAGTGCGATCGTATCGACAGCCTCACCCGGGATGTATCCAAACCGGTCCAGCCCGAGGTCCTTCTGGATGTTGCGGCTGATTGGGCAGGCGACGCTGGCAAGCCCCGGGAAATGGTAGAGGTCACTCAAAGTGCGGGTGGCCGCCATGCCACCTGGCGCGCCGCGGCCTTCGAGGACCTGGACCCGGAGTCCCGCACGCGCGAGGTACGCGGCACACACGAGACCGTTGTGACCGGCGCCGACGATGATGACGTCGGGCCTAGTCATCGGGATATTCCTCGGGCGTGGTATCGGGTTTGCGGAGGTCGCGCAAAATCTCGCGCGCCGCGTTCGCTCCGGGTGCCCCCATTACGCCGCCGCCCGGATGTGTCGACGAGCCGCACATGTACATGCCCTTCACGGGACCGCGATACTGCGCATAGCCCGGAAACGGCCGGTTGAACAGCAGTTGGTCGAACGTCAATTCCCCCTGGAAGATATTGCCCTCGGTCAGGCCGACCTCGTCTTCGATCTCTCGAGGCGTACGAATCTCGGCGTGCAGCAGCAGGTCCTTGAAGTCGGGGCTGTATTCGGCGATCTGGTCGATGACGGTCTGGCCGAACTGATCGCGCTTCTCATCGGTCCAGCCGCCCTCGGGCTCGACCGGGCAGTACTGCACGAAGACCGTCGCCATGTGTTTGCCGGGCGGCGCGAGTGTCGGGTCGTATTGAGACGGGACCAGGAAGTCGCAGTAGGGATCGGCCGACCAGCGATCGTCCTTCCAGTCGTCGTATGCTCTCTCGAGGCGACGCAGCGTGTCCGTAAAATGCATGTGGCCGAGGGTGAGGGGCGAATCCTCGGGCAGCGCCGAAAACGTGGGCATGCCGTCAAGCGCGATATTGAGCTTGCCCGACGAGCCACGAATCTTGAATTTTGAGGCGTGCTCAACGAGCTTCGGCGGAAGGTCGTTTGCGTCCATGACCTGGGTGAACGTGCGTTTCGCATCGAGATTGGATACCACGACACCGGCGTGAATCTCCTCTCCGGATACCAGTCGCACGCCTGTCGCGCTGTTTCCCGAGACGAGAATTTGCGAAACCTCGGCATCGGTGCGGATCTGCCCGCCCATCGACCGGAACGACGATGCGATCGCTCCCGACACAGCGCCCATGCCACCGCGCGCAAACCCCCATGCACCCACGTTGCCATCGACATCGCCCATCGCATGGTGCAACAGCACGTAGGCCGTGCCCGGCGAATAAACGCCGAGGCCCGTGCCGATGATGCTGCCTCCGGAGTAATGCGCGAGAATCGTCTCGTTCTCGAAGTAGTTCTCGAGGTACTCGGCGATCGACATCGTGAAGAAGCGAATAAACTCGCAAATCTGGGCTTCGCTGAGCTCATGAAATTTCTTCAGAAGGTACGCGAACTCGAATGCGTCACGCGGCCGGATAGAGCCAGGATCCGGAGGTGTTCGAAGCAGGAAGCCGCGTATCAACCGGCACCAGCGCATGACGTCGGCGTCGAACCGAATCGCCGCGTCCGCATCGCGCAAGCTGTGTCGCATCAGCTCGCGGCGGCGAACGTTGGGGTCCTGGTAACTGCCGAAGTAGTCGCCGTCCTGCTTGAACGTCATGCTGCTAACGAGCGGGATGACTTTGAGACCGTGCCTGCCGAGGTCGAGCGCGTTATAGATCTCTGGCCGGAACAGGCTGCAGACGTAGGAGCAGTTCGAATACTTCCAGCCCTCATGCAGCTCCCGGCTCACGGTCGCGCCGCCGACGTAGTCATTCTTTTCGACAACGAGCACTCGCAAACCGGCCTTGGCGAGGAACGCCGCGTTGGTAAGGCCGTTATGGCCCGCGCCGATTACGATAATGTCGAAATTCGTACCGCTCATGATGCGTCCGCGAGAGCCGGGATCTTTCGTCTCAACATCAGGTACATATAGAGATAAACGAGCATGGCGGCGATGGAAGCCGAGGCACACATTATGAACACGCCATTGTAATCGAACGTATACGCCAGGACCGACGACGCGAAGTTCGGGCCCAGGAAATTACCGAGACCCTGGGCCGCCGGCAACATTGCCAGGAAGCGCCCCGAATGATCGACGTTTGCGATTGTAGCGGCCTGATAGATGTCGACGAATATCCAGCAGAAGTTGAAGCAGAACATGCTGATCGCTACGGTCGTGTTGGTGATACCAAAAACGAGCATGAATACGATCGTGGCCTGGAATATCAGCGTAACGAGCAGGGGCCGTGCAAGGCCGTAGCGATTGCTTAGCAGCACGGCGAACAGGCACCCGATCACCGAAAAGACGGACGAGACCCACAGCATGCTGGCAACCCAATCCGGCGACGCCTCGGAATCGACGGTCGACAGCTCAATGTAAGTCCAGTACCCACCAATATTGATATAGGTGAAAACGACGGCGATCAGGACCATCCACGGAACGTAGGCAGGCACATGCAGGTGCTCGGCGTGATGTTGACCATCCGGCTCCTCGACGTCGACCTCGACATCGAGCGCCTTGTCGACCGGTCGCCGCGGCAGCCACGAGATGAAGAGCAGGCCAACGACATAAGAAGCGATGAGCGCTATGTATACACCCTCAATCGAGAGATACGGCAGCAGTTTGAGTTCGGCCCCCTGTGAACCGGCGAATGCAAACAGTTCGAGACCGAAGGCAAACGCGGGCCTGGAATGCCCACCGATAGTCGCGACGGCAACTCCCGTGTACACGCCGGCCCCGATGCCAGCCAACAGGCGCAGCCAGAGCGTGAATTCGTAGCTCTGGTAAACGATGCAGAGCGCATTTGCAGCGATTGTGACAAGGGCTGCCGCGATCGTCATGTACCGACGATCGACCCTGGCAACAAACAACGCCGCAATGACGGCTCCGATTGCGAGTCCGCCGAGGTCGGCACCGGCTACGCGCCCAACCTCAACATCGGTAAATCCCAGGTTGTTGACCCAGGACGTGCTGATAACCGGGATTCCGACCATGACCGCGTAGCCCACCAGGGCCATGTAAATGCCGAGGGTGAGTGACCGCCAGTCATCGAAGATCGTACGGTGGTGGAGCAGTTTCCCGCGGTCATCGGTCACGCTGGTATGTTCCCTTGTTGTAGTTTTTCTGCGGGCCGGAGGAAGATACTAGCGTATCCGGCCGTCGCCTCGCATTGTGGCGTATAGGCAAGGTAGTCAGGCAGCGCTGCGCCATTCGGCGGCTTCAAGCAGAGTGGCAACGGGCGCGCCAAGTCGATGCACGCCTTCGATGACTACACCGAACTGAAGACGACCTGGATCGAATTTGACTAGCCGATGCGGTCCATCATCTTGTAATAGAGCATTCCGAGCGCAATGATCTGATTACCGACCCATTGGGTGCCGGGAATCCGGAAGTGCTTCATGTTAGCAAACAGGTCGTAGCGCTCCATAGAGCCACCAACTGCATCCGCCATGACGTCGCTCATCGTATGTGTCGGTGCGACGCCGTGCCCAGAGTAGCCCTGGCAGTACCAGACGTTGCCGTTGATCCGGCCGACGGTGGGAATGCGCCTGAGTACGATGCCCATCATGCCGCTCCACTCGTAATCGATGCGCACATCCTTGAGTTGCGGGTAGACTTTCAGCATCCGCGGCACAATGTAATCCTGGATACTCTTGGGTTCGCGACCCGAGTAATTGCAGGCGCCCCCGTATAACAGGCGCTTGTCACCCGACAGGCGATAGTAGTCAACGACTTCGTTCAGGTCGCAGACGGCAACGTCGGGGGCGTTGATCTCGGTGGCGACCTCATCTGACAATGGTTGAGTCGCAATCATGTAGCCGCCCGCCGGGAATACGAGATTCGACAGGTGTTTCCGCTCGAACCGGCCGTAGGCGTTTCCGCAAAGCACGACCGAATCGGCTTTGACATGGCCGGCGGCCGTTTTCACTTTCGGTCGTGAGCCGTGTTCGATATCGATGACGGGCGACTGCTCAAAAATCCGCACGCCGAGTTGATGCGCGGCCCGGGCTTCACCCAGGCACAGGTTCAACGGGTGCAGGTGCCCGTCGCGGTAACACACAAAAGCACCGTGAAATACGTCCGTGCCGAGCTTCTCCCGGGTCTCGTCGCGGTCCCAGATCTCCCAGGTCGCGGGCGCGTTATGGCGCCGCCGGGTCGCGACGTAGTCGTCGAACCACTCGACCTGCTTCGGTTTGGTCGCGACCTCGGCGTAGCCGTCCTTGAGGTCGCAATCAATGTCGTACCTGGCAATACGCTCGCGGATGATGTCGTTGCCGCGCCATTTCATGTCCCACACGAGATCGGCGATACCGTCCCCATGTTTTTTCCGGATCTTGTCGAGGCCGCAGCCCCCGTGGATGAGCTGTCCGCCATTCCGCCCCGATGCGCCCCAGCCGATTCGGTTGGCCTCGATCAGGGCGACCGAGTAACCACGCTCAGCCAGCGTCAGTGCCGTCGATACACCCGAAAACCCGCCACCGACGACACAGATATCGGCTGAAACGGCGCCCCGGAGCTCGGGGTATGCGGTCGCCCCGGTGGCCGTGGCGGCGTAGTAGGAGTTGGTA
>Ga0265303_10000838_pt1 | contig 18122 bp, 13 predicted proteins | sample Helome_2_FD_192494 | JGI IMG/M metagenome (GOLD analysis project Ga0265303, IMG submission 192494) | Marine sediment microbial communities from subtidal zone of North Sea - Hel_20160317 (Illumina Assembly) | ecosystem: Environmental > Aquatic > Marine > Subtidal zone > Sediment ... | reverse complement strand
CGAAATGATCACACAAGGCTGGCCGCTTCGATCGATCGCTTTGGAGTCCTCGACGGATGACACGTACCGCAGGCCGTCGAAGTCGAACGGCGAGTCGCCTTTGAGAAGGCTTTCACGCGTTTTGCTGTCAAAGCATTCCGGATGCATTCGAAAGACATCGGTCAGCTTCACCGTCAGGGGCGAGTCGACGTACACCGGAACATCGGGGAGCCGCCCTTTGTCTTTGAGCTTCTTGAGTGAGTAGATCAGCTCTTGGGCGCGTTCGAGGGCAAACGAGGGCACGACGACTTTTCCGCCCCGTTCAATCGTGCGCGTGATCACCTCGTCGAGCCGGTCTTCCATCTCCTCGATCGGGTCGTGGTTTCGATCCCCGTAGGTGCTTTCCATGATCAAGCACGACGCACCCGGAGGAACTTCGGGGTTGCGAAGGATCGGCATGTTGTGCCGCCCGAGGTCGCCCGAAAACACCAAACGCCGCTGTTCGCCAACCACGTCAACGTCGAGCGCCACCATCGCGCTTCCGAGCACGTGCCCCGCGTCGTAGTAGGTCAGCGTCACCCCGGGTGCGATTGTTTGGGGTCGGTGGTAGGGAACGCCAACCATGAGCTCGAGTGTGCCGAGCACGTCCTTCTGGTCGTAGAGCGGCTCCACGGGTTTCATGTCGGCACCGTTTTTCGCGACCTTGCGGTTGATGTAGGCGGCGTCCTGAGCCTGAATCTCCGCCGAATCCTCGAGCATCGCGGCACAGAGGTCCCGCGTCGCGGGCGTGGAGTAAATGGTCCCGCGGAAGCCTTGGCGATACAGGCGCGGCAGCGCGCCCGAATGGTCGATGTGAGCGTGGGACAGCACCATCACGTCGATATCCCTCGCGCGAAAGCCCAAGTCCCGATTGCGTTCGATGGTTTCCGAACGGCGCCCCTGGAACAGGCCGCAGTCGAGCAAAATGCGCGCCTTCTCCGTGTGAACGATATGCCTCGAGCCGGTGACGTTGCCACCGACGGCTCCTACGAACTCAACTTGCACGCAACACCTTTCTCATGCGGTCGCCGATGAACTCTCGGACGACCGGGTCCTCTGAATCGAGAATTGCCTCGGGGGCGCCGGTCGCGGCCACCACGCCGTCATGGATGAGGGCGATGCGGTCGCTAATCGCGAACGCTGCCTTGAGATTGTGGGTCACGACCACCGAGGTCACGTTCAAGCTCTCCTGGAGTCCAAGAAGCAAACGATTCACACGGGTGACGTTGATGGGGTCGAGCCCCTCGGCGGGCTCGTCGTAGAACACGACCTCCGGACGAACCGCGACCGCTCGTGCGAGGGCGACGCGCTTGCGCATGCCGCCGGAAAGGTCCGAAGGGGCCATCGACTCAATCCCCGGCAGGGCGACCAGGGCAAGGGTTTCGGACACTCTCTTTACGATTTCGTCTTGGGACATCGTGGTCTGCTCACGCAGGGCATAAGCAACGTTTTCGAACACCGTGAACGAGTCGAACAGCGCAGATTCTTGGAACAACATACCGATTCGGCGACGAGTCTGTGTCCACTCACGCTCGGTCTGGCCCGTGACGTCGTCACCATCGAATCGAATGCTGCCCGCGTCGACTTCGATGAGGCCCATCATCGCCTTGAGAAGGATGCTCTTCCCGGAGCCGGACTCTCCGATAATTGTGAGGACCTCACCCGCGAAGATGTCGATATCGAGCCCGCTCAGCACCACCTGTCGCCCAAATGCCTTTTGCAGGCCTCGTACTTCGAACAGTGCCATGCCGCCCGTGGGTCAGCCCTTCGCAGCCCAAGAGTTGCAATACCCCAAGGGGTGGATTGGGCCTTTGACGAGGGTGCATCGCCCGCACTCATTCTTTTTGCCTGCCAGGTAGAACGCGCAGCTCTCGCAGTTCTTGCTTTCGCCGTGCGGAGAGACATCTCGGTACTCGAGCTGCGTTCGCAGCGCCAAGTCGTCTTCGCGTAGCCCGCTCAGGTCTTCACAATGAAGCTCTGGCTTCGTGCAGGCGTTGAGAAGGGCAGGCGTCGAGCCGATCACGGCCAAGCGCACGCCGTGACCAAGTATCTGGCGTCTTGTAAGGGTGCTGCTCCTCATTCCCATCACTCCTGCGTCGAGGTTAGCACGGCCTCGCTCCAATCAGCGAACGGCGTCCATCAGTTTCAGAAACGCGTCGCTCTCCACCATTCCGGTGATGCGAGAGGCCTCCGAACCATCGCTGTGATGCAGGACCACGAGCGGCAGCCCGGGTTGCTCGTACGCCTTGAGCAGGGCCCATTTTTCGTCGGTCGCTTGCTCGGTGCTCAGGTCTACCCTCACAGTTACGAATCGTTGGGCCTCCGATACCACGCGGGGGTCGCTCAGAACGTCCCGCTCGAGCTCCTGGCACGCTCCACACCAATCGGCGCCGAAGTCGACGAGCATGGGCCTCCCTTCGGCGACCGCCTGTGCCTTGCCGGCATCGAAGCTTTCGATCCAACGGATGTGCGCGCCAGGGGGCAAGGCCTCCGCCCAACCGACGATGCCCAGGAGGCCCGCGACGCAGGCGGCTATCCCTATCGATTTGCGAACCCGTGCACCCCAGGCCTTGCTCGTAAACGACAGGTGGATCGCCCCGACGATGACCCCTCCAGTCAGCAGACCGAGAGCCACGGCGAGCCAGGTCTCATCGCGGACCGCTGGACGCGGGTAGGGAACAATACCGCGCAGATAGTAGAAGGCCAGGGCGAGCATCGCAATTCCGAACGCGCTCTTCGTCCACTCGACCCAATGCCCCGACTTAGGCAACGTGATCGCGAATGTCCCGACGAACCAGAACAACACGCCTATCCCGATCGCGTAGATGAATAGGGCAAGCGCGCCAAACGCGACGTTCCCCGTCGTGGCTACCCAGGTCAGCAAGACGGCGAGAACCGGCCCGGTGCACGGAGCCGCGACGAGGCCGTTCACGAAGCCAAGAACGAAGGCGCCGCGCACCCCGAAGCCGCCCGCCTGAGCGAGCTTGTTCTGGATGACGGAAGGCAGCGCGAGGTCGAACAAGCCGAACATGCTGAACGCCATCACAGCGAATAAGGTCGACAGAGCCCCGAGAACCCATGGGCTCGTTAGGGCGCTGCCGAATGCGCTTCCCGTCAGCGCCGATATGACCCCGAGCGGCGTGAAGAGTGCCGCGATGCCCAGAACGAATGCGCTCGAGAGCATCGCCGCCCGCGCACGGCTTTCCGCCTGCCTGGCGCCAAACACGCTGACGGTGATCGCAATCATAGGATAGACGCAGGGGGTCAGTGAGGTGGCCAGTCCCGCCAGGAAGACCAGGCCCAGCGCGCCCAGGTAGCTGCCGTCCGAAAGCGCGGTCGCAAAGGGTGCGCTGAGCTCGCTCAGGCTGTCGGCGGATGCGTGGGCCTCCGCGGCCCAAGCGGCGACAAATCCCAGCAAACCGGCTCCTGCGCTCCGTCGCATCCTCCAACTATGGTGCTCGATTGGTTGACCGTCCACGAACCGGGGACGTAGCCTTTCATCAGGGATCACTTTGCCACTACTTTTCCTTCTGCTCATCGCCTTCGCCACCGGGGCGCTTTCGGCCTACGCCGGCCGCGACGAGCTTCGACACAGCTCGGACCCGGTTTGGCGGATGGAGACGTTCCTCGCCTATACGCTCTTCGTCACCTTGGTGCTCTTACCAACCGCGATTTACTTCTATGTATTTCACGGCGACTGGTTTCTCTTCTACTGGGTCGACACGGCGCGCGCCCCCTGGTTCTGGGGCCTCCTCGGCGCGGTGCTTCTCTTGGGCGCCGCATCGCTCGGGTTTCGGATCGGCTTGGCTCTCTGTCGCGCATCGCGCGATCTGACGACCCGCCGAATCACCGTCGGTACGGTTCTCGTCGCCTTGGCGATATGGCCGCTCGCATGGAGCCGGCTGTCCGCCGTTGGTTCCCATCGGCAGTTCTGGCGGGACTATGGGCTCATGAACTTCTTCTCGAGTCCCGCTTTCTATTCGGGGTTCGCCATGGCGCTGATCATCGTGCTGGCTTTTGGCTGGTTGATCTACCGCGTCGATCGGCATACCCGCGACAGCGTCTGACCGGGCCGTAGCAAAGTCAGCGGGAAGGGATCATTCCCATGTGCTCGCGCAAGAACATCGCTGGCGGTGACGCCCAAAACTTCAGTGCGTCGATGTATGCCGGATGCCCATCGAAGGTCTCGCCCTCGGCCTCTCGCTCCGGCGCGATTCGGCTCCGCACGTCCTGAACCAGCGGGTCGAGGTCATCGCAGAGAAGCAATGCGGCGCGGATCGCAGTCCGCTGTGCCGCATGAACCCAGCGGTCGAACTTCACTCGCTTGGCTTGCGAATATGCCAGGGCGGCGTCGCGGACCGACTTGCGGTCGCGCCGAGGGATCGCCCGTTGCAGCCTTCGCGTTTGCTCGTTCAAAAACTCTTCGCTGGTCAGGCCCGACCCGAAGTCGGGTTTCACGATTCGGGCGGCCGAGGCCAGCAAGACGTCGAGTTCTCGGGGCGTGAGCTTGTCGATCGCATGATAGCCCCGGGCAATTTGCGTCAACGGTTGGGCAAGCATGAACGTCTGGGTCTGAGGGTCCTTCTCCATTATGACGGCTGGCACCAACATCGCGGGATGCGCGCCGAACTCGATCGTGATGCCGCGATTGCGTACGCGGTGCAGGAACAAGTCGAAGCTTCGAATGTCGAGGGCAGCGGCGAGATGATTTGCGATCTCTCGAAGCGGATGATTGGCCTCGGTCGGGAGGCGGTCTCGCGTCGCGAGCCCGTAGCTCTGCAAATCCGGGGGGTAGAGCTTCGCGAGGGCGGGGCTAAGCGCGGCGAGAAGAGCTCCCGCCGCTGCATCCTCTGCGCGCGGCGTGCCGAGTTGTTCCAGAATGGAGCCACGAAGCGACCTCGGTCGAACCTTGGCCGGCCAGGGTTCCACGGCGGCGATCCGCGCGTCGTCCTTCTCGTCGTTCACACCCATCTGAAGCAAGGGTAAGCTCGCGATTCGGGCTTCTCTCGCGCGACCGTCTGCTTCGTAGGTGATCGCGAGCTCGCGCCAAATCTCCTCGCGCATCGGCTCCTCTGCCAGCACGGCTTGAAGCTGTTCGACGGCCTCTGTTCGTTGGCCGCGAGCCCGCAGTCGTGCGGCAAGCTCGCGTCGAAGGTCGGCGTTCCCGACGCCGTTTTCGAGCCCGCCTCGAAGCGCATCGATGGCCGCATGCTCGTCCCTGCAGTGGTCCGAGAGGATTCGGGCGACGTCCAGGGTGGTCGTCACACGGCCCTGCTCATCGTTGGCCCGATGCTCACTCAAAGCGTCCGCATAGGCGCGCCAGTCGCTCGGGCTTGCACAAAGGGATTCGAGCGTCTGCGCCGCGTCGCTTCCTGGTCCTTCGAAAACGACGGCGCGCTGGAGCGCAACCTTTGCATTCTCCGAGTTGCCGGTGGCGTGCTCGAGCTGCCCAAGACGAACAAGCGCGTCTCCTCGTTCACGCCCCTCGCTCACGTCCAGCAGGTGTCGGGTGACCTCCAATGCCTGAGGCAACTGCCCGAGCGCTTCGTGAATCAAGGAAAGTTCTCGCAGCGCCTCAGGATCCCCCGGCTCCGTCGTCAAAGCGGTTTCGACGTGGCGCAGAGCCTTGTCGGGCATGTTCAAACGCTCTCGGTACAGACGGGCAAGGTCCAGCGCGGTCCGTCGCAGGCGGTGGTTCCCCGGTGCGGCGGCGAGCAGTTGCTCCATCGTTGCCGCCGCTTCGTGCCACGACTGGTTGGCAGAAAAATGCTGAGCGAGGCGCTCCAAGGCATCGAGGTTTCGGGGCTGGACCTTCAGAACGCGTTGCAGCGTGCGGATGGCAGCCGGGAGCTCGTCGAGCTCGGTGCTCTGGACCCGCGCCACCGCCAGCCAGAGCGCGCTCGCTCGGTCCACCGACCGCGCGCTCGATGCGGCCTGGGAAAGGCGGTCCGCCAGTGAGGACCAGGCGGCGTCGATGGTGAGCACGTCGACAAGACCCTCGGCGGCCTCCAAGGAATCAGGCCAAAGCTCGAGCGCCTGTTCGAAGTCGCGTCTTGCGCCGTCGTGATCCCCGATGCGCTCCAAGCGGACCATCGCGCTTTGCACGTACAGCTCCGATGCGGCCGCTGCGTCCCGCTCGGCGTCTGCTTCCCGGCGCAGCGCGTCGACGAGCGCGGTCGGATCGTCGGTCTCCTCTGCGACGCGGGTGAGACCTCGAGCGGCGCCGATGTGATACGGGTCCGCAATGGAGGCCGCACGAAACTGCTCGATTGCCTGCGTGTCCTCCTGCCCTTCGACCCGCTCAGCCAGGCGCGCGCGGTGCGCGGCTGCGACAGCCGGATCCTGGGCCGAACGTACCACGAGGGTGTCGATCTCGCGCAGGAGCTCCGTGTCTCCGCGGCCCGAGGCCAAGCGCTCGAGCTCGAGCAATGCGCCCAGGTCCGAAGGAGAAACATCCAGGACGCGTCGATACGCACCGACGATATCGTCGTACTCGCCGAGTCCTTGATGCTCCATAAGGCGCGCAAGCTCGTAGAGAGCCGCAACGCGGCCACTTGGGTCTTCGAGCACCTCGGATTGCGTCGAGTACACTGCGCACAGCGATTGCCATGCGCCAACCTGCCGGTACAGTTGCTCTAGGGCTAGGAGCGCCCCGAGGTTCGGCGGTTCGATTTCGAGCACCTGTTCCCAGGCTTGAATCGCTTGGCGGTGCTTGTCTTGACGCTCCAAGACCTGAGCTTTGCGGGCGAACAAGGCGATGCGCTGGTTCGGTTCCTCGCTGAGCTTGAGCTCTCGCTCGAGGTCAGAAAGCAGATGGGTCCAGTCATGCTCTTCTGCGCGAACCCGTGCGAGTGCGTCGACGGCGGGCCTGTAGCCTGCATCCGCGGTGATCGCGGCCTCGTATGCGATCATCGCCTTGGGTCGATCGTCGAGATGCTCTTCGTACACCTGACCGAGCAAGAATGCGGCTCGCGCGCGGATGTGAACGGCGCTCGAGTTGCGAAGCTGAAGCTCCAGGACATCCACCAAGTCCGCCCAATCGCCTCGCTCCCGAAGTTGACGCGCAAGCTCTTGAAGGGAAGGCGCATGTGTTGGGTCGACCTTGATCGCTTCGCGGTGATATCGGAGCGCGTCATCGTCGCTTCCCAAGCGATCGCGGGAGATTTCGGCCATCTTCTGCAGAAGGGCCACGCGGCGGTGCTTGCTTGGAGCCAGCCTCAGCTCTTGGCCGTAGATGTCGAGCAAGTCATTCCAGCGCCCCGCCGCGTAGTAGAGACGCCCGAGGCTCGCCAGGGTCGGAACGTGACGGGGGTCTTTGTCGAGGGCGCGGCGGTACCGGGCGATGGCCGCATCGCGGTCATCCAGATGTTCGTCGAGCACCTCTCCCGCCCGGTGCAAGAGAGCGACCAGTCGGTCTCGTTCGACGGTGAGCTCGATTTCATAGTCGAGCGCCTCGAGAAGCTCGCGTGGCCGATGTGCTCGCGCAGCGGTCCGCTGCCACGCTTGAACCGCGGTGAGGTGCGCCGAGTCCTGCTGCAAGACCCGCTTGTAGGTCTGAGCCGCAAGCGCTGGTTCATCGAGTGCGTCCTCGTAGATTTGCGCGATCTTGAGGAGGTAGGACACCGCTCGGGAGCCGCTCGCTCGGTCCAGCGCGTTTTCGTAGAGCTGAATCAGGTCTTTGGGCTTCTGGACGTCCGAAAGCAGTCGCGCCAGAGCCTTGAACGACGTCGGGTGGTCCGGCATCGCGTTGAGCGAGCGATGATAGTGCTCGATCGCATCGTCGATGGCGTTGAGCCTGGTCTCGTAGATTTCCGCTGCGCGCGCATGTGCGTCCGCTCGGCGCTCGGCATCGGTCGTGTACCGCGCCTCTTGAAGGCACATCTCGACGAGCTTCGGCCAGGCACCGCGAATGCGATACAGCAAGCTCAATGCTTGCAGGCTCGAGAGCGAGGTAGGGTCGAGCTCGACCGCACGCTCGTGCCAGGTGATCGCCTGATCCACGTCGCGAAGCTCTTCTTCGTAGAGCCGAGCAATGCGCTGCGTGTAAGTGAGCTTCTCCGCTTCGTCGCCGGTCGCTTCGGTCATTGCTTCGAGGGTTTCGACCAGGGCCTCGAGGCGTTGCCCGGATTCGTAGTGGCGCGCGAGCTCACCAAGGATCAACGGATCGCCAGGCTGCAGACTTCGCGCCTGCTCCAGAGCCTGAATTGCATCGTCACGATTCCCGAGTAGCTCCGCATGGATCCGTGCAGCGCGGTAGAGCGACGAGGCCTTGAGTGCAGGCTCGGTCGCCAGCTGAGCCTCGGCTTCGAGTGTGCGGATCAAGTCGCGCCAGCGACGTTGCCCGTAGTATAGACGTTTCAGCGCTTGCACGGCGACGACGGAAGTCGGATCGAGTTGCAAAGCCGTCTCATAGAGCTCCGCCGCTTGTTCGGGCCGCTGTTGCCGACTTTCGAGCAACTGCGCCCGGCGGATGATCAACGCGGCGCGGTGAGCATCATCGGATGTCGCTGCGTTGGCGAGCTCCGCCAGATTGCGATCGACGTCGGGCCATTGTTCTTTGGCAAATGAGCGCTGCTCGGTGGCTCTCAAGATCGCCGCGTGCGAACGGTCCAGTGCTCGCGCCGTTTGGTATGCTTCCTCCGCCGCTTCTCGATTGCCGAGCACGTCTTCGAGCAAACGACCCTTCAACAGGTACAGTGTCGCCTTGTCGCTCGGCCGGCGTGTTACGCGGGCCTCGGCGTCGAAGAGAGCGAGCGCCTCGCTGAACATTCGCGCGCCGAGAAGGAGGCGGCGCGCCGCGCGAATCGCCGGCACGTAGTCGGGCGCCCGCTCCAAAGTAGCCTGGTAGTATTCGAGCGCGCGTCGCACGTCTTTGAGCGGCCCTTCGCAGCTGCGGCCCATCTCGAAGTAGAGGCGAGCCGCGCGGCGCGCGTCTGGGTCTTCGGTCAACTCGCGCTCGCACTCAGCGATCCAATCGCGGGCGCGTCGCGACCTCTCGGCATCGGACAGCGGCGGCCGTGCCGCCTCGTCGGACCTCGGGGTACCGGGCAGGGCTGGAGGGAGCGCCGAGCCGGGCTCATCGACGAGGTCGTCTTGCCCCAGCGCCTGCGTCACTTCACGGCGCAGCGCCGTGTTGTCCCCGTCCTCGAACACCATCGTGGCTTACATGCTACTCCGGCCGGGCCGAGATCGCATCGGCCCTGCTGGGGTGAGCGACCACCCTACATCTGAGCAGGTAGGTTAGGCGGCGGGCGCGAGGTCTTGGAGCTCTTCGGCAAGCTTTTTCTTGGCCCTGGCCTCGAGTTGCCGCGCTCGCTCCCGGCTCACACCGAGCTCTCGCCCGAGCGACGCCAGTGAGGCCGCGTCATCGCTCAGGATACGCTTCTCGACGATCAGTCGCTCGCGGTCGTCGAGCACCGAGAGCGCGCCGGCGAGGCGCAGCTGAATTCCGCTCTGCCGGCGTTGCCGGCCAACGATCTGATCCTGCGGCTCGGAATTGCCGGGCAGCATCTCGACCAGGGTTGAATCCGAGTCATGGTAGGCCGGCGCATCGAGCGAGATTTCGCGCTGGTCGAGGCGACGAAGCAGCTCTGTCATTTTCGCCGGAGTCGTGTCGAAGTCGGAAGCAAGCGTTGCGATCAGCTCCTCTGGGTCGGCGATCACGTTGGACAGACGCGCCCGCTCGCGGCGGAGTCGAAAGAATAGCTTCGATCGAAACGGACCCGAGCCAGCGCCGATCATCGTGCTGGACCGAACGACCGCCTCCAAGACGAACGCGCGAATCCAGTACCCTGCGTAGGTCACGAATCGCGTACCCCGGTGCGGGTCGAACTTGCGGACCGCCGTTACCAGGCCAACGCTGCCCTCGGCAATGAGATCGCCGAGGGTGACGCCGTAGCGACGGTACTGAAGCGCAATGGCAACCACGTAGCGCAGGTTGGCTTCTACGAGGCTATCGCTCGCGGCCTGGTCTCCTTCACCCGCGCGGAGCGCGAGCTCGTGCTCGACTTCGCGGGAAAGCTTGGGGATGGCCCGAACTTGCTGGATGTATCGATCGAGGGAGGCGGTTGACTGCATGGTGATGTCCTATATGCGCTCTATGCCGTTACGTTACGTCAGTGTCTAGCCGGACATCTGTCCATGTCGTGTCCAACTAACTGAACCAAGACTTAGACAAAACTGAGACAAGCGCAAGTAGATATTTGAGCGAAAATCGCTCAGCGCTGACATCTAGCTGGAATTACAGGTGAATCAGGTGGCGAAACTAGAGCCGCACCCGCAGGTTTGGGCCGCCTGTGGATTTTGGAACTTGAACCCAGCGCCCTGGAGGCCCTCGACATAGTCAATTTCGGTGCCTTCGACGTACTGCGCACTCATCATGTCCACATAGATCGGGATGCCGTGCGAGTTGAAGGTCTGATCCAAGTCGGATGTTTCGTTCTCGAAGAACAAATCATACGAAAAACCCGCACATCCACCGCCGATTACACGTACTCGAAGTCCCTGGTCGACCAGGCCTTCGGCGTCTCGGATTTCTTTCACTTTGTCTGCAGCGCGGTTGGTGAGGGTCAGCATGGGGCTCCTTTGGACAAGACTATAAGGTCGCAGAGCGGATCGCGCCACCACGACGCGTTCCGTATCGTCACGCGTCAATGGGGCTCACTGCCGGCCCTGTTTCCACGGGTCCGAGCGGGCGTGCGACGCGTCCAGCGATTCGGAAGCCTCCTGGGTCTTCAGATTCGTGTCCTCGTTTCAGAAAGCCAAGTGCTCGCACTCCGTTTTCACCCAAGGCCGCTGACGTGACCTCGCCCACGACCCTATCGTTGAGCGTGATCGGGCTCCTGGCGGCGGGGACGACAGAGCCTTCGATAGCCCAACGCCAAAGGATTTTGGGGGCTTTGCCCCGGTTCTCCAGCATGACGACGGTCTCTTGTCCGATGTAGCAGCCCTTTTTGAACGAGACTGCGAGTGGGCTCAGCCCGCTTTCTTGTGGGTAGGTCCAGTCTCCGAAATCCACACCGAAGCGCGGCCGTCCGTAAATGACGTGCGCCTGCGCCCAGGCCTGACTGCCGACAGCGCCGCCACCGAGCTCGCCACTGCGCGCGATCAGGCTCGTCAGCTCCGACTCGAGCTCGGCGGCCGGAACGACCCACTCCCGACCTCCAAGGCCAAGCCGATCCGAAGGCCATCCGTCGCCGCGAAGCTCATTCGAACGCGGGCCCTGGGCGGCGATCACCTGGAGGTCTTTTTGATGCTCGAGATCAACGTCCTCCATGATGATGTACCGATCGAAGCGCTCGAGAAGGGCGTCGACCTGTGCGGCGGGGACATCGAGCCACAGCTCGCCCTCGCGAATGAGCACGTAGACGTCTGCCAAGACTCGCCCTTTCAAGGTGAGCACGAAGCCGTACACCGAGCTCCCGGGCTCGGCGTCTTTGAGCTGGTTGGTGACCTGTCCCTGCAGCCAGTCGTGCGCGTCGTCCCCGCCGACCGAAATGATCGCGCGGTCCTCGAGGGCAAGAACGCCGACGGACCGTTCCAACCAAGCGAGCTCGTTTGCTTGAACCATCCTGCCAGTATTGGTGCGCAAGCCGCGTGCAGGCAAGCGCCGAGCTCAGCGCTCGAGGGGCTCGATGTGCGCAGCGTGAAGGGTTCGAAGGCCGCCCGCCGTTCGCACCAGGGCTGCGCCGTCCTGCTGGATGCCCTCGAAGACGCCTTGACCATCTTCGAAGCGAATTCCTTCGCCGAGAAGCGCGAGGTTCGGCCGAAGGGCGTCTACCACGACGGCTGCGCCGTTCCTGACGAGCCTGCTTACCCAACGCTCCATGTGAAACAGGACCGCCGCGAGCACTTCAGCACGGTCGATGGTCGCTTCGCCTGGCGCCTCGGCTCGCAGTGAGGTGGCTATGCCTTCGAGCTCCTCGGGCCATTGCATGCGGTTCACGTTGAGGCCGACGCCGATGATCACTGAATCGATGCGGCTCCCGACTGTCCGGCTTTCGACGAGCAGGCCCGCGCACTTGCGTCTCTCGACCCAGATGTCGTTCGGCCACTTCACCTTGACGGTGCGGCCGGGTAGGAAGCCAGCAGCCGCGTCGCGCACCCCGAGGCCGCTGGCAAGCGTGACCAAGGCGGTCGAGGCGGGCTCGACCTGCGGGCGGGCGACCACCGAGAAATAGAGGTCAGAGCCTGGTGGCGAGACCCAGTGTCGCCCGTGCGCTCCGCGTCCACGCGTTTGTTCGTCGGCAAGTACGACGTGCCCATCGGTCGCACCTTCGGCTGCCGCCGAAGCGGCATCGTCCATCGTTGACGCGGTGCTCTCTTTGATGGTCATCGACCTGCCCCAGCCGCCATGGATCAACTGGCCGAGTCCCTCGGGCTGGAGGTCTCCGATCACGAGCTAGCTCCAGTCCAGACCGAGATCGCAGGAAGGCGACGAGTGGGTGAGCGCCCCGACGCTGATCACGTCCACTCCGAGCGCGCCCAGTCGAGCGACGCGATCGAGGTTGATGCCGCCCGACACCTCGACCAGAGCCTGTCCGTTCACGAGCGCCAGCGCGTCACGCACCTGCTCGTCATCGAAATTGTCCAGCATCACGATGTCCGCTCCCGCCGCGAGCGCTTCTTGCAACTGCCCGCGAGTGTCGACTTCGCATTCGATGCGGCAGGTATGGGGTGCGTAGGCCCGTGCTCGCTCAATCGCGGTACGAACACCGCCGGCCGCAGCGATGTGGTTGTCTTTGATGAGGACAGCAGCTCCCAAGTCTTCGCGATGGTTGTGGCCGCCACCGCAGCGAACCGCATAGCGTTCGAAGGCCCGGAGCCCAGGGGTCGTTTTCCGAGTGTCGGTAATTCGGGTCGACGAACCTTGGGGCAGGGCGTCGACGAAACGCTTCGTCATCGTCGACACACCCGTGAGCCGTTGCATGAAATTCAGCGCGACGCGCTCGCCGAGAAGAATCGACGACGCCGGCCCGCAAATCGTCACGAGGGTCGTGCCTGCATCGCACGAATCACCGTCCTCCACGTGCCATTCGACATCGACCAGGACGTCGATCTGCGCGTACACCTCTTCGAGAATCGGAAGCCCACAAACGATGACGGGTTCGCGAGCGTTGAGCTTGGCCGTCCCGATCGTGCTCGCTTCGACACAGGCCTGGCTCGTCAGGTCTCCACGGTCGATGTCTTCGGAAAGCGCGCGACGAACCGTTTCGCTGAGAATGGTGGGTGCGGGCGGAGTGACCTGCATACGGCCGTTATAGCCAACTCCGCGCCAGAATCTCGGAATAAAGGTTGCTCATGGCGTGGAGCGCGAGCGCGGCGCCGATTCCGCCGCGCCATCCGCGCGTCCATCCGAAGAGAAGAGCGGGAAAGAACACCGCGAGCCGCGCGGGCTGGGGGTCGACGATGAAGTGGATCGCCGCAAACAGGATCGCCTGAAAGACCCAAGCGCGCGGGGCGAGCTTCACGCCCAGCACGTTCAGGCGTCTCTCCTCGAGGTCGCTCAAAGCCGTCTGCAAGTAGCCGCGAAAGAACGCCTCCTCGGGCAAGCCCACCACGATGAGCTGCGCTAGGACGAAGCTGGTGGCGTTCGGCGGGAGCGTGAGCGTGAAAGCACCGACAGGCTGAGTCCACCAGTAGAAGCCGACCGCGTAGAGCGGGAACACGACGGCTGCGATCCCGAACGCCACGCCTAGCTCCACCGCCGCCGATGGGAGCGCGTGGCGAATCGCGCGACCAAGATCGAAAAGCCCGAGCGGACCTGCTGCCTGTTCGTCGACCGGCGGTTCGAGCAGCCCCCCCAGCGCCAGGCCGAAGTGGGAAGGGTCGCTTCGTGTGAGCCGAATCGAGCTCACGACGAAGATCGCCGCAACAGCGAGGTGGACGTAGCGACCCAGCACGTCGATCGACTCGAGCCGGGTAACTGCGAAGACCGAGGCGCTCACCAAGGCATACATCCAAAGGATTCGCCGGACTGGTGTGCGCACGGGACCCATCGCGCCACAACTACAGCGGCCTGCGGCGCTTGCCAAGAACCAGGCGAAGCCTACACTGCCCTTTCTTCGCAGGGACGGCGAGCATGGGCGAGACGCGGCGGTGATTTCCGAAGACAAGATTGCTGAGATCCGCGACCGTGCGCCCATTGCAGAGGTCATCGGCAACTACGTCACGCTCAAGAAGTCGGGCAACAGCCTCAAAGGCCTTTGCCCCTTCCACAACGAAAAGACGCCGTCCTTCTACGTGCATCCGAGCCGCGGCTTCTACCATTGCTTCGGCTGCAAAGCGTCGGGCGACATCTTCTCCTTCTTGATGCACGTCGAGGGCAAGACCTTCCCCGAGGTCGCGCGCGACCTCGCCGAGCAGACCGGCGTTCAGCTGCCGGTCTACGATCCGCAGCGCGAGGCTGAGCACCAACGCAACAAGAAGCAGACGGAGCGCCTTGCTTCGTTGATGGAGCAGGCGACCGAGTTCTACTGCGCGCAGCTTCTCGAACATCCCGACGGCGGCATCGCACGCAAAGAGCTCGAGGACCGCGGAATCGGCGAAGAGTTCAGCCGCAAGTTCCGACTTGGCTATGCGCCTCACGGATGGGACTCGCTCGTGCGTTTTCTAGAGCGTGCCGGCGCGTCACCCGCCGACGCCGAAGCGGTTGGCCTCATCGTGCCCCGCCGCTCGGGCCGTGGCCACTACGACCGGTTCCGCCATCGGTTGATGTTTCCCATCGCAGACGTGCACGGAAAAGTCGTCGCGTTCAGCGGCCGTGCACTCGCCCCGGCACCTTCGATGGAGGAGCAAAAGGAGCCTCCCGCGAAGTACCTCAACAGCCCGGAGAGCCAACTCTATCACAAAGGAGAGGTCCTCTACGGACTGCACGAAGGTCGCGTCGAGATTCGCCGCGAAGACGCGAGTGTCTTGTGCGAGGGCAATTTCGACCTGGTCGCCTTGCATCAGGCTGGCTTTCAGAACGCGATTGCGCCCATGGGCACGGCCTTCACCGAAGCACACGCCAAGCTGCTCAAACGCTTCGCGCAGAAGGTGGTCTTGCTCTTCGACGGCGACAAGGCTGGCCGCAAAGCGGTTCGCGAAGCGTACACGGTCGTGGGCAAAGCCGGGCTCGACGCATACGTCGTAACGCTGCCGCAGGGGGCTGACCCCGACAGCTTCCTCCGAGAGCAGGGCGCGGAGTCTTTGCGAATTCGAATCGTGAGCGCACCCACCATAATCGAGTATTTAATCGATGACGCGGCGACGAGTTCCGAATCAAACCCGCACGCAAAGGCGGAGTCGATCGCCAAACTTGGTCCGATTCTTGCCAAGGTTGAAAGCCCGATCGAGCGCGGTCTCTACGTTGAGCGCGTTGCACGCAAATTTGGCATCACTGACGTGACTTTGGTGCGTCGCGAGTTGCGTCGAGGGCTCGGTCGACAGACCGATCGAAGCATCGCTCGTCGTGACGCAGTGCAGCAGCCGATTGCAACGCCAGTGTCGGAGTTACAGTTGAAGTTGATTTCGTTGCTGATCGATCAGCCAAGCTTGGTTCAACACGAAGGGGTGGATAAGCTCCCGAAGCTTTTGACGAGCCCTGATCTTCAAGCCATCTTTGATTCTATCTTGCGGATGGTGGATAAGCAGGGATCGCTCAGTGCCTCGAGTTTGCTCGATGAGTTGACCGAAAATCAGCTCAGGCCGTGGTTGGAAGCGAAGTTGGCTGTGCAAGAGCATGGCCTCGAAGAAGCACGTCAAATTCTCGACGAGGGCCTTCCACTTCTCGAACGAAAAAACATCGAACATGAGTTGCCCCGTTTGCAACAGCGCATCGTTGAAGCGCGCCGCGTTGGCGACGACGCGCTGGCGGCAGGGCTGACTCGAGAGTTTGTGGAGTTGACGCGCAGCGCACACAAGCTCAAGTCGAACACAAAGCAGAGGTGAAGATGGCGAGCAAGAGCTCAGTACGTACCGAGGAATCTACTGCATCCAAGTTCGACTCTGAACCTGTGTCGCGGGTAGTGCCGAAGCTCAAAGGGCGCGAACGCAAAGAAGTGCAGATGCTTCTGGAGCGCGGGCGAACGCAAGGGCATTTGACCTACGACGAGCTGAACGAGGCGCTACCGCCGGACATGGTGACCTCCGACCAAATCGACGACCTCATGGTTTGGCTCAAGAGTGAAGACATCGATGTGGTCGACGGTGCGCCTGAAGGCCAGAGCAGAACGAGCGAAGTTCCCGTTGCAGCGACTCGGAGCTCGGCGCGCCGCGCTTCCACGATTCCACCTCCTGCCGACGACAGCTACACGCAGAAGTCCAATGACCCGGTTCGGATGTACTTGCGGAAGATGGGCTCGGTTTCGCTTCTCACTCGCGAGGGCGAGGTCGAAATCGCCAAGCGAATCGAAGATGGCGAGCGAAAGATTTTCCAGGTGATTCTCAACTCTCGCGTCGGTGTGAGCGAGATCCTCGAGATTGGTGAGACCCTTCGAAAGGGTAAGCTCCGCATCAAGGACGTCGTCCGCGACCTCGACAAAGAAGAGGAAGTCGACTTCGAGGCAGCGAAGGTTCGCGCCCTGAAGGTTTTCGACAAGGTCAAGCGCATCGAGTCTTCGATGACGAAGGTCCGCAGTGAGCTAGATAGCAAGCTGAAGGTATCCGACCGAAGCCGGAAGCAGCATACCGCGCAGCTCGAGAAGCATCTCGAGGAGCGGATCACGTTGCTGCGGGAGCTCAACCTCACCAAGAAGCAGATCGATCGCGTCGTTGCAGCGATCAAGGCATACACGCGCCGCGTCGAGCGGGCGGAACGCGAGATGAACGAAGCGGAGGCGCGCGTGGGAGGCCTTCGCTTCAAAGACATGAAGCGCGTGGTGCGCGACATGCAAGAGAGCAAGGCTGTCGAAAAGCGAGTTCAGCGCAAGTACGGGTCCGAGGAACAGATTCTTCTCTCCGAGGAGCACATCCGCGACGCTCAAAAGGCGATCGTCGATGTGGAAGAAGCCATGGGGCAGCCCGTGGATCGGTTGCGCGTAACGTATCGGGCGCTTGCAGAAGGTGAGCGGCAGTCGGAGCGAGCCAAGGCCGAGCTGGTCGAAGCCAATCTGCGCCTCGTCGTCTCGATCGCCAAGAAGTACACAAACCGCGGCCTGCAGTTCCTCGATCTGATTCAAGAAGGCAACATCGGCCTGATGAAGGCCGTGGACAAGTTCGAGTACCGGCGCGGCTACAAGTTTTCAACCTACGCGACTTGGTGGATCCGTCAGGCCATAACGCGGGCCATCGCCGATCAGGCTCGAACGATCCGCATCCCAGTCCATATGATCGAAACGATCAACAAGCTGATCCGCACCTCCCGCTACCTGGTGCAGGAGCTCGGCCGTGAGCCCGATCCGGAGGAGATCGCCGAACGGATGGAAATGCCTTTGGAAAAGGTGCGGAAGGTCCTGAAGATCGCCAAAGAGCCGATCAGCCTCGAGACTCCTATCGGGGAAGAGGAAGACAGCCACCTCGGCGACTTCATCGAGGACAAGAACGCCGTCTCCCCGGTCGAAGCCGTCATCGGCGGGAACCTCGAAGACCAGACCCGCCGCGTCCTGAAGACCTTGACCCCTCGGGAAGAAAAGGTCCTCCGCATGCGCTTCGGCATTGGCGAAAAGAGCGACCACACGCTCGAGGAGGTCGGCCAAGACTTCGAAGTGACCCGAGAGCGCATCCGCCAAATCGAAGCCAAGGCCCTCCGCAAACTCCGTCATCCAAGCCGTTCCAAGCAACTCCGTTCGTTCATGGATAACTAGCGGGCAGGGCTCGCGATACGGGCGTGCTCATGGCGCAGCGGGGCGCGGGCTAACGGCTTGCGCTGCCGCGGGTGTTTGAGGGGGCGGGGGCTTGGATTGGTTACCTGGTTAGGTTTAATTACACCGCCCGCCCACCCCCACCCGTAGTCCTCCCTGGCGCGGCATTCGCTTCGCTCTGCCTTGCCGGCGCATTCGCGCCGGGCTTCGCCGTTCCGGCTCGCGCTGCCGCGGGTGTTGGGGGAGGTGGGGTGTTGGGTGGGCTGCGTGGTACGGCTTGTTGACACCGCCCCCCCCCCCCCCCCCCCCAGGCCTCCCCTTCGC
>Ga0265303_10000836_pt1 | contig 18146 bp, 18 predicted proteins | sample Helome_2_FD_192494 | JGI IMG/M metagenome (GOLD analysis project Ga0265303, IMG submission 192494) | Marine sediment microbial communities from subtidal zone of North Sea - Hel_20160317 (Illumina Assembly) | ecosystem: Environmental > Aquatic > Marine > Subtidal zone > Sediment ... | reverse complement strand
CGCCGGTGTCGGGCAACATCGCAAGAATGACAGAATCTTCAGGCGCGTCTGCGGCGATATCGAGTGCCGTGGCAAGCGTCGCGCCCGCAGAGATACCGGTGAAGATGCCTTCCTTGTGTGCCAACTCTTGTGACACCTCGATGGCGCGGTCGTCCCCGATAGAGCGCAACTCATCGAATATCTCGCGATCGAGAACGTCGGGAATGAAGTCAGGTGTCCAGCCCTGAATTTTGTGCGGTGCCCACTCGCTGCCAGCGAGTAAAGTCGCACCTGCCGGCTCGGTCGCCACGACGGTCAGATCGGGCCTGGCCGCTTTGAGCGTTCTGCCCGCACCGCTCATCGTGCCGCCAGTTCCATAACCTGTGACCCAATAGTCGAGACGGCGCCCGGCGAAATCACTGAGGATTTCCGGCCCGGTTGTGTTCGCGTGGTAATCCGGATTTGCCTGGTTTTCAAACTGGCGCGCAAGAAACCAGCCATGCTTCGCGGCAAGTTCTTCGGCTTTCTTAACCATGCCGGTGCCACGTTCGGCCGCTGGCGTCAGGATGACTTTGGCACCGAGACCACGCATGACCTGTCGCCGCTCAACCGAAAACGAATCGGCCATCGTTGCGACAAACTGGTGGCCCTTGGCAGCGCACACCATGGCCAGTGCAATGCCGGTGTTGCCTGATGTTGCTTCGATTACAGTTTGGCCGGGCGCGAGCGTACCCTTTTGCTCAGCGTCATTGATGATCGCGAACGCCAGCCTGTCTTTGACAGACGCCATGGGATTAAACGACTCGACCTTCACGTAGATATCCGCGTGGTCAGGCCCCATACGATTGAGGCGCACAACAGGCGTGTTGCCTATAGTCTCAAGAATGTTGTTGTAGATCATTGTCACGTCCCCCTTTACGTGCTCTTGTTGTTGCCAGAGGCTACCACGAATAATGCCGCAGACGAGAAAGGCCCCAACTGGATACGTGTTTCATACATCGAGTATGAGAGGTGGGCGAAATCATCGAGCGTGTGAGCATCGCGACTGTCTGGCGACATAACCATGTGTTATATGTAGTCGACTATTTTTCGATGCCGGTGAAACGAACCGGCCGCGTAGCGGTCACATATGGAGACGCAACGACGCAACATTCAGAATGAAGCTACAACAACTGAAATATTTGCTTGCGATCGTCGATAACGGGCTGAACATCACTGCAGCTGCTGAAAGACTGTATACGTCCCAGCCGGGGGTGAGCAAACAACTCAAGCTGCTCGAGGAGGAACTCGGGCTGCAGCTTTTCGTGCGCAAGGGAAAGAGCCTTGGAAGCGTCACGGCCGCTGGCAAACAGGTCATCGGTCGCGCCCGCAAGATCATGCAGGAAGTCGACAATATCCGCAGCCTCGCGTCTGACTATTACCACGAGGAAGAGGGTACGCTTTCTATTGCAACGACCCATACGCAGGCACGTTACGTGCTTCCGGATGTCATTCGTGAATTTCGTGATCGTTACCCGCGCGTCAGCCTGAACCTTCACCAGGGCACGTCAGAACAGATCGCCGACATGGTTCAGGCGAACGAAATCGATTTTGCAGTTGCCACCGGCTCGCACGACTTATTCGGTGACCTGTTGCTCGTTCCCAGCTATCACTGGGATCGAAAGATCATCGTGCCGAAAGACCACGAACTCGCTGCGCTCGATCGTAAGCTAACCCTCGAAGACCTGGCGAAACATCCACTCGTTACTTACGTCTTCAGTTTTGGCGGCCAGTCGTCACTGAAACGTGCGTTTGCGGATCGCGGCCTCGAGCCTGACGTCGTTTTCACGGCCAGGGACGCAGACGTTATTAAGACCTACGTGCGTATGGGGCTCGGTGTCGGGATCGTTGCCAGCATGGCCGAAGATTGTGACGACAGCAAAGATCTGGCCGCACTCAATGCGGAAGGGCTTTTTCCGCGCAGTACGACCTGGATCGGTTTTCGCAAGGACATCGTATTGCGCCGCTACATGCTCGACTTTGTGCAGTTGTTCGCACCGCACATTACGACTGGTCAACTCGAACAGACACGCCACGTTCGTTCCCAGACCGATATCGACGCTCTGTTCAGGGACGCTCGGCTTCCGATACGCGGTGGCTGCCGCGATGACATTATCGAAGCCGCTTAGGCCATCAATAAATGCGGATGCCACCGTGCCGTTTGCGGCTGCGGTAATCGACCCACCACAATCCAAGCAGGAAGCCGCCAACCAGGCATGCCACTGCGGCACCGCCCACCCATTGCAGCGGCATGCTGTTCTTGTACTGCGCCTGGCGATTTCGAAGACTGCTATTTTCGTCGCCCAGATCCGCAGCGGCCGATTCGCTTACATCAAGCCGTGCCTGCAAGTCTGCAGACTGTTGCTTGAGTGTGTCTATTGTCGCTGCCGGCGCCGCAAACGACTGTCGCAATTCTTCCAGTTCCTGCTTCAACCGGTCGGCTTCAGCCTGCGTCTCCGCAACGATCAGCTTTGCCGGTTTGGCATCAACCAGGAATCCGGCTTTGACGTAGCCCCGCGTGCCGTCGGGAAGTTGCACATTGGCGTAATAGGTGGTTCGCGAGAGAACCTCCATCTCCTGGCCGCTATCGAGACTACGAAATGGCCGGTCGCTCGTATCCTGTGCCTGGTGCAGCCCAAGCTGCAACGTGTCAGTTACATACGCCGTCTCTGCCGCTACAGCCAGTGGCAGCAGCGCCAGCACGAAAAAAAGTGTTCGCATTACAGATCTCCCCAAACGATCATGCGAGAGTCTACTACAGGCTACTGCTCGTAAAGCCACCGCAACAGCGCTTCCTGGGTCTCATCACCATAGCCGCGATGAATATCGGTGTGATTCTGCAGCACAACAACCGCGAATCGCCTGCCAGTGCGCGATTGCAGATAGCCCGCGATTCCCGCGACGTGGTCTAGCGAGCCGGTCTTCAGGTGTGCCGACCCTTCGAGCGGCCCGTCGTCCATGCGATAGCGTAGCGTGCCATCCAGACCCGCCAGCGATAGCGACGACACGTATTCGGGCATGTAAGGTTGTTGCCAGGCAAAGCGCAACATCGCGCCAAAATCGGCCGCTGTGATGCGAGCTGCGCGAGACAGACCCGCTCCGTTATCGAAAGCGAGCTCGCTGAACTCGAGTCCTTTCTCATTTAGCCAGTCTCCAACGACCTTGCGCCCGCCGGCCTCGGTGCCTGGTGGGCCGAGAACCTCGGCAGACAACGTAAGCAGTAGCTGACGTGCCATAACGTTGTTGCTGTGCTTGTTGACGCGCGCGATCACGTCTGTAAGTGGTAACGAGCGAAACTCAAGTAGCGGTTCCTGGTCCTCGGGCGCAACGGCACTCTGCCAGCCGCCATTAAATATGCCGCCCGATTCCCGCCACAGGGATGTAAACAACCCGTAGGCAAAGCCCTTGTGATCCAATGCCGCCCTGTCCATCGCGTAGCGTTTGCAGCCGTTCGGAAATCCGCCGCTGAACGTCATACGATCAACCGTGTCGTTTGCCGCGATCGTTATTCCACGCTGGAAACCGCGACAACTACCCTGGGACAGGGTGAGCCGGTTGTCGATATCAAGATTGACGAGTGGCGGGTCCATCCAGATATTTACCTTGCCTGTCTGGGGCAGAGGTTCGAACCAGTAGCGCACCACCTTGTAGTTCATCAACAATGCACTTGGCGCAACGTTATAGGCACGCAGGGGCTGACGATCGAACGCGGACGGATCGTGATCGGCCACCTCGAAATAGCTGTCGTCGAGCATCAAATCGCCGGAAATTTCTTTGATACCGGCCTGGCGAATGCGGCGCAGCATTTGCCAGACGCGCTCGGTCACCATGAATGGGTCGCCATGACCCCTGATTAACAGGTCGCCCTGTAGTGTGCCGTCAGCAACGGGTCCGAGAGCGTAGACGTCGGTCTGCCAGGTGTATGTCGGCCCAAGCACGTCGATCGCCGTGAGCGTCGTCAGCATTTTAATTGTCGAACCGGGGTTTCTAGGAACCGCATCATTCCAGCGCACGACGACGTCACCGGTTTCCAGGTCCTCAACGTAGATGCTCGTGGTCTCGTGAGGAATCTGGCGGTGATCCAATCTGTTTTCCACTGGCAGCGGCAGCTTTGCGTCTGCGGCAATAGCGGGTGTCGACATCAGCAAAGCGACAACGCTCGCTGAGAGCATTCGCATCATCGTGCCGGCCTCTTGACGCCGAACGTGCGAATCCGGTCCGCCAGCGTCGTCGGTTTTACACCAAGCAACTCCGCCGCGCCTTCGGGTCCTGACACCCGCCAGGCTGATTCTTTCAGCGCCGCGACAATATTCTGTTTCTGGTACTCGCGCATTTCCTTCTCGGTAAGAATGCCACTTTGCGGTGCCTGTGTCGGGGCTTGCTCGTGCACCCGGACATTACGAATATTTGGCATCGACAAGTCGAGCCGAAGCACACTGCCCGGCGACAGGATTACGGCACGCTCTATGACATTTTTCAACTCCCTGACGTTACCCGGCCAGTCGTAGTCACGAAGATTGTTGGCTTGTGCACGCGTCAGCGTAAGCTCCGGGCGCCCGAAGTCACTCTGTGCGCGCTCAAGAAAATGCTGCGCCAGTTGCATGATGTCCTCGCCGCGATCACGTAACGGCGGCACTTCCACAGGGAAGACACTGAGGCGATAGAACAGGTCTTCGCGAAACTCACCGTCGACAATCAGCTGCTCGAGATTCCTGTTGGTGGCTGCAACCACACGCACGTCGACCGACCTTGTTACGTCGTCACCCACACGCTCGAATTCATTTTCCTGCAAAACGCGCAACAATTTGCCCTGCAATTCGAGAGGAATTTCGCCGACCTCGTCGAGAAATATCGTGCCCCCGTCCGCGAGTTGAAAACGCCCGATTCGGTCGCGATGCGCACCCGTGAAAGCGCCTTTGATGTGGCCGAAGAACTCGCTCTCGAACAGTTCCTTCGGGATAGATGCACAGTTAACCTTTACGAGCGGACCATCTGCCCGTGCGCTCTGCGTGTGAATCGCGTGCGCGACCAGTTCCTTTCCGACGCCCGACTCCCCCAGCAGCAGGACAGTGGCGGGTGTCTCGGCGACGGCCTCAACCTGTTTGAGCATTATTTGCAGCGCCGGGCTGGTACCGATGATGCGACCAAAATTCATCGCAACATTGACTTCTTCACGCAGGTAGTCGCGCTCGCGTTCGAGTTCCTTGCGCAGGCTTGCGTTCTCCGCGAGAGCCGTACGCAACTCACGCTCAGCACGCAATCGCTCGGTGACATCTTTGGATGCGATCAACATCCGATCGACCTTGCCATTCGTATCACGATGCGAAATGGCCGATACAACAAGGTCAAGGACGCACCCGTCCCTGGTCACTACCTGGCGCTCTTCGTTGTTAAAGTCGCCCTGAGCAAGCAGTTCTTTGAGTCGACCGTCTTCGTAACGCTGTCGATCCGATTCGCTGAAGAAGTCGGTCGTGGGGCGCCCGACAACTTCGTCGCGCCGGTAGCCCAGCTTCTGCAGCCAGTGATCGGTAACCGTCACAATATTTCCGTCGCCATCTACAGTGTGCAACATGGCCGGCGTCGACCGATACAACTCGCGGTACTTGAAATTGGCTCGTGCCTGGTCGCCAATCTCTGTGTAGAGGGCCACCGTGCGCACGAAAGCTCCGCTGGGATCGTATTCGACCAACGAGTTGGCCATGCAGTCGACAGTCTCACCTGATGACGATATGAAACCGATTGGCTTGTTCTCGAGCTTTCCCGTGCGCCGCAGTGCGGGAAGGAATTCCTCGTCAATGCGCTGCGCCGATTCGGCAGTCACAAATTCGCTCGGCCGATGACCCACCATGTCTTCGCGCTTGTAGCCGAGCCGCTCGAGGAACGCGTCATTGACGTCCTGGTAATTGCCATCCTCGCCAATTGAGGTCGCCATGGCGGGCGACTTGCGAAACAGCCATTGATAGTCCTCGAACCGGGTCATCGCGGGAGTGTATACGAAATTTCGTAACAATGCTTACGGTTTTTCGTTATTCACGAAATTCCGTGATAGTATTTCTCGCGGTAAGTCATTGTTTATAAAAGGATTGAAGAGTTGGCACGGCTTGTGCAATAAGGCTAGTAGGAACGTAACGAACACAACACAGTCGCTTGGGGCGACGCTCGCAAATTTAAAGGATTAATCATGAGAACTGGAAAAATTGAAAACGGACTGGCCATTCTGGGCGTACTTATCGTGCTCTTTGCGGTGACATCGGCAGCCAACACAGCGTTGGCCGATGACGCCAACCTTTTTGACGGCACCTTGAAAGTCGAGTCATCGACCACAAATTAACGTTTCCGGAGACAGGGCATCAGGAGTCTCTCCCCCGAAATGCCTGATCGCCTGATTACCGGAACTCGTCAGCAGGACTGCTGACGAACAAGGGCCTGGAAGGCCCAACGGCAATCCCCCCTGCCGTTAAACCCTGGGCGCCGGAGACCTCCTTGTCGGAGGCCCGCTGAATCGGCAACCGAATCAGTGCTCCGGCGCCTTTCTTTTTCCTAGCCCTGTAGTCGATCGCGACGCGCTTGTGCACGTCTGGCGCGCGCGCCCGCCATTCCATTACTGATGGTTTCGCGCAGTCGCTTGAGCCAGTGCCGAGCCCATGCAAATTCAATCCCCAGAACGGCCAGACCGATCGGAATCACGATTAATGCGGGGCCCGGTGCGACGATCATGACAATACCGATCGCGATGATCGTGCTACCCAAGACAGCAATCGCAACACGTCGAGCCGTCTTGTAGGTCCAATGGATGGTCTTCTGGATCAACGATAATCCCCGCTATTCGTCAGTGTTTTGCCAGTCAATGCAGTTTGCTTTATGACCACCTTATCGTAGTCTTTGTTGCATGCCTCTGAAGCTATTTTACCTTTTTCCCGCAACAATTTTGTTTGCGCCGTTTGGCTGGGCGGAGAATGCCGCAAATCTGGGTGTCGATTCAGACCCGGCTGTGGTTACGATCAAACCACTTGCGGCGGGCCGCAAACTCATCAGACCGCCGGCACTCGAGTTCCTGCTGCGCATTGACGCAGAATGCGGTGCGAACGCTGAGATTACATCAATATCAATTAGTATCGCCGACACGCAAAAGGCACTGACAGCCACCGACCTCAGCCAGGCAGCACCCATCGCGACTCGTATTACGATACCCGCACGGCAGGTCTCACCCATTGCTGTGGAAGACTTCTGCCCGATGGAGTCCACGACTGCTGGTGGCGAACTTGTCGTCAGGGACGCGCTAACGGCGCATGTGTCACTTCGCTGCACGAGCGAAACAGGGGAGTCGATTATGTATGCGTCACGCGCGCTGGACGTGATGCTGCATTGCGATGCAGCAGCCGATATTCAGGGCGAGCCGCCCTCGTTAATTGCCAGGTGAAGGTTTAGAAACTCCACGGTTTTCTGCCAGGCATCCTCGGCCGCAGCCGCGTTATACGCAGTGCCGGTCGGATTCGCGAATGCGTGATCTGCCCCCGGGTAGATGTGAATGTCGTAGTTCTTGCGCAACCGCTCCAGCGCCGCCTCGAAGTTCTGCACGGATTCCACCGTGATGCCCTGATCCTGTTCGCCGAACAGGCCGAGAATCGGCGAACTAATCGGGCGCAGTTTTTCTTCGTCATCCGTGACTTGCCCGTAGTAGATCACCGTGGCGTCGAGCTCGTCGGGAAATAGCATCGCAGTGTTCAGTGACCAGCCGCCACCGAAACACCAACCAAGTGACCCAATGCGTGGCGCACCCGCCGTCGAACTAACGAACTCGTATGCCCGGCGTATGTTTTCGCTTGCCGCCCGCGGATTCTCGACGACCCTAAGCATCTGCTGCCGCGCCTCTTCCGGCGTCGTCGCCAATGCGCCGCCGAACAGATCGACGGCCAAAACAATATAACCCTCGCCGGCCAGGCGATCCGCCATCGTACGCACATTGTCGTTTAGCCCCCACCACTCGTGAATGACGATGATGGCGGGCAACGGGTCCACCATGTCGGCCGGAAATACGAAATGCCCGTAGACCAGCTCATCGTCTACTTCTGCATAAGGCAGCCGCTCGGAAACGACGGGCCTGCTTGGCGCGATATCGGTTGCAGGGCTCGGCTCGGCCGTATCATTTGCGTGCTCCTGCGACATAGCGTCAACATTGGCGCGACCGGCCGCCTTGTCGGCTTCGTCATTCTCCTGCGTACCGGAATTACAGGCGGACAGACAGAGCACGGCACAGGCGAGCACGAAAGCCATGAATCGATTACTGGTGTGATTTGTATTCATATCGTGCGCTAGTTTAATCCAAAAACCACGGGCGGGTCGAAGGATTAGCCCATAGCGTCTAGACTCGGACCCCGGGGCGTAATCAAGGTGACGGGGGATTCCATGAGTTTGTTGCAGGAATCAGTGATTTATTTGCTGGCCGCGATTGTTCTGGTCGCGCTGAGCAGGCGCCTGGGCTTTGGCTCGGTGCTGGGCTACCTGGCTGCGGGAATCATAATCGGACCGTTCGGTTTTGCGTTTATTCACGACCCCGAGCATATACTGCATTTCGCCGAGCTCGGTGTCGTGTTCCTGTTGTTCGTGGTCGGTCTCGAGTTGCAACCGTCAAGGCTGTGGGTATTGCGTAAGATGGTCTTCGGCCTCGGCTCGGCCCAGGTGATCGTCAGCGCTGTCGTCATCGCCGCAATTGCCTGGTCTTTCGGCCTCGGCACCACGCCCGCCATCGTCATCGGTTGTGTCCTGGCACTGTCATCGACGGCATTCGTATTGCAGATGCTCGCCGAAAAAAAAGAGCTGACGACCAGTCACGGTCGTGCCGCCTTTTCGATCCTGCTGTTCCAGGATCTCGCCGCAATCCCGTTGATTGCCATACTGCCGACACTGGGTGCCGCCAGCGGCGACGGCTTCGATTTCGCACAAGCCGGCATCATGTTCGCAACCATAGCCGCATTGATCGTGGGCGGTCGCTTCCTGCTGAAACCGATCCTGCAGATCGCGGCCGGATCGAAGATTCCGGAGATATTCACTGCCACGGCGCTGCTCGTCGTCATTGGCGCAGCCCTTTTGATGCAGTTCGCTGGTATGTCCATGGTACTTGGCGCATTTATCGCCGGGATGTTGCTCGCGGACTCAGAATATCGTCACCAACTCGAGGCTGACATAGCGCCGTTCAAGGGTCTGCTGCTCGGGCTGTTCTTCATTGCCGTGGGCATGTCGGTCAATGTCGGCCTGTTGCTTGATTCACCGGGCCGCATTCTCCTGATTGTCGCAATACTCATGGCCGCAAAAGCGCTTGTCCTCATCCCGCTCGCTCGCGTGTTTGGGTTGTGTGACGCACGCGCATCGACAAGCCTTGCCGCAGTTATGTCCGGCGGCGGCGAATTCGCGTTCGTACTTTTTGGCATAGCGGCGCGACAACGATTGATCGCGGCGGAACTTATCGACGAGCTGATTCTTGCCGTCGCAGTCTCGATGTTGCTGACGCCATTCATCTACATTCTGAATGAAACCGTGACCGCCAGACTCGAGCGCAGTGAAGAACCGGAATACGACGACATGGATAACCCGCATAATGATGTCATCATCGCGGGCTTCGGCAGAGTCGGGCAGATCATCGCCCGCTTGCTGGCAGTATTCAAAACGCCTTTCACAGCGCTCGAGATTGACTCATCGCAGGTTGACGTCGTGCGACGCTACGGCAACGTCGTTCACTACGGTGACGCGTCCCGGCTCGATATTTTGCGCGCCGCCGGCGCAGAGCACGCGAAAATATTTGTGCTGGCAATCGACGATGTCGAAGCATCGATACGTACAGCCGAAGCCGTCAGGCAGCACTTCCCGCATCTCAGGATCGTCGCCCGCGCACGCAATCGTCGCCACGCGCACTGGCTAATGGACCTTGGTATTGAACACATTTTTCGCGAAACAATGTTGTCGAGCCTGTCGATGTCGAAGCGTGTACTGACCAACCTGGGATTTGAGAAGGACGAGGTCGAACGAATCAGCGCCAAGTTCCGCGCGCGTGATACGCGACTGCTAAAAGAGCAACACGCCATTCATCATTCTGAGGAGAAGATGATCCAGTCATCCAGGGACACGGCGGCGGAATTCGAGTCGTTGTTGCGGGGCGACATCGAGCGTTAACTGTCCCAGTCATCATCGTCGGTCCATTCGCGCAGCTTGCTTTTGTCGACCTCACGCCACTGCTCATCGCTTCGGCGCATGTGTTCCACGACTTTTGCGATCGTATAGATGACAACGACAGCAATGATAATAAGTATCGGAGTAAGCCCTTCAGGCATGGCCATTAATCGGTAGCGATGACAGATGTGAATTCTAACACCGGCACCAGGCGATCGATGCTTCGACGTGGGGCCGCCTTCTTGCGCGAGTCTCTTCGTGACAGCGACGAGGACTATACGAAAGGTCGTATCAACCGCGCGCTGGGCCTGCTCGCCATACCAATGATGCTCGAAATGTCGATGGAGTCCGTATTTGCTGTCGTCGACATCGCATTCGTGTCCCGTCTCGGAACGGATGCCGTCGCGGCAGTTGGCATCACCGAAGCACTGATCACGGTCCTGTATGCGATTGCGGTCGGCCTGGGCATGGGTGTCACCGCAATGGTGGCGCGGCGCATTGGTGCGAAAGAACGTGAGGCCGCGGCACGGGTTACCGGGCAGGCCATCTGGGTGGGCGCAGGGCTGTCCTTGCTAATTGGCCTGCCAGGAGCGTTCTACGCTGCGGATATGCTGCGCCTGATGGGGGCCAGCGCGAGTGTGGTGGAGACAGGTTCGGGATTTGCGGCCGTTTTGTTGGGTGGTTCTGCGAGCATCATCTATCTCTTCGTACTCAATGCAGCGTTTCGCGGTGCCGGCGACGCATCGGTCGCGCTGCGCTCGTTGTGGCTCGCGAACGGCCTCAACATCGTTCTTGATCCTTGCCTGATATTCGGCCTGGGCCCGTTCCCGGAAATGGGAGTAACAGGCGCAGCCGTAGCGACAACGATCGGCCGCAGCATCGGTATCGTCTATCAGCTCTGGTACCTGTTCGACGGTCGGGGACGACTACGGTTTCGTCTGCGCAACCTCGCCCTGGTGCCGCCCGTTCTTGGTCGTTTGTTGGTCATTTCCGTTGGCGGTATCGGGCAATTCCTGATTGCGACATCGAGCTGGATCATCGTTATGCGCATCGTCGCGATATACGGCAGTACGGCCGTCGCGGCTTACACGATCGGCCTGCGGATTTTCGAGTTTATCTGGCTACCGTCCTGGGGCCTCGGCAACGCCGCGGCAACGCTGGTTGGGCAGAATCTCGGCGCTGGGCAGCCGGACCGTGCCGAAAAATCGACCTGGCGGGCTGCAAAATACAACACGGTATTCATGACGTCACTCGGAGTTTTTGTTGTCATCTTCGCTCCTGGCATTGCCGATTTGTTCACAAACGATGCTGAGGTGTTGCGTTACGGCACAAGTTGCCTGCGCATACTTGCCATCGGCATTCCGATGTACGCCGTCGGCATGATCGTCACCCAGGCACTCAATGGAGCCGGCGATACCAGCACACCGACAATGATCAATTTCCTCTGCTTCTGGGTATTACAGATCCCGCTCGCCTACTGGCTGGCAACAAGCCAGGAGTTGGGACCAAACGGCGTATTCTGGGCGATCGTCGTCTCAGAATCCCTGGTAACCGTCTTAGGTGTGACAGTCTTCAGACGCGGCAGGTGGAAGCAGCAGGTAGCCTGACGGGTAATGAGTGATACGAGTACTATCTGAATCGCGATGAAAGAGCCGCCACTTATTGAAATTCGAAACGCAACGATCTGGCGTGGTTCGACGTGTGTGTTCGAGAAGCTGAATCTCACGGTCGAGCAGCACGAACGCGTTGCCATTCTCGGGCCCAACGGTTCGGGCAAAACCACGCTTTTGAAAACGATCAATCGCGAATTGTACCCAGTGGTCGCCGCGAACTCCGCAGTGCGCATACTCGGACGGGATCACTGGAATGTCTGGGACTTGCGCAGGCACATCGGCATCGTCTCTCACGATCTGCACCAGCGTTATACGCCGACGACCACGGCGCTCGAAGTCGTTATCTCTGGCTTTCACTCGAGCATCGGTGTGCACGGCACACTCGCGCAGCGTGTCAGCAAGAGTGAAGTCGACAAGGCTCGGACAATATTGAGACGGCTCGGCATCGATGCGCTCGCAAATACGGCACTCCGGTCGATGTCGACAGGTCAACAACGCCGTTGCCTGCTCGGCCGGGCGCTTGTTCACCGACCGCAGACACTGATCCTGGATGAGCCAACTGAGGGGCTCGATTTCGCAGCCAGCTTCGACTACCTGGATCGCATCCGCGAGTTGGCGCGAAGCGGGCACAACATCGTGCTTGTCACCCACCACCTCAACGAAATTCCGCCCGAGATCGAGCGGGTCATTGTTCTCAAGAATGGCGCCATCGTGGCCGACGGGGACAAGGCCAGCGTTCTGGACGCTGAGCTCCTGAGTTCAGTTTATGAAACAGGCATACGAGTCGCCGAGGTCGACGGCTTTTATCTGGCGTATCCGGGCAGGCGACTTAACAAAACGTGACCTGATACGATAAATTTTCCGCCAAAAGTCCTACTCTTAGGGTCATGATCGTGTTCATCCGAATAGCCGCAACAAGCCTGCCTTTAATTGCCTTGCCTGCACTGGCCGCCGAGGCGCCCATCGCGACCGGTATTACCGGCGTTGGACCTGCCGCGTTCATCTTTACGATCGCTGGCGCGTTGCTGTTGACCCTGATTTTCCGCTCCACCGCGAGCCACGTGATGCGCATCATCACGGCGCGCCTTGGCGCCTACCGGATTCGCCATGCGCTTAGCGCCCGCAGCCCGGACGTACTTCACGACTTCATCCTGCCTGGTGCTTACGGCGGGCTGGTGAAGATAGATCATGCCATCCTTACCGCGGGCGGCATTCTGTGCATTCAGACCAAGCACTACAACGGCATCGTTTTCGGCGCTGAGGACGAAGCCCAGTGGACCAACGTTGACGGCACGCTGCGGCGCCGCTTCCTTAATCCGCTCATTCAGAATGAAGGTCGTACGCGCGCCCTGCAAAGTGTTTTGCCCGATGTCCCGGTCGACAATCTTGTCGTGTTCACGGGTAGTGTTGATTTCCCGACACCGCCACCAAAAAACGTCATTCGTGTCGCTGCACTCGACAGCTTCATCGCCAAACACGTATTCGGGCCAAGCAAGGTCAAGGACTGGGATGCGGCGTGGCTCACCGTCAATTCCGCAGCACTGACCGACGAGGACTCCCGCAAGGACCTGCGGGCTCAAATAGCCTGATTCCGGGCAGCGCGCCGCGCGCTTGTCATTGATTTATACTCTGCGGCATCTGCACGATGCCAATGACTCTGTATCACATGGAAAATTCCGCGGCTCTGATTTCCTCTCCGATTGGCGTGCTCGCTGTTCTTGCATTCGTCGCAGCGTTCTTTTTCGCAGTTGAGCAGACAACAAAGGCAAAGCTCTTTCAATATCTTCCACCGCTGCTGTTTATTTACGCAACACCGGTATTCCTGAACAACCTTGATGTCATTCCCAGCGCGTCACCAGTTTACGGAGGACTAAGCGCCTACGTATTGCCAGCGTTCATCGTACTGATGTTGATCAAAGTTAACGTGCCGGCCGTTGTGCGTGTCATGGGTAAGGGCGTACTCGTTATGCTGATGGGCACGGCCGGCGTCATGGTCGGCGCTGTCGTCGCGTACATGCTTGTTCACACCTGGTTATCTGACGATGCGTGGAAAGGCTATGGCGCACTTGCAGGCAGCTGGATCGGTGGGACGGCCAACATGGCGGCAACGGCGGAGATGCTAGGCACATCGGAGGAACAATTTGGTCTCGCGGTTATCGCGGACAACGTCATTTACATCGTCTGGCTGCCATTGTTATTGATGTCGCGTGACTTCGCGACACGATTTAACCGCTGGGCGCGCGTACCGACCGAAAGGCTGGAAGCAATGGACGCGGCTGCCGAGCTGCACGTCGAAGACGACCATGCACCGACGATGCCGCAGTACCTGTTTCTGGTCGCCATCGTTATCGGCGTGACATGGATCAGCATCATACTGGCTCCGGAAATCTCCGCGTCCATCGCATCGCGTGCGCCGGCCCTGAGCACGATCTTCGGCGAATCGACAGTACGCATCTTGCTTGTGACGACGCTGGCGCTGTTGCTGTCGACCACACCCGTATCGAAGTTACCCAACTCGACAGCCATGGGCACAGCCATGATCTATATATTTGTCGCCGGCATGGGCGCGCGCGCATCCGTCGCCGGGCTGGCCGAAGCGCCAATGTTCGTCGCCGGCGCGTTTGTCTGGATTTTTATCCACGGACTGTTTTGTCTCGCGGGCGCATGGATCTTCCGCGTTGATGTTCACAGTGTCGCCATTGCCTCGGCTGCCAACATCGGCGCGGCCGCATCGGCACCGATTATTGCCGCACACCACCGGCCCAACCTGGTGCCAGCATCGATCCTGATGGCCCTGCTCGGCTACGCACTGGGCAACTACCTCGCCCCATTGACCGGGCATCTCGCCAGAATGGCCGTCGGACAGTAATGCGCGCAGTCACTCCAGAACAAATCAAACGCTGGTTGCAACGTACTGCCATAACGGTCTTTGCGACAATGGCCATTGTCGCGATCGCGCTGGTTTGGCTGTGGCGTGACCGTGCATCGCTGGACGACATCGACTGGCCTCCGTACCCCTACATTGAGCCGAGTCTCGATGCGGTCACGATGACGTGGCTGGGTGTCTCGACGTTACTGTTCGACGACGGCGAAACGCAGATCCTGATCGACGGCTTCTTCTCGCGACCGACATTGATCGACGCATTACTCAGCCGCGCGGTGAGCAGCAACGCTGTGACAATCAACTATGTGCTCGACGAATATCGGATGCGACGCCTTGCGGCTATTGTTCCGGTGCAGTCGCATTACGATCACGCGATGGATATAGGCGCAATTGCCAATCGCAGCAGCGCGTCTATTCTGGGCTCTGCATCGACGGCCAATATCGCCCGGGGCGCCGGTGTGCCAGAAGACCAGATAATCGTCGCCGAGAATCGCGGCACGTATTCGTTCGGGCAGTTCACGCTCACGATGATTGAAACTCCGCACGCTCCGATCGGCTGGGGTGGTTCAGTCCCGGTGGCGGGAACCATCGACGAAGCGTTGCAAACTCCAGCGTCGATATGGGCCTACCGCGAGGGCCAGAGTTACTCCGTTGTGCTGACGCATCCGTATGGTACTACTCTTGTACACGGCAGTGGCGGCTACACAGAGAGTGCCTTGCAAGGCATCCAGGCAGATATCGTTTTGCTTGGCATGGCGATGCTCGATGGGTTGGGCCGCGACTACGTGGAAAAATACTGGCAGGCCGTCGTGACGACCACAGGCGCAGCACATGTGTTGCCGATACATTTTGATGATCTTACGCAGCCGTTCGGTGAAATCCTGCTGTACCCGCGCGCGCTCGACAACTTTGTAAAGACGTCGAAATGGCTCGAGGAAATCGCCGCGACCTGGGACGCCAATACTCGCCTTCACCTTCCTGAATTCGGCAAAGCGGTCGTTCTGTATCCGGAGGCGTCGCCCGAGGCCTGACTTTCAATCGGGCAGAAGTTCGGCCAGGGAACAATGGCCGGCGATCAGTGCTTCTTTTCTGTCGCGCTCGAGTTGCTTCACTCGAAATTCGAACTGCTGCGCCCTGGCGCGATCCCCCAGGCGCTCGGAGAATTCCAGGTTCAGAGGACCTCTACCGCGAAGATATTTGGCACCGCGAGTGCCTGACTCATGCTCCCGGATGCGGCGCTCGACGTCGATTGCAATACCGGTGTAAAGCGTACCGTCGGCACAGCGGACAATATACAGGCTGTACTCGCCTGCGGTCACCGTTCTCAGGCGCGGGCGCCTGTCATCGTGTCGCCGAGCACGCGAAACGCGCCGGCTTCGATACTCGCACCATTCTCGGGCGTGTCTGCCCAGGTAAGCACGATCTCAGAGACCCCATCCAGCTCCGCGGCAGGTTGATGCAGGTGCAGGGTCAGCATATTGCCCATTAGCTCCGCCTCGCGAATCAGATCATGGCCACCAAACTGCTGCTCATTGATCTCGATGTAAGTCGATGAATCAAAGTCGTCTTCAACTGTCCGCATAAGCAATATGTAGTCGTCGATATCGCCTTCGGTCGTCGTACTCGCGAAGAACAACATCGTCGCATTGTCGCGTACATCGAAGGCAACCGTGTCGTAGTTGCGGCTTCCAGACATCGATACTCCCAGCGCCGGGTTCGACGTCCAGTCTACGTCATTCGCCAGCCTGCCGTCACTTGAATCACATACTTGCCGAGCCAGATACCTTGGAGTACCGTATTTCCTTATGATCACACTCAGTATTAATGGCGAACCACACTCGGTCGACGTCGATCCGGCGACACCGCTTTTGTGGGTTATTCGCGACTACGTCGGGCTCACGGGAACGAAATTCGGTTGCGGTATTGCCCAGTGTGGCGCCTGCACAGTGCATCTGAATGGTGCCCCTGTCCGCTCCTGCGTTATTCCGGCACAGGTCGCCGTCGATCAGGAAGTTACGACAATCGAAGGCATCAGTGACAACGGCGAAGAGTTACATCCGGTTCAACAAGCCTGGATCGACGAGCAGGTTCCGCAATGCGGATACTGCCAATCCGGCCAGATCATGTCAGCCACCGCCCTGCTCGAAAATAACCCGACACCAACCGATGCTGATATCGATCAGGCAATGGCCGGCATCGTCTGCCGTTGCGGCACGTACCCACGAATTCGCAAGGGCATCAAGCGTGCTGCGGTAGCTATCAACACGCTGCACAAGGGGGCTGCGACAGATGGGTAAGTGGTCACGTCGAGCCTTCATTACGACCGGAATCGCTGCCGGTGGCGTTGTCGTATTTGGTGTTGCTATTCGTCGTGGTGGTCGGGAGGCTAAGGTCCGGGAGATCGTAGCAGCTGACGATGAGTCTTTATTTGATATTTGGCTGAAGATCGCGCCGGACAACAGGATCACGGCCATCGTGCCGCACGCCGAGATGGGCCAGGGTGTGCACACGACCCTCGCGATGATGCTCGCCGATGAGCTGGACGCCGATTGGTCCAGGGTCGATATTCTTGAAGCACCCAGTGACAAGGAGTACGCCAACTACGCATTGGCCAGGGGCTATGCGGCCGGCGGTGCGGATTTTCCAGAGTGGCTTATTGACACGGTCGACGGGATCTTCTTCCGGGCTACGCAGGCAATGGGTCTGCAAATCACAGGCGGCAGTACGTCGGTGAGGACCACCGGCCAGATCGCAATGCGCGTAACGGGCGCTGCGGCACGTACTGCTTTGCTGCAGGCCGCAGCCGCCGAATGGCAGGTATCCGTAAGTGACCTCACAACACGAAACAGCACTGTTCTGCACGCCGCAAGTGAGCGATCTGCGACGTATGCCAGCCTCGCAGAGGCTGCCGCCAGAATATCGTTGCCGAGCAAACCGATTCTGAAAAACAGCGACGAATTCAACATCATGGGCACGTCGCCGCTGCGCAACGATATCCCTGCGAAAGTCAATGGCACCGCGAGGTTCGGAATCGATGCAACCTTACCGGGCATGAAATACGCAGCCATCAAGGCGGCCCCTGTATTTGGTGGCGCAGTGAGCGAACTCGATCCGGCGTCGATTCAGGACATGCCCGGCGTGCGCAAAGTCATCAACCTCGACGATTCGGTAGCCGTCATTGCCGACGGTTACTGGCAGGCTAAGACGGCGCTGGATCGGCTGCAGGTCGAGTACAGCGACGGTGGCAACAGCCATTGGGAGCAGGGCGAAATCTTCAATCAGTTTGCCGCCGATCTCGACCAGTCGGCAGAGGCAGGCGATGAAGAAACCGACGTGGCATCAGGTGACGCGCTGGCCGCTCTCCGCGGCGCGGCACAGGTCCTGGACGCAGAGTACCGCGTGCCATACCTGGCCCACTCTCCGATGGAACCAATGAACTGCACGGCCTGGGTGCATGATGGACTCTG
>Ga0265303_10000835_pt1 | contig 18166 bp, 14 predicted proteins | sample Helome_2_FD_192494 | JGI IMG/M metagenome (GOLD analysis project Ga0265303, IMG submission 192494) | Marine sediment microbial communities from subtidal zone of North Sea - Hel_20160317 (Illumina Assembly) | ecosystem: Environmental > Aquatic > Marine > Subtidal zone > Sediment ... | reverse complement strand
GTTCAAGAAACCTTCTATGAGGTCATGCGGAAGCATGGGATCACACGCAGGAGCTTCCTCAAGTTTTGCAGCCTGACCGCGGCCGGTCTCGGCCTCGGCCCGGGCTACGCAGGCAAGATCGCGCACGCGCTGGAGACCAAGCCGCGCACGCCGGTGATCTGGCTGCATGGCCTGGAGTGCACCTGCTGTACCGAATCCTTTATCCGCTCCGGTCATCCGCTGGCCAGCGACGCCATCCTGTCGATGATCTCGCTGGACTATGACGACACCATCATGGCCGCTGCCGGTCATCAGGCTGAAGAGATTCTCGAACAGACGATCGAGAAATACGACGGCGAGTACATCCTTGCCTGCGAGGGCAACCCGCCGCTGAACGAAGACGGCATGTACTGCATCCAGGGCGGCAAGCCCTATATCGAGAAGCTGCGGCACATGGCCGATCACTGCAAAGCGATCATCGCCTGGGGCTCCTGTGCCTCCTGGGGCTGTGTCCAGGCCGCGCGTCCGAACCCGACCCGGGCCACGCCGATACACAAGGTGATCCTGGACAAACCGGTGATCAAGGTGCCCGGCTGTCCGCCGATCGCCGAAGTCATGACCGGCGTGATCACCTATATGGTGGCCTTCGAGCGTCTGCCCGAGCTGGACCGCCAGGGCCGGCCAAAGATGTTCTACAGCCAGCGCCTGCACGACAAATGCTATCGGCGGCCCCACTTTGACGCCGGGCAATTTGTCGAGCGTTTCGATGACGAAGGCGCGCGCAAAGGCTACTGCCTGTACAAGGTAGGTTGTAAGGGCCCGACCACCTATAACGCCTGCTCCACCATCGAATGGAATGACGGCCTGTCCTGGCCGGTCAAATCCGGTCACGGCTGCCTCGGCTGCGCCGAAGATGACTTCTGGGACAAGGGCTCGTTCTACAGCGCGGTAACCAATCTCAAGGTGCCGGGCGGCGCGGAATCCACCGCCGACGATATCGGCATGGTGCTGGCAGGTGCGGCGGCCATCGGCGTCGCGGCCCATGCCGCCGCCTCGGTGGTCAGCCACATGACGAACAAGGACAGGAAGGAGATGAACAATGGCTAGCACCGTTACCGCGAATGGCTTCTCTCTGGACGACAGCGGTCAGCGAGTCGTTGTCGATCCGATCTGCCGGATCGAGGGTCATCTCCGGATCGAAGTCAATCTCGATGAGAACAACACGATTCAAAACGCGGTCTCCACCGGGACGATGTGGCGCGGTCTGGAGGTCATCCTCCAGGGTCGCGACCCGCGTGATGCCTGGGCATTCGTAGAGCGGATCTGCGGCGTATGTACCGGCGTCCACGCGCTGGCATCGGTACGCTCGGTCGAGGACGCGCTGGGGATCCAGATCCCGGCCAACGCCAACCACATCCGCAATCTGATGATGCTGGCTCAGTACACCCAGGATCATCTCGTGCATTTCTATCATCTGCACGCGCTGGACTGGGTCGATGTGGTCAGCGCGCTGAGCGCCGATCCTGCAGCAACGTCGGCGTTGCAGCAGAGCATCTCGAAGTGGCCGAAGTCATCACCCGGTTATTTCCGCGACGTGCAAAACAGACTGAAACGCTTCGTCGAATCCGGACAACTGGGACCGTTCGCCAACGCCTACTGGGGCAGCCCGGCCTACAAGCTGCCACCTGAAGCCAACCTGATGGCAGTGACCCACTATCTGGAGGCGCTGGACTTCCAGAAGGACATCGTCAAGATCCACACGATCTTTGGCGGACGCAACCCGCATCCGAACTGGCTGGTGGGTGGCATGCCCTGCTCGATCAACGTGGATCAGACCGGCTCTACCGGGACCGTCGGCATGGTCTGGCTGAACATGGTCTCGGACATCATCAACAAGTCCATCGACTTCGTCGATCAGGTCTACATCCCGGATCTCAAAGCCATCGCTTCGTTCTACAAGGACTGGGGTTATGGCGGCGGTCTGGCCGGCAAGAATATGCTGGCCTACGGCGATTTCCCGATCAACGCCAACGACTGGTCCAATGACAATCTGATGATGCCGGCCGGCGCGATCATCAACGGCGATCTGAGTCAGGTCTACGAAGTCGATGTGCGCGACCCGGAGCAGATTCAGGAGTTCGTCAATCACTCCTGGTACAAGTACTCCGATGAATCCCGCGGTCTGCACCCCTGGGAGGGAGAGACCGAGCCACACTTCGAACTGGGACCCAATTTGAAGGGCACCCGGACCAACATCGAACAGATCGACGAAGGCGGCAAATACTCCTGGCTCAAGGCGCCGCGCTGGAAGGGCCACGCGATGGAGGTCGGCCCCTTGTCCCGTTACGTGATCGGCTATGCGTCGGGTCGCGAGGACATCAAGGAACAGGTGGACGGCATCCTGACGGATCTGGGGCTGCCGATCACCGCGCTGTTCTCGACCCTGGGCCGCACCGCCGCGCGCGGTCTCGAGTGCTCATGGGCGGCGCACAAGATGCGCACCGTGTTTGACGCGATGATGGCCAATATCAAGGCGGGCGACACCAATACGGCGAACATGGAGATGTGGGAGCCGTCGACCTGGCCGGCTGACGTCAAGGGTGTGGGCATGGTGGAAGCGCCGCGTGGCGCACTCGGCCACTGGTGCCACATCAAGGACACCAAGCTGGCCAACTATCAGGCCATCGTGCCCTCGACCTGGAACGCGTCACCACGGGATCCGGCCGGGAACATCGGCGCCTACGAGGCGTCGCTGCTCGGTACGCCGCTGGCCAACGCGGAGCAGCCGCTGGAGATCCTGCGCACCATCCACAGCTTTGATCCGTGTCTGGCCTGTGCCAGCCATGTGATCTCGCCGGATGGGGAAGAACTGAGCGTCGTGAAGATCCGTTAGGGGCAAGCTTGGGGGAAATCGGCGGTGTCCCGGCGGTGACAGCAACAACTGCCCGACGGGACACCGGTCCGAGGCCTCATTTGAGGAGGAATTTTTGATGAGCACGACTGCAGCAAGCGTCCACGACCCCAAGTATCAGAAGGCAATCTACGTCTTCGAGGCGCCGGTGCGTCTCTGGCACTGGATCCACGCGCTGAGCATCGGGGTCCTTTGCGTCACCGGGTATTTCATCGCCAATCCGTTACCCAGCCTGGGCGGCGAAGCCAGTAGCCATTTCCTGATGGGCTACCTGCGGATGATCCATTTTATCGCCGGTTATGTGTTCACGATCGCGTTCGCGGTCAGGATCTACTGGGCCTTTGTCGGCAACAAATACTCGCGGGAGTTGTTTGTGGTGCCGATCTGGAAAGGCGCCTGGTGGAAGGGCCTGCTCCATGAGATCAAGTACTACACCTTCCTGACCCGCAAGAGCCACAAGGTCATGGGCCACAATCCGCTGGCACAGATGGCGATGTGGTTCTTCAACGTCTTGTTGACCCTGTTCCTGATCTTCACCGGCTTTGCGCTCTATGCGGAAGGGCTGGGCGAAGGCAGCTGGGCGGATGCCTGGTTCGGCTGGGTCATCCCGGCGCTGGACGGCTCGCAGAACACCAAGATGCTGCACCTGCTGAGCATGTGGGTGATGCTGGTGTTCGTGGTGATCCATATCTACATGGCGATCCGGGCGGACATTATGGATCGCGAGAGCAGCGTCAGCACCATCATGGGCGGCTGGCGCATGTTCAAGGACGACCAGCCCTAGTGGCTGATCTGGCCGCATCGACAGCCGGCATGCTGGAGGTGGACGCGGAACCATCTTTCGAGACCCTCGTACTCGGACTCGGCAATATCCTGTGGGCTGACGAGGGTTTCGGCGTCCGCGCAGTGGAGGCACTGCATGCGGCCTATTATTTCCCCGACCATGTGCGGGTCATGGATGGCGGCACCCAGGGCATCTTTTTGATCCCCTGGGTGCGTTCCTGCAAGCGCCTGCTGATCCTCGACGCGATCGACTACGGTCTCGAGCCCGGCACCCTCCGCGTGATCCGTAACGACGATGTTCCGCGGTTTATGGGCGCCAGGAAGATGAGCATGCATCAGGCCGGTTTTCAGGAAGTCCTGATGACGGCCAAGCTCAGTGGCGATTTCCCCGACGAGCTCGCGCTGGTCGGCGTCCAGCCCGAGCTGCTGGATGACTACGGCGGCAGCCTGCGGCCCTGCGTCAAGGCGCAGATACCCGAGGCGGTCGAACTGGCCGTGGGCATCCTGCGCGACTGGGATATCGATGCAGCGCCACGGCAGCAGCCGCTAAAGTCCGGCGACGGCGTGGGGCCGCACGAACTGGAGATGGGTATCTATGAATCGGGCAGACCGCGAATCGGAGACAAGCACTGACATGAGCCATCCCCTGATCCAGCGTCTCTACGACGAGTTCTCCTATCCGCGGGTCACGCTGGAGGACTACGAAACGTTTATCGGCGCGCCGGGCGTCAGCGTGTTGTTCTTCGCCGGTGATCCAAAGCGCTACAAGGAAACCACCGATGTGGCGGTCGTCCTGCCGGAGCTGATCGCAGCGTTCGAGGGCAACATTCGTGCCGGCGTGGTGGACAAGAGCGCCGAACTGCCGCTGCAAAAACGTCTGGGCTTCCGCGCCTGGCCCTGCCTGGTCTTTTTCCGCGATGGCGGCTATCTCGGCGCCATCGCGCGGATGAAAAATTGGAGCGAGTATCTCGAGGACATCAGCGAGTTCATGCGGGGCGAGACCCGCGAGCCGCCGACCTTCGCCAGCGATCAGGTGCCGGTCCGCGGGCCTGCCGCCGCCACCAGCGAGGTCAGCGGCTGATGAGCAAACTGCACGACATCCCGATCGTGACCGTCGGCCCCGGCAGCCAGCCCACCGAGGACGACGGCGCAGAACTCGAATATATCGATCTGCCACACGAGATCACGACCTTTCGGCGGCCGCACATACCGGAACCCGAAGAAGTCGAGGACCTGCAGGGCGCGCGCGAAGCGATGGAATGGTTAAAACAGGCCCTGGCCAGCTACGAACCGGGCGCCGAACCGTTGATCGCCAACCTGGCTGCGCTGGATGAGGCGAATCTGGAGCTGGTCAATCAGATCATGGGCGACGGCGAGGTCAGCGTCAGCTACGCCGGCGTGGTGCGGGCCAGGATGCAGGAGTCGGTGCTCGCCGGTGTCTGGCGGACCTTTTATCTGGATGCCGACGACAAACTGTTGCACGACCTGATCGAAGTCGCCGACGTACCTTACCTGGTGCGGTTGCCCGCCCACCAGACGCCGCCGCGCGCGCGGCCGCTGACCGAGGTAGAAGTCCCGCCGGACGTGATGAACGCCATGGCCATCCTGGCGGAACTCGAAGAGCAGCGTCATCGGGTCGGGCCCGGCGATGACGCCCATGTGATCAACCTGACGCTGCTGCCGCTGTCGCCGGCCGACGTGGCGTTTCTGGAGCAGACGCTGGGACGCGGCCCGGTGGACCTGCTGTCCCGTGGTTACGGTTCGTGCAGAGTATCGAGCACCGCCATCCCCAACATCTGGTGGGTGCGGTTCTTCAACTCCATGAACAAGGTGATCCTCGATACGATCGAAGTGGTCGACGTCCCGCAGGTCGCCCGCGCTGCCAGCGAAGATATCGCGGACTCCCGACAACGGCTCAACGATATTCTCGAGCCGTACTGGAAACAGATGGCCTGAAGCCAGAGACATCCATGACCCGGATCAATGACAGCGATGTGGAAGCCCGACTGGCGGAAGATACGAAGCTGGAGTGTCGTATCTGCTGGTGTGTCTACGATCCTGCGGAGGGCGACGAATACGAGCAGGTCGAGCCCGGCACCGCGTTTTCAGATCTGCCGGATCACTGGCGCTGCCCCCAATGCGACGCCGGGAAAGACAAGTTCCTGCCGCTGGAGGATCAGACACCATTGTGACCCTCACGCCGCAAAGCCTGGCCGACACTTATCGGCAGATCGCCGAAGAGCGGATGCAGGACATGCCGTTTTTGAATACGGCGCTGCAGGTCGAGGCCGTGGGTTTCCGGGCATGGGAGGAACATCAGGTCGGGGTGTTGATCACCCCCTGGTTTATGAACCTGGTGCTGATCCCCGGTCCCGAGGAAGAATGGCGGGACTTCAGCAGCGACAAGGCCCGGGCGTGGGAATTTCCGTCCGGAAGCTGTGAGTTTCACGCCAGCCGCCCGGATGGCAAGGCTCTGCATATGTGCGCCAGCCTGTTTACGACGGTCGAGGATTTCCCCGACCAGCAGACCGCGCGGGATGTGGCTGAGCAGGTGATGGACGATCTGTTCACGCCGTCGGCGGACGGTCACAGCAAGATCAACGAGCGCGAGCCGAGCGCCGATGCGATGCTCGCCAGACCGGTGAGCCGACGCGGATTGCTGCGCCAGCTGATGCTGCAGGGGGATTGAGGACGCCATGCACGAACTGTCCATCTGTCTGGCGCTGATGACACAGGTCGAACGCGTGGCCGCGGAACACGACGCGCGCAGAGTCGAGCGCGTCCGTCTGCAGATCGGCCCTCTTTCCGGGGTGGAGCCGGCTCTGCTGAAGAAGGCCTTTCCGCTGGCCGCGGCCGGCACGATTGCAGACGCCGCGCTGCTGGATATCGAGACCGGTCCCGTGGTCGTCCGCTGTACCCGCTGCGACAGCGAAACAGAGGTGCTGCCAAATCGCTTGCTGTGCGGTCAATGCGGAGATTTCCGTACCCGCGTGATCCGTGGCGAGGAAATGCTGTTGCAAAGCCTGGATCTGGATCTGTCGGAAGACGACCCACCCCGGGTCGGGTCCGCGCAGCGCGGGGAGGCGGCGCCAGGTCCCGCCTGAGGGACTACGCTTGGAGTATATGAGCTTGAGCTTGCTGTTGTTGGGATTCCTGATCGGCATGCGCCACGCGGTGGAGAGCGATCATGTCGCCGCAGTGGCTTCCCTGGCGACGCGCAGCCGATCGATGACCGACACCATCCGCCAGGGCGCTGCCTGGGGTCTGGGACACACCCTGACCTTGTTCCTGTTTGGCTCTATTGTGTTGATCCTCGACGCCGTGATGCCCGAGCGCATGGCCCAATTACTCGAATTACTCGTCGGCGTGATGCTGATTGGACTCGGTGTCGATGTGCTCAGGCGTCTGATCCGGGAGCGGATCCACTTCCATGTGCATGAACACCATGATGGCGCGGTCCACTTCCACGCCCACTCCCACGCCGGTGAACGCGGTCACGATCCGGCCCGGCATCATCACGATCATCATGAAGGCTTCCCGGTCCGTGCACTGGTCGTAGGTCTGATGCACGGCATGGCCGGTTCCGCGGCGCTGATCCTGTTGACGTTGCAGACTGTGCAATCACCCTGGACCGGGCTGCTCTACATCGCGCTGTTCGGCGTCGGCTCCATGATCGGCATGGCACTGTTGTCCATCATCATCGCTATCCCGCTGCGTGCCTCGGCGCGCGGCGTGACCTGGCTGCATAACGGCCTCCAGGCCACGGTGGGTATCGCCACCATCGCCATCGGCGCGGTGATGATCTACCAGATCGGCTGGCAGCAGCAGTTGCTGTTCTAGGCGACAACCCCGCCAGCACACCGTTTGCCTCCATCACCTGACCGCGGCCAGGGCTCCCTGTCATCTCCCGGATTGCTGCCGCTCAATAGCGCGCCGCTGCCGCGGCATCTTGCGGCCAACCGCCCAGGCAGCAGATAAGGGATCGGGGCAGCCCCAGCCCCGGCGATCAATGAAGCCGCTCGCGTGGCTGGCTATACTCACGCGACGCGCCACAGGCGCGATCTGATTGCGATCGAGGCCGAACTGACCCGTGGCGACATCCCGATACAAGGCGTTTATCAGTTACAGCCATCGCGAAGAGCGTTGGGCGCGGTGGCTGCATCGCAAGCTGGAAACTTATCGGGTACCAAAACGCCTGGTGGGCCAGCCATCGCCACTGGGCCCCACCCCATCCCGGCTGACACCGATCTTCCGCGATCGTGACGAATTGCCAACCGCTACCGATCTCGGCGCAGTGATCCAGCAGGCGCTGGAGGAATCCGAATCCCTGATCGTGATCTGCTCGCCGGCCGCGGCCGCATCGCGATGGGTAAACGAAGAGATCCGCTTCTTCCGGCGACTCGGCCGGGGCAACCGAATCTATTGTTTGATTGTCGACGGAGAGCCGGGTGCTGACAGCGGCCAGGAGTGTTTCCCGGAAGCACTCACCGAGCCACTGGAGGCCGGCGACCACGAGGGCCCTCATGACCATGCTGCGGCCGATGTGCGCCCCGGTGGTGACGGCAGACAGGGCGCCCAGCTCAAGGTCATCGCCGGGCTGTTGGGTGTGGGCCTCGACGAACTCCGCCAGCGCGACCAGCAGCGTCGACAACGGCGCCTGATCGCGGTCGCGGCCAGCGCTGTCGCCGGGATGGTGATCGCGATCGGTCTGGCCACCGCCGCGCTGATGGCCAGGGCGGAAGCCGATCGTCAGCGCTTGCGCGCCGAACAGGAGGCTCAGACGGCGACCGAGACCACCGAGTTTCTGGTCTCCCTTTTCGATGTTGTCGATCCCGGCGAGGCCAGGGGCAACACTATCACCGCACGCGAGATCCTCGACCGTGGTGCGGAGAAGATCGATAGGGAGTTGCTCGATCAACCGGCGGTGCGCGCCAATCTGCTTGGCACCATGGGCCGCGTTTACACGGGACTCGGGCTCTACGGCCAGGCCACGGAATTGCTCGATTCCGCACTGCAAGCCAGCGGCAATGCCGGTGACCGGTCGGAAGTCCGTGACGTCCGGACCCAGATCGCCCTGGCCGCTGCCTTGTATCTGCGGGGCGAATACGATCGTTCCGAGGCGGTCGCCCGAGAGGCGCTTGGTGGCGCGCAGGCACTCGACCCGCCAGCCCCGGCGGTGTCGATCAATGCGATGGTTGTACTGGCCGACGTGCTTTCCGATACGGGTGTCGACGCTGAGGCGGAAGCCTTGTATCGGGACGCGCTGAACAGGATCAGCATGCTTCCGGAGCGAGAAGAAGCACAGCGGGCGCGGGCTCTCGACCGATTGGCCGTGCTGATGATGTATCAGAGCAGATTGGACGAAGCACAGTCCTACATGAGCGAGGCGCTGGAAATCCGGGAGCGGATCCTCGGGGCCGATCATCCGCTCACCATCGAGAGCCTCAACAACCTGGCCGCCATCACCTATAGCCAGCGGCGTCTGGCTGACGCGGAGCGGCTCGCCCGACAGGCGGTATCGCGGGCCCGGCGGGTGTGGGGGGACGAACATCCGGAGACCGCAAGCCAGCTCAACAATCTCGGCCTGTTCGTTCTGGAGCAGGGAGAAGTCGAGGAGGCGGAGCAGATCCTGTCGGAATCGGTCACTGCCGACCGGCGCCACAGGCAGCCCACCGACGATCAATGGGTTTTCTCACTGAATAATCTGGCATTGTCCATCGCCAGCCAGGGGCGCTACGAGGACGCCGAGCCCCTGTATGTCGAGGGGCTGGAGATCGCCCGGCTACACGACCACCGCATGGAAGGCCCCATCGCCGCCAACCTGGCAGACCTTTACTGCGAAACGAACCGTGCCGGCGAGGGCATGGCGATGACTGAGGTGGCACGGGAAGCGCTTGCCGCTGATTACGCCGCGAGCGACTGGCGAATCGCCTATCTGGATAGCGTCGAAGGGGGCTGTAGGGCGGCCCTGGGAGAGCGCGACATTGCGCTCACCCTGCTTGAATCCGGCCGTGCGCGACTCGAGGCCGACCGAGGACCCGACTGGTTGTTCACGAAGCTCGCATTGGGACGGGTACAGCGGTTCGAAAAAGACACCGAGTGGCCAACTCGCTGAGTCGGAACTGTCGGTTTTCTTTACACTTGGCCCATCGAACACTCACACTGCCGTATCCCGGTTTCTCCTAAGTCATTGACTTAAAAGCGCTTATAGCCATCCGGCACGAAACCTGCTTGGTTTCTCTGGATTTCCGAGCCTGGTGTACCTGCGCCCGGTATTGCTTCTTGGGGGAGAGATTCATGAGCCGAAGTCATACGCTGGCCCACGGGCGGCCAACACGTCGTTACATCGCCCTGGCCATCCTGCTGATAGCCGGAGCGGTACTGTCAGGCCCGGCCGACGCCAGATCGGTCCGCGTTGACTCGGGAGGCTGGACGGACGGCTCCTCCAACCCGATTGGTCAACTCGGGTTCGATTTCAATTTCTTCGGCGTTGAAACGTCGACCGTTTTGATTGACGCATCAGGTTTCGTGACTTTTGGCGGCGCTACGATAGCGCCGTTCAAAAACAGCGGCAGCCAGGATATCTCATGGCAGAACACCGCTGACGCACCGCCTGTGGATCCTCTCGATGATCCGGCACTGCCGCCCGGGATCCTTAACGGCTTCCGAGTCTGCTGGGGCTGCGACACTGACGTGGCGTTCCAATTGGGACTGTACGATCTCGGCGGCGGGCAATTCGCGATGGAATTTAATTACGCCGGCCTGCCTGAATTGGACGGCAGCTCCATCGGCTATGACAATGGTCAGGGCCTTGCCTTCGACATGCTGGAGGCATTGAACCTGGATTTCCCTGATTGGGCCGGTATCTCCGAGCTTTTTGCGGGCGGCGGTCTTTGCCCGGGCGGCGTCCCCGTAGACCCGGACACCAAGGCCCTTGCCTGCAACAACTATGACTTTTCTACAGATACGCCGACCCTCCACCCCGGATACGACGGCTTCTTCGAGGAAGATCCGTCTTTTGGGGAGCCGGTTCTGGGGCGATATTTCTTCCTGATCGGGGAGCAGGCCGACGTTCCTGAGCCTGGCACGGGTCTCCTGCTGGTCACTGGTCTGGCCGCGTTGAGACTTGCAAGGCGGAAACTGAAATAGGGAGACCGGTCGGATACACGACCCAACGCTGAGACCACCACACCGACGTGGCGCACATGGTCCGGCTCAACAAGGTGTCAACGGAGAACGCAATGTTCGGCAAATACTTCTCGCGAGGACGGGTCCGAAATTTATCCGCCAGTCTTGTGGTGGTCATCGCATCGAGTCTCTTGACCGTCGGGGAGGCTTACGCGCGATCCGTCAGGGTCGACGACACCCTGCAGGAATTCCAGGTCTCGGGCCCCCTGGAGCCGGATGATTCTCTGGACAATAATGGATCCAGCGGGCCGATAGACATCCGCAGCTACAATCTCCTGCCACCGGATGGCGATATCGATTTTGCCAACCCGCTTAATTTCTCGCTGAATGTCTTCGGCACAAGCTACGATTCCTTTTATATCAACGAGAACGGAACGATGAGTTTTGGCGGAGCGTTCGGCGGGCGGCCGGGCAACTCGGATCCCACCATGGCGGGCGTTCCGATTTTCGCCCCGTTCTTCGCCGACGTGGATTCCAATCTCCAGCCGTTTGGCGGCAGCATCTCATATGGTTTTGTCCCCGGCACGAACGCCATCGCCATCACCTGGTCCGGGGTTGGCTTTGAGGGATCCGACGACTCCAATCAGCGGCAGGATTTTCAGATCTTCATCGTCGATATTTCCGGCGCCACGGGCAATGCAGGAGACTTCCGTCTGGAATTCAATTACGCAGGCGGCTCCGAAGGCATGATCTGGGAAACCGGCGATGAAGACGGGGGCAGCAACGGTCTGGGTGGCAACTCGGCCCGGGTCGGATTTTGGGACGGCTTTGGCCTGGGTTACGAAATCGACGGTTCGGGCATCAATGGTGCCCTGCTCGGCGCCGATTGCCTGGGAAACCCCACGGCACTCGACTGTAACGATTATTTTTACGAATTCCGCGGCGGTACACCCTTCACCCTTGACGGAACACCGTTGGTGGATACACCAGAACCTGAAATCGCCCTGCTGCTGATGGCCGGCCTTGGCGCGATCAGATGGTCACGCCGGCGGTTGAAGCGGCGCGGGTAAGCGGATTATCCCTTACGGGCTGGTCGAGATCGTGACCCCCTGAAAATTCATCGGGGCTGACTGTTCACATATTGTCATCTGGCACGGCCACCGTAGCAGCACGGCTGGGCCGGCCATCTCGGCGCTCTCGGCGCAGACCGGTTGCCTCGGGTTTGGTAGGTCTTTAACATCCGGGATCGGATAAGCTTCCCCCCCAATCCAGCTCCAGGCCCGTTCGCCGACCCAACAAATGCGTCGATTCATCCTCCTTATGGCCTGCCTGCTGGCTGCGCCCCTCGCGGCGGCTGGACCATGGATTGATCCAGGCGATTCGAGCCTGCGTCACGATATCCAGCTACTTGCAGACGCCGGCGTCATCACCGGGCCGGTCTCGACCTGGCCACTGTCGTGGGGTGACATCCAGGCCTCGCTGCGGGACAACACCCAGACCCTCGATCAGGGCGAGCAGGCGGCACTGGGCCGGCTCAAGACGCGGCTAGCCCGCGGCATGGCAAGCCATGAGATCATCCTCAGCGGCCACGCGTCGGTCGCCGAGCATCCCCGCGATATCAGGACCTTCGAGGATGGCCCCCGGGAGAACGGCGAGGTCGGCGCCGGATTCGAGTGGACCGGCGAACGCTTTGCGACCCGACTCAAGGCGCAATGGGTCAACGACCCGGACGACGGCAAGAGCTGGCGCTACGACGACAGCTATCTGGGCATGGCCGTAGGCAACTGGATGTTTGCGGCCACCACTTCAGATCAATATTGGGGTCCGGGCTGGCAGAGCAGCATGTTGTTGAGCAATAACGCGCGACCGATCCCGTCGTTCACTGTCGGCCGCAATCTCACCACGCCGTTCGAAACCAAATGGCTGAGCTGGCTGGGCCCCTGGGACATCGCGGTGCTGTGGGGATTCCTGGAGCAGAACCGGGCGGTACCCAACGCGCGAGTCTTTGCCGGGCGTTTCAACTTCCGCCCGCTGCAGAGCCTCGAGATCGGCTTGAGCGCCATGGGCCTGTGGTGTGGGTCGGGCCAGGAATGCGACTCAACCGCCTTCGGCAAGATGGTCACCGGACGTGGCGAATCGGACCAATTCGACCGGCTCTCGAGCTTCGATATCCGTTGGTCCACCAGGGTGCTTGGCCGGCCGGCCGCAGTTTACGGCCACGCGGTGGGCGAGGACTTTGGCGACGGGACCAGCCGGCTGGTATGGCCCACCAAGGTCCTGATCCAGGTCGGCGCCGAGACCTGGGGTTATCGTCACGGCCTCGGCAGCTATCGCTTGTATATCGAATGGGCGGACACCGAATGCGACGCCAGTCTCTATCGCGCGCTGACCTTTGACGGCGGTGGCGGCAAGCCTGGTTGTGCCTATCGTAATTCGACCTATCAGTCAGGCGAGACCTATCGCGACCGGGTGTTTGCCAACAGTCTCGATCAGGATTCCCGGGCGCTGACCCTTGGCAGTGTGCTGAACCGGGACAGAGACCGCTCCTGGCTGGCGACGCTAACCGTGGGCGATCTGAATCGCTACAACAGCGTCCGCAGCACTACTGCCTCCAACAAGACTCGATACCGGGAAGCCGAACTCAGCCACCAGCTGCCGGCCTTCTTCGGCGGCGAACTCGAGCTCGGCATCGGCTATGAATACCGCGAAGACACGGTGCTCGATAACACAGATCACGATGTCAGGGTGTTTGCCGGCTGGTCTTTCGATTATTGAGGCTACTTCGGCACGGCCGCAGATGGCAATCAAGACAGTATCTCTCGGCAGACTTTGTTGCCTGGACTGGTCCATGAACATGGCCCGCCTGGCCTCAGACGCCTGGTCAAGGGAACCCAATGCGCTCCTGGCGGAAATAGCGCGCCGGAGTTGGCGCGACACACCGGGTTTGGGCGTGGCAGGTTGCCGGCCGGGCCCTGATTGCTGACCCGGCCTGACAATTCCTGATAACGGCATCCGTTCCAGCGGCTGATCAATGTCTCCGTTGCATAGAGTCGGTTGGCGGCAGATCGACTTTCTCTGCCGCCAACCTTCTTTGTCGCCGTTCGTTCTCCAGACTGCGCGGTGCTAAGGAGAAGGACAATTAACGCCGGCGGTTGACTCCAATGTGTCGAGACATGTTGTGTACTTGCCGCCATCACCGCCAGCCTTGTCAAAGCAGCTCTTGATCTTCGCCAGCAACTTGAACTTCTCGAATTCGCAAGAACAAGAAGCCCGTTTGGCGGCTGATAAGCGGAAGCTGGAAAAACAGTAACTGTGCGGATCCGTGCCCGGCTTGGCCAAACCGATGACTTCATGGGGGTCTGTGCCCGGTTTTGCTTCCAGCTCTCCGCTACATAACGCCAACTTGATGTCCAGCAGATCCTGCTCGCAACTGCTGAGATTCGAAAGTAAAGATTGAGATTGGCTCGATCTCCCGTCTGTGCTGGCACAACCTGCCAGCACCAACACCAATAGTGCCATGCAATACAATGACAACGTTCTTCCTTGACCTCGTAGTAGCCGCATCTGGTCGTTACGAGAACTCATCTCATTCCTCCCTCTCTTTGCTTATCATGCCCAACTATCTCTTGCGCGTTTGCAGCAGCGTCTGGATGCGCGGCAAGGCCCGGATTTCTCGCAGCTGCGGATCCGCCGCCGCAAGACTCTTTGAATAGCCAAGCTGCAGCGCCCGCTCCAGATATCCCTGGGCCGCGTCGATTTTGCCGCCGAACAGACTTACCTTGGCGGCGAAATAAAAACCGTCGGGGACATCCGGTGCGCTGCTCAGAACTTTTCCGATGACCGCCTCTGCCTCATCCTGACGTCCTACCGCCGCCAAATACAAGGATAGCTCTGTAAGCGTTTCCATATCCTGCGGATTGATCCGGAGACGTTCCTCACTCAGTTCAATCGCCCGCTCGTAGCTGGACCGACTGTCCGCCTTCTGGCCGGGTAGCTCAGCCAATGCGTTCCCCAGATAGCCATGCGCCGTCGGGTCTTCCGGCGCCAGCCGGATCGCCGCTCGCTGCATGTCAGCAGCGGCGACATAGTTTCCCGCGTAGTACTCGGCGAGGCCCAGATTGGAGTAGGCGGTCTTGGATGGCGACAAGTCCACGTTGCGGCGCCAGGCGCCTGTGGCGCCGGCATAGTCGCCCAGCATATAGAGCGCGGCACCGAGGTTGGTATAGGCCGTCTGATTGTCCGGCACCAGATCGATCATGCGCTGGAAGTTCGCTGCCGCCTCTTCATAATCCCCGGTCTGGTAATAGAGTCGGCCGAGCCCGTTGTAATTGAGCCAGTACCCGGGCTGCAGCGCGATCGCGCGACGGAATTCCTGTTCCGCGTCCTCGATCCGACCCATTTCGCGATAGACCCGCCCGAGACCCAGCGCTGCAGCATCCGAGCCGGGGTCGAGTTGCCGTGCCTGCTCGAATTCCAGTTCGGCGTCTTCCATCTGACCCGAGAGCCGGTAGAGATTACCCAGCGCGATGCGCACCTCGGGCAGGTTCGGATCCAGCGTCAACGCGCGGTTGCAGGCCTTCTCCGCCTGTTCAAACCAGCTCGATGCAGACTCGAGCACGAATCGCGCCTGCAGGGTCGTACACATGCCCGCATAGGCATCTGCAAATCGTGGATCGACATCGATCGCCTTCTGGAAGAGCTCCTGGGCCGCGGTCAGCACCACATCGTTATGGGGGCGGCGCCAATAGCCGCGACCCTGCAGATAGAAGTCATAAGCATCTATGGATTGGGTGGGCTGGGCCGCGAGCAACAGTTCGGATTCTGCTGACAGCGCGATCCCCATACGGCTGGTGACCTCGCGGGCGATGTCGCCCTGGATCTCGAAGATATCAACCACGGTGCGATCGTAGTCGTTTGACCAGAGATGGTAGCCGGTGCGGGCGTCGATGAGCTGGGCCATGATGCGGATGCTGTCGCGCGCCTTGCGCACGCTGCCCTCGAGCACATAGCGGGCGCGAAGTTTTTCTGCGATTGTCGAGAGCGCTTCATTTTTGCCCTTGTAATAGAAGCTGGCGGTGCGCGATGCGACCTGCATTTCCGGCACCTTGGCGAACAGATTGGTCAGTTCCTCGGCCAGCCCGTCGGAGAAGTACTCGGTCTCCGCGTCGTCTCCTATGTTCAGAAACGGCAGCACTGCGATCGAGGTCGGTCCGAATTCCATCGCACCCGGAGGAGCTCCGCTCTGAGAAGCCATGCCGGACGCAACCATTGGTTGCTCGACTCTGGCGACGAACAGACGGAAACCCATGATACCCAGCGCGATGATCAACGCACCGATGATCGCGAACTCGAAGCGGTGCGGACTTCCGCCGCTCGTGGCCTCTCTTCGAGGCATATCGATGACGATGCCTTCCGGCGACACCTGGAACACCCATGCGGTGATAACCGAGACAGGAAAGCCGACCACGACGAGAACGGTGATCGCCCGCAGCACCCACTCGGGGACGCCTAACAGCGGGAAGATGGTTGAGGTCACCTCGACCATGGCCCAACCGACGGCCATATAAGCGATGGCGACACGGACAACACGTCGACGATTCAACTCCTCCCACATCGTCAGCGGCTTGATTACATCAACAGTGACAGCGGCAGCGGCAGCGGCGCCATCAGATCCGGACACTTTTTCGGAGTCAGATCGAGGGGGGTCGACGTCCCGCGTTGCGGCGGTGGCGCCAACAGATGCGGACACCTCTTCGGCGGGAGATTGAGGGGGGACGACATCCCGCGTTTCGGCGTCGGCCCGAACAGGGGATTCGAAACGTACCGGCTCTACCAGCCGATAACCGCGCCCGCGCAGCGTCTGGATATACCGAGGCACCTCGACATGATCGTCGAGTGCATGGCGGAGTTCGCTTACGCAATGAGAGACCAGACTATGGGACACGTTGCTGTCGCCCCAGATCTGCTGGCCCAGTGTCTCGTGGGTCACGACCTGGCATCCGGCCTCAGCCAGGATCAGAAGAACTTCGATTGCTTTGGGCTGGACATGACGACACGTTCCGTCCGGCGCGCAGATGCTGGCGGATAGCGGTCTGACTTCGAACTCTCCGAGCCAGAAGCCTTGCAAAAGACGCTCGTCCACGCGTGTCCCTCCCCCGGGGCGCACCTTATGACAATAGCAGTTCCTGGTTAAAGAAACCGCATCTGATTGAATTAAACCAGATCATGAAGATAAGTATCAGAATGAAACGAGTCGCGAAGCGAACCGTCCGAGCGAGGGAGGGTCCCGCAGCATGACCTAGCGAAGACAGGTGCCGGGCGACCCGGTGACTGATCTACCCATTCAGTCGCTCGAACTCCGGGGCTGTCGGCGTCTCAGGCCGTACGGAGCGGAGTCGCTGGCTACGCTGGGCGGCCCGGGACCCGGTCAGCCGGTCTCGACCACGGGCTGGGCCAGGATCCAGAGGCTCAGCATGGTGTATCCGACCATCAGCAACAACATCGGGACCTGGCTGAGCAGTGCGGCCCGGTTGTCGCGGAAGGTGCGCAGCGCCATCACGTGTCCGAGCCACACCGCGACAATGTGGCCGATGACAATCGCGACTACCGAAGTGATCCAGACGAAGCGCGCGCCGACGATGCCGATATCCACCATATACAGCCGGGTGCCGAAAAGATTCCACCCCAGGCCGAACGGGTCGGACGCAAGCGGGATCACATACTGGCCGACGATCAGCAGGAACGACAGGTAGTGGGCGAGATGATAAGCGAGCGCGATCGGCACTAGGCTGAGAACGAACGAGCCGATTAGTTGGCCCACGGTGGTCCCTCTTCGCGCGGCAGCCGGCGTGGCGAAAAATATCAATGTATTGAACAGACCGTACAGTACAAAAAACAGCAGCAGAAAAGTCAGCATCGCGATCGTGCTGATCGAGGCAATGGCATTTCCGGTGATGCCTTGCAGTGCCAGGATCAAGGGCCTCAATTCCTGCGAATAAAGCATCCAGGACGCAATCTCGGCCCACAATGGCGTTGCCAGCAAGCCGTCGAAGGTCACGCTGGCGAGCATGACCAACACAAATACGGTGGCCGAGGCGCCTATCGGACGATCGGTCAGCAAGCCGACGGCCCAGGGGCGCAGATTGAGCTGCCGCTCAGCAGCCGGCGCGCGCTCGAAGCATTCCAGACATTCCACGCCCGCCCGCCCGCCGGCGTCGCCATGGGCGGCGCTGCAGGCCTGAATGACGGAGGAATCGGTAACCCGTATTTCGGTGCAGGAGAACCGCGCCAGAAACCCGAACACGAGTGAAAACGCCTCGCCGTGACGTAGCCACACATGGCGCCCGAACATCAGCATGCCCAGCC
>Ga0265303_10000833_pt1 | contig 18179 bp, 16 predicted proteins | sample Helome_2_FD_192494 | JGI IMG/M metagenome (GOLD analysis project Ga0265303, IMG submission 192494) | Marine sediment microbial communities from subtidal zone of North Sea - Hel_20160317 (Illumina Assembly) | ecosystem: Environmental > Aquatic > Marine > Subtidal zone > Sediment ... | reverse complement strand
CATAAATCTGAATCAAAAAAAATACTGGAATGGGCAAATTCGATATTATTGTTTTAGGAAGTGGACCTGGAGGATATGTAACTGCAATAAGGGCATCACAACTTGGATTTAAAACGGCTATTGTTGAGAAAGAGAATCTTGGTGGTGTATGTTTAAATTGGGGATGTATTCCAACAAAAGCTTTATTAAAATCGGCCCAGGTATTTGATTATTTACAACATGCAGCCGACTATGGGCTTAAAGTGGATGGTGTGGATAAAGATTTTGATGCGGTTGTAAAACGTAGCAGGAATGTGGCAGATGGAATGAGTAAAGGAGTTCAATTTCTTATGAAGAAAAACAAGATTGAAGTCATTCATGGTTTTGGCAAATTGGCCCAGGGAAAGAAGGTTTTTGTTACAGATGCTGAAGGAAAGGAAACAGAGTATAGTGCAGAGCATATAATTATTGCTACTGGTGCAAGAAGCAAGGAATTACCCGCTTTACCCCAGGACGGGAAAAAAATTATTGGTTACCGAAAGGCAATGACTTTAGAGAAACAGCCCAAGAAAATGATAGTCGTTGGAAGTGGAGCTATTGGAATTGAATTTGCTTATTTCTATAATGCTATGGGAACCGAGGTTACGGTTGTTGAATTTTTGCCAAATATTGTCCCGGTAGAGGATGAAGAGGTTTCTAAACAGTTAGAACGCAGCTTTAAGAAAGCAGGAGTGAAAATTAAAACGTCTTCTGAGGTTACCCATGTTGATACCTCGGGAAATGGGGTTAAAGCTACCGTTAAAACCCCCAAAGGAGAAGAAATTCTGGAAGCCGATATAGTGCTATCAGCTGTGGGGATTAAATCAAATATTGAAAATATCGGCCTCGAAGAGGTAGGCATAGCTACTGATAGGGATAAAATTCTTGTAAATGATTTCTATTTAACCAATATCCCGGGTTATTACGCAATTGGCGATGTTACTGCCGGGCAGGCCCTGGCACATGTGGCTTCAGCTGAAGGTATCCTTTGCGTAGAAAAAATAGCCGGAATGCATGTAGAACCACTGGATTATGGTAACATTCCAGCTTGTACCTACTGTATGCCGGAAATAGCATCCGTAGGTCTTACAGAAAAACAAGCTGTTGAAAAAGGCTATGAACTAAAAATTGGTAAATTCCCTTTCTCTGCAAGCGGTAAGGCACAAGCTTCAGGGAATGCCGATGGTTTTGTAAAAGTGATTTTTGATGCAAAATATGGCGAATTGTTGGGATGTCATATGATCGGTGCCGGGGTGACAGATATGATTGCAGAAGCAGTGGTGGCTCGTAAATTAGAGACAACAGGACATGAAATTCTTAAGGCAGTTCATCCACATCCTACAATGAGTGAAGCAGTAATGGAAGCGGTTGCAGAGGCCTATGGCGAAGTTATACACCTTTAGCCTGAATCAATTAAATAAAAATGCTTAAAATATTTCGATTAAGTGCTATTCTGGAAGGTATTTCCTATTTGCTTTTATTTAGTTTTAGCATGCCCTTGAAATATTGGGCAAATATTACTGAACCTAATGTATATATTGGCTATGTGCATGGTTTTCTATTCATAGCCTATATGATTTTGGCCGTAATATTTTCAATGGAAAGAAAAATAGCTCCCAAAGAAATAAGTATGTTAGTAATGGCTTCTCTGCTACCTTTTGGTACCTTTTATATGGATCAGAAATACCTGAAACCACTTACAACTTTATAAAAAACTCCGGATTGCCAGATCATAACTTAGCAAACCAAATCCTAATATAACACCTTTAGCTCCAGGTGAAATATAGGAGACGTGCCTGAAATCTTCGCGTTTAAGCGTATTGGAAATATGCACCTCTACTACTGGTGTATTGACGGCCTTAACAACATCACCCAATCCCACAGATGTATGTGTATAAGCCGCGGCGTTTAAGATTATCCCATCATATGAAAAGCCCACCTCCTGAATTTTATCTATTAGTTCCCCTTCTATATTTGACTGGTAATATTCTAATTCTAAATCCTTGAATTTGGACTGCAAATCAGCGAAATAAGATTCAAAGGTTTTACCACCATAGATTTCAGGTTCTCTTTTCCCCAGGAGGTTAAGGTTTGGTCCGTTAATAATAATAATTTTCATAGGGTTAAAAGTAATAAAATGTAAAGTGCAAAAAAAGCGCATGAAATACCCTTTGTTATTAATACATTTTTTGCAAGTTAATCAGATTATTCATCGGCATATTAAAACTGGTTAAACTGCTATTTTAGCAAACTGTAAATCTGAATTAAGGAGATAAAAAAATTCGAAATTTCAAATTAAGAGAAACAAGCAATATCTTTATGGTATGAATTGGAAACAGGCTCAAACAGATTATGAATACTATCTGAAGATAGAACGTGGTTTAGCCGCCAATTCAATCTCCAATTACTTAAGGGATGTAGAAAAACTAAGATTATTCCTTACAAATAAGGGAATAGAAGAAACTCCTGTATCCCTGGATCGTGAAACTTTACAACTTTTTATATATGAAGTTGCCAAGGAAGTAGGCCCCAGGTCTCAGGCCCGCATAATTTCGGGGCTTAAAAGTTTTTTTAATTATCTGGTTTTCGAGGATTACCGAAAAGATACTCCTTTAGATTTAATAGAATCTCCAAAAATTGGCCGAAAACTTCCGGATACCCTTTCCACGGAGGAAATAAACAGTCTTATTAGAGCCATTGATTTATCAACGCCTGAGGGAGAACGCAATAGAGCTATACTGGAAACACTCTACGGATGTGGACTAAGGGTCTCGGAATTAATCGGACTTAGGATTTCGGATCTATTTTTTGAAGAAGATTTTATTAAAGTGACCGGTAAGGGAGATAAACAGCGCTTTGTTCCTATAGGCAATGTAAATAAAAAATATATTACTATTTATAGAAAAGAAGTACGCAATCATCAAAAAATTCAAAAGGGATTTGAAGATATTTTATTTCTCAACCGAAGAGGAAGGCAACTTACTCGCGCTATGATATTTACAATAATCAAACAACTTGCAGTCAAAATTAATCTGTCTAAAAATATCAGTCCACATACTTTCAGGCATTCATTCGCAACTCACTTGTTGGAAAATGGTGCCGACTTACGAGCTATTCAGCAAATGTTAGGGCACGAGAGTATTACGACTACAGAAGTCTACATGCATTTAGATCGTTCGCATTTGGCTGAAGTGGTATACAAATATCATCCAAGACAAAACTAGGTATCCCCTCCGCTTTTCATAAGAATCAGGATAATTGAAACTTCAAACGAAATCTGTTTAAGATCTAAAAGCCAATACCTCTAGAATTGGATCTATGAATTGCCATATCTGATGATTTTTTATCAGGATGACCTCAGAAGTTATGCGTTTGACTATATTTATCTCGAAAATTAAAAATATAGATCATGCGAAAATTGGTATTTCTAAGCGCTTTAATCCTGTATTGTGGGAATACTCTGAAGGCTCAACTTACTAAAGATGAAGTTCTCCTTGAAATAGATAAGAAATCTGAAGCTTATGGTGACATTGCACAGAATATTTGGGAATTTGCTGAAATGGGATATTTAGAAGAATTGAGTTCCGCATTGCTACAAAAAACATTGAGTGATGAAGGTTTTACAATAAAAAAAGGTGTAGCAGGGATTCCTACAGCTTTTATCGCTGAATACGGAAGCGGTGCCCCAATAATTGCCATCCTTGGTGAGTATGATGCTCTTCCGGGTTTATCTCAAAAGGCAGTGCCTGAAAAATCGTCTGCAAATAAAGAGGCTGGCCATGGATGTGGTCATCATCTTTTTGGTACTGCTTCTACAGCTGCTGCAATTGCTGTAAAAGACTGGTTAAAGGCGGGTAATACAAAAGGGACTATCAGATTTTATGGCTGTCCTGCAGAAGAAGGGGGCTCAGGTAAGGTATATATGGTAAGGGATGGATTATTTAACGATGTAGATATAGCTTTGCACTGGCATCCAGGAGCCGAAAATAGGGCTAGCGCAGGTGCCGCACTTGCAAACAAATCCGCTAAGTTTAGATTTTACGGGATTTCTGCCCATGCTGCAGGTGCTCCGGAAAAAGGACGTTCTGCTCTGGATGGTGTTGAAGCTATGAATATAATGGTAAATATGATGAGGGAGCACATTCCGGAAGAAGCCAGGATTCACTACGTCATTACACAGGGTGGAAAAGCACCGAATGTAGTTCCTGATTTTGCCGAAGTTTACTATTATGCCCGACATAACCAAAGAGATGTTGTTCGCAATATATTTGATCGTATTGTTAAAGCAGCGGAAGGGGCTGCATTGGGTACCGGAACAACAATGGATTATGAACTAATTGGAGGAACCCATGAATTATTGCCCAACCTGACATTACAAAAATTAATGTACGATAATCTTGTAAAGGTTGGTGGCGTTACTTATACACGAGAGGAAATAGAATTTGCAGATAAGATTGCAAAAACCCTGGACTATGAAAAAACTGATTTAGATATTGCTGAAAACATTCAACCTTACAATACCATAGGCCAGCCTTCGGGTTCTACAGATGTAGGTGATGTTAGTTTTACGGTACCCACAGCGGGCATGGGTTCTGCTACCTGGGTTCCCGGAACTCCGGCTCACAGCTGGCAAGCTGTGGCTGCCGGTGGCACTTCAATTGGCACAAAAGGAATGATGGTTGCGGCTAAAACCCTGACTTTAACTGCAATTGATCTGTTTGCAAGCCAGGATCTCGTTACAAAGGCAAAAGCTGAATTTTTAGAACGCAGAGGCCCCGATTTTGTTTATATCCCGTTACTGGGAGACAGGCCACCCGCTCTGGACTACAGAAAATAACCAACTAATATATGATATTGTATAGCGAAGGTTTCCTGGGGCCAGGAAAAAAGATATTTACATTTTGTTACCAAGCATGTAACAATACTGCATTAAAACCTACTAATAGATAATTTACTACCAACCCGAAGCGTGAACAAAGAACTGGAGCACAAATTTGTTACGGAGCTTGAGAACAATCAGAATATTGTTCACAAGGTTTGCAGTTTATACACAACAAACAGAGAGGCTCATAATGATCTTTTTCAGGAAATTACGATACAGCTATGGAAAGCATACCCAAAATTCAGAGGAGATTCCAAATTCAGTACCTGGATGTACAGAGTAGCTTTAAATACGGCCATAACACTGTATCGGAAATCAAAAAAAAGCATAAAAACGCAGGATTTTGATTCGGTTATTTATAGAATTAAAACAGACGAATATGATGCTACTGAGGAAAAACAATTACAGTTAATGTATAAAGCTGTGCGGCAGCTGGGAGATATAGACAAAGCATTGGTATTTCTTTACCTGGAAGACAAAGATTACAGTGAAATTTCTGAGACATTGGGAATTAGCGAGGTCAATGCCAGGGTGAAAATGAACCGCGTTAAAAATAAACTTAGAACCATACTTAATCCCTAAGGTTATGATGGATGAATTAGAATTACTAAAGAAGGATTGGCAAAAAAAGGAGGCACAACATCCAAAATTGTCATTTGACGAAATCTATGGGATGATTAAAAAGAAGTCGTCATCCACTGTAAAATGGATTTTTTATATAAGTATCATCGAATTTGTCTTTTGGGCGGTTCTTAATTTATTTTCCTACACTAAGGAATCATTAGAGCTTGAAAAGACCTGGCATATTTATGAAATTACAACCACACTTACAATCATCAATTATATAGTATTAATTTATTTTATTTATAAGTTTTATTCTAATTACAAACTCATATCCACAACGGAATCTTCAAAAAAATTAATGAAGAACATCCTGAATGTCAAAAGAACGGTCAGCCAATATGTCTGGTTTAATATAGGAATATTTGTGGCGTACTTAATGGTGAATCTGTATGGTAATCTTAACTACGGCGAGAATAGTAAAAAAATTGCAGAAGCCGCTTCACAGGCGGGAAATGAAACACTTTTTTGGATAATTTTTACTGTAATGTTCCTATTGTTTATTACTATTATTCTGTTATTGATCTGGTTTTTTTACAAATTACTTTATGGAATACTTTTAAACAGGCTGCGAAAAAATTACTCCGAATTAAAAAAGCTGGAAGTTTAACTTCTCCATTTACGCTGTTTGTTTTTTTCTTCGTAAGCCAGCAATTCCTTTTCAGGAATTACTTTCAGAAATGAAGGATGTTGTTCGATAGCGTATTCAAGTTTTTCTATTATAGAATCAATAGATTCATTATCATAATCTATCTCCAATGGTTCTTTAATGACCAATGACTGAAGAATCCCTTTTTTCTTAATAAGTAGTCCTTTTTTATCAAATGATCGTCTGAAACCATCTATTACTACCGGCACCACCAATGGTTTGTATCTTTTAATAATATGCGCTGTACCCTTTCGTAACGGTTTCCATGGAGTGGTTGTTCCCTGAGGAAAAGTGATTACCCAGCCATCATTTAAAGCCATTCCAATATTGGTAATATCACTCATTTTAACCTGTCGGTTAACATCCTTTCCTTCTGCTCGCCATGTCCGTTCTATGCTTACTGAACCTACATAAGCCAAAACTTTAGTCAAGAGACTCTTTCTCATGGTCTCAGCTGCCGCAACATAGTAAATATTCAATTTGGGGTTCCACAAATAGCCTATGTTTTTTATGGAATCATCACGGCCGTGCAAACTGGCATTAAATACATGAAACATGGCAACCACATCAGCAAAATAGGTCTGGTGATTACTTACAAATAACACGTTTTTATCAGGAAGATTACGGATTATTTCAGAACCTTCTATTTCCAGCGTATTAAAACCTTTATAACGTTGATGGGTAATAAGTCCCAAACTGCGAATTAACCACTTCTTTAGAAATAAAATATGTCCAAATGGATTTTCCTTAAATAACCCCATAGTCTACAAAACTACAAAATATGCCTTATAACACCTGTTTGAAAAGTTCTTTGATTTCACTTAGCATCATAGCCGTTGCCCCCCAAACCGTATAACCCATTAGTTTAAAGGCAGGTACTTCAATATTATCCGCGTAAGAAGTTGTGAGAATCTGAGTGGTCATTTTAGAATCATCCATAAAATCAATAAGGGGTACCTCAACCAATTCCTCTACTTCATCTTCCTGTTTAACAAAAGGGTGTCTTTTATCATATAAACCTATATAAGGTCGTACTTCAAAATTACTTGGTGGTATATAAATTTCACTTATAGATCTGATTATTTGAATATCATCTGGCCTTACACCAACTTCTTCATGAGTTTCTCGTAAAGCCGTCTCCAGTATGTTTTTATCCTTTATTTCAGCTTTACCACCAGGAAATCCAATTTGATTGGAATGTATCCCGGGATAAGTATTTCGAAGTATGAGTAATAAATTCGTTAATTGCCTTTCATCGGGATAAAACAAAGCGACAACACCAGCCTTCTTTGGGTTTGTGTTCTTCTTCTCCATGGCTTTTAATTCCTTAATACGAATTTGCGGAGCCATTTTATAGTGTGAAGATGTTCCCGGAAGAGGTAGTTTTTTTATTTTTGCTATCTGTAGTGCAAAATCAGTATAATTCATGTCGCAATTAAAATTTACCTGCCTTGCAATATTACCACTATTTTTTTTTGGTGCATGCAAGGAAGCCCCTGCTTCAAACTCCAGGGCAGAAAATCCAAAAGCAGTTAAAGAAGATTCGGCTCTAACCGATTCGACAACTGAAATTAAGGAAGAAGAGGCATTTGTTCTCACTGAAGAAAATGCCATAGATTTCTTCTTTGAGTACCAAAAAAATCTTAAAACTACCAAAGTGAAGCTCACTACCAGTATGGGTAGTTTTACGGTACAATTATATGATAATGTGCCCTATCACAAGGCTAACTTCATTTACCTTACGAAAAAAGGATATTTTGACAATACAATGTTTCACCGGGTCGTAAAAGATTTTATTATACAGGGAGGCAATGCAGACAACGTTGAAACTGCTAGTAAACGAAAGGAAATTGGCCGATACCTTTTACCCCCTGATACCAGAAAAGGTTATAAGCATCACCGAGGAACAATTTCCATGCCAAGTAGTGAAATAGATAATCCGCATATGCTCGCCTCTCCTTATGAGTTTTTTATAGTTGTCACAAAACCCGGTTCCTACCATTTAGATGGTGATTTTACACCTTTTGGAAAAGTTATCAGTGGTATGGATGTTGTTGACAAAATTAATCAGCAACCGGTAGACAGCGGAGACTGGCCAATGCAAAATATCTATATCCTTAAAGCAGAAATCGTTGAATGATTATGTTGTTTTATAGATACTGGGAAGTGCAATTTTGAATTTTACCGCCATTAGACGAATGCCAATAACAATTAGGATAGCTGCAAGATAAACGTATTCATCACCTAAAGGCAATTTTCGTAACAGAAAATAACTCAATCCTCCTACAACGCATGCAGTCGCATAAATCTCTTTACGAAAAATAACCGGTATTTCATTACACAAGATATCTCTGATAACACCTCCAAAACTAGCTGTTATTGTACCCAATATAATGCACATCACAGGAAGCAGATTTGCATTCAGGCCTTTTTCTATCCCAACCATGGTATATAATCCAATCCCCAGAGTATCAAACAGGAATAATGATTTTCTTAAATATCTGAGTTTTTCCCTAAAGATAATAGCAAGAATAACCGTCCCTATAATGGTTATTATATATGTTGATTCAAGCATCCAGGCGACCGGAGTGTTGCCAATAAGCAAATCTCTAAGCGTTCCACCCCCTACTGCTGTGACAAATGCAATAATTAAGACTCCAAATAGATCCAGGCGCTTATCCATAGCCACAAGGACTCCCGATATTGCAAAGGCTACCGTACCCAACAGATCCATTAGAAAATAAAACATAATTCTTCCCTTTTAATAAAACCTATTCTTCTCGATAAAACTATAAAAATAAACCTGGTTAAGGTATTAGGTTCTAAAAGAATTGTTTTTGCAAATATGACAATAATATCGTAAGCTTACCTATACCTAACTCATTGGGTTGTGAAAAGAAAACATAAATAATACTCCTTAATTAATTTTGAAATATGGATTTAAAAAAAGGACGCCTTAACACAGGCTATTTCTTTCTTGGATTGTTTGCGGTTTTCATAGGTTTGTATCCATTGCGATTTATTGGCCTTCCATATGAAGAAAGTCTTTTAGGATCTAAATCAGAGACACTGCTGAATAGTTCAATCTATTTAACTGCGTTTTATGCTCATATTTTTTTAGGCGGTCTTGCCTTGCTAACAGGGTTTTCGCAGTTCTATAAAAAACTAAGAAGAAAAAGACCAGCACTACATAGGACATTGGGAAAAATTTATGTTATAGCTGTCTTACTTAGTGGTATGGCGGGATTGGGGATTGCATTTTATGCAACGGGTGGAATTATTCCCTCTCTTGGCTTTGGAGGATTAGCCTTATCTTGGCTTTATACCACTTCAAATGCCTACACGAGCATAAAAAAAATGGAAATTGATGGGCATCAGCGCTGGATGATCAGAAGTTATGCCCTGTGTTTCGCCGCCGTTACACTTCGTCTTTATCTACCACTATTCACAGGGCTGCTTAACATGGACTTTATTACAGCTTATAAGATTATTGCCTGGTTGTGTTGGGTGCCAAATATTTTTGTCGCAGAGATTTTTATCGTTAGAAGGCTAAGCTGAAACTTCCAATTATTCACAGGGCAGCTTTTCTGTTTATTTAGACGTAAAAATTGATAAAATACAGTTATCATTTATGGAAATTGGGTTTATTTTTATCATTACTTTTAGAAAATGATCTCTTGCTGTCAAAATTAAAATTGTTAAAGACAAAAATTAACAAAAAGAATCTAAAGAGCGAACTAAAAGTAAAATTCTTCTTATTTAAACCAATAAGAAGAAAACCTGAAATCTGGTATTCATGAGATTCTTTTTTCTAATAATTGTCCTATTCGTGATGTCTAAACCTTTTGTTCTATTCGATTTTTCTAAAGAAAGTAATATTCAAAACTGGACAGTGGTAAATGATGGTGTAATGGGGGGGCTTTCAAAAGGTAACTTCTCACTAAACGATGAAGGTCAAGGTCTTTTTAAGGGTTATGTATCTCTTGAAAATAATGGTGGTTTCTCATCTGTTCGCTACGATCTGGAATCCAAATCCATAAGCAATTTCAAGAAAATAACTCTGCGCCTTAAAGGCGATGGCAAGCAATATCAGATAAGGGTTAAAACAAGGGTTTCGGACTATTATTCATATATAGCTTATATCAAGACTAATGGAGAATGGCAGACTCTGGAAATTCCTTTTTCCGAAATGATCCCTTCATTTAGGGGATATAAAGTAGATCTTCCAAATTATCCCGGGGAATATTTGGAGCAATTTGCGATTTTAATTGGAAACAAAAAAAAGGAGAATTTTGAATTGTATCTCGACAAGATAGCGTTAGAATAACTAGTTTAATCAAATTATATTATAACAAAAACCCATATGTATAGAAAACACTTTATGTTCCTTTTAATCCTTTTTGTTGTGACCTTGAATGCACAGAATATTAAAGGGTTTAAATCTGAAAATGTACAAAAACAACTAGATCTGGAAACAGCCTTTGAAACAAAAATATCTGCTGCTAATTTAGATTCATGGATGAAAAAAATGGCCGCCCGTCCGCATTATGTAGGCACCGAATTTGGAAAGGAAAATGCAGAATGGATGTTAAAGCAATTCAAATCCTGGGGCTATGATGCTAAAATAGAAACCTACCAGGTCCTATTTCCCTATCCAAAAGTCAGAGTTCTTGAATTAACGGAACCCACTGCCTACAAAGCAAAATTAACAGCCGTGCCCGTTCATGGTGATACATATACCGCACAGGGAGAAGAGTTATTACCCAGCTATAATGCATTTTCCTCAGATGGTGATGTTGAGTCTGAACTGGTATTTGTTAACTATGGGATACCGGCCGACTATGAAGAGTTAGAAAAATTGGGAATAGATGTAAAAGGAAAGATAGTAATTGCTAAATATTATGGATCCTGGCGCGGGATTAAACCCAAACTAGCTGCAGAAAAGGGCGCAATTGGTTGTATTATTTATTCAGATCCTAAGGATGATGGGTATGTTCGTGGTGACGTTTATCCAAAAGGGGCTTTTAAAAATAAAACCGGAGTACAACGAGGATCTGTTATGGATATGCCTCTTTATCCGGGAGATGTACTTACACCGGGTTATGGTGCAACATTAAAAGCTGATAGATTGGAACGCAAAGATGCACCTACCATTACAAAAATACCTGTATTGCCTATTTCCTATGAAGATGCCCAACCATTGCTGGAAGCCTTGGGAGGTCCTGTAGCTCCTGGTTCATGGCGGGGAGGATTACCAATTACCTATCATATAGGACCAGGACCTGCAAAAGTTCATTTAAAATTGGAATTTGACTGGCAGATAAAGCCGGCTTACAATGTCATAGCCACTCTTACCGGTTCTGAATTTCCCAATGAATGGGTTTTGCGTGGTAACCATCATGATGCATGGGTACATGGTGCTGCCGATCCTGTGAGTGGTATGGTGGCTTTGATGGAGGAAGCCAGAGCAGTTGGTGAACTGGCTAAAAAAGGACAGCACCCAAAAAGAACCATAATCTATTGCGCATGGGATGCCGAGGAACCAGGTCTGATTGGCTCAACGGAGTGGGTGGAACATCATAAAGAAGAACTCCAGGAGAAAGCCGTCGCATACATTAATACTGATGGCAATGGTAGAGGTTTTTTCAATGCCGGGGGCTCCCACACATTGCAGACCTTGGTAAGTGAAGTAGCCGAAGTTGTTACGGATCCCCAGAAAGGTGTTTCTATTAAGGAAAGAAAAATTGCAAGGGATATGATTAATGGCGGAGACGATAAATTTGAACTTTATGCTCTGGGATCAGGATCTGATTATACCCCATTTATTCAACATGCAGGAATTGCTTCGCTAAATTTAGGATTTGGTGGTGAAAATGCCGGTGGAGAATATCATACTATATATGATACCTATTCGCATTACAAACGATTTAAGGATCCTGAATTTGCTTACGGAGTTACATTGGCAAAAACAGCAGGTAGAATTGTATTGCGACTCGCCAATGCAGATATTTTACCTTTCAATTTTGATCCCTTGCGCGAGACCATTTCAACCTACCTTGAAGAGGTAATGAAGTCATGTGAAAGCATGAGAAAAGAAGTGGAAAAATATAACAAACTGATAGAAGAAAATGCATTTTATCTGGCTGCAGACCCTACTAAACCCTTTGTTGAACCTAAGAAAAAGGAATATATACCTTATCTGGATTTCACACCTATTCAAAATAGTATGATTAACCTTGGAGCTGCAATAGCTAAGTTCAATTCTATTAATTTAAATTCACTGCCCGTTAGTGAACTGGAAGCATTGAATAAGCAACTAATGCATTCAGAACTGGCCTTAACCAATGCATCCGGATTACCCAGAAGATCATGGTACAAACATCAGATTTATGCGCCAGGTTTCTATACAGGTTATGGTGTTAAAACCTTGCCAGGTGTTAGAGAAGCTATCGAGCAAAAAGAATGGCCGGAAGCCCAGAAACAAATCAAAATACTCGCACAAACACTAAATAAATTGGATAATCATATTGAATCTCTTTATTCTATTCCATCGAAAAAATAATCACATTTTATATAATCCGTTAATTTATTAATAATGATTTCAAGCAGGTACCTGTCATATTTCATCGCATTAATTACAGTAGGTTTATTGGTACATTCCTGCAGTCAAAAGTCAAAAATTCCAAAAGAAATCCCCTTAACATATACGCTGGATTCGTTATCCGCTGCGATGATAGCAGATGCAAGTCAGGAGTACATTTCGCCAAAATTAGCAGATGGACTAACATTGGACTTATGGGCATCAGATTCATTAGCTCCGGATCCCATTGCCATTGACATAGATGATGAAGGTAATGTATACCTAACAAGAACCAACAGGCAAAAAAATTCCGAATTTGACATTCGGGGACATCAGGATTGGATGACGGCCTCAACTAGTCTGCAAACGGTTGAAGACAGGCGTGCTTTTTTAAGAAAAACATTTGCTCCAGAACTCAGTAAAGAGAATGAATGGTTCCCTGATCTAAACAAGGACAGTATTCACGATTGGAGGGATCTCACGGTTGAAAAAGATGAAATATGGAAACTGGAAGACACCGATAAAGATGGTGTTGCAGATGTTTCCAGACGTATTTTGGAAGATTTTAATGAAGAAATTACAGATGTCGCAGGTGCTTTATTGGTACGCGACAATGATATTTTTGTTGGTATAGGGCCCGATATGTGGCGTGTAGAGGACACCAATGGTGATGGTGTTATGGATACAAAAACTTCCATAGCACATGGATTCGCAGTTCATATTGGATTCGGAGCCCACGGCATGTCGGGCGCTATAGAAGGTCCTGATGGTAAAATTTATTGGGGAATTGGTGATATTGGAGCCAGCATTACCACAGTAGAAGGTGAAACACATCACTTGCCCAATCAAGGTATGATCGTTAGGTGTAATCCTGACGGTACTAACTTTGAGGTATTTGCCAGGGGACTTCGAAATACACACGAATTTGTTTTTGATGCTTATGGCAATTTAATTTCTTCAGATAATGATGGGGATCATAGAGGGGAAAGTGAACGACTTGTACATATTGTTGAAGGCTCCGATGCTGGATGGAGGTCTAATTGGCAATATGGAAAATATACAGATCCTAAGAACAATAGCTATAAAGTGTGGATGGATGAAAAATTATATCTCCCACGCTGGGAAGGACAGGCAGCCTATATAATTCCTCCTATTGCCAATTACCATAATGGCCCAACGGGGATGGTTTATAACCCAGGTACAGCACTGGGCAAGGACTGGTTAAATAAATTCTTTCTGGTTGAATTTATTGGAGATCCGGCACGCTCACATATTTGGTCCTTTAGTCTAAAACCAAAAGGGGCCTCCTTTGACCTGGAAAAAGAATTAGATGTTTTAAGTGGGATCTTACCTACCGGTTTACAATTTGGTCCGGATGGTGCACTATACCTTGCTGATTGGATAAATGGCTGGGGAACAAAAAACTATGGACGGGTCTGGAAATTAGATGTAGAGGATTCAAAAAACGATTTAGAAAAAGAAAGACAAGAGACACAAAGGCTTATGACCATGGCCTATGAAGATCTGTCGGCTGATGAACTTGCTGAACTATTGACATATCCTGATATGCGAATAAGGAAAAAGGCTCAATTTGAGCTGGCGGACCGAACTTTTTGGGGATATAGGGCTTTAAAAAAAGTAGTTCTGGAAGATAAAAACCAATTCGCAAGAATACATGCAATCTGGGGAATTGGTCAGATTGCTTCAGATAATATTAGGAAGGCTGAACCTTTAATGGATTTATTGGATGACAAGGATCCCGAAATTATAGCTCAGGCAACCAAGGTTCTGGGAGACGTAAAATATAATGACGCAGGAGAAAAACTGATTTCTTTATTGGAATACCAAAACGAAAGAGTACGTTTCTTTGCAGCACAGGCATTGGGAAGAATTGAATATAAAGAGGCTGTTCAGCCTTTAATTAATTTCCTGGCAGTTAATAATGATCAGGATTTGTACTTGCGTCATGCAGGGGTACTGGCTTTGAGCCGTATCGGTGAGATAAAACCTATTGTTGCCTTATCGAAGAGTCCACAAAGAAGTTTGCGGATTGCAGCAGTACTGGTTCTGAGACGACTACAAAATTCAAAAGTAGCCTTGTTTTTAAATGATGAGGACGAATATATCGTTACTGAAGCGGCAAGGGCTATTAACGATGATTGGTCAATACCCGATGCCATGCCGGCTTTGGCAGCAATTCTCAAGGAAGAACGGTTTACTTCAGAACCTTTACTTCGCAGAAGTATCAACGCAGCCTTAAGAGTTGGTGGTGAGGAAGAATTGGACATGCTTATTGCATTTGCAAAAAGAATAGATGTTTCTGGTGATCTCAGGGGAGAGGCTCTCGCAGCTATAGGAACCTGGGCGTCCCCTTCCGTCTTAGACAGGGTAGACGGACGTTACAGGGGGGAAATTAATCGGGATTCAAATTTTGTAAAACAAAAAATTCAGGCAGATATTCCAATATTCCTGGAGGACAAGGATCCTAATATTCTTGTCGGCACTTCAAAAATCCTGGGAACACTTGGAATATCAACATATAATTCCCAACTAAAATCTATTCTTAACAAGGACCGAAATCCGGAGGTAAGAGTTGCCATGATAGAAGCTTTAGGAGAATTGTATGATGATGATATTACATCGGTTGTCAAATTAGGGATGCGGGACAAGGATGAGAATGTTCGGGCAGCTGCCGTTGGGCTTATACCCGAATTAAATATCCCTAAAAATGAATTGCCTGCGGTAATAGGTCCAATTTTTAAAAATGGATCCCTAAGGGAGCAACAGCGAATGATAGATGCGTTAACAGAGATGCCACTAGATCAAAGTCGCGATGCATTGATGAATCTGATTCAAAAAGCAGGGAACAAGCAATTAAATCCGGGAGTGATTCTGGATCTGATTGAGGCTGTGGAATCAACTGAATCAACAGACCTGATTGCCGGTTTGAGTAAACTTAAAAACAGCGGATATTCTGTGGATTCTTATAAAGAAGCTCTCTATGGGGGCAGCAATTGGTCTGGGGCGAATGTCTTTAAGAATAATTCAGCCGCACAGTGTGTAAGATGCCATGCTCTCGATGGGGCAGGTGGTAAAGTAGGTCCTCCTATGGATAATATTGCGAATGTACTAAGCAGAGAAGAAATATTGCAATCCCTTATTGAACCAGGCGCTCGATTGGCTCCGGGTTATGGCTCCGTTGTGTTGACGCTTAAGGATGGACAGGTTGTAGCAGGAGTCCTTGTGGCAGAAAACAATGATGACATAATACTTCGCACCTCGGATGCAGAACCAATGGAAATTGCAGTATCAAGAATAAACAAAAGAGAAAATATGCCTTCGGCTATGCCTCCTATGGGAACCGTATTATCAAAAAGGGAATTAAGAGATTTGGTAGAGTTCTTGTCCAATTTAAAGGGGAAATAATCAAGGGAATTTCGCAATTTAATCATTACCTTAACCGATGCTTCTTTATTGATGAAGCCGCGACATAGTGCGAGCAGTATGGCATTCCCTGGCACTTTTACAAAAAAGTAACCGAATTTCATTTCAGTAATTTGATTTAAATATTAATAATATCTGCAAACCAACTTAATCACCAATTAATAATATGAAATTTAAACTCTTTCTCTTAATCTCCATTTTTTTTCTCCATACCAATGCACAAGAAAGTAAAAAGGACTATTCCGAAGCACTTAAAATAATCGAAGTTTGGTTAGATGCCCAAAAAGATTATGAAAAGCTCCCGGGCATTTCGGCTGCGATAATAAAAGATCAGGAAATAATTTGGTCTGGCGCTTTTGGAAAGGCAAATGTGGAAGCAGATGTGAACACTGAAGCGAATACAATTTGCAGTATCTGTTCTATTTCTAAATTATTTACTGCAACGGCAATTATGAAGCTGTATGATGAAGGTAAGTTGCGTCTGGACGATAAAGTGAGTGATCTTTTACCCTGGTATAATCTGGATCAGAAATATTCAGAAAGTGGCCCTATTACCGTACGAACCTTATTAACACATTCCTCCGGTCTGCCGAGAGAGGCCAATTTTCCTTATTGGACAGGCCCGGATTTTCCATTTCCCACCCAGGAAGAAATTAAAAATGAATTGGGTAATCAGGAAACGCTATATCCTGCATCAACCTACTTTCAATATAGCAATCTTGGTCTTACGCTTTTGGGTGAAATAGTGGAACAGGTTTCCGGAATATCATTTACCACCTATGTGGAAGAGAATATTTTAAAGCCACTTCAACTCAATGAAACCCGTACCCAACTCCCTGAATCTTTATATGGCAGTCAATTGGCTATAGGATACTCATCATTAGACAGGGCGGGGCAACGTAAAAAGGTAAAGCTATTCCAGGCTAATGGTATTACAGCTGCAGCAGGATTCTCATCCAATGTACTGGACCTGGGTAAATTTGCTTCCTGGCAATTTCGCTTAATGGATTCTACAATTACAGAAATAATAAAACCATCAACCTTAAAATATATGCAGCAGGTGCACTGGACAGACCCGGATTGGAAAACTACCTGGGGGTTAGGTTTTGCAGTATCTAAAGGTAGTGATGGAACAAAATGGGTTTCCCATGGCGGGAGTTGCCCAGGGTATAGATCCGGGATTCAGTTAAATCCCAAATCTAAAATGGCTTATACCGTAATGATCAATGCTAATGGCACAAACCCCCATAAATATGCCAGGGAAATGCATGCTATTCTAAATAAGGTAAAAGACGAATCTAAAAATGGTAAAACAGTTGAACCTTCTAAAAAAGATATGACAGTTTATACCGGTTATTACAGCAATCAACCCTGGGGAAGTGAAAGTTATATTTCAAGCTGGGAAGGAAAGTTGGTAATGCTACGTCTTCCCTCCCAATCTCCTGCCAAATCCATGACTTTCCTTAAGCATGTGGTGGGAGATACTTTTCAAAAAATAAGAAAGGACGAAGAGCCCGGAGAGATGATAGTCTTTGAACGGGATGAAACCGGGAAGATTACCAAATACAGTCAACATGGAAACTACGCGTATAAAATAAAGAGCTGATGAAATATAAATCATTTTTTTTACTGGTTGGATGCAGTCTATTTATGGCTGTTGTATCCTCACAAGAAATTAATACTTTGGCAACTGAATTTTTAAACACTCTGGATCAGGATTTAAAGTCAAAGACAATTTTTGCTCTGGATGACGAGGAACGGTTGAATTTTAATTTTATCCCTATAATAAGAAAAGGTCCTACTTTTCATGACTTCAATGATAAACAAAAAGAAGCCGCTATGGCGCTGCTCAGAGCTTCCCTGAGCTCAGAGGGATTTCGAAAAACTAAAGAGATCATAGAACTGGAAAATGTTTTGCTTGAACTTGAAGGCGGGAATTTCAGAATGCCAGATGGCTCAGGTCGTGATGCACTTAATTATCACTT
>Ga0265303_10000832_pt1 | contig 18186 bp, 15 predicted proteins | sample Helome_2_FD_192494 | JGI IMG/M metagenome (GOLD analysis project Ga0265303, IMG submission 192494) | Marine sediment microbial communities from subtidal zone of North Sea - Hel_20160317 (Illumina Assembly) | ecosystem: Environmental > Aquatic > Marine > Subtidal zone > Sediment ... | reverse complement strand
GCGGTGACCGACCCCTCCGCGGGCAAGCGGGGCATCTCCGCGTTTCTAGTGCCGTCGGGGACGCCAGGCATGAAGGTTGCGTCCTTGGAGCACAAGATGGGGCAACAAGCTTCGGACACCGCAGCGTTGAGCTTCGACGCTGCCCTCGTCCCAGCCGACCATTTGATTGGCAAAGAAGGAGAAGGATACCGAATCGCTCTGGCCAACTTGGAAGCCGGACGCATCGGCATTGCCGCCCAGTGCGTGGGCATGGCGCGGGCCGCGCTCGGCCAGGCGATCGGCTACGCCAAGGAGCGCACCGCGTTCGGCACGACCATTTCGAATCACCAAGCTGTTGCGTTTCGCCTGGCCGACATGGCGACTCAGCTCCACGCCGCGACGACGATGGTGCTCGAGGCTGCGGCGCTGCGCGACGCGGGGCGTCCCTGTCTGAAGGAAGCCTGCATGGCAAAGCTCTTTGCCTCGGAGGCGGCCGAACGCATCTGCTCGGATGCGATTCAGATCTTCGGCGGATACGGCTACTCTCGCGAGCTTCCAGTCGAAAAGATCTACCGCGACGTTCGCGTGGCCCAAATCTACGAGGGCACTTCCGACGTCCAACGCATCATCATCAGCCGGCAGCTACTGCAAGGAGCGTAGCCCTCCCCTTGACGGCGCGAGCCCTGGGGTTAGGGAACTTTTATGTTCCGGCGCTTCGCCATTCGCGACCTGACGATTCTACTCGGCACCGCCGGGCTCTGGTGGCTGAGCTTCTCGGCCGAAGCCGGCAGCTCGCTTGCGACCGCACTGTCGATCGGCGCAGGGGTGGGCGCGGCGATCTGCGCCTACAACTTGCACGAGTGGGCGCACCTCATTGGCGCGCACCTGACCCACAGCGTCTACGTTCCCGCCAAGCGGCTGATCTCGCCATTTCTCTTCAGCTACGATGCCGAGCGCAACACGAGGGGCCAGTTTCTGATCATGTCGCTCGCCGGCTTTGCCGCAACCGCGCTTTTCGTGGTGGGCTACGTCCTGTGGATGCCGCAGGACCAGCAAGCGGGTCGGATTGCGCTCAGAGGCGCGCTCATTTTGGCCGGGCTCACCGTCGTGATTGAGTTTCCGATTTTCTTCCGCGCGCTCTTTGGCACGAAGGTTCCGCGGACGGGCATGTTCGAAGGTCCCACGGTCGGCGGGCCCGACTGAAGCCTGCAAAACGGCAGGCGTGTTCGGCGCAACTCCCCCCGGCCGAGCGCTGGCGCCCATGCAGGGCTCGGTTCATTCTCGGCGGGGATGGGCGCTGCAACGCATGTGTTTGTGACGGGGGGAACGGGCTTGATCGGGCGTGCCCTGGTCGAACGACTTCTGCGTCGCGGCTTGAATGTGACCCTGATGCTTCGAGCCGGCTCGGCCGAGCGTCGCAAGAGCGAGCTAGAGGCCCTGGAACGTGCGGCCGGTGGTGCGAAGGGCTCGCTGAACCACGTGACCGGCGACCTTTGCGCGGTGGACTTGGGCTTGTCCGAAGCAGGCCTCGCCGCCCTGTCCAAAGCGGGGCACTGCTTCCACGTCGCCGCCCTCTACGACATCGACGCGGACCCCGACGCCCTCGAAAAGACCAATGTCGACGGCACCAGACAACTGCTTTCGGCGCTTCGCAAGTCTGGCTTTAACGGAACGCTGCATCACGTGAGCTCGGTTGCAGTGGCTGGGGACTATGCGGAGACCTTCACCGAAGCGATGTTCGAAGAGGGTCAAGGCTTCCCGCACGCTTATCACCGGAGCAAGCTCGAATCGGAGAAGCTCGTTCGCGAGTCGGGGGTCGACCATCGAATCTACCGCCCGAGCGGCGTCGTCGGGGATTCGAAGACGGGGGCGATGGACCGAATCGACGGGGTCTACTTCAGCTTCGGCGCGATCAAAAAGCTCGCGTACGCCGTTCCCGGCTGGGCGCGCGTGCCGGTGCCCCGGATTCGAGGACGATTCAATGTCGTCCCCGTCGACTACGTCGCCGATGCAATGGCGCACATCGCCTTTGCCTACAGCGACGCCCGGGTCTTTCACTTGGTGGATCCAAAACCGCCTTCACTCCTGAAGATGACCGACATGTTTGTGGCCGCCGCAGGAGGGCCGCGGCTCGGTCCCGCGGTCGACTTGTCCAAGTTGCCCGGCATGAAGAAAACTGGAGCCCTGCTGTCGATGCTCCCAAGCGTGCGGGAGCTCCGCGACGCATTCCTCAGTGACCTCGGCCTTCCGAACACTGGACTTCGCGCGATGAACACCAAGGTGCGCTTCGACGATAGCAACACGCAGGCGGCCTTGGCAGGCTCCGGTATCCAGTGCCCCCCGCTCAAGAGCTACGCCAAGACCCTGTTCCGATACTACGAAGACCATCTGGACCCGATGAAGCAGCGCCCTGCGCGATACCGGCGGGCCTTGGGCGGGAAGGTGGTGCTCGTCACCGGGGCGTCGCGCGGCATCGGCCTGGCCGTGGCGCAAACCGCCGCCGAGGCGGGTGCGAAGGTGCTGCTGGTGGCGCGAGATGTAGAGAGGCTCGAGGCTGCGGTGGAAGGTATTCGCGGAGCCGGTGGGGAAGCATACGCGCATGCCGCTGACCTTTCTTCGTTTGACGAAGTCGATGCGCTCGCTGAACAGGTGCTCGCTCAGCACGGCGGCGTGGACATCCTCATTCACAACGCCGCGCGTTCGATCCGCCGGCCCATCGTCGCGTCCATGGACCGCTTCCACGACTACGAACGCACGATGGCGCTGAACTATTTCGCGCCGGTTCGGCTGACGCTGCGGCTCTTGCCCTCGCTCATCGAACGGGGCGGCACGATTTCGCACGTGCTGACCATGGGTGTCCTCATCCCGGGCCCCTACTTTGCCGCGTACTTGGCGACGAAGGCCGCGCTCGACGCCTTTGGCGACTCGCTGATGTCCGAGCTGCAGCACGAAGGGATTCACGTCTCGTCGGTCTACCTTCCGCTCGTGAAGACCGAAATGATGGCGCCGGTCGAGGAGTATGCGGGACGCCGCGACGTCATGACGCCGAAGCGTGCGGCCACGATGATTCTCGACGGCGTGGTCGATAGGCGGCGTCGGGTCATGACTCCGGCGGGCGCCTACTTCGCGTTCAGCAACCGCGTGACGCCGGCGACCACCAGCCGAATCCTCAACTTGATCGAGCGCGCGTTCCCCGTGGGAGATGCGCCCAGCGAGTTTCCCATGGAAAGGGCGTTCATCACGAACGCCATTGGCGGCAGCCCGATTTAGCCGCCGAAGAGCCGCGAAAAAAACCCTTCGCCGCGAGATTTACGAAGCAGCCACTGCGCCTTTTTCGCCAGTGCCGGGCCCGGGAGCGCGCCGACGCGAACGTCGAGGATCTCGCCGTTGTGGACAAACAAGAGGGTCGGGACGGAATGGATCTTGAACGGCTGAGCGAGCTCGGCCTGAGCCGCCGTGTTGATCTTCACAAAACGAATTGGCTCTTCGGCCAACTCGTTGGATAGGGCTTCGAAGGCTGGAGCCATCGCCTTACAGGGGCCACAGCTCGGTGACCAGAAGTCGATGATCGCTGCACCGCCGTCCTCGCTCATCAGAGCCTCGAGCTCGCTCAAATTCTTGAAATCCTCAGCCATGCGGAGCTTTCTTGCATCGATGGACGCGCCTCGCCAGGGTTCGCACCGCCGAGCGAGAGGCGGTCTTGCGACTTTGGCCGACAAACCCTCACTTTGGATCTATCATGGGAGGATCTGAATGCCTGAGGCTGCCCCGGAAACACCGCTCCCCTACGTCGAAATCGATCATCCATGGGTTTCGCACAGGCACATGCCGATCTACGAGTGGACGTTTCCCCCGGAGGGGAGCGATGAGGAGCTCTCCGCTTTCATCCGCGCGCGTGAGGACTGGGCGAAGCAGGCGCACTACCCCGTTGCCTGGGTGGTCGAGCTGTCGAATCTCAGGAAGGCGAACGCCAGCCAGCGCAAACTGTTCGCCGAGCACCTGAAGCGATTCGAGGAGCACGACGTCCGATGGAACGCCGGCTCGGCGCTCATCGTGCCCCGCGCCTGGCTCCGCGGCTTGGTCACGGCCGTGTTTTGGATTTCCCCGCCGAAGTTCCCGCATCAGGCGTTCGCGCGGCGCTCCGACGCCCTCGAATGGGCGCAACTTCAGCTCGATGCCAAGATCGCCGATTCCAGGGGTCCGTCGCAGGCTCAAACGGGCTGACCATGACCTGGTACACCGGGGACCCGACGTACGATACGGTGCTGACCCTCGCATACGGGCTGGTAGTCCTCGTGTTCATCGGTGCCGCATTCATGAAGAGCCCCTATGGACGCTTCGCGTCGGACCGATGGGGGGTGAACCTCAGCCCGCGGCTCGGCTGGTTCCTGATGGAGCTGCCCGCGATGCTCAGCTTCCTGTTCTTTTACTTCCAGGGGCGGAATCGATTTGAGATCGTCCCCCTGTTCTTCTTGTTCGTCTGGGTCGTGCACTACGGGAACCGAGGTTTCGTATTTCCGTATCTCATCCGGAGCCCCAAGGGCGCGACCGCGTCCTTCAGCATCACGATCGTGGTCATGGGATGGCTGGTGACGACGCTGCACGGTTATTTGAACGCGGCCTTCATCAGCGACCTCGGTCAACACTTCGCGCTGAGTTGGTTCTCGGACCCGCGATTCCTCTTCGGCATCGTCCTCTACTACGCTTCGTTCGCGTACAACATCCACTCGGACGCCATCATTCGAAATCTCCGCAGCGTCGAGGAGATCGAACGCGGGGACAAAGTGTATCGCGTTCCCCGGGGCGGGCTCTTCCGGTTCGTCACCAACCCTTCTTATCTGACCGAGATCACCGCGTTCACCGGCTTCGCGATCGCTACGTGGTCGCTCGGAGCCACGTTCATCTTGCTCATCACCATCGCCAACCTCGTGCCCCGCGCCTTCCAGACGCATCGTTGGTACCGGGAGAAATTCCCAGACTATCCGAGCGAGCGACGGGTCTTGATTCCGTTCCTGCTATGAGGCTCGGGCATCCATGAAAGCCCTTCGCGGCATCGGCATCTTCCTTTTGATCGCGGTCGGCGTCGCAATCGTGTTCCTTCTCTGGGCCGAGCCGGACACCGTATCCAAAGACGTGATCTTTCTCGGTGGGGACATCGTTTCCATGGCGGAGCCATCAGCGCTCGAGGCGATGTGGATCCGCAATGGCCGGATCGAGATGCTCGGTAGCGCGGAGGAGGTGCGCGCAGCGGCCGGGTCGAGTGCTCACGTCGTCGACCTCGGTGGCGCGACCGTCATGCCCGGCTTCATCGAAGCGCACACGCACCCTCTCGCCTCGGCGCTCCTCGCCTCTGCCATCGACGTGAGCGGGTTCACGCATGACTCCCGCGCCGAGATCATGGAGACCCTGAGCGACGCCATGGGCGGGTTCCTGCCTCAGCCCTGGATCATCGCGTTCGGCTGGGACCCGATCATGATCGAGGGCCTCGACCCTCCAACGCTTGCCGAGCTCGACGAGCTCTCGCCCGACAAGCCGTTCGTGATCCTGACTCAAGCCATGCACGAGGCGTTCGCGAACAGTGCTGCACTGCGCGAGGCGGGGATTATGCGGGACACGCCCGACCCTCCGGGCGGCGCGTTCGGCCGTGATGCGGACGGCGAGCTCACAGGCGCCGTCCTCGAAGTCAACGCGATCAACTACTTGCTTCGCGCCCTTCCGGCCTTGCCCTCTGCGCTGACCGCCCTCATCCTTCGTTGGCAGCTCGCGAACTACGCCCGAGGAGGCTTCACCACCATCGGCGTGCTCGGTTCGGTTGGACGGGCGGAAGACCCGATTGGTCTGCTCGAGAGTTTGACAGAGGACCCGCGCGTACCTGTTCGCGCGGTCGTCTATGGTTTGCCGACCCAGCTCGACATCGACTCCGGTCCCGAGACGAAGCACGACGGCCGCTTCGTGCTTCGAGGCGTGAAGTTTTGGATGGATGGCTCTCCGTACACCGGAGGCGCTGCGTTCGCGGAACCCTACGAGGACACGAAGCTCACCCGGGAAAGCATGCATCTGCCTGCCGGCCACATGGGACCGCTCAACTACGAGCTTGCTGCGTTTACCGATGAGCTCGGCCGATTTCATCGCGCGGGCTATCACGTCGCGGTTCACACCCAGGGCGAGAGGGCGGTCGAGCTGGTCCTCGATGCAGCCGAGGCTGTTCTTCACGCGCACCCTTGGCCCGACCACCGTCATCGTTTGGAACACAACGCCTTGATCACCAAAGCGCAAATCGAGCGCGCGAAGGCACTCGGATTCGAGCTGAGCTTCTTCCCCGACCACATCTACTACTATGGCGATCGCTTGCCGGAGGTCGTGGGAGATCGAGTTGAACGCTACATGCCCGCGGGCACTGCGTTTCGCGAAGGCCACCGCGCGACGCTACACAGCGACAATCCGATGACCCCGATCGGCCCGCTTCGCGTGATGCGAACAGCCATGTTGCGGATTCCGCGCAGGGGCGGAGAGGTGATCGGGCCAAGCGAGCGGCTCAGCATCGATCAGGCGCTGCGCGCGATGACCACGAACGCGGCGCGGCAACTCGGCGTCGAGGACCACCGCGGTTCGCTGGAGCCAGGCAAGGCGGCCGATCTCGTGATCTTGTCGCGGAATCCTCGCGAGACGCCGCCCGAGGAGCTCGCGGAGATCGAGGTCTTGGGCACCTGGATCGACGGCCAGCCGATCGACGCTCGCAAAGCATCGCGGCCGAATCTCGCGCTTGCGCTGCAGGCGGTCCGAGAGATGGCTGCACGCTAGCGGTCCAACCAAAGGCGTCAGTGCGCGTCGTGGTGCCGGACCTCGACGACCAACCGATCGGTGGTCGTGTCGATGCGAGCATGCTTGATGAGGAGACTGCCCTCGGCGATCCGGTCTCGAATCGTGGGCCGGTCCATGAACTCTTGGACACGTTTCGCACGCTCGTCCATCAATGAGATCAACGCGGGGAACTTCTCTCGCAGCTCGGGGTCGGCCGCTGCGGCCTCTGCGGCACAATCGCTATGGGTCGTGAGGACGAGGACCTTCACTCCATTGAGCACCGCGAGCTCGAGCATGTCTTGCTCGGCCGGCGAGAGGACCGAGCCCGCCGTCCGTACGACGTAGTAGTAGTGACGCGTGTCGCCCACGAGCTCGCTCACGTCGATTCGCCCATCCATGCAGGCGAGGACCGCCACCACCGGATGCCGCGGGGTGCGGGGAAAGAGGCCACGCATGCCGCCAGCGAGCTCGTTTTGGCGTTCGAGCTCCTCCCAGATTTGCTCGGGCGTGATTGAATCGTCGTGTACGAAATCGTAGCTGCTGAGCCGGTCTTGCAGGCGAATCCCGAGGTTGACCAAGCCACCACCAAGTATGAACTCGGCTCGCGGGTTCAGCAGGACGAGCAAGACCAGAGCGAGAAAGACAACCCCAATCCCCATGAGCACTGCTTTTGTTGTCGTCATCAAAGCGGAGATTACACCGGATCGGGCACGATTCCATTCAATTGCTAGGCGCAGAGTCATCGTCCTCGGAGGTCACCGAAAACATCAGCCCCAAATTGGCGATCGGCTGCGTGATGTACAAGCGCCCCTGGTAGACCAACCTGGTTTCACTGGTGCCGATCGCGTCCATGTACTCCTTCGGCAGAAAGAGATCGGCGCGGACGCCCGCTACGAGGCCGAACATCTCGAGCCCGACGAGCATTCGATCGAGGAGCTGGTTCATCGTGCCGCCCAGCGGTACGAGCATGCTCGCACGTTCGATTTGGTCGCCGTCTTCGACGACTTCGAGCATGAATGCTGGATGAGCCTTGCTGTCACAGCGGGTTCGCGGACGTCCATCGACGACATCGCGGCTCGGCCCCCCTTCGCATCGTTCGTAGAAGGTGTGAAGCTTGGAAGTCGCAAGGGTCGAGGTCCCTACAGCAGCAGGTCCCGCGTCCATCCTTAGCCAGTACGCTGCGCCCACGAGCACAGCACAAAAAACCAAGGCGCTGGCCCCAACCACGGCGTGGCTGGGCCCTTGCGACTTCTTCCGCTCCGTCATGAAGCGTCTCGATCGTTAGTTGACGACCTCGGTGGCAGCAGCCTTGCCGGCTTCCGTGCCACCCTCTTTGGCACCTTCCTTCGCGCCGCCTTCCACGCCGGCTTGGACGCCCTCTTGGACGCCGGCCTTGGCGCCGGCCTCTGCGCCCGCGGAGACTTCCTTCGCCGCCGGGCTGGCGTCTTCCTTGCACGCAGCCGAGAGGCTGAGCGCGAGCGTTGCGGTTCCGATGACCAAGTACTTGAGAATTGAGCTCATTTGTTCGTTCCCCTCCAATTTGAGTGGGGCGCAGGCTATCAAAACTCGGCTTGCTGGGCTACTCCTGTGTGAATCATGAAGCCACTTGGAACTGTCGATACGAGCTTTCTGCTTGCCGAGGACCGCGAAACGCCCATGCACACGGGCGGCCTCATGCTGTTTTCGTACCCGCAAGGGGCGCACGAAGCCTGGCTGCACGAGACCTTCTCGGCAAACGACGATCCGAATGCGGTCCAGTATCCGTTCAGCCAGAAGCTTGCCTGGCCTCTTCGGCGGCTGGGTCTGCCGCACTGGGTACGCGACGAGCGTCTCGATACCCACTACCACGTCCGCCACTCCGCGCTCCCCAAGCCTGGCCGCTACCGGGAGATGTTCTCACTCGTCTCCCGACTCCACAGTACGCGCCTGCATCGCGACCGGCCCCTCTGGGAAGCGCACATCATCGAAGGCGTCGAAGACAACCGCTTCGCGCTCTACATGAAGACTCACCACTCGATGATCGATGGCGTAGGCGCGATGAGAATGCTTCGCGCTTGCCTGAGCAACGATCCCAACGAGCGCAACATGCCAGCTCCATGGAACATGCCGCGACCGAACAGGAGTAACGGGGCGCGGAATCCACGAGGTGCCATGGCTGCCACCGCGGGGGCCATGGGCGGCGTGCTCAAGTTTGCCGCTGCGGTCCGCCATCGCGACAAGCACGGCATGATTGCGCCCTTCCAAACCCCGCTCACCATTCTGAACGGAAGGGTGACTGGCTCGCGCCGACTCGTCGCCCAGTCATGGTCGTTGCAGCGAATCAAAACGGTAGCCAAGGCGCTCGACGCGACCGTCAATGACATCGTCCTCGCCATGTCCGGCGGTGCGCTTCGGCGTTATCTGATCGACCAAGGCGCCCTTCCCGAGGAACCACTCACCGCGATGACGCCGGTCTCATTTCGCCCGGCGGACGCCGAAATCGAAGGCAACTCGTTTTCCGTCGTGTTTGCGACGCTGGCCACCGAGCTGGGAGACCCGCTGGACCGCCTCCGGGCCATTCAGCATTCCATGGGCGAGGCCAAGCGTTTACTCAAGAGCATGAACACAGCCGACATCGGGATCTTCACCAGCATCGTTGCGCTGCCGGTCCTCGTTCCACATTTGCTTCGGATCTCGGGAAGAACCCGTCCGACGTTCAACGTGACGGTCTCGAACGTCCCTGGCCCTCAAGAGCCGCTCTACTGGAACGGCGCGCGGCTCGAAGGCATGTACCCCTTGTCGATTGTGACGCACGGACAAGCGTTGAACATCACGGTGACGAGCTGCGGCGAAAGCTTGGACTTCGGCATCGTCGCGTGTCGGCGCTCGGTGCCCAGCGCCCAGCGGCTGATCGACCACCTCGACGAGGCGCTCGTGGATCTCGAGGGCAAGGCATCGCTTGGCTGAATCGGGGCGCGGTCACTCGAAGCACTGCCAGGAATCGCAACCGAAGTCCACGCATTGGAGCGGCGCATCGGTCGATGCGGTGGCCTCATCGAGCCAGCCGATTTTTGGCCCGATCAGGCTGCCGTAGAAGATCGCACGCATGACGGCTTTTCCGCTGAAGACCGCAAATGCATGCGGGACGCCATCCCGGTCGAACATGAGCGGAGCCCCCGAATCCCCACCACAGAGTGCGTCTTCGCGCCCATAGAGCTCGACTTCCCTGGGTTCGTCGATGACCGGTCCCAACATCTGACGAACGACGAAACCATCGTACCGCTTCTTCGAGCCGAGCTCATCGCTGCAAAGGCCGGTTTCTGGGTCCGGCTCGTTCCCGTAGCCAACCGCATAGAGATTTCCCTGCACTTGCGCGTCATCCGTGGACGAGCAGTCCAAGCCGGCGAGGCGCGCTCGCTCGGCGACCTCGACAGAGCCGTCCCGGAGACCCACTAGGGCGATGTCATTCCAACGGTGGGTCCGGTCGGCGGTGCCGTCATATTCGGGATGAACGATCAGCTCCGCCGGGCCGTCGTAAAGCACGCTACGGTCGCCAAATACTACTTGGCTCACCTCGACCTGCTCGTTGGGCAGTGCTTGTTCGACGCAATGTCCAGCGGTGAGCAACCAATGCTCGCTCAGCACAAACCCCGTGCAGTAGTGCATATCGGCAAAGAAGATGCGCACGACCCAATCGATGTCGTCCGTAAGCCGCGGCGGCGCTTGCCCGGCTTCGCCTCCGCACCCCAGTAAGGAGCAGGAGACAAGGATTGCGATTGCGAAGCGAGTGTTCATCTAAGCCTCCCGGAGGGATAGCAGAGCAAGAAGCGGACCAATCCAAACCCCTCGAAACACGGCCGATTCAACGCGCTTCGAATCGAAGGCGTGACCGATTGGCACACCGTGTGGCGCCCGAGCCACTCAACGCGCCAGGAGGTCACCCAGCGTGTGAATCCCGCGGCGTTCCGCCTTCTTGAGCAGCCTTTGAAACAAGAGCGCCGTGGCCAGCGCGTCCCCGGCAGCGGTGTGCCGTTCGGTGAGGTCGATGCCATAGCGTTCGAGCAGGCTGTCGAGTCGGTACGCGGCGCGCTCGTCCGCACCGGTCGCGTGATTCGAGCTCATCGGCCCGACCTCTACGCGCTCTGCGAGCTGTGCCGTGTCGATGGTCGGGTTCCAGACTTTTGCACCTCGATGCGACGCGATGGCCTTCCGAAGCATCTGGATGTCGAATGCAGCGTGATGCGCAACGAGGACAGCATCACCGGCAAAGGCCAAGAAGCGGGCGGCGGCCTCGTCTTCGGGAATCCCGTCGGCAAGGTCGTTGGAGACAAGGCCGTGAACCACAGCGGCGTTCGCGCCACCGACGTCGGGCTGGACCACCATGGCTTCAAAGGCATCGTCGAGCTGCACCTCGGGCCCTGCCATCGCCACGCCGGCGATCGAAAGGAGCCGGTTCTTCGTTAGATCGAGACCGGACGTCTCGCTGTCGAAAACGACGAACCGGACTTCAGCAAGCGGTGTGCTCCCGGGAAGTCGGCGCTTTTTGGCCATGTAATCGCGCAAGCCCCGAGGCCAGGCGTTGGCGGTCGCCGGAAGAGGCCGGTTCGAGATCAGGTTCTTGAGGAACTTTGGAAGCAAACCCACCTCAGCGCAGGAAATCGGTTCGGTACCTCGACGTCAACATCAACTGCACGTCTTTGACAACCGAAAACGTATTCCGGAGCGTTTGGCGCTCTAGCTTGTTGAGCTCCTTGATATGCACGTAGCGGCCCGAACTGCCTCGGTTGAGCCCTTCGAGGGCCCGAATGCGCATCAGAATCTCGTAGGCCATCCCGGCTTCGCTCGCGAGCCTCGCCAGATGCTCATGGGTCTCGCCAATCCGCTGCCAGCGCTCGGCTGTGCTTCCGTAAATGTCGATGCCCAGATCGTAGACCAGAACCCGGGCCGCATCGGCGAGCGGCATCATCGCACGGGCCTTGATGTCGAATGCATCGCGATGCTCACCGCTGCGCTCGACGATCATGTTGCGAAAAAAACTGAGCGGCGGTGGATTGCGGGTAGCATTCAGCGCAAAGAACGATAGAAACAAGCGGTCGACCTTGATGCTTTCAAAGATGTGGCCTTTGAGCTCGGCGGCGAGGGCGTTCTCCCCGTACACCGGACGAAAGTCGAAGAAAATGTTGGTGTGCATCACCGCGATGTTCTCGGGCTCCCGAATCCATTGCGAGAAGCAGCGCTTCCACCCCGTCAGGGGCTGATTCCACTGCGGGTTGCTCGCCATGATGTCGCCCGGACAGCGCTTGAAGCCCGCTTCAACGAGAATGTCGACGACCAGCCGACCGAGCTCGAGAAAGAAACGTTCTGCCACCCCACCGTCTTCGCCAGGGTCGGCGTAGAGAATGGCGTTGTCCTGATCGGTGCGCAAAAGCTGCTCTTCGCGCCCTTCGCTGCCGAGCGCCAGCCAGCAAAACGGCACTGGGGGCTGCTGGCCGCGACTCGTGAGATCCTCTAGAGACAATCGAATCGCCCTGCGAATCAGCGTGTCGTTGATCTCCGAGATCATGTTCGCGAGGAAAGACATCCCCACTTCGTCTTGGAGGTAGCGGCGCAGGAGCTCCTCGGCCTGGTCGCGGAGCGCCCGAAGGCGTTTCTTGGTCTTAGCCCGTGAAATCTCTGTGAGAATCACCGTCGGGTGGCTTCCCTGCGTCTTCAAGATGTCGTGTTCGGAGACGATGCCCGTCACCGGCGTATTGGGCGTGCCATCCTCTGTGACCGCAAAATGGTGGAGGTGTTTCTTCATCACCGTGGCGATCATCGAGGACAAGGTCGTCTGCTCATCGATGGTGAGCACCGGCGAGCTCATGATCTCCGAGATCAGCTCCGAGACGTCTCGCCCCTGCCCAACGACCTTCGATCGGAGGTCGGAATCGGTCACGATACCCAGCGGCCGCCGGTCTGCGTCGACGACCAGAATGGAGCCGACGTTGCGCTCGCTCATCATCGAGGCGGCGTCGCGGATGGTCGTCTCGCTGTCGCAAGTCAGCACGTCGCGCACGGGGTCGACACGGCGCACGTCATCGCCGGTCTCCGCCGCGCGCTCGTGCCGCCTCGCCTCCCGGACCGCAACGAGCCGATTGGCCTCTCCCAGCTGCGGAACGTCGCCCGCGAAGTCCGCCGCAAAGAACATCGCCACCCGGGGCGCTGCGGCTACCAGCTCGTGTAGCTGGTCCTTCGAGAGAACATAAAGCAGGGTGTCGTCTTTAGCCTGCGTGGTGGCGGCGTAGGGTCGGTCCCCGAGAAGCCCCCGAACCCCGAAGATGTCGCCGTCGTCGCAGACGTCGACGAGAACATCCTTGCCGTCGACCCGCTGACTCACCTGAATTTCGCCTTTGACCAAAACGTAGAATTCGGGACTGGGCGTGCTGCCTTGCTGAAAGACGACCTCGCCCGGCTCCAAATACCGAATGCGAATCCCTTTGGCGATGCGGTCAAGCAGCTCGCGATCGAGCTTGTCGAAAGGGGGATGCTTCGCCAGCCGGTTGGCCACGGTGAGAATCATGGAATCGGACGACATGCTCGCTATCTCTCCACGGCTCGCTCGACGATCTCCAAGACATCCTTCGAGATTCCTGATTGACCCGCAATGCGCTCGAGCTGGGCCTTCATCAAGGCGGCTCGGCCGGGCTCGAAGCGCCTCCATTGATTGAAGCTCGAGACGATGCGGGAGGCGACTTGCGGGTTGATCGCGTCGAGCTCCACGACCCGGTCGGCAACGAAGCGGTACGCTTCTCCGTCGGCTCGATGAAAGGCAAACGGGTTACCGGCTGCGAACGCAAACAGCAGTGAGCGGGCCCGATTCGGATTGGCCAAATTGAAGTCCGGGTGATTGGAGAGCGCGACCACACGGTCGAACGCTGCGGGCGAGCTCGACATGGCTTGCATCCGGAACCACTTGTCCAACACCAATGGCTCGCCGCGCCAGCGGTCGTAGAACTCGGCGATCGCGCGATCCGCCTCCGATGAATCGAGGTCGACGAGCATCGAGAACGCGGCTTCGTAGTCGGTCATGCCGGCGGCCGTGCGGAACTGTTCGACTGCCAGGGCAATCGTGCCTTGCTCTTCGAGTGCCACCAGATAGCGCAGCGCGCGGTTCTTGAGGCGTCGGCGATCGATCTGCGCTTTGTCGACGGCGTCGGTGCCCTGGCGGTGCTGGGCGTATGTGCTCATCCAATCATCGCGAAGGGCAGCACCGAGCTCGCGAACGACGAATTCGCGCGCGCGATGCACGGCATCCGGATCGACCTGGCTCAACTCCTGTGACAGCAACTCTTCAGAAGGAAGCGAAAGCGTCAGCGCCTTGATCGACCCGTCGAGGCTCCCGTCGGACAAGATCCTGCGAAACGCTTGTACCAGTGCAGGGTCCATCTCGAGCGCCTGGCCTTCGAGCACGCGTCCAACGAGCCCGAGCAAGACGTCCGTGGCAAACCTTTGGCCCGCCTCCCAACGGTTGAACGGATCGGAGTCGTTCGCCATCAAGAACGCGAGATCCTCTCGGCTGCGCTCCATTTCGAGCTTGATCGGCGCAGAGAAACCACGAGCGATCGAGGGCACCGGCCTCTCTCGGACGTTCTCGAAGGTGAATGTGTGCTCGTCTTCCGAGAGCTCGAGGGTGCGTACCGTCCCTGCAATGTCGTTGCCGTCTGCGCCCACCAGCCCCACGCGAATCGGAATCGGGAGCGGTCGAGGGCGTGGCTCGTCGGGAAAAACGCGCTGCGACTGAGAGAGCGTCATGGCGTACGAGCCGGCGGACGCGTCCCAGGCGCCGCTTGTGCGAACCACCGGGGTTCCTGCCTGGAAGTACCAGCGCTCGAGCTGGTCGAGGTCCACGTCATTTGCGTCGGCCATCCCCTGGCGAAAGTCGTCACAGGTCACGGCGCAACCGTCGTGCCTCTCGAGATAGTGCCGAAGCCCCTTTCGAAACCCTTCGCGACCGAGAAGCGTCTGGTACAGGCGCACCACCTCCGCACCCTTTTCGTAGACCGTGGCGGTGTAGAAGTTGTTCATCTCGATATAGGACTCCGGTCGAATCGGATGCGCGAGAGGGCCGGCGTCCTCGGCGAACTGGGCGGTCCGAAGGCGCGTGACATCCTTGATGCGCTGAACGGCCGCCGACGTCATGTCCGCTGAAAACTCTTGATCGCGAAAGACCGTGAGCCCTTCCTTGAGGGTCAGCTGGAACCAATCACGGCAGGTGACCCGATTCCCCGTCCAGTTGTGAAAGTACTCGTGCGCAACGACGCCTTCGATCCCCTCGTAGTCGTCGTCGGTCGCGGTCGATGGCTTGGCGAGCACGAACTTGGAGTTGAAGACGTTCAGACCCTTGTTCTCCATCGCACCCATATTGAAGTCGTCGACCGCCACGATCATGTAAATGTCGAGGTCGTACTCGAGCCCGTAGCGCTCCTCGTCCCAGCGCATGGCGGCTTGAAGCGATGCGAGCGCGTGCGCGCACTTGTCGGCATTGGCCGGCTCTACCCAGATTTCAAGCGCGACCTCCCGACCCGATGCGGTCGTGAACGTTCCCTCGTGACAGACCAGGTTGCCTGCGACCAATGCGAACAGGTAGCTGGGCTTTGGAAAGGGGTCCTCCCACTGAACCCAGTGACGGCCGTCTGAGAGCTCGCCCTCCGCCACACGGTTCCCGTTGGACAGCAAAACCGGATACCTCGCACGTTCGGCTTCGATGCGCGTCGTGAACCGCGCCATCACGTCCGGCCGGTCCAAGTAATAGGTAATGCGGCGAAACCCCTCGGCCTCACACTGGGTGCAAAAGGTCCCGCTCGAGGTGTAAAGGCCCATGAGCTTGGTGTTCTCGGCCGGGTGGATCACCACCTCCGTTGCAAGCTCGAAGCGGTCCGGGACATCGTGGATTCGCAGGCTCTGCGAATCGGCTTCAAACCTGCTGCCGTCGAGCGCCGCGCCGTCGAGCCGAAGCGCGCGGAGCTCGAGGCCGTCGCCGTGCAACAAGAGTGGCCCAGTCCCGGCTGGGACCTCGGGATTCCTGTGAAGCTGCATCTTCGCTCTGACGATGGTTTCGGTCGGGTCGAGCTCGAAAACGAGATCGATGGTGTCGACCAGGAACTCGGAAGCCCGGTAGTCCTTTCGGTGAATCCGCTCCATGGTGCGTCAGCGAACCTAGGGGAAGACCCCTGGAATGTAAATCGCATCTCCCCTTGCCTCTCCTCACCCGGTATTGGAGGGTACGCGGCACATGACGCTCGATGGTCGCCCGGCTCGCCAAGCCGCTGATGCCTCAGTACCACCTCTGCCTCGAACCCGAATCGCCCAATCGGGTGCTGCGCTTCGAGGGCCCCTACGGAACGACGACTTCGTAGCGTGCTCGCAGGTCTTCCATGGCGGTAGCGAGGCGCTTTTGTCTTTGGCTCGACCTGTAGGCAGCCGCGACCCGGGCGCGGATCTTTGAAAGCGGCGGTGTCTGCGGCTGCGTGCGCTCTTGGACGAGCAGGAGGTGAGCTCCGAAGGGAGTTTCGACGGGGTCGGACCAGTTCCCCTCGGGAAGGCTCTCGGCTACCCTGGCGAATTCTTCGCCAAAGCGCGACGCAAGCTGGCGGGCGAGCTGCCCTTTGAAGTGGGCTCCCGACGGAGACACGTCGCCCAGCTCGACCGCCTGTTCCGGTCTCAGCGCCTCCGCGTCGAGCTCGGCTTTCGCGGCGCGGGCGGCTGCCATAGCCGACAGTTGCCGGAGGTCTTTGGAGAAGAAGACATGCCACCCTGTAATTCGAGCCGGACGCGCAAACCGCGAATACTCGCGCTCGTAGTACGCTTGGACTTCCGCGTCAGTTGGCTCCTGCTCGCCTTTTGTCGACAAGAGCAAGCGCATGTTGTGGACGAGCATGCTGCGGATCACCGCATCGTCTGAATCCAAGCCCAAGGCTCTGGCCTGGCGCTCGAGCTCTTCATCCGAGTGCTCTTCGTCTGACACGAACGCCATCTTCTGGCGGAGCCTGAGATCGATGGCCTGGTTGTTCTCCGTCAGTCCCCAGCGATGGGCCTCGCGGCAGAGCATTTCTTCCTCGGCAAAGCGCCGAGTCAGCCCCGCTCGAACGTCGTCAGTGGCCACCATGCCGCTCGTGGCCTCGTACCGGCTGACCAACGCGGCAACCTGTGATTCAGAAATGACGATGCGGGTATCGGGCGCTCGTTCGGTCCGCTCGCTTGGAAGAAGCCACCTGGCGCCGACGAACAGGACGAGCCCCAGCAGCGCAAAGTGCACGATAGGCGACTTCATGAGCTTAGGTAGCTTCAAAGCGTTTCGGGTCGGTACCAAATCGGCGAGCTCCACGCTCGCTCTTTGATCGCCCTCTGATCTGCGATGACCGGCGAGCAGCACTCGATGAAGTCTGCGGGAACGTTGTCGATGTCGGTACAGTCGACGCCAAGCTCGTTGCAGAGCATCGTGCTCCAGCGGCAAACCGGGTTCTCGAAGATCCGGGCGTAGTAGAACGCGCGTTGTCCCGGGACGAACTCCGGGTCGGTCCACACGGTGCAGAGCGAAGCGTACCCTTCGCCGGACGTCTCACAAGTGCTGACGTCGACATCGGCCGCGCGATCGCCTCCGGCCACATTGAAGACCTTCTCCTGAGCGTCGCCTTCGGCGTCGACCCATCCCTTGATGATTTGAATGCGCTCGAGCGGCGTCCCCGGCTCACCCTCGGGCCCTGGGTCTTGTTGCGCCGAGATGAAGAACTGCGGGCCGCCGCTGGCCCCGTCCGGAGGCGCTCGGAGCGTGCCGCCCATCGGCACGCCGTTTTGATCTGCGATTTCGATCGCATTCTGTGAATCGCAGGCGTCTCCGGGGATGTCCCAACCGCCAAATAGGCGCAGCGTCGGACGCGTTCCGCTCGTGGCGTAGACCTCCCGGCGCTCCAACGCATCGAAGATCGCGTCACGGCTGTTCTCTTCCGCCCAGACGATCGCGAGCCCTCCGCCGTTGGACTCTATCCCGCTCGCGGCAAGGAAGATAAGCAAACGTCGGGGCTCCCAATCGAGCGCGCCGATGTGGCCAGTCTCGCGGTAGTCGCCTTCGTGCGTGGCGCCGGCGGTGGCGTTGTGGGTGTCGGATGCGCCGACGAAGCCAAACTCGAAAGGGTTGGCGCCAATGGCCTCATCTTGAACGAGACCCTCTTTGAGCCCGTTTCGCGCGAACGAAAGTGGCGGCACGAACACGCCTGGATCAGGCGGGTCGAGAATCCCTGCCTTCTCGTAGGTTTCAAAGCCACAGTCTTCGTCGTTCGTGAGCACGCCCAATTTGCACTCGGAGTTGCCTTTGTGCTGGTGGATTTCGACAAGCGGCTCAATCGCCGCACGAAACTCGGCGTCTTCTTTGGACAGTGGCGAGCCGTCGGC
>Ga0265303_10000831_pt1 | contig 18189 bp, 21 predicted proteins | sample Helome_2_FD_192494 | JGI IMG/M metagenome (GOLD analysis project Ga0265303, IMG submission 192494) | Marine sediment microbial communities from subtidal zone of North Sea - Hel_20160317 (Illumina Assembly) | ecosystem: Environmental > Aquatic > Marine > Subtidal zone > Sediment ... | reverse complement strand
GTCAGTAGTAAAATCTAAGCCCAAGCCCAAGCCCAAGGCTAAATCTGAACCAAAGCCGAAGCCGGCTTCGGCTTCGGCAACAAAATCAGAGCCCGCGCCCACGCCCAGATCGGAACCGAAACCGGCGGCGGCAGCAAACCCACAATCCAGGCCCGAACCGGCAACCCAAACCCAGGCGGAATCGTCGCCGGGTGAAGCACGAGTTCAGACCGAGAAGCCTGCTGCGGCACGACCTCGTTTCGAATCGGTTGAGCCCCCGGCGGGGGCATTTAACCTCGGCATTGTTGTAAAAGCAGCCTTGGTCGGGCTGGTCGTTGTCTCTGCGATATTGCTGCTGAAAAGAAAGCCCTGAGATTCTGCCCGCCTGGCGGCCGCGGCAGAGACTCGCGGGTGGCGCGGTTCAGGCTTTAGTCTTGCTGTCTTGCGTCTCTACTGTTGGCTCATGGTCATAAATGCTCACATGCGGCGCCTTGGCTTCGCGCGCCCTTTTCAGCTCCTCGATGATCGGGTCCATGCGTCCGACCTCTCTGCCGACATAGTATCCGAGGGCGAAAAGGCCGGCGCCGGCGATGAGTCGTAAAAACATCTTGATACCTCTCCGGTATGGACTCGTGACACGAGCATTAAACCCGCAACTTGCCCAGGTGATTCAATCAAATGCCTGTATTGACACCACGAAACTGAATATCCGCAACCGCCATCATGCAACTTGCGGGTTAAAGACGACTGACCTAGGCTGGGTCCGTCAGGCGCCTCAGTATTTTCAGCCCATCACCAGCCTACTACCGGGCTGTATCCTTTTTCCAATTCGGCCTCTTCTTCGGCCAGACTCTGATAAAGATTTTTGATTAAATCCGATCCGTATTTTCGTTCCAGTCGACGAACCAGGAAGTGACCCGTGGCTACGTCCTGAAAGTTTGTCATAAAGAGGTAATCGATGGTCGCGCCACTGGCCGCGCCGGCTATTACGTGTAATTTGCGCCTTGAATCTGAAAATTCTCGAGCGCAATCTGCTTCGCCCAGAATCAATCAGAGGTTCCTTAGGGCTGTTTTGCCCGGCCACAATCGTTTTCGCGTTTCACCATCACCTGTTGGAAATCAAGATGTCTGTGTGACGGGGTGAGCCGGATGCTGTGACAAAGTGCTTCCGTACAAAATTCGAACGTCCCCACTGCGTTCTTGACGCGTCTGTCGCCTTTGCCGGATAGCTGGAGCCTGTGCTCAAAGTATTACCGTTTTATTACAGGGCGCCGCTCGCCCCGCGCTGCGTTCGTTCCGAAATTTCCTGTGCGGGATTTCAAAATGCTACGACATATCCAAACTAGCGAATTCAATAAACTGTCAGTAGTTGTCCGGGATCAAGCGATGGCGTTCAGGTTGAAAAAATGTTTCATCTCCGTAACCGTTTTTACGAACCTTGTACTAGACTTTTTAAGTTCCAAAAAGGTTTGGACTTTTTTCTTAACTGCAATGTGGAGGACGTTATGGATCAGCATTCCAAAGACTCGTTGGTGGTTTGGGCCGGGACACTGTTGGGTGCGGCAGGTGGCTGGTGGGGATCTGCGCGCCTGGCTGCGGTTTATGCTCACCCTCTCGGCACCCTGGGCACTTTGGCTGGAGGACTGATTGGTGCGGTAGCGGGTGCCACGTTGACCAAGATGATAGTGAGTGACCAGGGGGCAATGCCTCAGATCGAGGTAAATGAGCCCTGATCTGTGCATGCAGCCTCAATCCGGATTTTATTCAACCAGGGATTCGGATAATTTTCGGTCGTCGGTCGCCACCGAAATTATTTTAAAGAGTCTTTTGGGCTGATAAAGAGAATCGGCGGCCATGAAGACAAGACTGCCTGCAGGTGTCGTTTTGACAATTGTAATCAAACTATTCAAAGGGGAAGGCCGCCATGAAAAGCGATAAGAAGAAATCGAGTGAAACGACTCCGGGAGAATCGGCTGCCGGAATCACCGGTACGATCAAGGGGTTCATCGACGAGGTGGAGAACACCAGCTCATCACTGGCATCAGATGTCAAGCAGCACTTCGATGACCTTACGGTGAGGGTGTCTGACGCGGTCAGCAGCGCGGCAGAGACGACTGTCTCCATGGCGGAAAAAGTTACCGTCAAGGACCCGGCAGAGTTGCTCAGGGGTCTGCTGCAGGAGATAAAGCAGGCGAGCGAAGTATCCATCAAGGTTATTGGCGATCGTTTCGACGAGTTGGCCCACCGTGCCAAGGATTCAGCCGAAGAGACCCCAAAGAAAAAGGTCAGTAAGAAGCGTGCGGCCAAAAAGAAGACTGCCAAGAACAAAGTGGCCAAAAAAGCGGTTGCAAAGAAGACCGCCAAGAAGAAAGTGGTCAAGAAGACCGCAAGCAAGAAAAAAACGGTAGCCAGAAAAAAGACGGTGAGTAAGAAGAAAACGGCTGCCAAGAAGACGCCAGCCAGGAAAAAGACCGCCAGCAAGAAAAAAACGGTAGCCAAGAAAACCGCTGGCAGAAAGAAGGCCGCGGTTAAGAAAAAGACGACTGCCCGGAAGTGAGCGGTTGAGCAGGCCGGCATTGCCCGGCTGATAGCGTGTTTCCGAAATCCAGACAGCAACTTGCTGTCTCGGGGGAGCTGTTATGCATCCAGTAATGATCGTCATACCGGCAGCGATCCTGGTTTTCGGCCCCCGTGCGTGGGTAAATCATTTACTGAAAAAACATGATAAGGATGAATTGAATCTGCCTGTAACCGCAGGAAATTTTGCGCGGGAGATGCTGGACCGGCAAGGCTTGCGGTTGGTGAAAGTCGAAAGCACCGATATTGGTGATCACTACGATCAGCATGCCAAGGCGGTGCGTTTGGCGCGTAACAGGTTCGATCGGAAATCGCTGACAGCCCTCACCACGACGGCGCACGAGGTCGCACACGCGCTGCAGGACGCATCAGATTTCCCGCCCTTTGTCTGGAGGACACACCTGGCCAAGATAGCTCAGGTTACCGGACAGCTTGGCGTCATCATGCTGGTGACCGTACCCATGCTTTCTTTGACCACCCATCGGCCGTTTCCCTTCCGCACGGTGGGCACGGCGGTTTTGGGCATCATGGGCACCGGGCTGGTTGCGCAGCTGGCAGCCCTCCCGTCGGAGTTAGATGCAAGCTTCAATCGGGCGATACCCATGCTTCGCGAGAGTTACATCGAGGAAGACAAGATCAAAGATGCACGCGTCATCCTTTTGGCCTGTTCGACGACCTATATCGCTGCGTCCATGATCTCGATGCTGAATTTCTGGCCCTGGTTTCTCCGTGGCGCAGTGGCTTCGCCTTCTAACTGCCGGGCTACACGTCGACAGACAACGACCGTCAAGCCGATGCGCCCGCACCCGGCACGGCCACGAAAACCTGGTCGCAACAAGAGTGCGATGGAGCCAATCGTCAGGCAGCTTGGGAAACCGTTGATTCGGTGCTGGTTGCAAATGCGTCAGGCTTTTTGATCGGTAGCCGGCCATGGCGCACTCCGTTGTCGGCGACGCTTTCGTGAATACCTGGCGCATCTGAATTTGAAGATTTCGTGAATCTTCAGCTTGTCACAAAACAGTAACAGGTTTTGAGTAATGTGAGTCGGGGTGCATCGACAGTAGCTTCGGGGAAGACCGTCTTTTTCATCTTGCGCGTATCTGCGCTTCAACTTGGCGTGATCCGAGGCGAAAGAATGGGTACGGGACCAATCTGCCAGACAGCTCAACGGCGGAGCGAAGAGCTGCACCATCGCGCTCTTTTGAAGCAGTAACAACGATAACGAATCAAAGTTATGAATGACTCAAACTCGCAGGCGCAATCCTTACGCGGACTGGTCACACCAGTGAGTATCCAGAAGCGTCGGCGCGTTCGGCTCGATGTCCCGGGACTGTATCGGTCACCCAAGCTCAAGCAGCGCATTGAGCAGCGATTGAGTGCGATCGAGGGTATCCATTCGGTGGAAGCAAACATCCTCACCGGGCGTGTGTTGCTGAAGCATGCTCCGGGCAAAGCGCTCGGGGATATCATTCGCCTGGTCGAGGCGGAACTTGGTCCGAGGAAGAGAAGAAAGACCAGGAACTCGGTCGGGAAATCCTCTGCTGCCCCTCTCAAGACCGCCGTGAAGGCGGCGCTGGGCGGTGTGTCCGAGGTCCTGGGGGGTGGGTTTAGCGGTCCGACCCCTGCGCCCGCCTTCGGGGCGACCGCCGGGCTGACCAGCGCCACGGGCCAAACCAAAGCCGTGCAGGAGTCCCGGCCCTGGCACATCATGTCACCCGATCAGGTGCTGGAGCACCTGGCTGTTTCGATTAAGGAAGGTTTGAGCACCGACGAAGCAGGCGAGCGCCTGCGACGCTATGGCGAAAACGCTTTGGCCGCGGGCGAGAAACGCTCCGACCTGGCGATCTTCATAGACCAGTTTCTGAACGCTCCGGTAGCCCTGCTGGGCGCCTCCGCTGTCATCTCGGTTTTGACCGGCGGCAAAGTGGATGCAGCGGTGATCATGGGCGTGGTCCTGATCAACGGCATGATCGGGTTCGTCACGGAACGTCAATCCGAAAAAGCGATTGCATCACTGGCGAAGACGGGGGTGCGCGAAGTGACAGTGCTGCGCGATGGCGTCAGCAAGAATATCGCTGTTGAGTCAATTGTTCCCGGAGATATCCTGATTCTGGTGCCGGGAACCTATATCGCGGCAGACCTCAGGCTGCTGCAGGCGCACAAGCTCTCAGTGGACGAGTCTGCGTTGACCGGCGAGAGTCTGCCTGTTTCCAAGAATCACAAATTCCTCGGTGCCGAGGAGACGGCGCTGGGTGACCGGATAAACATGGGATACATGGGTACCCATGTGACCGGTGGCAGCGGCGAGGGGATCGTCATTGCGACGGCTGAGGCGACTGAACTGGGTCAGATCCAGACCATGGTAGGCGAGGCCGAGGCTCCGCAGACACCCATGGAGCGTCAGCTGGAGAACCTGGGCACGCAAATGGTCTATATCAGCGCGGGCGTATGCGTGGTGGTTGCCGGCATCGGTGTTCTGCGCGGATTCAGTTGGCTCGAGATGCTTAAATCTGGCGTTTCCCTGGCCGTTGCCGCGGTGCCCGAAGGGCTGCCCGCGGTGGCCACCACGACGCTGGCGATGGGCATAGGCAACATGCGCAAGCACAATGTCTCGGTCCGGCATCTGGATGCGGTTGAGACCCTGGGGTCGGTGCAGGTCTTCTGCATGGACAAAACGGGCACCCTCACCATGAACCGCATGGCCGTGGTCGCCGTGCACAGCGGTGAGCAAGCCATCGATGTGACGGACGGTAAGTTTCTTGCCGGCGGTGAGCCGCTCGACCCTATGGCGCGTGAAGAGCTGGTGCGATTGATGCAGGTGGTGTCGCTCTGCAGTGAAGTCGAACTTCACTCCAACGACGGCAAGCTTAAGTTGGAGGGGTCCGCCACGGAGCAGGCCCTGGTGGACATGGCGTTGAATTCCGGCATCGATGTCATGGCCCTTCGGAAGAAATACCCGACCAAGCGCACTCGCTATCGTGCGGAGGGTCGCCCTTTCATGAGCACCCTGCATCCTTTCAAAGACGACAAGCACCTGCTGGCGGTCAAGGGTAGCCCCGATGCCGTACTCGAGATGTGTGATCATCAGATGAAGGGTGGGGAGCTGGTTCCGCTGACCAAAGAGGACAGGGTCGCTATCCTTGACCAGAACAAGCGTATGGCGGGCGGCGCCCTGCGGGTCCTCGGGGTAGCCTATCGTGAGCTGGACAGCGCCAGAATGCCGACCAAGACCGGGCAATTGGTCTGGCTGGGGTTGGCCGGTATGGCGGATCCCATGCGCCCCGACATGGATAAACTCATCCAGATGTACCACCGGGCAGGTATAAAAACGATCATGATCACGGGTGATCAGGCGGCCACCGCGCAGGCCATCGGTGAACAGCTCGGACTCAGTGGGGACAAACCGCTCCAGGTGCTCGAATCGACCAAACTGGACGAGATGGATCCGGAATTGCTGGCGGGTCTGGCGAAGAATGTACAGGTGTTTGCGCGGGTCAGCCCGGCCCACAAGCTGAAGATCGTGCGTGCCTTGCAGGAGGCGGGCTATGTGGTCGCGATGACCGGCGACGGCATCAATGACGGCCCGGCCCTCAAGGCATCGGATATCGGGGTCGCCATGGGGGCGGGCGGCACCAATGTCGCCAGAGAGGTATCCGATGTCGTGCTGGAAGACGACAATCTGCATACCATGTCGGTTGCTGTGCGGCAGGGTCGGACCATCTACGGAAACATCCGCAAGATGATCCACTTCATGGTCTCGACCAATTTGACCGAGATAGAGGTGATGTTGATCGGGATTGCTGCCGGTTGGGGGCAGCCGATGAATCCGATGCAGCTGCTGTGGATCAATCTGGTGACCGACATCTTCCCGGGACTCGCGCTGTCGATGGAACCACCGGAGCCGGGCATCATGAGTCGAGATCCGAGAGATCCCGACGAGGCGATTATCGCCGGCCACGACCTCAAGCGCATGATATTCGAGTCCGGCACCATTGGGTTGGGTGTGATGGGCGCATACTATTTCGGTATGAGGCGCTATGGTATCGGCCCGGCCGCCGCCACCCTGGCATTCAACACCCTGACGATGAGCGAGCTGGCCCACGCCTACAGCTCGCGCTCGCACTACCGGAACGTATTCGGCGGCGTCAAGTTGCCGCCAAACAAGGCGCTGCTGGCCGCTATCGGAGGCATGACTGTGCTACAAGCGGTGGTCTCGCTTGTTCCCGGTGCAAGACGCCTGCTCGGCACCACTCCCATGGGATTGATCGATCTGGTAGCAGTCGCCGCCGGCGTCCTGGGGCCGCTCATCCTGAATGAGGCTACGAAGCCCTCGGTGCCGCCGACGGTGAAGGCGGAACTCGAGGGTCGTTCTGGGGGCGCAAAGATGGACGAAAAGAACACTGAACAGGAGCAAGCAGCGTGAAAGGTGACTACATATTTACCTCCGAATCCGTCACTCTTGGTCACCCGGATAAGCTGTGTGATCAGGTCAGTGACGCAATCGTTGACAATTTCCTCAAGGGGGATCCCTCGTCGAGCATCGTTGCCGAGTGCGCCCTGGCCAGCGGAGTCATGTTCATATCGGCCCATTACACCTCCCAAGCCAAATTCGATATTTCGGGCGTGGCGAGAGACCTCATTCGGGGGGTCGGTTACACGCCACGGGAATTCAATGCAGACGATTGCACGATCCTGACCAGTTTCCAAAACCATACCGCGACGGATTACAACCCGGTGGATCTGGACCAGTTGGGCAATACCGAGATCGATCGGATCACCGCGAAGCATCCCGCCACATTGTTCGGCTATGCCTGTGATCAGACGAAGACGCTCATGCCGTTGCCGATCTTCCTGGCACATCGGTTGGCGGATCAGCTCGATTCCCCCGGTGTGAGGAAGAAGCTGCCGTATCTTTTACCGGACGGCAAGGCGCAGGTTGCGATCGAATACAGCGATGGCAGGCCTAAACGCATCCACAGCATATGTCTGGTGACGAGCGAAACCGATGCCTCGGAAGTGGACCTGAATCAGCTGCGTGGTGACATGATCCAGCACGTGATCGAGCCCGTTATGAAAAAACAAAAGTTCCCGGCGGACATAAAGACCAACATCTTCGTGAATCCGGAGGGTCTGGTGATTGGGGGCGGTCCTGCGGTTCACTCCGGTTTGACCGGGAGGAAGACGGGGATGGACACCTATGGTGAGTATGCGCGTCACAGCGGTGCCGCTCTGAGCGGGAAAGACCCTCTGCGTATCGACCGCGTGGGAGCCTATGCGGCCCGCTACGCAGCCAAGAATGTGGTTGCTGCCGGACTTGCAACGGAGTGCGAAGTGCAGCTGAGCTATACGGTTGGCGCGGCCAGGCCTATCAGCGTGCATGTGCGCACCTTCGGCACCGGTGAAGTATCGGACGTCGAATTGGCGGCGCGCCTGGACAGTGCCATCGATTTTCGCGTGGGTGCGATAGTGCGGGACTTTCGGTTGCAGAAGATGCCTGCAGAGATCGCAGGATTTTACAAGAAGCTGGCTGTGTACGGTCAGATGGGACGTGAGGACCTCAAGGTGCCCTGGGAAAAGACCGACAAAGTCAAGGATCTTGTCTGACGGCCTCGGTCAGGCCCGGCGGCGCAGGGGGCGCTGCGGGCCATTTATCTGTCGGAATTTGGATTGAGGGCCTGAGAAGAACCTGGGGGTGCCGGGGCGGCGGTTCCCCCGAGTGCAACAGTGCATTTGTCGTGACGATCTGAAATCGCCAATCGCTTGTTTACGCGATTTTCCCGCCTATGATCGGGGCAGGCGTTCTGCAATCGGCTTGGGCCGAATGGCTTGGCTGCATCCGTTTGCTTACTTTGTGCGATGTTTCTGCGGTTATGTCGAGCATCCATATAAAGCACCGCCACAGTCTGAAGCACGGAGAGACCCGTGAGCGTGTGGACCGCATCGCCCGACACCTGAAGAGCAAATACAAGGTCAATTACGCCTGGGATGGCGATCAACTGCGCTCCAAGCACAAGGGCGCTTACGCCCACGTCTACCTGGCAGATGGATGCATCGAGTTGAAGATCCAGCTCGGCATGCTGTTCGCGCCCCTGAAGGGGCGGATAGAGCGTGCCATTCGAAAGAACCTGCACAGCGTAATGGGGGATGAGGGGAGTGCTCCCTCCAAGATTACGCTACACGAGAAGTTGTGAGAGACCCGTCTGACAAGTTCCTGCCGGTCGTGAGGAAGCCGGGTTTCAGACGCGCACGATCCTAGCCGTTATTGTCGGTCCTGTTCTGAGAGCGCCTCTCAGAATTCACCAGGCCGGCGGTACGCTCTCTTCTTTGCTGCAGTTCGTCCTGAACCTCGGCAGTCAGGTCGTCCACGAGCTCTCCAAATTCAGAGGCGGTTTCGCGTAATTTCTCGTATGCCAGGATGCCGGTCTTTAAAACGCTGCGTCCCACAGGGCGAACGAAGGGAGCCACAGCGGTTACAATCATCGGTACGACGATAGCCACTGTGAGGTTGACCGCCAGCCCTCTTGTCGTGGGGCTCTTGAGTATGGCGTCAAGTTGTTTCATATCTGTTCCTCAATCTGGCAAGCTGCAAAAAAACCCGCCCACCGCGTAATATAGTACGTAGCGTTTTTTCCATCCACACCCCAGCTGGGCTCACGCGTCCGGATTGGTCCCCACAATGCCGCCATTTATTGAACGAGCCCGGGCGCTCATGCGACAGGCGCGTCTGCCCGGTATGTCTGGGCGCCGTCTGCGATCCTTTTGCGACTGAAATATTTAAGTGCGATCTCTCCAATAAGCTGGCTTGCGGTCATGATCGTCGCGCTACCGGCAACCGCCCTCAGTCCCGGCCTCAGGGATGAAAGCTGCGGAACAACGGAGGTGCTGCCCGACGCCAGCCCGGTTGCGGTGATAACGGCGAGCAGTTCTTTTATGCGCGCTCTGTCATCGAGATCGTAGCCGAAGATCAATGCGATCTGCATAGCCAGGGTCATGTTCAGCACCATCATCAGTGTTGTGCCGCTGGCCAGGCCAAGGAATCTGAATGCGGGCCCGGCCACCGGTATCACCGCCGGGATGTGGACAAGTGCACTACTTACCATGGATAGGGGGATTTGGGCCGCAATGAATCGCCTGGCGAGTCTTTCCGGCGTGTCGTTGGGATATTGCGCCTGCATTATTGCAACTTCTTGGCTGATGACCCCTTTGCGCAGGCCCATGCAATAGTAGAAAAACTTCTCGGTGGCCAGGCTGAATTTCTTATCGCTCATAGTTCAGTCATCCCAAGAATTTTCTGCGATGCCACGCGAGATCAATTGTCAACGTGCCTCTACCCGTTTTCATCTTACTGAGTGTGCGTTCCGATTCTGACAAAAATCCAAGGCGCTTTGAGGTCGTCGGCTTTCTCGAACTTTGTTGATCCGCAACAGGGATTCACGATCGCAACGGGGGGATACACTGCTCGGGCGCAACCAATATTCAGCATAGATGATAAAAAAAACAAAGTTTCATTAATGTCACGGGAATGTCATGAAATTGCAGTAGCTTCAAGCAGGTGGTCATTGCGGTTTTTCTGGGGATAGCTTGTTTTCCACTACCCATCAATTCGGACAGTATTTTTCTGCAACCCTCAACGTGACAATTTGGAACACCACGGGGGAGTGCAAACCGTTGCCGGTAAGTAAGCGGCTGCACCGACTCGGTTCAGGCAACGATAAACCGGCATTCGATTTTTCTTCAATTTTGAGCGGCATCGCTAGCCGAGGTGAAGGAGTCAAGTATGGATAAGAACGTAAAGAATTCTCTGATCATGGCTGGCAGTGCGTTGGCTGGTGGGTACGGCGGTTCCTGGGCTGCCCAGCGGCTCTGCGCCGCTTTCGGTTGCAGTTTGGGGGCATGGGGTCCCGCCATCGGTGCTGTGCTTGGTGCTATGGCAACCACTGCTGTGTCAAAAAGCATGATCGGCGATCCGTACGATTTCCCGGATTTCGATGAGGCCATGGAAGCGGGGGAGTCTGTTGTGGATGATGCAGTGAGTGCTGCAAAGAAGTTATGACGAATAGACACGCGCCCTGATCGAGCATCCCGTTGAAACATCAAGCCTTGAGACAAGAGACCGCCTTCTCCTGATTTTGAAGATCAGATATGAGTTGGCAGGAAGAAAGGCCCTTAGGTTATTTCGAGGTCACCGATCTTGGCGGTTGGATTTTTGACGACCGATCTTGCCCATTTCTATTCTTCAAGGTCGCGGGAAACCGGCTCCGAGAGGTGGCAGGCCTGTTTGACCGATCAACAACCGTGGTTCCGCAGCTTTGTAGCAGGATCATGGCGGCATCGCGGTAGAGGGGAGAGCATGTGATGGCAGAAATGACGGATTTTACTTTCTGGATGACCATAATCATCTTTGCGGTGACGATTCTTGCCGTCGTCATGGGCGTGATCGACAGTTCGGTTGCCGCAGTGCTGGGTGTCTGTGCGATGGTATGGCTTGGCACGATGACTCCATCGGATGCTTTCAATGCCGTCGACTGGAACGTGATGGCAATCCTCGTCAGTATCTGGATTATTGCCGGTTATCTTGGCAAGACGGGTATCCCTGAATGGTTATCGATCAAGGCACTGGTCTTATCGAGGGGCAATGGTGCGCTGCTGGTGATGATTCTGTCGATGCTGTCCGGAATCATCTCGCTGGTGGTTGATAACGTCGTCGTGATATTGATGATGGCTCCGGTGGCCATCCCCATCGTGCGTCATCTGAACCTGCCGCTGGCGCCAGTCATACTCATGATCGGGTTCAGTTCGAACTTCATGGGTACGGCACTGCTGCTGGGCGACCTGCCACCACAGATGCTGCACAGTGTCTCTGGCGTGGAGTTCATGGAGTTTATTTGGCAGGATGGACGCCCGTCTTCGTTTCCGATCTTGATGGTCACGTTCGTGTTGACTCTTTTCATTATGTATATTTTCGGTTTCCGGACCGCGCCGGGCAAGAGTGTCGGTGCGGCAGCGGTGGGCGATAGCGGGGGCAGCGGCGGCGCGCCCGAACTTCCGTTCGATGCGTCCATCCCGGACAAACTTTTTGCGACCATTACAGTGGTTGGTTTCTTTGCCACCATCATCGCCATGGCCTTGCGCGAGTACCTGGGTTTCCCACTTGGCTTCATCGCCTTGACCGGGGCGATGTTGCTGATCCTTGTGGTAGAGGGCTTGGGGCATCGTCTGAAGAAACCCGATTTTGAAGAAATCCTTCAGGAACTCGACTGGCGCGCCGTCTTTTTTTACATCGGTCTGTTTGCGCTTGTTGGTGGCTTTGAGAAAACGCATCTTCTCAACGATTTGGCCGCGTACCTCGCACCGTTGTTTAAAGAAAACATTATCGCTGGCGCGTCTCTGCTCTACTGGTTGACCGTCCCGATCGTCGGGGTGGTAGAGCACGACGCCTATATCCTGACTTTTCTCTACATGATTCGAGATCTGGGCGAGCAGGGCGTCGAGGCCTGGCCGCTTTACTGGATGCTGGTCTGGTCCGGGACGCTGGGAAGCAATCTGACGATCGCCGGTGCCCCTGCCCTGTATGTTGCGTTGAACATAGTGGAGCGCGAAGACAGGCGTAAAGTGCCGATTAAGGAATTTCTAAAATGGAGTGTGACCTTCACCGTGGCGGCAAGTGTGATCTGTTTCGCGCTTGGCATGATGATCTGGGTGGTGCCTTTTGCCAATTGATCTCGCAGGTAGCGAATCATGAAGCCTCCGGTGAAAATAATATCGACTAACCCTTACAGGGGACGCAGAGATGTTCAATAGAGTTTTGGTGCCACTAGACAGATCAGCACTATCGGAAAGGGTGTTGCCAATTGCAGAATGCCTTGCCGAGTATTTTGACTCACGTATCGAGTTGATCTATGTCGTTCCGAGTGTTCCCGAAACCATCCCGGAGGGCGTGACTTCTCAGGCGCGTGAAGAAGGCGAGGCCTACCTCAAAGGTATCGTAGATTCACTGTCTGCGAAGAAGGGAGTTGAGAAGGTAGCGGCCACCGTGCTGGATGGCTATCCGGCCTCCGTGATTATCGAGCAGGCCGAGGCGCAGGCCGATACGATCATCCTGATGTCTACTCATGGCTACTCGGGGGTGCAGCGTCTGTTGTTGGGCAGCGTGGCGGACAAAGTGGTCCAGGCAGCGAGCACGCCGGTACTGCTCATTCCAGCCGAGGCCAGAAATCCCAAAGGTGAACTTGTAGAGTTTGAGCGGCTGATCTTGCCACTTGATGGATCCGAGCTTGCTGAAACCATACTGCCCTATGCGATCATGCTTTGCAAAACGCTCGACATGGAATTGATCCTGGCACGGTCTTATCATCCCAACTTTCCCGGGTCGACGATCCGGATGCACGATGTTTCCAAGATCGTTCATGACTCAGCAGAGAACTATGTCAAGGAAAAGGCTGAGCAACTGCAGAGGGAAGGCCTGAAAAAGGTATCCTACAAGGTGCTCAAGGGGCTGGCGGCTGAACAGATCACCGATCTTGCGATCGAGACGCCCAACAGCGTAACCGCCCTTTGCTCCCACGGCCGACACGGCATCAGTCGATGGATGCTTGGCAGTGTGGCCAATGCTGTCATTCATTGCTCGGAAGAGCCGGTGCTGGTAATTCGGGGTGCGAAGAAGTCCTCTTGACGCTGTTTTGCTGTCTCGCCCGCCAAACGCCCCCTGATCCTCAGCCGAAGCAGGTTTTTGTAAAGGTTGTCAGGTTAAGGATGTCGCCAAACGTTTCTGTTTAACCGGCGGCCATTGCCTCTTGCGCCGCATCGTCCGCGGCAGTTGCGCCCTTGCCGTAATACTTAATGGCGATCTCCCCGATGAGTTGGCTCGCGGTCATCACCGCGGCACCACCAACGAGGCCTTTATGGTTCAGCGAAAAGTCGGCCAACTGCGGCAGCTGGGAGGTGGAAGTGGCCAGCCCGGTAGCGGCGATGATCGCGGCTAATTCCTTCAGGCGGGCCCGGGAGTCAATATCGTGTCCGAAAAGCAGGGCGATCTGCAGAATCAGGGTCATGTTGAGACGCACCATCAGGGATGAACCAACCGCGATACCCAGAAGTTTGATAGCGGGGCCGATTGTGGGAACGAACATCGGTGCATGGAACAGGGCGCCGCTCAATAGGGAAAGAGGGGCCTGAGAGGAAACAAAGCGTCTCGCCAGTTGGTGTGGACTATCGTCCGGATAGCGTGACTTCATCATGGAGACCTGCTTGCGTATTTCACCTTTGCGCAGGCCCATGAAAAAGTAGAAGTACTTCTCTGTTGCCAAACCCCACAATTTCGGAGCAGCCGCAATTTCCTGGTTCATGGTTAATTAGTCCCCTTTTTCTGTCGCTCAGCAAACGAATGTGCCCCGCGCACCACAACATTAGTCAATATAGGGGAATACGGGGCTTGGCGACGCCCGCATAGAGCGCGTATTCCGGTACTGGCGGTTAAGGCAGCCAGTCTTCGCCTTACAGTTTGACTCGGGCGCCGAAAGTCAGACGTGCGGGTTGATCTTCTGTGGGAGTGCTTTGATCAAGACCCCGCTGGCAATGGAAAATACAGCCGTAACCGCCGCGATTTTTGCCAATTCCTTGGGTGGCGGCATGCGCAGCTTGAAGCCACCCTCCGACTTGGCCATGCCCATATTGTAGTGAATCAATCCTTCAGTCATAAAGACGACAAAAGTAACGCCACTGACGACCAGGCTGCCCATATCCCAACTCCCCCCAGCTCAACCGATACTGAAATTTAACCCTCTGAAAGCGTATCATGTATCAGCGCAATCGAGTCATAATTCAGGCGGAAACATGCGTTTCCATTGCAATAAAGGTTTCCATCACCGGCCATGTCCAATATCCATGTTAAGCACAAACATTCCTTAAGTCCGCAAGAGGCCCGAAAACGGGTCGAGGAGATTGCAAAGGGGCTGAAGAAAGAATACAAGATCGACTACGCATGGAAGGCCAATCGCCTGCTCTTCAAGCGTTCAGGTGCCGTCGGCTATGTGGAAATGGGGGACGGCTATATCGAACTCAAAATCAAGCTGGGAATGGTGCTCGCGCCCCTCAAGGGCAAGATCGAAAAGACCATCCATCAGAACATTGCGGCAGAGATGTCGGGTAAGACCGGGACCAAGCTGACCTGATGCCGCGTGTGAGCAAAAGTACAGCCATGAAAAAAAACCTGGTTAGGGAGCAGGCTACCTGGAGCGATGAATTTTCTGCCGGCGGCAGACAATTGGTCGCTCTGGTCGAGCGGTTAGTGGCCAAGGGTAATGTACGCCGCCTGCTGATCATTAAACCAAACGGTAGAGTGCTGCTCGAGACTTCGCTGACCACCGGGGTTGCGGTTGCCGGCGTGTTTACTATTTTGGCGCCAGTTTTAACCGCATTGGGTGCCATTACGGCATTACTGACCGAAGTTCGTGTGAGAGTCATATATACGGGTAGCCCGCCGCGCAGCTAGCCCGCAATCCCCCCGCGCACATGCGGCACGGTGTTGCGCTGCTACCCTCGACGTTCCATCAGACGTAATAGTCCGTCACTGATCAGGTAGACGCCCACGATATAATTCAACAACTTGGGTTTCATGAGTACCAAAATTCCTGCGCCCAACGCTAATGCAGGGCTGGATGGGAATGGTTGTGCCACGCCTTTCTCCTTGAAAGTAATCTGCCAGACGGTCGGATCTGCCAGATGATCGGGTTTGCGGCTGTTGAAGCTGAACTGGCATCCCCTGCACAGTCGTTGCCCATTCTGCGCGCGTTGAATTACAGTTTCATGACAAGCTCAAGCTGATGCATAAAGACCTGCCGGAGTCGACTGCAAACGCGCCCCCAGGCTACTTCGAAGGGCAATCATGTCGGTCTGACGTGGGTCAAGCAGCGTAAAGTTCGAACCGATCACACGCGAAGCCGGAGTGAGCAGCTAGGGATTGGCCATTAGGCTCGGCCATATCGACGAATATCCTCTGCATCCGGATTCGATCAGGGTCTGGCGCGACTCTCCAAAATCTGGAGGCGCCACGTCGTCGGTGGGCAGCACTCCATGGCTGGCAATAACTCCCGGCCGTTGCGATAATGCTGGTTGGTCATATCGCGAGAGTGTTGCATGGGTTCTTTATTGCGCTTGGCAGTTTGCGGGGGCTTGTTTGTCGCCGGCTTTTACCTGGGGCGTCAGTCCTTCCGTTTGGAGTTGCAGCGGGATCTGCAAGAGGCCTTCGACGAAGCAGATGGTCCGGAGCCGGATATTGCAAAGCCTGAAGAAAGGGATACAGGTGGTTGAAACGCCTTACTTTGCACACTGTAGCGGCCAATCAGCCATAAGAGTGCCGCTAATCCGTATTCACCTCAGAACAAAAGAGATCGGGAAAATCTATGGCCAACAAGCAGGCATACAAACTGTTGAGAAATGAAGATGTCGAAGGCTTCAACGCCTGGGTGAAGCAATGGCGCAAGAGTGGGAAAAGATCGATAGACCTCGATGACAAAGACCTGAGTGGCCTCAAACTCAAAGGTGCAGACCTGGCGAATGCGCATTTGAACGGTTCCAATCTGCGGGGAACCAGGCTGGACGGCGCTAACCTGGAAGATGCGAGGCTTCGGCAGGCGGATCTGAGAAAGGCCAGTCTACGCGGGGCCAATCTGACCAATGCCAACCTCAAAAAGGCACAAATCAAAGGGATTGATTTCAAGAAAGCCAAGATGAAAGGCGTCAAAGGTCTTTAAATCACCGACGGCGACCCCGTGCCGGGTTTCGATTCGGCAGCTGGTTGAAGACCCGGTGGTCACTCAAACAGATTACTCAGAGAACGCCTGACTTCCCGATCGATTTCGACCCCATCCTTGTCCATCACCTGGTCGATCACCCAACGGTTTTCCTGCGATTCGCCCATGATCTGCTGAATCTCGTGACCGAGGTGGCGCATCAGCGCGTATGAGGGGCCGTCCTTCGTATAGCTGAGCTCCGCATACTCGTCACTGCGCTGATTGAGTTTTTCGATGAAGGGGCCGACGTAATCACCGGGGCCGAAGATGTCGACACTGTTGTCGTGCAGGTGGCCGGCGATGTGTTTGGCAACGGCGACCACCAGCTGCTGGCGGTCCTCATCGCTGAGTTGCAGATCCATGATCGCCAGGCGATCGATGATCTGGAGCTGGAAGATAAGGTACTCCATGATGACCCCGAAGCGTTGCTCGTCGCTCTCGTAGACGTAATCCTGGCCGTGCAGGTTGATTGCCCTGTCTTTGGCGATCCGCCAGCCGATAAAGGCCAGGGCACCGGCAATTTCTTCCAGCGAGCGCTCGGCATCGTCATCGTGCCAGTGGCTTTTGATTCTCAGGGCCACGACCTAATCTCCTGCTTCATAGTGGGGTTATGATGATTGGTTCATCGTGATTAGCCGATTATTTTAATCGGAAACGAGGCTTCGGCCAGTGTTTCCGGGAGAATGCATGCAAGCCCTGATTGACGCCGTTCAGCACAACTGCGACATTGCCGACGCCCGCCATGGCGCGGACTACGGCGTCTGCACCTATCTGCTGAAGATGCGTGAGTTGTACCGCTGGCAACGTGGCATTCCACTGGGGGCGCGGCTGGAGAAAGAGCACGTCGGCGAATGGCTGACTGCCCGCGAGGCTCATTTGGAGTCTCTGGGGGGGTCCGAATTCGCTGCGCTGGACATCGGTGGTCGATCGATCGACCCGTTCGAAGCCGAGAGCGTTAATGCCTCGCTGGGCGCCGAGGGGCTGGTCTACAGTGCCGGTCTGGTGGACGGCGCCCGATCGCATTTCTTTTTGGCCGAGCTGGAATATGAGCAGCGTGCGGATAACGGTTTCTTACTGCGTGTCAGCGGGCGTGAGCTGGCGCGCTGCCTGAACTCGCCACCGGCGATGACCCGTGGTTCGACCATCTTCCTGCGCCGCGAGTCACTGCGCCGCCTGCTGTGGGAGAAGTACGAGGCCTGGTTGTGGAACCGGCCGGAGAACGCGATGGCGCGCGCGATCGCATATTACCCCTTCGATACAGCGCTCGATGCGGCGCTGGATGCGATGAGTGAAGCAGAGATGGCGGTGATAGAGGCGCATGAACGCGGTGAGCATCAGGCGGGCCGCGAACTCGGCGACGGCTGGGAGGCCATGCTGCTCGATCTCAGTCTGACACCGGCGGAACTGATGGCGCGCGCTGTTCGCGATCATCTGGCCGACTGCAGCCATACCCTGCCGATGTTGATGGAGGAGGGGCGTGAGCCTTCGCTGCACCTGTTCATGGGCAATCTCGGGGCGATGCGCAAGCAGCTGTTCCCCGCTTTGCAGCGGGCTTACGGTGACTGGCTGGCAAGCGGTGACAAATCTGTTTTCGCGCGCCCGATCCGCGATGGCGCGGATCACTGGCTGAGGCTGGCCCAACGTATGCTCGCTCTGCATGGACGTAATGGTGACCAGGCCGCCAAGTCGATCGCGGCCGAGGTGGAGGCGTCGTTTCTCTAGTGGGCCATGCGGGAAATTCTGTAACCCACAGCCAGTCCACAAGCCGGGTTGGCAAGGCACGCGAGCGCAGGACTGGCCGTCGCCAATTCCAGCGAGTGTAACGCGGGCAACATGGCTTGTG